>Ga0111538_10010900_pt1 | contig 12074 bp, 14 predicted proteins | sample SoiMethybrSBSTD1_FD_79669 | JGI IMG/M metagenome (GOLD analysis project Ga0111538, IMG submission 79669) | Bulk soil microbial communities from a Populus tree surrounding site in Tennessee, USA - Soil MetaG P. TD hybrid SBSTD1 (version 2)... | ecosystem: Environmental > Terrestrial > Soil >...
CATGCCACCCCGCAACGCCCCTTGGAGCCGCGCGAGCTGGCCTGCCATGCCGAGCCGAAGCTGATCGGCGATGGCCATGGACTAAGTGTGGTGCAGGACGGCGCGCGATACCAGAGGGGGCGCGGGAAAGGAGGGCGTCAACCGCGCAGGTCCGCCAGGGTGACGATGGCGCTGACGGGCGTGTCGGGCCCCGCCGCACGCCGGATGTTCTCGAGCCCGTTCTCCTCCTGCCGGTCGACGAGAACGACGGCAGCGACGACGATCAGCCCCTCCTCGCGACAGCGCTTGATGGCATCGATGGTGGACCCGCCGGTGGTGGCAACATCGTCTACGACGGCGACGGCCATCCCGGGCTCGGCGCAGCCCTCCACCCACTGCCGGGTGCCGTGCTTCTTCGGCTCCTTCCGGACGGAGAAGGCGTTCACGGCGCGACCGTGTCGCGCGCACCAGGCTGCGGTGGCGAGGGCAATCGGGTCGGCGCCCATGGTGAGGCCGCCGACGGCGCGCACAGAGTCGGGTAGGTGCTCGGCGACGAGCGCGCCGATCAGGTCGGCCGCGTCGCCGCGCATCGTCGTCGCCTTGCAGTTGACGTAGTAGCGGCTGAGCTTCCCGGAGACGAGCTGGAAGCGGCCCTCGGGGTCGTACTTGTAGGAGTGTTCACGGAGGAGGGCGATGAGTGTGGACTTCATGGGTCGCTAGCTGGGCGGAACGTAGCGCACAGATGAAGACAGCGCCAACGGCGTTGGGCGCAACGCAGTGTCGGACCGCGGTGCGAATAGCTGTGAGGAGAAGTGGCGGCTATGTGTCGCGCATACATTCGATGAGGTGCTGGATAATACCTTGACACCGATTGGGACACGGACCTATCGTCCGCGCGCCCTGATGTGAGGAGGTAGCGCGTCATGCCGAACCCGCAATCCGCACGGCGAATCGGGTGAGAGGCGAATGCTGTCGCACCTGATCCTCGGGTTTCTGAGAGACGGGCAAGCGCGACACGGCTACGAGCTCATCACGGAGTACAAGGCCCGCTCCGGAAATCAGGTCAGCGCCGGCAACTTCTACCGCGAGCTAGCGCACCTCGCCTCCGAGCGGTTGGTGCAGACCGGCGTCAACCCACCGGACGCCGACGCGCGTCGCATCCCATATCAGATCACGGAGAGAGGGCGGCAGACGTTTGACGAATGGGTGATCTCCCCGTCACGAGACGACGGTGACCTGAGCTCGTGGCTGCTGTTCATCGATCGCGTGCCACATGAGACTCGAGACCGACTGCTGGATCGCTGGCAGGACGATCTCTGGCTGAGGAGCAAGGCGTTGGCGCGAGCCCGCGAGGATGCCCTCCTGGTGCAGGGGACGCGTCAGGAGACCGGGCGCTACAACCCGCTCGCTTCGCTCATCTCGCGCCGCCTGAAGCAGGTCACGGCTGATCTGGAATTCCTGAAGGAGTTTCGCAGCGAGCTACTCACGTGGTTCGCCGCCGGACAGCGCTCGTCTGTAGCGGTAGAAGGTGTTCGAGAGACTGGACGCTCGGCGAAGGGGTCGCCTCGCAAATGACGGATACGATCATCCGACTGAGAGGTGTGCGCAAGAGCTACGGCACCGGCGAACAGGCCGCCATCGCGCTCAATGGCATCGATCTCGAGGTCGTCCGCGGTGAATTCGTTTCTCTCATGGGACCGAGCGGATCCGGGAAGACGACACTCCTGAACGTCATCGCCGGCCTCGATGTACCGGACACGGGAAGCGTCGTGCTAGACGGCGTGGACCTGAGTACGCTCGCCGATCATCAGCTCGCCGATCTTCGCCTCCAGAAACTCGGGTTCGTCTTCCAGTCGTTCAACCTGATTCCCGCGCTCACCGTGGAAGAGAACGTGTCGTGGCCGCTCGAGTTCGCCGGACACCCACGCGCCGAGGTGCGCCGACGCGTCTCCGAGTCGCTTGAGCGTGCCGGCGTGGTAGGACGCGGCGCGCGCTACCCCGGGGAGATTTCCGGCGGCGAACAGCAGCGCGTCGCGATCGCGCGGGCCATCGCCACCGGTCCATCCATCCTTCTCGCGGACGAGCCCACCGGGAACCTGGATTCGCTGACGGGACAGAAGATACTCGACCTCCTGCAGGGCCTGAATCAATCGCAGCGCGTCACGGTGGTCATGGTGACGCACAACGTTCTCGCTGCGACGTACGGCGATCGGACGTTGGAGGTCCAGGACGGGCGGATCATTCGAGACGTGCGTACGCCTGATAGGGGACGCGGCGCGAAGGCAGCTGCCGAGGAGCGATGAAGGCACTGCTTTCACTGCGCTTTGCCTACCGTCACTTCCGGTCCAGCTTTTCCGCAATGGCGCTCAGCATGATCGCGGTTGCGTTGGGTGTTGCTCTCGTCGTCGCGGTTCGGCTCATGAACGCAGCAGTCCTGCAGGGGTTCCTGGATACGGCGGATGCGACTGCCGGAAGGGCCGCGCTGGTGATCGCGGGCGACGAGGGGACCTCGTTCTCCGATCAGATCGCCACGCAGGTTTCCGCCGTGCCTGGAGTACGTCTAGCGGTGCCGCTGGTTCGGGGCGTTGCGTTCCCAGACGACAATAGCGGTGAGTTGCTGACCGTTCACGGAATAGACTTAGCAAATGACGATGCGGTGCGTGTCTACCATGTGCGACGTGGGACGGACGCGCTAGTAGACGACTTGATCGAGTTTCTCAATCAACCTGATTCGATAGTACTTGGACGACAGTTCGCCGAGAGTCGAGGGCTTACAATCGGCAACACGCTGAAGCTGGTGACGCCGATAGGGGTTAAGCCTTTCACCGTACGAGGTCTGCTAGATCCGCAGGGTACTGCCCGCGTGCTGAATGGACGTCTGATAGTGATGGACGTCGCCGCAGCGCAACCGATCTTTGGCGCTTCAGGCCAAGTGAATCAGATCGACGTGGTGACGGACCCTGGTGAGGACATCGAAGGAGTTCGAGAAGCAATAGTGCACATACTGCCGTCAGGCATCCGCGTCGAACAGCCGGCAGTTAGAAAGCAGGTCTTTCGCCGGGCTCTAGCCGCATTCCAAACGATGCTGAGTGCGTTCAGCTTGTTGGCAATGATGGCCGGTTTCGTTGTCTGCTACGGACGGCTTCAGGGCATTTTCGAGACGCGGACTTGGGAGATCGGGCTTCTACGTGCAGTCGGACTTCGGAGAGCACGTGTTTTCACCGAGTTGCTGAAGGAGGCGTTGCTGCTCGGAATGGGCGGCATCGCCGTAGGCATACCTCTGGGCATCGCGATAGCCAGATGGTCATTGCCGGTACTTGCACAGACGACCGCTCTCAACTTCAGTCTACCGATCCCCGCTATCGCTGAGCCGCCGATTGGAGACGCTCCGCTCTTTGGCGCAATGGTTGGAATCGCCGCTGCCTTGGCGGCCGCACTGGCGCCGGCCGCGAGGCTGGCCCGCCGGAGCCCAGTGGCCGCTCTATCGATGCTTGGTCGGGAGACTCCTGGCGCGGCGCCGATTAGCCGGGTCTCGGTGCTCGCCTTTGCCGCGGTTCTATTGGCGCTCATCGCTGCGCAAACACTTCTGAGGTTGCCGGCTCTCGGCCTAGCTACGACCGCGATGATGGTCATCGGGGCTGCGGCTCTGTCCGGTCCAATGATCAGAGGGCTCATCGGTTGGTTCCAGGGAAGCTTCGGCCGCCTGAGTCCGACGGCGCGTCTCGTTGTAGCGCATCTCAAGCGGACGCCTCGTGGAACAGCTCTGACGGTCACTACGTTGGGGATCGGCCTCGGCACCGTCATCATGATCGGAACCCTCGGGTGGAGTTTCGAAAGAAGCATCGTGACAATGCTCACGGAGCGGTACGCCGCGAGCCTGGTCGTGACCTCGGCGTTCGTTCGCGGCGGCTACGAGAGTGCGCCGGTGTCCGAGCGCTTGGTACGTGAGCTAGCAGAAGTCCCAGGAGTTGCCGCCGTGGCCGGAGAACAACACCGTCGCATCTCATATCAGGGCGCCTCGGTAGTGCTCGCCGCGTTCGACTCGTCCTGTTTTCGGGGCTCGACGGTGTGCGCATGGCGATTGACTCGACCGATCGACGGAGCTCTCGATTTGGTTGCGGACGGCAAGGCCGTCGTGGTGTCACCGTCCTTCGCGCTGCAATTTGGTGCGAAGGAGAGGGATCACGTCCGTCTAAGCTCGTCATCCGGAGACGTTGATCTCATCATCGCAGCCATAACGCCGGGTCAACCGGAGAGCGCGATCATATTGGCGCGGGATGTTTATGTTCGGCTCTGGGATGATCCTCTAATCACCTGGGCGCACGTGGCAACTACCAAAGAGGCGGATCCCAACGTTGTGGCAGACCGGATCCGAAGGGGATTGGCGGGCAAGTATCGTCTTCGCGTGCTGTCGAGCGCAGAGATGATCCAATACTTCGCAGCCCAGGTCAGAGAGGCGTTTAGCCTGCAACACCTGCTCGAGATCGTGACGTTGTTCCTGGTCGTCGTGGGTGTCGGGGACACGCTCGCCGCGGCCGTGGCCACGCGTAGGCGGCAGTTTGGGATGATGCGCGCGATAGGTCTTCATCGGACGCGGCTATTTCGCATGGTCATGCTCGAAGGCATGGCAATAGGTTTGCTGGGCGTACTACTCGCCGTTGGGCTGGGTGTCGCGCTCAGTACCTTCTGGGTTCAGGTGCAATTCCCCGCACTGTTGGGATGGACCCTGGAGCAATACGTCCCGCTTGTTTTCGTGGTTGCGGCCGGGACCGTGACGGTTGCTCTTTGCCTGGTCGGTGCGTTGATCCCTTCTATCCGCGCCGCGTCACTATCTCCCGTCGTGGTCTTGCGAGGAGAGTAGCCATCGTGGAGGCGATTCCTAAGAGTCGGAACTTAGGTGACTCGACGCCGCGAGATTTGTTGACGGGCTCGAAGCGATTGCTGACAACTCGCGATCTTCTCTACCAGCTCGGCGCCTCCATCCACGGCATGCTGTTTGATCGTCAGAACCTCGGCCCTAGCAGCGGGCGAATAGTCCTTGGCCCCCCCGGGCGCCCCGAGTTCAATCTTGGCCGATATCTCGCACATAACGTCATCAACCTCGCGACCTACGGGTATCTCGGTCTCGGTGCTGATCCTCGCGTGAAGCGCGCGGCGAGCGAGGCCATCGAGAAGTACGGTACGCATACGGGTGGTCCGCGACTACTGTCGGGAACGGCGCCGGTTCATTGCCAGCTCGAGCAATACCTGGCGGAGTTCCTTAGCGCCGAAAGCGTCGTAACGTACTCCAGTGGCTATGGCGCCAATGTGTCGGTCATTCCCGCGCTCTTCGGTCCTGGTGATCTCGTGGTTCTGGACAGGAACGCGCATCGCTCTTTGTACGACGGCGCGATGCTGTCGCGCGCGGCCGTGAAGCGTTTCGCGCACAACGATCTGGGGCATCTGGAGTACATACTCCGTCGAACCGCGGATGTTAGGCGGAGGCTCGTGGCCGTAGATGCCGTGTATTCGATGGAGGGCCACCTTGCACCGATTCCAGACGTGGCCGATCTGGTGCACCGATACGGCGCGTTCCTTCTCGCGGATGAGGCACACTCCATCGGCGTCATCGGGAGGACTGGCCGGGGCATCTGCGAACATTTCGACATCGATCCGGGCGCCATCGACATCCGCATCGGAACACTCAGCAAGGCCATCCCATCCGTCGGAGGCTTTGCCGCCGTGCCAGCAAGCGTAGGCGCCATCCTGCGCTATTCCTCCCATGCTCGAGTATTCTCGGCCGCGATGACGCCGGGAGATGCAGCGGCCGCGCTCGCCGGGGTCGAGATTCTCGACAAGGAACCCGAGCGCGTTACTCAGCTCCAACGGAACGCAGCATTGTTTGGGACGCGCTTGGCCGGGCACGGACTCGATACGTTCGGCAGCGAATCAGCCCTGGTGCCCGTGCGCGTCGGGAACCGGATTGCGACTCTCGATGCTGCTCATTCCCTGCTCGAGCGCGACGTGTACGTCAATGCGATATTGTCCCCTGGAGTGCCGGCGGGTTCGGAACGACTGCGTTGCTTCGTAACCTCCGCGCACGACCCATCCGACCTCCTTCTCGCCGCCGACACCATTGCCTCTATCGTCGACCGCGCGCGTCCTCACGTGATCGCTGCAGTTACCCGCTAGCCCCTTTTCATCTCCGCAGGTGATTGACAGCCCCTGCGAGATGGAGCCGACATGAGCTGTGTAGTCGTCTCGCATTCGCCCCGCGAGACACCCAAGGGGCAGCACCGTGATCCCCTTTTACAATCGCACCCACGCGGGCCAGCACCTGGCCGCGAAGCTCGCCCGCTATGCGGATCGCCCCGACGTCATCGTCCTCGCGCTCCCCCGTGGCGGAGTGCCCGTCGCGTTCGAGGTCGCCCGGCGCCTTCACGCACCCTTCGACGTCTTCCTCGTCCGGAAGCTCGGCGTCCCCGGCCACGAGGAGCTGGCGATGGGCGCAATCGCCACCGGCGGCGTACTCATGCTGAACGACGCCATCATCTCTCTCACCGGCGTCGCGCCGGAGCAGATCAACGAAGTCATCGCGCGCGAGCAGATCGAGCTCCAGCGCCGCGAGCACGCCTATCGCGACAACCAGCGTTCGCCCGATCTGCGTGGCAAGACCGTGATCCTCGTCGACGACGGCCTCGCGACGGGCGCCACGATGCGCGCGGCCGCGGAGGGCGTGCGACGCCAGGGCGCAGAGTCGGTCGTGGTCGCCGTGCCGGTCGCGTCCGCCGACACGTGCGACGAGCTCCGCTCCCTGGCCGACGAGGTGACGTGCGTCGTCACCCCCGAGCCGTTCCACGCCGTCGGCATCTGGTACGCGGACTTCTCCGCGACAGACGACGACGAGGTCCGAAATCTCCTCGCACAGGCGCGCGCCGAGTCGCACACGGAGGCGTCGGCATGAGCGCCGCCGATGCGATCCGCGGGGTCACCCTGGAGCCGCTCGAGCGCCTGTCGTCCTATCCCAGCGGGCTCTGAAACGATGGCCATCTTCGAGACACCCGTCCGCATTCCCGTCGGCCGCACGATGCTCGACGGCATCCTCGACGTTCCCAGCGGCGCCAACGGCCTCGTCGTGTTCGCACACGGGAGCGGCAGCAGCCGGCTCAGCTCGCGTAACCGATACGTCGCGAGGTTTCTGCACGGTGCGGGATTCGGCACGCTGCTCTTCGACCTGCTCACCTGCGACGAGGAGCGGGCCGACGACCTCACCGGCAACTACCGCTTCGACGTCCGCTTCCTCGCGGAGCGGCTCGCGCTCGGCGCGGCATGGCTCGCGGCGCTGCCCGTCGCGCGCGGGCTCGCGCGCGGCTACTTCGGGGCGAGCACGGGCGCGGCGGCGGCGCTGATCGCTGCCGCGGCAGATCCCCACGGCGTGCGCGCGGTCGTCTCGCGCGGCGGACGGCCCGACCTCGCCGGTGCCGCGCTGGCCCGTGTGCATGCGCCGACATTGCTCATCGTGGGCGGACGCGACCTGCCCGTCATCGACATGAACTGCCGCGCCCTGAACGCGCTCCGTAGCGACAAGTCCCTCGTGATCGTGCCGGGCGCGACGCACGTCTTCGGGGAAGAGAGCGCGCTCGATCGCGTGGCGGTGCTGGCGCGCGACTGGTTCATGCGCTGGCTTCCGGCCGGCGCGGAAGATCGTCCCGCGACGACGTGATGGGCGCCGCAGTCAAATCCTGGTCGCGGGCGCCGCCGGCGGGCGCCGCTCGGTGCGTGACCCGCCTCGTGAGCGCTCGTCCTCCGTTGTCACGGCTGACGAGCGGAGAGGCGCCGGCTCGAGCGGACGCCGGCGCCGTCCCGCGAACTACCTACGCGTGGGCCTCGTGCGACACACCGGCCTCGCCGGTGTACGTGATGTCCTGGGCGTTGTTGCGCTTCAGGATCTCCTTCGCGCGAGACACCTCGTTCCGATCCTCGGTGTGGATCGAGACCAGGATGTTCCCGCCCTTCACCTTCCCCTCGTACCGCTTCGCCTCCATCTCCGGCATGCCGTAGCCGACGAGCGCACCGGTGAGGCCGCCCGTCGCCGCGCCGACCGCCGCCCCGCCGAGGAGCCCCATGATCGGGCCCGCAGCGATCAGCGGCCCGACCCCGGGAATGGCCAGCGAGCCGATGCCGGCGAGCCAGCCGAGCGTGCCGCCGAGGAGGCCACCGGCCGTGGCGCCCGCAGCGGCCCCTTCGGGAGCCTTCGTATGCTGCTCGTGCGCGAAGTCCCGGGTTCCCCCCTTGTCGGGGAAGAGCGCCGAGATGTCGTTGCTGGAGAATCCGGCGGCCTTCAGGTCGTCGACGACCCGGATCGCCTGCTCCTCCGAGTTCAAGATGCCGAACACTGCTTTCTTTGCCATCACACCTCTCCTGTCGTTAGTTGCGCTCGATCTCGAGCTGGTTGTCGACCCGCTTCACGCCCGCCACACGCTCCGCCTTGGCGGCGACGGCCGCCTTCTCCTCAGGCGTCTTCACGGGGCCGCGAAGCGTCACCTCTCCGTCACGGGTGACGATCTTCACGTTCTTGGCGTACGTCGACATGTTGTCGTCGTCGACGATCGCCTTGCGGATGTTGGCCGTCACCTGCCGATCGACGGCATTCTCGCCCTGATCGGTAGGCGTGACGGTATCGCCACGATCGCGCACGTTCCGGCCGGTGTTGTCGGCGTCGTAAGGCCCGGCGACAGCCGGCGACGCCGAGACCGCGGCCGCGACTGCGCATGCCAAAAGAAGTCTCATCGCTTCCCTCCTATGTTGATCCGCGCTCGCCGAGCGCGGTCATTCCTTTGCACGCAACGCTAGTCCGCTCGTGCAACGTCACAATCCCCACCTCGCGTGATGGCGCGGCGATGAGTTCCGTGCGTGCGCGCTCGTGGCGACGCGCGGTGCGTTTCCGCGAACGGAGTAGGTGAGTCTCGCATGGCGGGCTATTCCCATGTTGGACGGAGGACACCATGAATCGTTCGTTCAACAGGTTCGCGCGCGTGTGCGCGGACGTGATGGGCTCGCACTGGAGCTTCATCGTCGCCACCGCGCTCTGCGTCTTGTGGGCCGTGACCGGCCCGATGTTCGACTATTCCGACACGTGGCAGCTGGTCATCAACACGGCGACCACCGTGCTCACCTTCCTCGCGGTGTTCCTGATCCAGAACACCCAGAACCGCGACGGCCTGGCGGTGCAGCTGAAGCTCGATGAGCTGATTCGCGCTCTCGGCTCGGCGCGCAATCGGCTCGTGCACCTCGAGGACCTGACGGACGAGGAGCTCGAGGGCCTACGCCGCCAGTTCCAGGACCTGCAGCGACGTGAACGACGGAGTCGGAAGCCGGGTGCCTAGCGTCGACGCGCGCTTACTGCACCCGGTCCCTCAGCCCTGCTCGCCGGCCACCTTGGCGCAGTGCGCGCAGCAGAACAGCCGCTTGTTCGCCTCGACGCCGTGCCCGATCACGCGACACCCGCAGTGCTCGCAGATCGGCGCGAGTGCCTGGATTGCACACTCGAAGCTGTCGAAGACGTGGGTGTTGCCGTTGAACACCTCGAAGGTCTTGTCGTAGTCGTTGCCGCACACTTCGCAGACTGCCATCGGACCTCCTCAGCGGCTGCCGACGCTCGACGCGAACACGTTCGCCTCCGAGACCTTGGAGACCACCTCCATGCTCGTGTCGCGCGGGCCTTTGGTGGCGAGATCGGCCTGCGCGATCATGGCGCAGACCGTGCCGTCGCCGCCGACCACCGGCAGCCGGCGCACCTGGTACTGCTCCATGAGCCGGGCGCAGTCCTCGACGGTCGTGTCGGCCGTCACCGTGACGACGGGGCTCGACATGCAGTCCTGCGCCGTCAGCTCGGTGGGCTCCCTCCCCTTGGCGACGAGGCGGCAGACGATGTCACGGTCGGTGACGACGCCGATCGGCTTCCGTTGGTCGTCGCACACCGGAATCTCGCCGCAGTCCTGTGCCACCATCATCTCGGCCACCTCGACCAGTGGCGTACCGGTCGAGCAGCACACGGCGTTCTCGCTCATGATGTCCCGGACCTGCATGAGACGTCCCTCCTTTTCCTAGCGGGATCGCCCGCCACGGGTGCGCGCGGCCTTGCGTGCCGCCGCGGACCGCGCGCGGGGTCCCTTGGTGCGGGCGGCCTTGCGGGCCGCCGCCGACCGCTCGGCGGCCGAGCGCCGGCGCGCGGCGCTGTGCGCCTGACGCGAGAGCGCCGTCCGCGATGCCGCGCTGCGTGGTTTCCGCCTGAGCGCGCGCAGGATTCCTTGCGCGCGCCGCGGGGATCGCCGCCGCGTGTGGCTCCTCGCCAGGTCACGGGCTGCGCGCCGTCGTGTCTCCCGCGATGTCCGCCCCTTCTCGGGCGGCGGCAGCTTCACGCCGGCCCGGCGAGCCTTCGAGAGCCCGATGGCGATGGCCTGCTTCGCCGATTGCGCCCCGTGCTTGCCCTCGCGGATGTGCTCGATCTCCTCGCGCACGAACTCTCCCGCCTGGGTGCTCGGTGACTTTCCTTCGCGGGCGTGCTTCCGCGCACGCTCGACGGTTGCTTTCTCCGGCATGACGTTTGGACGTGCATTCGACATGCCGAAGCGATGCACGCGGAGAACTGCACGCCGTCGAGATCGCCGTCAGCGGTGCTTGTAGAACCTTCAGCATGCCTGTGACCTTTGTACGAGGCATCAGTCGTAGCGTTTCCGCGTCGAGCATCGGCCACCCGACGGATTCACAGCGTGCGCGGCAGGGTGTAGCGAGAGAGCTTCACGCGCGTCTAAAACTTTTGGGCGCGTCTGGGGGTGTTGGGATGATGAAGTCGACAATCGAGTTGGGGCGGTACCTCGAACCCTCTTTTCCGATCGTCCACGTACACATCGCGCGGCGGCGGGGAAGCGTGCATCACGTGCTCGCCCTGACGCCGTATGCGACGCAGAGCTTCGTCGAAGACCTCGCGCGCACCGGACACGACACGGCGGTCGAGGTCACGCTGCCCGCCGATGTGCCGGACGCCTTCGCCGCGCGGACCGAGCGGGAGTTCGCGCGGCTGCGGCCGCACGGCGTGGAAGTGATGATCCGGCATGCCGATGACGGCAGGGAGGCGCCGCTGTCCGCTCCGGCGTCGCCTTCCCTGTCGCGAGGCGTGGCCGAGCTGGCGGTGCTGATGGGCCGGCTGCTGCACGAGTTCCAGAGCGAGCGTGCGATCACGGCGGCGCATCTCATCGACCACGATGGGCCGTCCCGCGGACATCTTCAGGCGCAGTGGGGCGCGACCGACGGCGTGCTCTCCGCGTGGGGATCGACGCTGGCGGCCAGCGCGGACAGCCTACCGCCGCTGGTTCAGATGCATGCCGACGCCGTACGCTCGCTCGTGACGCAGCTCGACGCCACGCGCGACGAGGTGCAGGACCGCGCCCGCGAGGTGACCGAAGCCGTCGAGTACTACACTCAGCTCTCGCGCGCCCTTCTCGCCACCGCGGACGGGCTGGTGGCCGCCTCGGACACGGCTCTCGTCGCCACCGCGCATCTCGCGTTCCTCCATGCCAAGGAGGAGGCGGCGCTGGAGCAGGTGGAGGTCGCGTCGACCGCCTTGCCCCAGAACCTCGCGCACTGCGTGGCAGCCCGGGTCGCGTCGCGCGAAGCGTATCTCCGGACGTTCGCGACGACGGCGCCGGAGCCGGTCCTCTCCGAGTACCGCGCCCTCATGGCCGAGCCGGCCTGCTGCGAGGCGACCGGCCTCGAGCGCGCCATGATCGACCACACGGCGTGCCTCGACGAGCCGCTGGACACGGACAACTGGTGCCGCAGCCTCGGTAACATCGTCGAGCGCTTCCGCGACCTCGAGACCCACTCAGCCGCGACGCTGCTGCAGAGCGCGATGTAATTCGCGCGTAACTTGTAGACTGCTTCACGGGACGTGCGCCGCTCGATGCGGATGCGTGTCGCCTTTCCTCGGGGCATGCGTCTTGCGACGCTTCCCGTTGTCGCCCCGTCGGCGACGAGCGTCCTGTGAGGATCCGCACATGATCGAGATCGGCTACAAGCTCTCGAGCGAGGAATTCGGCCCCATAGAGCTGGTCCGC
>Ga0111538_10010901_pt1 | contig 12074 bp, 10 predicted proteins | sample SoiMethybrSBSTD1_FD_79669 | JGI IMG/M metagenome (GOLD analysis project Ga0111538, IMG submission 79669) | Bulk soil microbial communities from a Populus tree surrounding site in Tennessee, USA - Soil MetaG P. TD hybrid SBSTD1 (version 2)... | ecosystem: Environmental > Terrestrial > Soil >...
CGATCTCGACGGTCCCGTCCACGTCGCCGACTTCGGCGGCAGCGGCACGCCCATCGTGCTGGTGCACGGCCTCGGCGGCAGCCACGCCAACTGGCTCTCGGTGGGCGAGCGCCTCGCCGCGCGCGGGCGCGTGCTGGCACCGGACCTGGCCGGCTTCGGCCGGACGCCGCTCGCGGGCCGCTCGTCGGGCGTCGGCGCCAACCGCGCGCTCCTCGACCGCCTCCTCGGCGCGACGTGCGACGAGCCGGCCGTCCTCGTCGGCAACTCGATGGGCGGCCTCATCTCCCTCATGGAGGCGTCGCTCCGGCCCGAGAAGGTCGCCGCGCTCGTGCTCGTCGGGCCCGCGCAGCCGCGTCCCCTCCTCGCCGCCGCCGACTGGCGGATCGTGGCGACGTTCGCCGCCTACGCGATGCCGATGGTCGGCGAGACGTTCGTCCGCTGGCGCTCCCGCCTCCTCGGCCCCGAGGGCGTCGTACGCCAGACGCTGGAGCTCTGCTGCGTAGATTCGAGCCGCATCGCGCCCGAGGTCTTCGCGGCCCACGTCGCGCTGGCGGAGGAGCGTGCGAACGCGATGCCGTGGGCCGCCGAGGCGTTCCTCGGGGCGGCGCGCTCGGTCGTCTCGCGGACGATGCGCGCGGGGTGGTTCGCGGAGCTGGTGCGCGACGTGAAGGCGCCGACGCTCGTCGTCCAAGGCGACGCCGATCGCCTCGTGCCCGTCGTCGCCTCGCGCGCGCTCGCGGAGAGCCGGCCGGACTGGCGCCTCGAGATCCTGCCCGGCATCGGACACGTGCCACAGCTCGAGGCACCGGACCGCTTCGTCGACCTCGTCGGCGCCTGGCTCGACGAGGTGCGCGTGCCGGCGGGCGAGATCAGAGACCGAGCATGAGCCGCGACAGGCGGTCCTTCACCGCCGTCGGGAGCACCATGTCGGTCAGCGTCACCAGCTGGGCGTCGTAGCCGACGAGATAGCGCGCGCTCGGCCAGCGCGCCGTCAGCGCGCGCACGATGACCGTCGCGACCGTCCTCGGGTCGCCCATGAGCGCCTGTGTCCAGCGGAGGCTCTCGAGCGAGCGGCGGTAGGCGGTCTGGTAGTGTGACGACTGCCGGCGTCCGATGTCCCGCGCGTGCTCCTCCCAGATGCCCGTGCGGAACCCGCCCGGCTCGACCAACACCACCGACACGCCGGCCAACGCCACCTCCATCCGGAGCGCGTCGGACAGGCCCTCGAGCGCGTGCTTGGCCGCCTGGTACCAGCCGCTGAGCGGCGTCGTGGTGCGGCCGTAGATGGACGACACGTTGACGATGCGGCCGTCACGCGCGGCGCGCATGTGCGGCAGCACGAGCCGCGCGAGGCGCGCCGGCGCGATCACCATCGTCTCGAGGAGGTGGCGCGCCTCGTCGTCCTCGACATCCTCGACGGCCCCCGTGAGGCTGTACCCCGCGTTGTTGACGAGCCCCCACGGACGCAGCTCGCCGACGACGCGCTCGCACGCCGCGGCATCGGTGACGTCGAGGAGCACCGTCTCGACGGACACGCCCGCCTCGGCCGCGGCCCGCGCGACGGTGTCGGCCTTCTCCGCCGAGCGGACGCTCCCCACCGACCGGTAGCCGGCGCGCGCGACGGCCAGCGCCGCGGCGAGGCCGATGCCGGAGTTCGCACCAGTGGTGAGGACGGTCTTCAGTTGCTGCGTCCGGAGAAGGCGTTCGCCTCGTTCTTCCGGATGAAGCTGCCGAACTGCGCCGACCAGCAGTTGCCGTTTCGCGCCTGCGCCTGCACCGTCACGGTGGACGACAGCGCGCCCGACGGCAGGCTCAGGTTGACGCCCTTCCCTTGCACGGAGACGTTGTTCCGATCCGTCGCGCCGGGATCGAGCCGCATGCGCAGGACACCGTCGTCGTTGGTGGCGCCGTAGTAGTACTCGACGGAGCCGCCGACGTTGCCGCCGAGGTCGCGCCAGCACGGAATGCTGCCGCACGTGCCGCTCGCGGGGACCTGCGCCTGGATGCGCGGCTGCGGGTTGGCCGACGTGTCGTAGACGCAGAGCGCGTAGCCGGTGCCGAACTTGGGCGCGCCGAAGTCTGCGGCCGCCGTCGCCTCGCCCTTCCAGCGCCAGCGCAGGCGGCCCTTCGCAGGGTCGCCGCCGCGGCGCGAAAACGTGAGGACGCTCTTCTTCGGCGTCACGGTGTCGAAGCATCCGGTCATCGGTGCGGGCGTGCAGGTCGCGGCGGGGCCGGTCCCCTCGCCGATGCGCTGCGCGTAGACGTCCCACTGGCTCGCCGTGAACCGGCCCCACGCGACGAGGAATTCGTCGCCGAGCGCGGCAACGGCCGGCATGGCGGATACGAAGCCACTCGCCTCGTCCGAGTCGACGGGGAACTCCGCGCCCTTCTTGGCGCCCGACGGCGTGATCACCTGGCCGAATCCCTGTGCACCCACCTGGTAGTTGTACTGCTGCCAGGTGACGACGAAGTCGCCGTTGGCGAGGTGCGCCGTGGAGGGACACCCGTCGTTGTAGGGCGTCGACGTGTTCACGCGGAACGCCTGCCCGTGCGGCACGCCGGTCGGGCCGAAGAAGCGTCCCGCGACGTCGTAGCGGTCGCTCTCCCCGGTATCCATCGAGGACGACGACCACGTGACCAGGAAGTCGTCGCCGCCGAAGGTCGCATCGGGCGTGCTCTCGAAGTAGCTGCCGACGGGGTAACTCATCCCGTTGTAGGAATAGCTCGGCTGAACGTTCACCTGGAACTCGCCGCCCTGCGCGGCGCCGGCCGCGTCGTAGCGCCGCCCCACGACGGCGTAGCCCCCGATGCCCTCAGGGATCCCGGTCCACACGACCACGAACTCACCCGTGCTCTTGACCGCGACGTCGGGCGTGCGGTTCCAGTAGAAGCCGTACGCCGGCGGTGCCGGCGGCGCGCTCACTTGGAAGGTCCCACCCAGGGGCGCGCCCGACGTGTCGAGACGCCGGCCGATGATGTTGCGGCCGTCGTCCGTGTAATCCTCGCGCTCCCAGACCACCACGAACCTGCCGGTGGCGTCGGCCTCGATCGCCGGATTCCTGACGGCCTGGTACCGAGGCGTGGGATAGCCCCCGAGGTCATAGACGTTCTCCGACACCTGGAACTCCGGTCCGAGCGGCGTGCCGCTGGCGTCGAACGCGCGCGCGAAGACGTCGAGCGGGTAGCCGCTGCCGTACGGGACGTTCGAGGTCCAGGCGACGACGAAGCGCCCGGACGGCGCCTGGGCGACGACGGGCGTGGTCTGCGTGCCGGAGGTGATCTGATTCACCTGGAACTCGACGCCGAGCGCGCTGGCCGAGGCGTCGTACCGCTGCCCGAAGACGCCATCGCCATCCCCATCCTGGCCATACGATTGCCAGACGACGATGAATTGGCTGCCGTCGGAGGTCACGCTCTGATTGCGATACTTCCCGTAGCCGCAGCTCGACGCATTCGCATCGCCCTGGTCGCCGACGGTGAACGTATTCACCCGGAACGCCGGTCCGAGAGGCGCCAGCGCGTCGGCCAGCGAGGCGTTGACGACGACGGAGAGGAAGGAAGCAGCGATCGTCGCAAGGCGCATGGCGGTCCTCCTCTTCGGCCTGCGGCCAGGAGGAATCGCTAACAGGCCCCGCGCCGGAGGGTCAAGCGGTTTTTCGCACGCGGCGCGTCACGTCTTGGCCTTGAGGTTCGCGTCGTTGTCGCGGATGAACGCGCGGATCTCGTCGGCCATGTCGAGCAGCTTCGTCCACTGCTCCTTGTAGAGCGTCACCGGGAAACGGCCGAGGCCGTAGACCGAGACGCCGCCCTTCTCGCTGACCTTGAGCGAGACGCCCCGGCTCTGCGTACGCTTCAGCCGCTCGTTCTCGGCACGGAGCCTCGCCAGCTCCTCTCCCGCGTCGGTTTCGTCCGCCATGCGGGGAGGGATAGCAGAGGGTCCGAACGACGCAACGGGCCTAGTTCACGAGGTAGCGGTTCGGGTCGACCGGCACGCCCGCGACCCGCACCTCGTAGTGGAGGTGCGGCCCGGTCGCACGTCCCGAGGCGCCGACGGCGCCGATCGCCTGCCCGCGCTTCACCCTCTGCCCCTCGCGCACGTACATCGACGAGAGATGCGCGTACATCGTCTTGATGTCGCCCGGGTGTGCGACGATGACGACCACGCCGTAGCCGGAATCACGTCCGGCGAAGATCACCTCACCGTCCCCGCTCGCGGCGACGGGTGCGCCGTAACGGCCGGTGATATCGATGCCGCCGTGCATCTCGCCGCCGTCGCCATACGGCGAATGCCGGAGCCCAAAGCGCGAGGTCACGATGCCGCGGACCGGCCACACGGAGGGCACGCTGCCCCGCATGCTGCGCTTCGTGCGGTCCTCGACCAGCGCGGCGAGCACGCCGACCGACTCCTCCGTCGTCGCGAGCTCGTCCTCGAGCCAGTCGATGCGGTCGACGAGATGCTGCGCATCGTCGGCGATCATGAGCTGGGCGCTCACGGTCTGCACGTGGCCCTGCCGCGACCCGTACGTCGGCGCGAGCTTCGCGAGGCGGCGCGCCTTCCCCGCGCGGTCGCGCGTCTCGAGCGTCACGCGCGCGAGCCGGTCGATGGCGCCACCGACGGCGGCCATGGCCGCGCGCTGGCGCGCGACCTCCTGCCGCCGCTCGGCCAGCCGCGTGCGAAGCCATTCGACTTCGCTCGCCAGACCCGATCGCTTCCGTTCGATAGAATACAACGCCACCGTGGCGATACCGAGACCGAGCACTGCCACGGCGGCGACGAGGCGCTTCCTGTTCGCCACGTCCCGCATGGAACGATTTCTCACTTTCTGCGGCCGACCCCCGCTACCCAACCCCGCCCAAACGTGTCAAGGCACTCTCGTTCAGATCTGTGCAGCGCCGCGGCTCGCGACCTGCCGGAGCAGCTGCTCCGCATGCTCGCGCACCTCGGGCGTGCGCGCCGTGCCTCCGAGCATGCGCGCCAGCTCGGCGACCCGCTCCGTGTTGGAGAGCGGACGCGCACATGAGACGGTCCGTCCGTCCTGCTGCCGCTTCACCACCGCGATGTGGTGGTCGGCGCAGGCCGCGATGAGCGGCAGGTGCGTGATGCAGAGGACCTGCCGCGCGCGGCCGAGGTTCCGGAGCTTCCGCCCGATCACCTCGGCCACCGAGCCGCCGATGCCCGCGTCGACCTCGTCGAAGAGGAGCGACGCCGTCTCCTCGCCGCGCGGCGCGAGGCTCTTCAGCGCGAGCATGATGCGCGACAGCTCGCCGCCCGATGCGACGCGCGCGAGTGGCCGCGGCTCCTCGCCCGGGTTCGTCGAGATGTAGAACTCGACCTCGTCGCGCCCGTCGGCACCGATCGGGCGCTCGCCCTCGGCGAACTGCACGCTGAAGATGGCGCCCTGGAGCGCCAGCGCCTGCAGCTCCGAGAGGAGCGTGCGCGTCAGGTCGCGGGCCACGCGGCGGCGCTCGACCGAGAGCCGGCCCGCCCATTCCGCGGCCGCGCGCCGTGCCGTCTCGGCGGCCGCCTCGAGCGCACCGAGGTCGCCGTCGATGGCCCCGGACGCCGCCAGCTCCGCGGCGACCTCGTCCCGGCGCTGCACCAGCTCGTCGAGCGTCTTCCCGTACTTCCGGGTGAGGCGTGCGATCAGCGCGAGGCGCTGCTCGATCGTCTCGAGCCGTTCGGCGTCGGGCGCCAGCGTCCGGAGGTGGCGGCCGAGGTTTGCGCCCACCTCCTCCAGCTCGGCGAGCGAGCCCTCGAGGAGCCGCCGCATCGGCTCGATGCCGCGGTCGAAGCGCTCGGCCTCCTTGAGCTTGGCGATGGCGCGCCCGAGGAGCGCGCTCGCGGCCTCGTCGTCGCCGTAGACCGCCTGCTCCGCCTCGCCGACGATGCCCGCGAGGCGCTCGGCGTGCATGAGCCGCGTACGCTCGGCCGTGAGGTGCTCATCTTCGCCGCGCTTGAGGTTCGCCTGATTCAGCTCGTTGGACTCCTCGACGAGGGACCCGAGCTGGCTCTGCCGCGCCTCCTGCGCGCGGCGTGCCGCATCGGCGGCCTCGCGCGCGGCGTTCATCCGCGCGTGCCGCTCGCGCATCTCGGCCAGCGTGTTGCCGAGCCCGCCGGCGCCGTCGAGCAACTCACGATGGCTCTCCACGCGGCGGAGCGCCTGATGCTCGTCCTGGCCGTACGCCCGGATGACATGGGGCACGATGTCGCGGAGCACCGACAGCGAGCCGAGCCCGCTGTTCACGTACGCCCGCGTCCGCCCGGCGCTGGAGACGACGCGGCGGAGGAGCAGCTCCTCGCCCTCGCCCAGGCCCGACTCCGCGAGGAGCGCGCGCACCGGCGCCGGGATGTCCGTGAACACCGCCTCGACGACCGCCTCGTCCGCGCCCGTGCGCACGAGGTCGGCGTCCGCGCGCCCGCCGAGCACCACGTCGAGCGCCTGCAGCAGGATCGACTTCCCGGCGCCCGTCTCGCCCGTGATGACGTTGAGGCCCGGCTCGAGCGTCAGCTCGAGCTCCTCGATGATCGCCAGGTCGCGGATCCGCAGCATGCGCAGCATGGTCGCTCCTAGCCCCCCCAGCCGAGCTTCGAGCGCAGCACGTCGAAGTAGGTGCGATTGGGCGTGTGGATCAGCGACACCGGGAAGCGGCCCTCGCGGACCTCGACCACGTCGCCCCCCTGGAGCGGCATGCCCTCCTGGCCGTCGATGGTGAGGAGCGCGTCCTGCTCGCGCCTGGCGATCGCGATGCGCACGACCGCGTTCGGGCGGACGACCACGGGGCGGTTGGACAGCGTGTGCGGCGAGATCGGCGAGAGCACGATGACGCGCACCGACGGCTCGACGATGGGTCCGCCAGCCGAGAGCGAGTACGCCGTGGAGCCGGTCGGCGTGGCGACGATCATCCCGTCGGCGCGGTACGTCGTGAGCGGCATGTCGTCGACGGACACCTCGAACTCGACGATGCGGGCGAGCGCGCCGTTGGTGATGACGACGTCGTTCACCGCGGACAGGCTGCGGACGGCGCGGCCGCGCCGGGAGAGCGTCGCGGCGAGCGTCATGCGTCGCTCGGTCGTGTACTTGCCGGCGAGGACGCGCGCGAGCGTCGGCATCGCCTCGCGCTCGGTCACCGCCGTGAGGAAGCCGAGCTCGCCCATGTTGACGCCGAGGATCGGGACGCGCCCGTCCGTCCGCCGCGCGATCGACAGAAGGGTACCGTCGCCGCCGAGCACGACGAGCAGGTCGACGCGCCGAGCGAGCTGGTCCTTCGGGAGCGACGACACGCCCGGCAGCCCCGTCTCGACGTCGGCCAGCACGCGGACGCGGCGGCGGCCGAGCCAGGCGACCACGCGCCGCGCGAGCCTCATCGCGCGCGGACGATCGCGCTTCACCACGAGGCCAACCGTCCGGATGCGCGCCATCGCCGCCCCTCGCCGCCGCCAGCTGTTACCACGCAACCCCCGGCGGTGCCAGGCATTTGCCCGTATGCTAAGCGTTTTCCGATGGCCCGGCAGCCCGAGCTCTTCCCCTCCGCGCGTGGCCGACAGACCCCGTCGGGCCGCGCGCCCCTCGCCGAGCGCATGCGGCCGCGCACGATCGAGGAATTCGTCGGCCAGCATCACCTGCTCGACCCGGGCCGCGTCGTCCACGACATGCTCCACGGCGGGCACGTCGAGTCGCTGCTCCTCTGGGGCCCACCCGGCAGCGGCAAGACGACGCTGGCCCACCTGCTCGCCTCGGTGACGGGCACGGAGGCGGTGCACTTCTCGGCCGTCCTCCAGGGCGTCCGGGAGCTCCGCCAGGTCGTCGACGAGGCCGAGGCCGAGCAGCGCCGGAGCGGCCGCTCCACGGTCGTCTTCGTCGACGAGATCCACCGCTTCAACAAGGCGCAGCAGGACGCCTTCCTGCCGCACGTCGAGGCGGGGACGATCACCCTCGTCGGCGCGACGACCGAGAACCCCTCCTTCGAGGTGATCCCGCCGCTCCTTTCGCGGACACGCGTGCTCGTCCTGCAGCCGCTCGCGCCCGAGGACCTGGGCCGCATCATCGACAACGCGCTGGCCGACACCGAGCGCGGCCTCGGGCGCGACAAGCTCACGCTCGACCCGAAGGCGCGTGACTTCCTCGTCACGCTCGCCGACGGCGACGCCCGCGTCGCGCTGAACGCGCTCGAGCTCGCCGCCCGCTTCGCCAAGTCGCGCACGACGCACGCGATCGACGTCGCCCTGGTCGAGGAGGCGGCCCAGAAGCGCGCGCTCCGCTACGACAAGGCGGGCGAGGAGCACTACAACGTCATCTCCGCGTTCATCAAGAGCATGCGCGGCAGCGATCCGGACGCCGCGGTCTACTGGATGATGCGCATGCTCGAGGCGGGCGAGGACCCGCTCTTCGTGGCGCGCCGCATGGTCATCTTCGCCGCCGAGGACATCGGCAACGCCGAGCCGCAGGCGCTGCAGGTCGCCGTGGCCGCGAAGGACGCCGTCCATTTCGTGGGGCTGCCGGAGGGACGCATCCCGCTCGCCCAGGCCGCGACGTTCCTCGCCACGTGCCCCAAGTCGAACGCGGCGTATCGGGCCATGCTGAATGCGGCTGCCGACGTGCAGGCGAAGGGCGCCCTGCCCGTCCCGCTGCACCTCCGGAACGCGCCGACCCCGCTCATGAAGGGGCTCGGCTACGGCAGCGGGTATCGCTACCCGCACGACTACGAGGCGGCCACGGTCGAGCAGCAGTACCTGCCCGACGAGCTCGCCGGTCGGGAGTACTACGAGCCGACCGACCGCGGCCGCGAGCGCGAGATCGGCGAACGGCTGCGCGCCTGGCGCGCCAGCCGTCCCCGAGGCCCGAAGCCCCCACCCCGCTGACCTCCCCCCCACGACCTGGGGGTTGAGCAAGGACAGTGCCACGGAGAGGCCCTGAAAACGCGGCGCCGTCTGACGTGTGGTCGTCTTCGGATGTAGCGGGGCGTCAGTAGCGCACCGCTACGAGGCAGAGTCCATGCGGTGGCGCCGTCGGCCCCGCGCGGCCGCGGTCGCGGCTCTCGATCACCGCCGCCATGTCGTTTGCAGGCCGCACGCCCGACCCGACCTCGACCAGCGTGCCGACGATGTTCCGCACCATGTGCTTCAGGAACGCCGTCGCCTCGATGCGGTAGACGAGCATCTCGTCCTCTCGGTCGATGCGGCTGACGAACGCGCGGCGGACGGTCGAGCGCACGACCTCGGCGTCGGCCGCGCGGAACGCCGCGAAATCGTGCTCGCCGACGAGCAGCGCGGCGGCCGCCGCCATCGCGTCGACGTCGAGCGCCCGCGGCAGGTACCACGCGTGGCGCCGCCAGAACGGCGACGGCGCGGGCGTGTTCAGGATGCGGTACTCGTACGCGCGGCTCCGGGCGTGGCGGCGGGGGTCGAAGTCGTCGCCGACGATCTCGATGGCGCGCACGGCGACGTCGTCGGGGGTGAGCGCGTTCAGGCTCTTCTGGAGCCTTGCGAGGTCCGCGGGGACCTGCGTCACGCGGACGGCGGCGACCTGTCCGCGCGCGTGGACGCCCGCGTCCGTGCGGCCGGCGCCCCGGACCCGAACCGGCTCGCGGAGCGCGGTGGCCAGTGCCTGCTCGAGCACGGACTGGACGGTCGGCCCGCCCGGCTGCAGCTGCCAGCCCTGAAACGCCTCGCCGTCGTACTCGACGATGAGCTTCAGCTGCATCAGTCCTCGTCGCGGACGAGGATCTCGGCGATTTCGACCGCGTTCAGCGCCCCGCCCTTGCGCACGCTGTCGAGCGCGATCCAGAGGGCGAGGCCGTGCTCGAGCGAGGGGTCCTCGCGGACGCGGCCGACGTGCGTCGCCTCGGAGCCGGCCACGCTGGCGAGCGTCGGCGGCGGCTCGCTCGGGTCGCCGTGCACGATGAGGCCGGGCGCGTCGCGGAGCACGCGGAGCACCTCGTCGACGGGAAGGCGGCGCTCCGTCTCCAGGTGGACGCTCATCCCCTGCCCGAAGAATGCCGCCACGCGCACCGCGGTGACGCTCACCGCGAGGTCGGGCTGCGCGAGGATACGGCGGAGCTCCTCGACGACGTGCAGCTCGTGCGACGTGACGTCACCGGGCAGGAGGGCGCCGACGCGCGGGACGCAGTCGAAGCCGAGGCCGGTTCCCGGCTCGGCGCGCGCGTTGAACAGCGCGACCGTGTCGCTGGAGAGCTTCTTCAGGAGCCGGCGGCCGCCGCTCGCGGCGCCCTGATACGTCGACACCACCGCGCGGTTGATGCCCGCGACGGCGGCGATCGGGGCCAGCGTCACGGCGAGGCCGATGGCCGTCGCGCTCGGGCTGGCGACGACGTCGTGCCGCTCGCCCTCGCGCAGCAGCGAGGCGTTCACCTCCGGCACGACCAGCGGCACGGCGGGGTCGAGCCGAAAGCGGCTGCTCACGTCGATGACCCGAGCGCCGGCGGACGCGGCGACAGGCACGAACTCGCCCGCGACGCTCGGCCCCGCCGCGAAGATCGCGAAATCCACGTCGGCGAACGCGTCCGGCCCGAGAAGCGCGATCGTGCCGTGGTCCGTCTTCGCGCCCGCCGTCTTGAGCGAGCCGAGGAGCTTCACCCGCTCGACGGGGAACTGCCGCGTCTCGAGCACCTCGAGGATCTCGTTGCCGACGAGGCCGCCGGCCCCGACCAGCGCGAGCGTCGCCATCAGTTACCTCCCAGGGCCTCGCGGACGAGGCGCCCCATCTCGCGGCAGCCGACGACGCGCTCGCCCGGCGCTGCGATGTCGGCGGTCCGGTGCCCCGCCGCGACCACCGACGAAACCGCCTGCTCGATGGCCGCCGCCGCGTCGACCGCGCCGAGCGAGTAGCGGCAGCAGAGCGCGACGGACAGGATCGCGGCCAGCGGGTTCGCGCGGTCCTGCCCGGCGATGTCGGGGGCGGAGCCGTGGATCGGCTCGTACAGACCGCGCAGCCGCTGGCCCGGCGCGGGCATGCCCGGGAGCGACGCGGACGGGAGCAGCCCCATCGAGCCGGTCAGCATCGATGCCTCGTCGGTGAGGATATCACCGAAGAGGTTCTCCGTGGCGATGACGTCGAAGTCGCGCGGGCGACGGAGAAGATGCATCGCCATGGCGTCGACGAGCACGTCCTCGAACGCGACGTCGGGATGCTCTCGCGCGACCTCGTGCGCGACCTCCCGCCACAGGCGAGACGTGGCGAGCACGTTCGCCTTGTCGACCGACGTGACGCGCTTCCGCCGTTGGCGCGCCAACGCGAACGCCGCGCGCATCAGCCGCGCGACCTCCTCCTCGGTGTAGAGCGTCGTGTCGACCGCCTCGCGGCCGACGGGCGTCCGGCGCCGCTCGCTCGGGCGGCCGAAGTAGATGCCGCCGGTCAGCTCGCGCACGACGACGAAGTCGACGTCGGCGACGACGGCGGCGCGGAGCGGCGACGCCTCGCTGAGCGCGGGGACGGCGCGCACCGGCCTGAGGTTCGCGTAGAGGTTCAGGCCGCGGCGGAGCGCGAACAACGCCTGCTCGGGGCGCACCGTCGACGCCGGGTCGTCCCAGCGCGGGCCGCCGACGGCGCCGAGGAGGACGGCGTCCGACGCCTTGACGCGCGCCAGGTCCTCCGGCCGGATGGCCACGCCGTGCGTGTCGATGGCCGCCCCGCCGGCCAGGACCTCCTCGAAGCGGAGGGCGAGCCGGTGCCGCGGCGCCACCTGCTCGAGCACGGCGACGGCCTCGGCCGTCACCTCGGGGCCGATGCCGTCGCCCGGGAGCACGGCGACGACGAGCGCCGCCTCCCCTTTCGCCGTCGCCGTCAGGCGTCCGCCGGCGCCGCGATCATCCCCGTCTTCCGGGCGTAGGCGAAGAGTCCGCCCGCGGCGATCACGGGGCCCGCGTCGCCGAGCGGCCGGAGGCTCAGGACCTTGCCCGTGCGCTTGTTCGTGAGGGTGCTGGCGTCGAGGTCGAGGACGGCCTCGTCGCCGGTGCGGAAGCCGTCGACCAGGCGGTCGGGCGTCTCGACCGGATACAGCTCACCGGTCGCGACGCAGTTCCGGAAGAAGATGCGCGCGAACGACTCGGCCACCAC
>Ga0111538_10010902_pt1 | contig 12073 bp, 8 predicted proteins | sample SoiMethybrSBSTD1_FD_79669 | JGI IMG/M metagenome (GOLD analysis project Ga0111538, IMG submission 79669) | Bulk soil microbial communities from a Populus tree surrounding site in Tennessee, USA - Soil MetaG P. TD hybrid SBSTD1 (version 2)... | ecosystem: Environmental > Terrestrial > Soil > Tree...
CGAGCCCGAGATCGAGCAGCCGCGGCCGCGGCAGCCGGCCGGCGAAGCGCTCCAGGAACACGTTGTCGGGCTTCAGATCGCGGTGGACGATTCCCGCGGCGTGCGCGCGGGCTAGGGCGCGCAGCACTTGACCGATGATGTGGATCGCTTCAGCCAACGGCACTTTCGTGTCGCGACGGAGGACGGCGCGCAGATCTTCGCCCTGCAAAAGCTCCATCACCAAGAAGGGGCGGCCGTCGTCGGCGGTGCCGGAATCGAAAATGTGGACGATGTGCGCGCTTTCGACGGCGCTCGCGGCTTCGGCCTCACCGCTGGGCCGCCGCTCCTGCGCGACGGCCTGGTGCGCTTCAAGAAGCGCTGGGGCGCGCAAGCGCTGCCCGGCGCGCGTCACGGCACGGCGTTCGCGATGCGGGTGCACCATGGAACGCCGGAGCTCGCGGCCGTCCTGGAGCAGAAGCCGCTGATCGGGCTCAGCTGGGAATCGGCGGCACCGCGGCTGTGTGCTCCCGTGCCGCGGCTCGCGCATCAGCCGCGGGTGCACAGCTCGCCCTTGCCCGGCGTGCTGGTCCGAGAGCTCGAGCTGGCCGTGGCCGAGGAGCTTCCCGAGCGCTGGGACGCCTACGCGCGGGCCGCCGCGGCGTACTAGTCGCCGAATTTGCCCAGCTTGCCGGCACGGTGAAGCGCCGGGATCACGAGCCCGGCCAGCAACAGGCCGAGGGCCGCGCTCGCCACTCCGAGCCACACCGCGCGCGGAGCGACGTAGTCGAAATGCACGGTGTGCCGGCCTTGCGGCACCACCACGGCCCGGACGATGCCGTTGGCGCGCAGTATCGGCGCCGGCTTGCCGTCGATCGCCGCGACCCAGTGCGGGTCGTGACGATCGTTGGTGACGAGCAGCGTGGGTCCCTGGTCGCTCCGCACGACGACTTCGTGGTGACGAACGTCGAAGCGCGCCGATTCGACGGCGCCGCGGGTCAAGCCGGGCGGCGGCGCGGAGGCGAGAACCACCTTGTTCCCGAGCTCCGATTCGTCGAAGGCGAGCAGCGTGCGGCGCACTTTCGCGAGGTCGCTCTCGACCACGGCCTGGTCGACGGTGTAGGCGCGCGGCAAGGCGCGCGGGTTTTCGTAGAGGGCGAGCCCGTAAGCCATGAGCTTCGGGTTTCGGTATTGCCGCAGCTCGCACGCGTCGCGGACGTCCAGCCGCTGGACGTTCAGCTCGGGCGCCCCGCCACCGCGGACGAACAGGATGCCGTCGCGGGCGTCCGGAGCGACGAGCGCCGTCTTCTTGAGCGGCCAGGGTCCGTCGAGCTGATCGGCCGGGACGCTCTGGATCTGAAACTCGTCGAGCGGCATCCCCGCGGCATGCAGCCCGAAGTCGATTCCGGCGCTCGGCGCGCGTGCTGGCGCCGCGTACAGCCTCACTTCGACCGGTCGCACCGGCATGTAGAACCTGCCGGAAACCCAGCCCCGCGCCGCGAGATGGAGGACATCGCCGTCGACGCTCAGGCCTTCGTTCAACGGACCGCGCGTGACCGGATAGCCCGAAAGAACCTGGTCCGAACGGAACGCGAGCCGAGCACGCCTGAGCTCGATCGCGGTGTCGCCGTCGGCGAAGGCGCGCAGCGAGAAATCGGCGGGCATACCCGCGGTGGCGAGCGGTTTGTTGATCAGCGCGAAGTCTTGCGGCAGGTCCTTCGCCGAAACCACGATCTGCGCGGTTTCCGGGTCGAATCCGCCGTCACCGTACAGGTCGAGCACGAGCTGACCTTTGTCGGCTTTGCCGCGCGCCCGCGCTTCGACTTCGAGAAACGCTTCCGGCGGCCGTCCGGCGCTGGGCCAGCTCAGCGTGCGTTCGGCTTTCGCTTCCTCGCTCCCGGTAGGTCGAAGCTCGAGGATGCCTTCCGCGATGGACGCGTTCTTCAGCACCATCCCCGAATTGCTCGTCACGTCGGCGATCGTCTGTTCGCGCTCGGCCACGAACTGCGTGTGGCGAAGGTCGATCGCCACCGAGCCTTCGTTCGAGACCACGAAGTTTACGATCGGATTCACCGGCGGCAGCCACACCGACTTCGCGTGACGCGTGAACTCCGGCGTGAGCGCGCTGCCCGGAACGAACATCTCGAACGCCTTCGGGTTGGCGGCGGACTTCACGTCGCTGTGAAAAAAGCCGAGTGAGATTCCGGTCGTGGTTCGCGTCGGCGCCTTGAGCTCGCTCTCCAAGCGATGACGATAGGCGGTGCCCGCCAGAAATGCGGTGCATTCGAGCTTCTGCCCGGGGCTCGGCGCTGCCGCGGGGCCGAACGTGCAGCGCGGTCCAGGGCCCAGGCGTTGCTCGGGCGTCCCGCACAGAACCCCGGGCAGGACCAGGTGCGTCACTCCGAACAGCGAGGGCAGCACCGACCACGCGAGCTTCGGGTGGAATTTGGGCTGGCCGTGCATGTCCAGGTCCAAAACCGTGCTGACGTCCTCGTAAGCGATCGACGAGTAGCCCTGGAGGCTCTGCACACCGGGGTGCAAAAGCCCGCTGTTGCCGACGAAGGTGTCGATGTTGCCGCGCAAGTTCGGCACGCTGAGCAGGCGCACCGGGCGCTTTGCCGGCAAGGCCTCGGCTGCGGTCGCGGGCAGCGGTCGGAAGTTTCTGACGAACGCCGGCGGGTCACGCGTCGACCAGGCCGTTTCGAGCAGCGGCCCGATCGCGATCACCAACCAGAGCGCTCGGGGCGCTCCGGAGTCGATCGCTCGCAGCCAGAGCGCGAAAAACAGCGCGGCGCCGAGCGCGCTCAACCAGCCCAGGTCTCGGAGCAGCGCGCCGCCGGCTTCGTTGCTGAAGCCGCCGCCGAGCCAGACTGAAAGCGCGGTCAGGGCGCCGAGCGCGATGCCGGCGACGACCCAGCGGCGCAACCGGACCGTGCCGTGGCTCCGCATGTGCTCGAACCCGAATGCGCCGAGCACGGCGAGCGCCAGCCCGAGCTCGAAGTTGTGCCGCACCGGGCCGCGCAGCACGCCGACGATCGGCAAGTAGTGCAAAAGGCGAGCTAGCGGAGGCACGAAGCGGCCGAGCATCAAGAGCAGCGCGAGACCGGCGACCACCGCCCAGGCTCGGACGATCGGCGGCAGCGTGCGAATACTCGCGATCGCGCACACGGCCGCGCAGCTGATCAACACGCCGGCACGCGAGTAGTACTCGGCGTGCATCTGATTGTGCGGCATGAAAATCGTCGGCAAAAACAGGGGATGGAACGAGAGCGCGACGCTCAGGTCGTAGTCGCGCCGCACCGACGTCACGAGCTGCTGCGAGAACTCCTGAGCCGGCAGGATCTGCGCGCCGGCAATCAACAGGCCAGGAACGAGCGCCGCCAAGACCGTAGTCAGCCGCGACCAGCGACGTTCGAAAACGGCGCGCGCCGCACCGAGCACCAAAAGCGTGGTCGCGAGGTAAACCGTGAGCTGCACCGCGCCGGCGAAAGGCAGCATCGCGAACGCGAGCGCGGCGAGCAGATGGTTGACTCGGCCGCCGCGCAGAGTGGCGCGCTCGAACAGCAGGAGCACGAGCGGCGCCCAGGCGCCGGCAGCGAGGTACATGGTGTGACCGCGGTGCCCGAGCATGAAGCCGGCGTAGGCATAGCCGAGCGCACCGAACAGGGCGCCGAGGCGCTGGCAGCCGATCGTCCGCAGGTACGCGTAAGCCGTGATCTCGGCCATCAAGAAGTGTCCGAGCACGTAGAGCGCCCAGGCCGAGACCGGTGGGCCGAGCAACAGCAGCAAGCGCGGCGGGTAGAGCACCGCGAACTCGGGCTCAGCCAGCAGCGGGTGACCCATCCACATGTCGGGCGTCCAGAGCAGCTCCCCGTGCAGGAACATGCGCGCCGAGTAGATGAGCTCCGGCAGATTCGCCGTGGCGTCGTCGCCGCCGTCGAGGAGCCCCGCGCTGATCTCCCGCCAGGGAAACGCGATCAGCGGCGCGATCAGCAGGACCAGAGCGACCGCGTTCTTGCCGCCCGGCTGCAGTCCGGGCCGTGGCGGAGCCTGCGGCGGGGGACGATCCGACAAATTGGGCCGAACAATAGAGCGACGCTCGCGGCAGAGTCGAGTCACTCTCGCCGGTACGCGCGCCGCGCCACGAGCGCGGCTCCAAGATAGCGGGCCCCGTGGGCGAGCAGACGTCGCGCGGAGGCCGCGGTCTTGGAACGGCCGGCAACGCGCTCCTGAGCCCGATAGCCGAGCTCCGCGACGCGCAGACCGGCGCGGTCGGCTTGCAGCCAGAGTCCGATCATGTATTCGCCGTGGTGGCCGCGAAGGACCAGGCGCTCGAGCGCTTCGCGGCGCGCGACCACGATGCCCGACGTGTAGTCGTGTACTCCCGTGCCGAGCAGCCAGGGCAGGAGCAGGGCGTTCAGAGACCAGCTCAACACAACCTCCACCGAGGAGTCCCTGCCGGGGCGTGTCAGCGCCTTGATCGCGCCGCCCGCCACGAAACGCGATGCAACCGCCATGTCGGCTCCCCGCTTCAGCGCGTCGATCAGGCGCACGAAGTCGTCGACGCGGATCACGCGGTCCGCGTCCATCCAGCCCACCGTGTCGCCGGTGGCGGCGGCGATGCCATCGCGCAGCGCGGCGGTGAGCGAGGGCGGCGGCGAGCGCTCCAGCAGGCGCAGCCGCCGGTCACGCGCGTGCCAGGTGCGGACCAGGTCCTGGGTGCCGTCGCTCGAACCGTCATCGACCACGATCAGCTCGGCGAGGTCGGGGATCCCGGCCAACAGCTCGGGCACGAGCAGGGCCAGGTTTTCGCGCTCGTCGAGCGTCGGGATGACCAAAGTGAGGCGCATTCGCGTCTAGCCGAAGGGCCGGCCTCGAGCTAGCCCTACTAGCGCTACTAGCGAGAGCGCGGCCTCGACTAGCCGAAGGGCGGCCTCGAGATGCGGCGCCCGCGTTGCACGCGTGTGCAGGGGCGCGGCGTGCCGTTCGCTGGTATTCTGTCGCACGGAGGCCGAATGTCGCTCGAGATCGGACAAGTCGTCGAGGGCAAGTACCGCATCATCCGTCTGATCGGCGAGGGCGGTATGGGCGCCGTCTACGAGGGCGAAAACGTCCGCATCCACCGGCGCGTCGCGATCAAGGTGCTCCTGCCCGCCTTCACCAACAACAGCGACGTCGTTCAGCGCTTCGAGCGGGAAGCCCAGGCCGCGGGCCGGATCGGCAACGACCACATCCTCGAGGTGCTCGATCTCGGCTCGCTGCCCGACGGTTCGTGCTTCATGGTCATGGAGTTTCTGGATGGCGACCCCCTGAACAAGCGCATCCAGAGCCGCGGCCGGCTCACGCCGCGGGAGCTGCTCCCGCTCGGCAAGCAGATCCTGAAGGGCCTCGGCGCCGCTCACGGCGCGGGGATCGTGCACCGCGACCTGAAACCCGAAAACATCTTCATCTTGCGAGAGAAGGCGGGCAAGCAGGACTACATCAAGATCATCGATTTCGGGATCTCGAAGTTCCAGCCGCTGAGCGGCGACGGGATGAAGATGACCCGGACCGGCGCTGTGATGGGCACGCCGTATTACATGTCGCCCGAGCAGGCGAGCGGCAGCCGCGAAGCCGATGCCCGGAGCGACGTCTACGCGATCGGCGTGATTTTCTACGAAGCCATCACCGGCCACGTGCCGTTCGACGCGCCCACGTTCAACCAGCTGTTGTTCAAGATCGTACTGTCGGAGCCCCCGCCGCCGCGGACCAGCGTGCCCGACCTCGATCCGGCGTTCGAGTCGATCATCCTCAAGGCGATGGCGCGCGACGTCGGCCAGCGCTTCCAGTCGACCGACGAGTTCTCGCGCGCGCTCGACGCTTGGGAGCAGAGCGGTGCCGGCGTTTCGATCCCGCCGCCGGCAAATGTCGACGGCCTCGTGCCCGGCGCGCGCGCATCGATGGCGTCGTCGCCGGAGCTTCGAGCCTCGAGCCTCGGAACCGGCTCGAATCCGGGAGTGCGTCCCGCGGCCGGGCAGCCCTGGTCGGGCTCGCAGCCGGGCGCCCCGAATCAGTGGTCAGCCTCCCAGCCTGGGGTGGCGCAGGGCGCGCCGGTCGCTCACGGCATGGCGACACCCGGAAACTGGGCCACGTCGCAGCCCGAGCTCGGGCAAGCCGGCGCGGGTGGGGACTTCGTCCCGAGCCCGCCCAAGAAGAGCGCGCTGCCGTTGATCCTGGCTGCGGCCGCCGCTGGCCTGGCGCTCCTGGTCGTGGTCGGGGTCGTGATCGCCGCCAAGGCCAGGGGGGGTGACGATCAGGCGCCGGCGGCGGATTCGGCGGCTTCGAGCGCGGTCACGCCTCCTGGCGAGCCGAGCGAGCCGGCCACCGCCGCTACCTCGATTCCGCCGCCGCCAACGGTCGAACCGGCCGCGACGAGCGGCGACAAGCCGAAGCCCGCCGAGTCGGTCGCGGCCAAGCCCGAAGCCGCACCGCGAAAACCCGATCCTCGGACGGGTCGCCCCCCTCCGTCGAAGCCGCCGCCCGCGACGCCTCCACCGCCCGCGAAGCCCGGTGGAAAGAAGCCGACGGCGGACGACTTCGGATACTGATCTCGCGCCTTAGCCAACGTTGGCCACGCGAGAAACTCACTCGCCGAAGACGTAGCGCAGAAACATTTCGGCGAGCGCCGAGCGCAGCGCGAGCACGCGTTCCGGCGTTTGTGCCGGGCCGCGTCCACCCATCGTCACGATCGCCACCTCTTCGGCCGCGATCTGGATCACCTGCGCGGCCGCTTCGGGATCCAGAATCCGCCCCGCGGGCGCCACCTGCTTGATCAGCTCGGCGACGCGGTTGGCGGCGCGCTGCGCAAACTGCATGCGGATCTCCATGATCCCGGGATCGCGCAATGCCATGGCGATGAACACGCGCTGCAAGCGCGGCTGCTCCGCGACGATCTGGAACAGCACGTCGATCACGTGATCGATGGCGGCGCGCCGTTCCTCGGCGCTCAGCGTCGGGCGGAAGACCTCGACGGTGAGGTTCATCATCACGCGCTCGTGAACGCTCTCGAGGTGCGCGCTGATCGCTTCGACGAACGCCTGGTGCTTGTCGGCGAAGTAGCGGTAGAAGGTGCCGACGCTCACGCCTGCCGCGCGCGCGATGTCCGGTGTCTGCGCGTCGTCGTACCCCTTGTCCGCGAAGACCTGCAGCGCCGCCGCGAGCAGCGCGAGGTGAGTCTCCCGTGCTCGTTGCTGCGGGAACTCGCGGGTGTCGCGCGTGGTTCGAATGTCCGCAGGCCGATTCATGCCATTGATCTCGTTACCATTTTCAAAAAGTGAAAGGGGCGTCACTTTTGTGTGGAGTATCCCGCTGAGTCGGTCTAGAAAATGAATCTATATTCACTTTTCGGTCGAGAAACTCATCCACGCCCCTCAAAAGGAGTCGTCGCATGACTGGCGAAGCGAGCAAGTTCATCGACTTGGACGCCCTCGATCGACACATGGAGCCGCCCCGTTCGATCGACGTCGAGCGCCTCGAGGCGAGCCTGACCGTGACTTACAACTGGGGCTACGAGGAGACGCGGCGCGAGCTTCGCGACCTGTATCGGAAGGCGAAGCGCTCGCAGTGGAACGCCGAGGAGCGTCTCGACTGGTCGATTGACGTCGATCTGGACAAGCAGCAGTTCCCGGACGAGCTGCACCCGCTCTGGGGCAGCGACATCTTCGCGCGGCTCGATCAGAACAAGCGCAAAGAGCTGATGCGCGAGTTCCCGGCCTGGACGCAGTCGCAGTTCTTGCACGGCGAACAGGGGGCCTTGCTCGCCGCGGCTCAGCTCGTGAACTCGGTGCCCGATATCGATTCGAAGTACTACGCCGCGACCCAGGTCGTCGACGAAGCGCGCCACGTCGAGGTCTTCGATCGCTACCTGCATCAAAAAATCGGAAACTCGTATCCGATCAGCCCCTATCTGAAGTCGTTGCTGGATCTGATCCTGTGCGACTCGCGCTGGGACATGAAGCTGCTCGGGATGCAGATCATGGTCGAGGGGCTGGCGCTCGCGGCGTTCGCGGTCACGCGCCAGACGGTCTACGAGCCGCTGCTTCGGAACCTGACCACGTACGTTATCCAGGACGAGGCGCGCCACGTCGCTTACGGCGTCCTGGCGCTGCGCGACTACTACAAAGACATGAAGGAGTCCGAGGTCCGCGAGCGCGAAGACTTCATCTACGAAGCCGCGGTTTTGATGCGCGATCGCTTCCTGTTTCAGCAGGTGTGGGAAAAGGTCGGGCTTCCCGTGCGCGAATGCATGGATATCGCGCTCAACAACGAGGGGCAGAAGCAGTTTCGCCAGATCCTGTTCTCGAAGATCGTGCCTGCGGTGAAGCGGATCGGGCTGCTCTCGGAGCGCCAGCGCCTTCGTTTCGACGAGCTCGGGATCCTCCACTACGAAGATTGGCAGGATCCGTTCGAGGCTCTGAAGGAGAGCGAAGCCGAGCAAGCGCGCGAGCGCGCTCCGACTGCGGCCGAGTGATCAGCCGAGCAGGCGCTCGCGGCGTTCCATGGCGCCGCGCACGCCATAAAGAGACGCTGCGTCCGGCGGCAGCACCGGACCCAGCGCGGCCGACGCGACGATCGCGCACAAGAGCAAGGTAGCCGCCTCGGGCGTTCCCGGCTCGGGTTCGATCAGCCACACGTTTTGGCAGCGCTCGGCGAGCGCCGCCATGCCCGCGGCGCGCCCCGCGGCTTCGGCGTCCCTCGCGAGCTCCATGTCCTCGGGCGAACGGGGTCGCTGCCTGAGCGTGAACGACCCTTCCACCCCGCGGCGGCTCGTGAGAAGGAGCTTGTTCGCGCCTTGCGGCGCCGGCAGCGAGCGCAAGCTCGCGGCGAAGAAGCGTTCCGCGTTGCGCTCGAACGCGGCAAGGTCGGCGCCGGGCGTTGGCGTCTGGGTGAAGACCCGGTGGATCATCCTCGAAATCTCGGTGGTACTAATAGCTCCATGGTCTCGGGCGTGGTCGCGCTGCTCACCGACTTTGGCACGGACGACCCGTTCGTGGGCGTGATGAAGGGCGTGATCCTGTCGCGATTTCCCGCGGTGCGCCTGGTCGATCTCACTCATGGCATCCGCCCTCAAGACGTCGTGCACGGGGCATTCTGGCTCGAGCGAAGTTTTCGCTGGTTTCCCGGGGGCACCGTCCACCTCGCGGTCGTGGATCCGGGGGTCGGCACCGAGCGTGCGGCGCTGGCAGCCCGCGCGCACGGGCAGCTCTTCCTCGGGCCGGACAACGGCCTGCTGGCGGAGGTGCTGGCGCGCGACGGCAGCGCCGAGGTGCGGCGCATCGAGCCGTCGCGTCTGGCCCTGCCCGTGCCGAGCGCCACTTTTCACGGTCGTGACCTGTTCGCGCCGATAGCCGCCGAGCTCGCAGCGGCAAGGCTAGCGTTCGAGGCGGTTGGACCCGAGGCGCAGCCAAGCGTCGGCCGGCTGCTGGCACCGCCGGTGCGCGGCGCGGATTGCGTGAGCGGGTCGGTAGTGTGCGCGGATCGCTTCGGAAATCTGATCAGCAACGTCGAGGCCCATCTTCTCGATGGGGTGCGCCGGCCGCTCGTGGAGATCGCGGGTATCACGCGGCGCCTGCTGCGGACCTATGGAGAGGCCGCGCCGGGTGACTACGTAGCCGTCGTCAACGCGTTCGACACCGTGGAGGTCGCGATCCGTGACGGCAACGCGGCGCTCGCGCTCGGGGCGGGACGCGGGACGCCCGTCGTGGTGCGGTCCGCGTGAGTCACGGCCAAGGGATCTCGCGGCGGGGTGTCGACCTGGCAGGTCCACTGGGCTTCGTCCACAATCGTCCCATGCGAACGCTAGGAGGCGTCTTGCTCGCCGCGGCGCTGGCCGGGTGCGGAGCAGGGGCGACGCGGCCCCCCGCTATGCCGGGGGTGGCTTCGCGGGCGGCGCCGGCTGCCCCGCTGACCCCCGAGCAGCGCCTTGCCGCCGGCCGGCAGCGACTCGACGTCAGCGACTACGCGGGGGCCGAAGCGGACTTTCGCGCAGCGGCAGTGGCTCAGAGCCGAGCAGCCGCGCTGCTCGGGCTGGCCCAGACGCTGCTCGTCACCGGCCGCTGCGACGCCGCCGCTGCCACGGCACGGGAGGCCGCCGGCGCCGGCGCCGACGCAGCTGACGCGGCGGTGATCGAGGGAGAAGCCTTGCGCCGTCAGGGCAAGCTCGAAGAGGCCGAAGCCGCGCTCCGTCGCGTGGAGAAGGCGCCGCAAGCCCGGCGCGCGCGGCTCTTGCTGGGCGAGGTGCTGCTGGAGCGCGGCAAGCGCAGCGAGGCCGGCGCCCCGCTGATGACCTTGATCGAGGACTACAACGAGGAGCGGATCGGTGCGAATGACGGCCGCGGGCTGGCGATGGTCGGGCGCGCGGCGCACCTTCTGCGCAGCCCGAAGGACGCCAATGACGCCTTCAACGAAGCCGAACGCGTGCTCGAAGGCGACGTGCAGATGCTCTTGTGGCGTGCCGAGCTGTTCCTGGAAAAGTACGATCCCGGACACGCCGAGGAAGTGGTGCGTGAGATTCTGCGCAAGGCGCCGGATCATCCGGAGGCGAACGTCTGGCTCGCGCACGTGAAGCTCGCGCAGACGCTCGACTTCGACGCCGCGGAACGGCTGGCGCGCAAGGCGCTGGCGAAAAATCCCGGGCTCGGTTCGGCGTACTTCGTGCTCGGCGGCATTGCGCTGCGCGACATGGAGCTCGACGAAGCCGACGCGCGGCTCGACGCCGGTTTGAGGTACAACCCGCGCGACCTCGATCTTTTGAGCCTGAAAGCCACGGTGCGCTTTCTGGCCGACGACGAGCCGGGCTTCGAGCGCGCCAAGCGCCGCGTGCTCGAGCTGAATCCAGGCTACACGCGGCTCTACGCGATCCTCGCCGAGTACGCGGACTGGGAACACCGCTACGACGAAATCGTCGCGATGATGCGCGAAGCGATCGCGATCGACGCCCAGGACGCGAACGCGCTGGCGCAGCTCGGGATCAACCTGCTGCGCGCCGGCGACGACGCTCAGGGCTTGAGCGCGCTGCGCAACGCGTTCGGCAAGGATCCGTTCAACGTCCGCGTCTTCAACACGCTCAACCTGTACGAAAAAGACGTAGCCAACAACTACGTGAGTGCGAGCTACAAGCGCTTCACGATCCGCTATCATCGCGAAGAAAAGGCGATCCTCGAGCGCTACGTGCCACAGCTCCTCGATCGCGCGTTCGGCGAGATGGTCGAACGCTACGGGATCACACCGACGACGCCGGTCGGCATCGAGCTCTACGCCGAGCGCCAGAACTTCGCGATCCGCACCAGCGGTCTCCCGACCACGGCGATTCAAGGCGTGTGCTTCGGGCGCACGCTGGCCTCGATGAGCCCGAAAAACGAGAGCTTCAACCTGGGCATGACCGTGTGGCACGAGCTCGCCCACGTTTTTCACATTCAGCTCTCGAAGAGCCGCGTTCCGCGCTGGTTCACCGAAGGGCTTGCCGAGTACGAGACCTTGGCCGAGCGTCCGGAGTGGGCGCGCGAGCACGATCCCGATCTCTACGAGGCGCTGCGCAGCGGGCGCTTGCCGCAAGTCGCATCCATGAACCGCGCGTTCACTCGCGCCGAGGAGCTGTCGGACGTGGCGACCGCGTACTACGCGGCGAGCCAGATCCTCGTGATGCTGAACGAGCAATACGGCAACAAGAAGATGGCGCGCATGCTCGAGCTGTGGGGCCAGGGCCAGCGCACCGACGCCGTGATCCGCGGTGCGCTCGGGATCGGGCCCGCCGAGCTCGACAAGAATTTCCGCGACTGGGCCGATCGCCGGCTCACCCGCTATCGCAGCCAGTTCGTCCCGGTCTCGCGCAGCGGTTCGATCGAGCGCGCGCGCGACGACGCCCGCGCCGCCCCGAACGACGCGCGCAAACGCGCGATTTTCGCGCTGGCCGTGCTGCGCGCCGGCAATCGTGACGACGCCAAGAAGCTTCTGGCCGAAGCGCTGAAACTCGATCCCAAGCAGGCCGACGCACGCTACTTCTCGGCCGAGATCGCGATCGCGGAACGCGACGCGACACGCGGCGCGAAGCTCGCGCGCG
>Ga0111538_10010904_pt1 | contig 12073 bp, 9 predicted proteins | sample SoiMethybrSBSTD1_FD_79669 | JGI IMG/M metagenome (GOLD analysis project Ga0111538, IMG submission 79669) | Bulk soil microbial communities from a Populus tree surrounding site in Tennessee, USA - Soil MetaG P. TD hybrid SBSTD1 (version 2)... | ecosystem: Environmental > Terrestrial > Soil > Tree...
CTCGCTGAACGAGATGGCGCTGGCTACGCCCGCAGTGGCAGGGGGCAGCCTCATCGTTCGTACCGCGTCGAAGCTGTATCGGATTAGCAAGTTGAATTAGACCCAAGCTCGCCTCGGTTGATACTGGCTACGCCACACCGAGACACCGAGGCACCGAGAGAGACCCTCCAAATCAGGGAAATCTTGGAAGCTCGTAGTTGGCCGTTGGAAGTTGACAACAGTTCTCCATGGGGTAGAACCGATGCGAGTCGTCTCGTGGGTCATCGTCGTCCTTGCATCTGCCGCCGCCGGCGCGTTCGCGTGGACGCATCTTCCGCGATCGTCGGCGGCCGAGCCGTACCAGCCGCCGCGCACGGCCGACGGCGTGCCCGATCTCAACGGCATCTGGCAGGCGCTCAATACCGCCAACTTCGACATCCAGTCTCATGCCGCACGGCCGGCGCTGGCGGTCGTGCCTGGGTCACCGCGAACCGGCATTCCGGGCCTCGTGCGTGCGACACACGTGGATCTGCCGGCTCCGCCGGTACGCGCGCTTGGCGCCGCCGGAGGCGTTCCCGCCGGAGCGGGAGTGGTCGAGGGAGATGAGATCCCGTATCAGCCCTGGGCGCTGCAAAAGAAGAAGGAGAACGCCGACAACTGGCTGGAGCGCGATCCCGAAATCAAGTGCTTCATGCCAGGCGTGCCGCGAGCCACCTACATGCCGTATCCGTTTCAGATCCTGCAAAGCACGAACAAGGTTCTGATCGCCTACGAGTTCGCTGGCGCGACGCGCACGATTCATCTCGACAAGGTCGGCGACAGCCCCAGCCCCAGTTGGATGGGATGGTCCCGCGGCCGATGGGACGGGGGCACGCTCGTCGTCGAGGTCACCGATTTCAACGAGGAGACGTGGTTCGACAGAGCCGGGAATTTTCATAGCGACGAGCTGCGGGTGGTGGAACGCTTCACTCCCGTCAGTGCGAATCACCTGATGTACGAAGCGACGATCGAAGATCCGAAAGTCTTCACGCGTCCCTGGAAGATGCGCATGCCGCTCTATCGGCGCCTCGATTCCGACGCGCAGATCCGCGAGTACAAGTGCGTGGAGTTCGTCGAGCAGTTGATGTACGGGCAAGTGGGCGTGGTGAATCCGGAAACCGGGTCACGCAACCAGTAGCGGAGTTGTTCGATGTCGTATCGCCATCTCGTCTTGCGCGCGCTGACGATTGCCGCCGCCGTACTCTTCGCGGGCTGCAGCGGCGCCTCTCTCGCCACTTCTTCGACAACCACGCCGCGCACCGCGTGGGGTGATCCCGATCTGCAGGGCGTGTGGAGGTACGAGGGCGCAATTCCGCTGGAGCGTCCGGCGCGGCTCGCGGGCCGTGCCGCTCTCACCGAGCAGGAAGTCGCCGAGCAGCAGGAGGTCGAAAAGGAGCAGGCGGCGAAGCGGCTCGCCGGCTTTGAAGGCGCCGTCGTGGGGCGGCGTTCGGTGGGCGAGTCGCCGATCCGTGGCAACGAGTACAACAGCTTCTGGCAGGATCATGGCCGGCCGCGCCAGGTGTCCACGCGTACGTCGCTCGTCGTGGATCCAGCCGACGGACAGTTGCCGTACACGCACGAGGCGGCGAAAGCGGAAACGCGCGCCGCGGCCCGATATGGAGTAGGACCGTATGAGTCGTACCTGGACCCGGATACCGGCGAGCGCTGCCTGACCGACGGCGTCACCGGCATGATGTGGCAGGGACCGAACGGCGGCCACAACCGAATCGTGCAAAGCCCGGGATACGTGACGATCCTCCACGAGGAATACCGCGATCGCCGCGTGATCCCGGTCGATGGCCGCCGCCATGGCGCCGTCCGCCAGTGGTTTGGCGACGCCGTTGGCCGTTGGGAAGGCGACACGCTGGTCGTTGACACGACGAACTTCCTCGATCGGACCAACTACGAGTGGGCGAACATCTGGACGCGTCCGTCCGAATCGCTGCACCTGATCGAGCGCTTCAAGCGGCTCGACGCGGCGACGCTGGAGTACACGATCACCGTCGAGGATCCGGCCACCTTCACCAGGCCGTGGACGGCAGTAATCCCCATCTCGAAGCTCTCCGACGACACGCAGATCTACGAATACGCTTGTCACGAGGGCAACTACGCCATGCCCAACCTCCTGCGCGGAGGGCGCACGGATGCGGCCAGGGCGAAGCGGTGAAGAACGGAAACACGGTCCGAGGGGCGACGTTGCGGAGGAGTCGGAGATGTGCACGAAGCTCGTGATGCTGATTGCCGGCGCCGGTCTGGTGGTCGCGTCGGCGCGGACGTCCGCGCACCATGCGTTCGCCGCTGAATTCGACGCCAACAACCCGGTCAAGCTGCGCGGGACCGTCGCGAAGATGGAGTGGATCAACCCGCACACGTGGATTCATCTCGACGTGAAGACGCCGAAGGGGACCGTCGAACGCTGGATGATCGAGGGCGGCCCGCCGAACGCGCTGTACAGGCGGGGATTCACTCAGAAGTCGCTGCCGCAGGGCGCAGAGATCGTGGTCGAGGGATTCCGGGCGAAGGACGGGTCGATGAGAGCCAACGGGCGCGACTTGACCTTCGCCGACGGGCGGCGGCTGTTCGTCGGATCCTCGGGCACCGGAGCGCCAAAAGACGGCCGCGACAGCAGCGAGAAGTAGGTCCGGCGCTCGCCAGGTTGAGGTCGCGGGATTGAGCAACGTTGAGGTCGCCGGATTGAGATAGCCCCGCGCTTGTGATTGGTGCTTGAATTGTAGTGCTCGGATCTGAGCCATTCAGAAGGCTGGCCATGAAAGCATTGACTCGGTTCGTGTGTGTCGTAACGGCGCTCCTCCTGGGCACAGCCGGGCTTGCGGCGCAAGGCGCGGGCGAGGCCACGAAGGACGCGGCGAAGAAGACGGGCAGCGCGGCCGGGTCGGCGGCGAAGACCGCAGGCACCGCCACCGCTGACGCTGCCAAGGCGACCGGCAGCGCCACGGCGAAGGGCGCGAAAGCCGCAGGCGAGGCGACGGCCGATGTGGCCAAGGCTACGCCCGGCGCCGCCGAGAAGGGCGCCAAGACCGCGGGCAGTGCGACGGCCGATGCGGCCAAGGCCGCCGGCAGCACTACTGCCAAGGGGGCCGAAGCCGTCGCGAAGAGTCCCGCAGGGGATGCCGCAAAGACCGCGGGCACGGCGACGGCGGATGCGGCCAAGGCCACCGGCAGCGCCACCGCCAAGGGCGCCGAGGCGACGGCCAGCGGCGCGAAGAAACTGGGGACCGGGGTCGCGGGTGCTGTCACCGGCGAAAAGAAGAGCGAGAAAAAAAGCGAGAAGTAGCCGGGTTCACGCTTGACGTGTCATCGGGTACGCAAACGCATCAGCGGCTCATCAGGATGAATGCCACCCATGCGTTCGCCGCCGCCTGAATACCCGTGGCCGCCGCTGACGAGTGCCTACACCACTCGTCGCGGCGAGCAAGCGAGCAAGAGGGTCTCAAAGCCCAAAGCCCAAAGCCCAAAGCCATGAGCGTGCATATCATCGGTGGCGGACTCGCAGGAAGCGAAGCGGCCTGGCAGGCAGCCTCGCTCGGCGTGCGCGTCGTGATGTACGAGATGCGCCCCGCGCATCCGACGGCGGTTCACAAGAGCGATCGCCTCGCCGAGCTGGTCTGCTCCAATTCGTTTCGCGGGGACAAGCTGGATAACGCCGTCGGACTGCTGAAGGAGGAAATGCGGCGCCTCGGCTCTCTCGTCATGAAAGCCGCGGACGCGAACCGTGTTCCGGCCGGCGCGGCTTTGGCGGTGGATCGGGAACGCTTCTCGAAGGCGGTGACCGAGGCGGTGTGCGCGCACCCGTTGATCACCGTGAGGCGCGAGGAGATTCCGTCGATTTCCGAGGACCCGGCGATGTCTCCACTCATCGTGGCGACGGGACCGTTGACGTCGCCCGCCTTGTCGGCAAACGTCGCTGCGCTCGTGGGCGCCGAGCACCTCTATTTCTACGACGCTATCAGTCCCATCGTCCTGGCCGAAAGCCTGGATATGAGCAGGGTGTTTCGCGCGTCCCGATGGGGCCGCAGCCTCCGCGGAGACGATGACCTTGCCTGCGGGGCCGACGACGGCGAGGGCGATTACTTGAATTGTCCGCTGACCGAGACCGAATACGCCGCCTTCTACGACGCGCTCACGAAAGCCGAATCGGCGACCGTACACGACTTCGACAACGAGAAATTTTTCGAGGGGTGCCTGCCGATCGAGGTCATGGCGCATCGAGGACGAGACACGCTACGGTTCGGGCCCATGAAACCGGTTGGCCTGATCGATCCGCGAACCGGGCGGCCGCCGTTTGCCGCGGTCCAGCTCAGGCAGGACAACCTCGCCGGCGATCACTTCAGCCTCGTGGGATTCCAGACGCAGTTGAAGTGGAGCGAGCAGGCACGGGTGCTCAAGTTGATCCCCGGCCTGGAGCAGGCGGAGTTCGTCCGCTTCGGCATGGTGCACCGCAACACTTATATCAACGGTCCACGGGTGCTGCGCGAGACGTGGCAGACGAACATGCGTCCCGACCTGCTGTTCGCTGGGCAGATTTCTGGCGTCGAAGGCTACGTCGAGTCCGCGGCGTCAGGCCTCATGGCCGGACGCACTGCGGCGGCTCTCGTTCGCGGAGAAGAGCCCCGCGTTCCGCCGAGAACCACCGCCATCGGCGCGCTCGCGTATTACGTGTCGCATGCCGACCCTCGCGGGTATCAGCCGACCAACATCACGTTTGGCATCATGCCGGCGCCGGACGCGGGGCCGGACGGCCGGCGCCTGCGCCGCGAGGAACGAAAGACCGCGACGTCGATGCGCGCGCTCGCAGCGCTGGATGAATGGATCGAGCAGTATGCGGTAGGTAGTAGGCAGTAGGCGGTTCCAACTCCCAACCACCAACTCCCACCTTCCAGCCGCCGGACGATTGGGAATTGGCAGTTGGAGATTGGAAGTTGTCTACCGCATACTGCCTACCGCTTACTCCGTGAAGCAGCTCAACGCGTTCATCGAGTACCTCCGGCTGAATCGGAACGCGTCGGTCCACACGGCGGCCGCGTACGAAAGCGACATCACGCAGTTTCTCGATTTCGCCAGGCACCACCTGAACAAATCGGACCTCGAGCCTGCGAGCCTCGAACTCGGGACGATCCGCGCGTTCATGGCGGAGTTGTACCGGCAGGGGCATGCGCGCGCGTCGGTCGCCCGCAAGCTCTCCGCGTTGCGCGCGTTCGGCCGCTACCTGCGGCGCGAAGGATGGATCGACACGGATCCGGCGTCGCTGGCGGCGTCGCCAAAACGAGAGATAAAAATCCCGGCACACCTGTCGATCGACGAGATGGAGCGGCTGCTGGAGACGCCCGATGTTGCCGACCCGCTCGGCCGCCGCGATCGCGCCATCCTCGAACTGTTCTATGCGTCGGGCCTGCGCCTGAGCGAACTCGTCGGGCTGGATCTGGAGGATGTCAATCTGCGCGCGCGGATGGTTCGCGTGATGGGAAAAGGCGCCAAGGAGCGCCTGGTGCCGTTCAACTCCGCGGCCGAGAAGTCGCTGCGCGAGTGGCTTCAGGCACGTGCGGTGCTGCGGTCCAACCGCGAACGTGCGGACACGCCGACGCCGGCACCCCGGAAACGAGAGCCGAAAGCCCGGAGCCGGGAACCCGTGTTTCTCAACTTCCGGGGCGGCCGTCTCACCGGCCGAAGCGTGCAGCGCCTCGTCGCGCGCTATGTGTCTGCCTGCAGCACGCGGTTTGGCATCAGTCCACATGCACTGCGGCATTCCTTTGCCACGCACTTGCTGCAGCGCGGCGCCGACCTGCGCGCGATCCAGGAACTCCTCGGGCACGTCCAGTTGTCTACGACGCAACGGTACACGCACGTCAATGCGGCGCAGTTGCTGGATGTCTATCGGAAGGCCCACCCGCGTGCCAGGAGAACCTGATTTGGCTCGATATCTAGCCTTTCTGCGGGCTGTCAGATATGGCCGGGCATGCGCGCGTCGATATGAACAGTGCCCGCGGTGTTCTTGCGAGCGGGCTGTGAGCGTGCGGAAACCTACATTCAGAGCGGCAACGTCATCTTCGACACCACCCGCGACCCGCTGGTCCAGTTCCAGGAGATCCGTGCCCGCATTTGCAAGCTGACCGGAGAACAATCCGCGGTGGTGTTCCGGTCCGGCCGTGAGATCCAGGCGCTGGTCAGATCCAGGGCTTTCCAAACAGCTTCGTCGAGAAGATGCTGGGTGTGCCCGCGACGGCGCAACCGGAATACGGTGACAAGAGGAGCGGCGTTGATGAACGCCGGCGTCAACCGGCAACCACGCCCGGCTCGTGCTGATGGAGCGAGGCGCGACGGCTCCGCGGGAAGTCGATCCCGAGAGTCTTGATCTTGTAGTTGATCACGCGCGGACTGATCGACAACAGTTCGGCCGCGTCCTTCTGGATCCAGTTCGACATCTTCAACGCCTCGATCAGTGCGAGACGCTCGACCTCCTCGAGCGGGATTCCAGACGGCGGGATTTTGACGACCGACGCGCCCTCACGCGATGTGGCGTTGGCGCCGGCATCGCCGAGCCTCAGGTCCTCGACCGAGATGTGGCTGCCCTCGGCGAGCAGCATGGCACGCTCGATGGCGTTTTCCAGCTCACGAATGTTACCGGGCCACTGATGGCGCATGAGCAGTTTCGAGGCGTCCGGTTCCAGTCCTGCGATCTTCTTTTTCAGCTCGCCTGAGAATCGACGGATGAAGAACTTCGCCAATTCGGCGATGTCCTCCTTGCGCTCGCGCAAGGGCGGCATTTCCATCGTGACCACGTTGAGCCGATAGTACAGGTCCTCCCGAAACTGGCCCGCCTCGACCATCGTCGGAAGATCGCGATTCGTGGCGGCAACGAGGCGCACGTCCACTTTGATCGTGCGTGTCCCGCCGAGCCGTTCGAACTCGTGCTCCTGAAGGACACGAAGAATCTTGGCTTGCGTGTTGGGGCTCATGTCGCCGATTTCGTCGAGGAACAGCGTGCCGCCGTCGGCCTGTTCGAAGCGGCCGATCCGCTGCTTGTCGGCGCCGGTGAATGCGCCCTTCTCGTGCCCGAAGAGCTCGGACTCGAGCAGGTTCTCCTGAAGCGCGGCGCAGTTGACCTTGACGAAGTTCCGCGCCGCCCGCAGCGAGTTGTGATGCAGGGCGCCGGCGATCAGTTCCTTGCCGGTGCCGGTCTCCCCGCGTACGAGAACCGTGGTGTTGCTCTTGGCCACCTTGCGCACGACACCAAGCACCTTCCCGAGCGCGCCGCTCGATCCGATGATGCGGTCGAAATCGTAGATATCGCCCTGGGCATGGCGCAGGTAGTCGATCTGGTGCTGCATCCGGCGCATCTCGAGCGCCTTCGCGATCTTGACCTCCATCTCCTCGATTTCGAACGGCTTCTGCACGTAGTCGAATGCGCCGGCCTTCATCGCTTCGATGGCGGTCGAGATCGAGCCGAATGCCGTCATCAGGATGATGGCCGACGCGGGATGCAGCGTTTTCGCCGTCTTCAGCACCTCGATGCCGGTGCTGCCGCCCATCTTCAAGTCGCTGACGACCACGTCGAAAAACCCCTCGTGGAGCTTCTCGATCGCCGCGTTGCCGTTGGGAGCCTCTTCCACCTCGTGACCGGCTTCGGCAAGCGCCTGCGCAAGTCCGCGGCGAAGCGAGTCGTGATCGTCGGCGATTAGTATCCGTCCCATACCCTTACTCCACTGTCCGACAGCGCCGCGTGCCGAAGGCGCATCTGGCGATTACCTTCCGCTGCCGCTCGCCAGCGGCAGTGTCATTCGAACCGTCGTCCCCTGGCCGGCGGCCGTCCGCAAATCGATCTGTCCGTCGTGTGCGTCCACGATTTTCCGCACGATCGCGAGCCCCAGCCCCGACCCCTGCGGCTTCGTCGTGAAGAACGGATCGAAGACCTTCTCTGCCACGTCGGCCGGAATTCCCGGGCCATCGTCGGTCACCTGCACTCGAATCGCGTCGTGCGAATCGACGCCATCCTCGAGGCGATCGGGCCTCGCCGTGATGACGATGTGGCCTGTGCCGCCCATGGCTTCGTAGGCATTCATCAGGAGATTGGTGAACACCTGCGTCAGTTGGTACTGATCGGCCTGGAGCTGAGGCAGGCTGTCGGGCACGTCCACGGACACGTGGACAGAGCCGCGTCGCGCCTTGGTATCGGCCAGTTGAATTGCGCCGTGCACGGCGTCGGCGACGTCGGTGTACTCGACTTGAAGGCGTATCGGCCGAACGAAGTCGAGCACTTCCTGCACGATCGCATTGGCCATCTTCGCTTCCTTGATGATGTCGGTCAGCACGGTCTGCGCGTCGGGCGAGTCCTGGGTCTTGCGGCGGAGCAGGCCGGCCATCACCTCGATGCCGGCCAGCGGGTTCTTGACCTCGTGTGCGATCACCGCAGCCATCTCGCCGACGGCGGCGAGCCGGTCGCGAAGCCGTTCACGCTCCTCCAGTTGTTCCACGCGTGTCAGGTCCTTGAAGAACATTGCGGCGCCGATCGTGTCGCCGCTGTCGTCGCGCACCAGCGTGACCGTGTAGCCGATGACCCTGTTCGACGGCTTGAGCCGCATTTCGACGCGGTTCGGCAGCAGGTGCAGATCGAATGCGGCGACGAGCACACGCACGACATCGGGGTGGTCCTTCAGGACGACCGACACGGGCCTGCCCATGTCGTCTGCGTGCGGCGTCACGGCGAAAATCCGGTAGGCTTCGTCGTTGATCAGCGCAAGCCGTCCGTCTCGAGTGATCGCCAGCGCGCCGTTGCGCATGCCAGACACGATGTGCCTGAAAAAGGCGTCCGTCGTGCCGCGGGCGTGGGTCATCGATATGCTTTCGACGGGCGGGACGACGCTCGGGGACCGGCCGGCCCGGTTCGGCGCTCTGATGCGAGCACGAGACTTGTTCGCCACAGGGGACTCCACCGCACCTATTCCAGCCGGCAATGGACGGGCAAAGTGCGTGCCCGCAGCCGAGCTTTCGAGTTCTCACGCCGATCGCGGTTTTCGGGGCCCGGCTCGAACAGGTTGGAGCGTGGGTCTCTTACAGAACTGTAAGCCTACTGCGCTTTTCGTAGGGACGGAAGAGGGCGACTTACGATTCGGGAGACGTCGCATGCTCCTGCAGCGCCTCCCATTGCGCCATCAAGTCGCCGACTTCCCACATCAGCGCCTGGTGGCGATCGACGACCTGCCTCGAGCCGTCGCGGTCGTTGTAAAAGCCGGCGGCTGCCATCTGGGCCTCGAGTTGTTTGACCTGCGCTTCGCGCTCAGCGATGCGGCCTTCCAGATCGGCGATCCGTTTTTGAAGCGCCTGTGCGGCGCGATCTCTCTTTCGCCGCTCGCCTTCTTGCTGCTTGCGCGCCTCGCGAGATGCCGGCGCTTGGCTCTGGGCTTTAGGCTCTCGGCCTTGCTTCCGTGCCTCTGCGCTCTTGGGTTCGGACGCGCGGCTGGACGCATGTTGTTCCGTGGCCTCCGCACTGGACCTCGCGGTTCGAGGTGCCCCAGAGCCGAGAGCCGAGAGGCGAGAGCCTTCTTTATGCCACAGGAATTCCTTGTACGTCCCCGGATAGACGAGCGCCTGGCGATGTCCGATCTCGATGATCTTCGTGGCGAGTTTCTCCACGAAGTATCGATCGTGCGAGACGATGACCAGGGTGCCGCCATAGTCTTCCAGAGCCTCGAGGAGCACGTCCTTCGAGTCCAGGTCGAGATGATTCGTCGGCTCGTCGAGTAGAAGCGTATTCGACGGCCGCAGGAGCATCCGTGCCACTGCCAGGCGTGTACGCTCGCCGCCCGACAGTACGGCTGCTTTCTTGTAGATATCGTCGCCGGAGAAGAGAAACCCCCCGAGCAGGTTCCTGATTGCCGGCACCATGTTGTGGGGTGACCCTGTTTCCAACGTTTCGTACACGGTCAGCGCCGGGTCCAGCCGCGTGGCTTCGTCCTGCGCGAAGTACTCCATGACGACCTGGTGGCCCACGATTCGCTGCCCGCCTTCGGGCGCCTCCTCACCGGAGAGCAGCCGCATCAGCGTGGACTTCCCCGCACCGTTCGGGCCGACGAGAGCGATGCGATCGCCGCGCTCGATGTGCAGATCGATCTTCGTGAATACCTCGAGCGGCCCGTAGGCCTTCGACGCGTGCTTCAGTTCGAGCACCGTGCGCCCGCTCTTGGCGCAGGCGGGAAAGCGGAAGTGGATCCGCTTGCGCTCCGGCGGCACTTCGATCGGCACCACCTTGTCGAGCAGCTTGATCCGGCTTTGCACCTGGGCCGCCTTCGTGGCCTGGTAGCGAAAGCGATCGATGAACATCTTCACCCGCGCGACTTCTTCGTCCTGCTCTCGCTTGGCCTGCCGCAGCCGTTCCAGCATCGCGTCTCGCTGCTCGACGTACTTGCTGTAGTTGCCCACATAGTCGGTGAGCTTCCGGAGGTGGACGTCGGTGATGCGGGTGACGACCTCGTCGAGGAAGTAGCGGTCGTGCGATACGAGAATGACAGCGTAGGGATAGGCGCCGAGATACTCCTCGAGCCAGTTGCGGGCTTCGAGATCGAGATGATTCGTCGGCTCGTCGAGCAGCAAGAGGTTCGGACGCCCGAGCAGGAGCTTGGCGAGTGCGATCCGCATCTGCCAGCCGCCGGAGAACGTTTCACACGGACGGCTCGCATCGTCGCTGCCGAACCCGAGGCCGCGCAACACAGAGGCTATGCGCAGGTCCATGCTGTAGCCCTCGTCGAGCCGGAATCGATCCTGGAGCTCGGCGTAGCGCGACAGCATCGCGTCGTGTTCGTCCTGGGGGATCGACGCGTCACCGAGCTTGTGCTCGATGTCGTGCATCTCGGCCTTGATGTCGAGGAGCGGTTGAAAAGCGAGGCTCGCCTCCTCGAAGACCGTGCGGCCGGCATGCGTGAGGCCATCCTGGGGAAGGTAGCCGATGGATAACCCGACCGGCTTGACGACGGCGCCCGAGTCGGCCTCCTCGAACCCGGCGAGCATTTTCAGCAGCGTGGTCTTGCCGGCGCCGTTCGGACCGCACAGGCCGACACGTTCGCCGTCGCCGATCTGCCAGGTCACATGATCGAACAGCGTGCGGTCGCCGAAGGTCTTCGTGAGATCTGAAAGTTGAATCACACAGGTCGTGAGCCCGAGGAGTATGTGGCTGCCCGCATCTGCATCACGTCCAGGCCAGCTCTCAGGTGAGGTGAGCGGGGCGTGCAGGACCGTCGAGCTCGAGCAGCTTCCCAACATGGCCGTCGGCCGGCCGCCTCAACGGCAGGGCTGAAACCACCGGTATCCGCCGTGTCCGGGCTCCAGGACATTGTACACGCAGCGGAAACGGCGTCGATGCGACCTAAATCAACTCTCCTGAAAGACTTACGCCGTGATCCGGGCTCGCGGCGGCCCGTCCGCCCGGCAGCCGCAATCGCCGTATGATCCCGGGAAACGACCGTGCGACGGGTCTCGCCGTCTTACAGGACAAACGGACTGTTCGTTTTTAGTTGATGACGCGCACCGATGAGGAGCTCGTCGCCCGTTCCAAGTCGGGTGACGTCGACAGCTTCAATCAACTCATCGTCAGATGGGAACGGCCGATCTATGCCTTGGCATATCGCGTTCTCGGACGGGAGGAGGACGCGCGCGACGTTTGTCAGGATACGTTCCTCCGGGCCTATCGGGCCCTGCCGGGCTTCAAGGGGCAGGCGAAGTTCTCGTCCTGGCTCTACCGGATCGCGCTCAACCTGTGTCGCGACTGGATTCGCCGGCAACAGCGAGCGCCGGTCTCGCAGATGCCCGAAGACGCGGATCCGGCGGAATTGCTCGCCGAAGCGGAGCCTGTCGAATCGATCGAGGACCTGGTTGCCCGGCGCGAGCTCAGCGCCATCGTGGCCGAGGCGATGCGCTCGCTGAGCGACGAACAACGGACGGCTATCGTCCTGAAGGAGTATCACGGGATGACGTTCCAGGAGATTGCGGATTTGCAAGGTTGTCCGCTGAGCACGGTCAAGACGCGCTTGTATCAGGGGCTGTCGCA
>Ga0111538_10010905_pt1 | contig 12072 bp, 11 predicted proteins | sample SoiMethybrSBSTD1_FD_79669 | JGI IMG/M metagenome (GOLD analysis project Ga0111538, IMG submission 79669) | Bulk soil microbial communities from a Populus tree surrounding site in Tennessee, USA - Soil MetaG P. TD hybrid SBSTD1 (version 2)... | ecosystem: Environmental > Terrestrial > Soil >...
CCGGCGGCCTCGTAGTCGCGGCGGATCAGCAGGGCGAGCGCCCAGAAGTGCGGCGGCGTCCAGAAGAACACGATCGCAAACAGCAGCAGCGCCGGAACGGTCACGTTCCCGGTCGCGGCGGCCCAGCCCACCAGTGGAGGAACCGCCCCCGCTGCGCCGCCGATGACGATGTTCTGCGGTGTCGAGCGCTTGAGCCAGCGCGTGTAGACGAAGACGTAGAAGAGGTTTCCGGCGAGCGCGAGCACCGCCGTCAGCACATTGACGAGGCTCGCGAGCAAGACGAACGAAAGCGCCGACAGCGCGAGGCCGAACTCGAGCGCCCGCGTCGGCGCCACGCGGTCCGCGGCGACCGGGCGGCGGTCCGTGCGGCGCATGTGCCGGTCGATGTCGCGGTCGATCACGTGGTTCAGGGCGCTGGCGCCGCCGCAGGCGAGCGCGAGGCCGGCCATCGTGACGACGAAGAGCCACGCCGACGGGAAGCCGCCTGCGCCGACGACCAATCCGCATGCGCCCGTCAGCAGGAGCAACGTCATGATCCGCGGCTTCGTGAGCGTGACGTAATCCCTCCACGGAGCAGCGGCGACGGGCTCGCCGTGGAGCGTCGCTGCGGTGGCCACCAGGGCGGCGGCCAGCGCGAGCGCCGCGAAGGCAATGTGGAGCGGACGCCCGACGACGAGCGCGGCGGCGAGGAAGGACGCCAGCGCGGCCGCGGAAGGGCCGAGCAGCCGCCGGTGCGCCACCCAGGCTGCCGCGACGAGGGCTGCGAGCGGCGGCACGGCCAGTGCCGCGAGCGCGCGGTGCGCAGTGTGGAGCGAGAGAGCGCCCGAGACGACGGCCAGCGCGGCAGCCCCTGCGGCGCCGAGCGCGATCAATCTCAGCCAGGGTCCCGGTCGAACCTCAGGCATGAACGAGGTCCTCCTCCTTGATGCGTCGGCGGAGGTCACGCAACGGCCTGGCGCTCGTCACGTAGGGAACCTTGTCGAAGTTGTACGCGGGAGGCGGCGAGCTCGTGTACCACTCGAGCGTGTCGGCCGTCCAGGGGTCGTTCCCCGCCCGCCGGCCCGACCTCGTGGTCTTGACGGCGTTGATGATGAAGACGAGCGTCGCGAGCGCCATCACGAAGGCGCCGATCGTCGAGACGAGGTTCCACGCCGCCCACCAGCCGTGGTGGTTGTAGGTCCAGATCCGGCGCGGCATGCCAAGCAGGCCGAGGAAGTGCTGCGGGAAGAAAGTCAGGTTGATCCCGATGAAGTAGAGCCAGAAATTGATCTTCCCCAGGCGGTCGTCGAGGAACCGCCCGAACATCTTCGGCCACCAGTAGTAGAAGGCCGCGAAGAGGGCGAAGGCCGAGCCGCCGAACAGCACGTAGTGCATGTGGGCGACGACGAAGTAGGTGTCGGTCACCTGCCAGTCGAACGGGAACGCCGCGAGCATCACGCCCGACAGGCCTCCGATCGTGAAGACGCCGACGGCGCCGAGCGCGAACAGCATCGGCGTGTCGAGGATGACGTTGCCGCGCCAGGTCGTCGCAATCCAGTTCAGGATCTTGATCCCGGTCGGCACCGCGATGGTCATCGACGAGAGCATGAAGAAGATGTTGAGCGCGGTCGGCATCCCGACCGAGAACATGTGATGCGCCCAGACGAGCATCGAGTAGAAGCCGATCGCGATCGTCGAAAAGGCGATCGCCTTGTAGCCGAAGATCGGCTTGCGCGAGAACACCGGTATGACCTCGGACAGGATCCCGAAGGCGGGCAGCACCATGATGTAGACCTCCGGGTGCCCGAAGAACCAGAACATGTGCTGGTAGAGGACGGCGCTGCCGCCCTTGCTCGGTAGGAAGAAGTGCGTCCCGACGTTGCGGTCGAGCAGTAGCAGCGTCAGCGCCCCCGCGAGCTCCGTCAGCGCGATCAGGATCAGGATCGCGTAGACGTAGATCGACCAGACGAAGAGCGGCATGCGCATCCAGCTCATCCCCGGCGCGCGCATGTTGTGGATCGTGACGATGAAGTTGATCGCCCCGAGGATCGACGAGATCGACGTCAGATGGATGGCGAGGATCCAGAGGTCCTGGCCCTTGCCCGGCTCGAAGGCGAGCTCCGAAAGCGGCGGGTACGAGTACCACCCGGCGCGCGCGGCGCCTCCCGCGGAGAACCAGCTCGCGTAGAGGACGATCCCACCGAGCAGGAAGAACCAGTAGGAAAGCGCGTTCAGGCGCGGAAACGCCATGTAGCGCGCGCCGATCATCAGCGGGACGAGGAAGTTCCCGAGGCCGGCGAAGACCGGCACGACGACGAGGAAGATCATCGTCGTCCCGTGCATGGTGAAGAGCTCGTCGTAGTGGTTGCGCGTGAAGATGTGCTCGTTCGGCCTCGCAAGCTGCGAGCGCATCAGCAGCGCGATGATCCCGCCCGCGACGAAGAAGAGCAGGCTCGTGAGGATGTACAGGATCCCGATTCGCTTGTGGTCGACCGTCGCGAGCCAGCTCGAGTAGCGGCCGCGCGAGACGACGGTCGAGGCGGGAGAGGGGGCGACGCGGACGGCCATCAGCCGGCGAAGCGCTTCGTGTAGGCGATCAACGCATTCATCTGGCGGTCTGTCCATGCTCGTCCGACGGCCGGCATTTGAATCCCGCCGTGGCGGAGCAGCGTCTCGATCGCGTCCGGCTGCTTGAAGATCGGATTGCCCTGCAGATCGGGGCCGAAGCCGCCCTGTCCCTGCATGCCGTGGCAGGTCGCGCACACGCCCTCGAAGGTCATCTTGCCGAGGTCGGAGGTGCCGCTCGCCTGGGCCTGTGCTTCCTTTTCGTACCAGGACTGGAAGTCGCCGTTCGGCATCGCCTCGACGGTCGCGACCATGTGCGGGTGCTCGTAGCCGCAGAACTCGCCGCACTGGCCCTCGTACGTCCCAACCTTGTCGGCGGTGAAGTGCAAGTGGTTCGTCTTGCCGGGGATGGCGTCGAACTTGCCCTGCAGCGCGGGGATCCACCAGCTGTGGTCGACATCCTCGGAGACGATGTCGAGCTTGACGTCGCGTCCCGAGGGCGCGCGCATTCGCTCGACCTGGATGACGCCGTTGGGATAGACGAAGTTCCAGTAGAACTGGCGCCCTTCGACCTTGACGACCAGTGAGTTGCTCGCCGCGCTCGCCGGGTTCGCCCTGTCGATTCCGGAGAGCTTCGTGAGCACGAAGGTGACGATCACCGCCAGGATCACAATCGGCGCTGCCGTCCACATCAGCTCGAGCCGCGTTGCGCCGTGGATCTGCGGCCCCTCGAGCGTGCGAGAGCGGCCGCGGTTCCGGAAGCGGACGATGAACACGATCAATGCGCCTTCGACGAGGACGAAGATCGCACCGGTGATCGCGATCAGCAGCCAGTAGATGTCCTGGATGCTGCTCGCCTGGGGCGAGTCGGGCCCGCGCGGCGAGAGGCCGGCCGGGTCACCCGCCAGAGCGGTGTGTGCGAGCGCGAGCCCGAGCAGGGCGACAACGACGAGGACTCCGGCTCTCCTCCGCAACGCGCGGGCATTCTATGGAGGGTGGCCGAGCGGACGCGCGTACAACTTCCGGCTGGTATCGGGTCGCACTTTCAGGTCTTCTTGAACGGCGTCCCGCAGCACGAAGGCCGGGATTTCCGGCGGGAGGGAAACGAGCTCATCTTCGAGGAGCGCCTCGCCAAGGAGGGGCGGCTCGGTTTCTGGCGCTGGTTGTCGCTGTTCCTGGGCGTGGCCGGCACGTATCGCCAGAACGACAGCGTCGACGTCGTCTACGAGGCCGTCGGCGGCCGTCGAGTCGTCGCCTCCGGTTTGCCGCTTCGCTCCGACTAGCGGGACGGGACTGACCCCCGCAGGGGGTCTGTCCCAATAACGGTTTGTCGGGACAGTCCCCGTCCGGGACAGTCCCTGCCTGGAGGGACTGACCCCCGCAGGGGTCTGTGACAGTCCCGTCCTAGGACTCTTGCTCTTGCCGCCGCTCGTCGGGCGTCGTCCCCTCCTGCGGGGCACCGGCCGGGCCGCTCATGACCGTGCCGCCTTCCTCGACGACGTCGCGCGGGTCCGCACTCCGGTACTCCTCGGACTGGAGGCCGCCGCGCGGGTCGTCCTCGCGCTCGAGCGCATGCGGATCGGCCTCCTGCTTCGCAGCGCTGCCGCGACTCCTGCCGAGGATTCGGTCGAGGAATCCCACCGGCCCGGGAGTCTATGCGCGAGCCCGCCTCCTTGACTTCCGAGGCTCAGTTTCGTTTGATCGTGCTGGAAATCGAGGGAAGCGGGTTTGGCGAGGAAGACGCTCGAATCCAGCGCATCCGCGCAAGAGGCACCCGAACCTACGGCAGGCATCCCCGTCGTTCGCGCCGAAGCAATCCGTAAGCGCTTCGGCGATCACCTCGTCCTCGACGCCGTCGATCTAACCGTCGACGCCGGCGAGGTGCTCGTCGTGATCGGTCCCAGCGGGAGCGGCAAGAGCACCCTGCTTCGCTGCATCAACCTGCTCGAGCCGATCGACAGCGGGCGGATCTACTTCGATGGGCGAGAGATCACCGCGTTCGGGGTCAAGGCCTCGCAGGTCCGCCAGCGGATCGGAATCGTCTTCCAGCAGTTCAACCTCTTCCCTCACCTGAAGGTGATCGACAACCTGACGCTGGCCGCGCGGCGCGTCCGAAAAGTGCCGCGCAAGCAGGCGGAGCCGCAGGCGCAGGAGCTGCTCAGGAGGGTCGGCCTGGAGGAGAAGGCACGCCAGTACCCGCACCAGCTCTCGGGCGGGCAGCAGCAGCGGGTCGCGATCGCACGGGCGCTGATGATGGAGCCGCACGTGATGCTCTTCGACGAGGTCACGTCGGCGCTCGACCCCGAGCTCGTGGGCGAGGTCCTGGTCGTGATGAGAGACCTGGCGCGGTCCGGCATGACGATGATCGTCGTCACGCACGAGATGCAGTTCGCGCGCGAGGTCGGGGACCACCTGATCTTCATCGACGAGGGGCGCATCGTGGAGCAGGGGAAGCCGGGCGACGTGCTCGACCGGCCGAAGCAGAAGCGGACGCGGCGGTTCCTGCGCCGGTCGCTCCAGCTGGCCGAGTCGCTCGAGGATCTGACGGTCGAGGAAGTCGAAGGCGACGAAGAAGGAGGCACGGAATGAAGAGACTGCTACTGGCGGTCGGGATCGCCGCGATGATCGCCGCAGGGACTGCGGCGTGGACGCTCGCGGCACCAGGCTCCGACAGGGCGCACCGATCGAGCGCAACACATGCGAAGCTGCCGCCGGTTCCGGCCACGGTGAAAAGCCGCGGCAGGTGGATCATCGGTGTCAAGTGCGACTTCCCTCCGTTCGGCTACGTGACGGCGAGCGGGAAGCACGCGGGCTATGACGTCGAGGTCGCGAAGGCGTTCGCCCGGCTCGCGTTCGGCCACGGCAACCGTGTCACCTACACGTGCGTGACTACGCCGAGCCGGATCCCGACGCTGATGTCGAAACGGGTCGACATCATCATCTCGACGCTCACGTACACGAAGGCACGGGCTGAGGTCATCGACTACTCGGTGCCTTACTACGGGGCTACGGGCCGACTGCTCGTCCCGAACAGCTCCAGCATCAAGAAGCTCAGCGACATGTCGGGGAAGACGATTGCGACCACGCGCGGTTCGATCTACGACCGCTGGCTCCACAACTGCTACAAGAACACAAACGTCCTGCTGACGGACACGACGAGCGCGTCGCTGCTCGCCGTCCAGGACCGGCGTGCATCTGGCTTCATGTTCGACGACGCGTTCCTGGTCGGCGTGGCGGCGAACGACTCGAACACGAAGCTGCTCGGCGCCACGTTCCTCGCCATACCCTGGGGAATCGGGATCCGCAAGGGTGAGACCGACATGAAGGCGTGGGTGAATTCCCGCATCAAGCTGATGAAGAAGAGGGATCAGTTCTGGCAGATCATGCAGCACACGATTCCGCGCCGGTTCTACTCGATCTTCAAGAAGAACGTGCCGCGCCCGACGAACACCCTCAGGTACCCGACGGGTGCGGATCCGGAGACGATCTGCAGGTAACGACTGAGAGGGCGGGCGCGCTCGGCGGCCGCCCTCGCTCCCTCCGATGAGCGTCATCGCCAGCTTTGAGTGGTCCTTCATCTGGGACAACCGCGACGTCTTCCTGCACGGCCTCTGGGTGACGCTCAAGGTTTCCCTGATCTCGATCGCGGGCGCTTTCGTGGTCGGCCTCGTGCTTGGGGCGGCGCGCGCCCACCGGATTCCGGTTGTGAGCCAACTCGCGGCCGTCTACGTGGAGCTGATCCGGAACACGCCGCTCCTCGTCCAAGTCTTCTTCGTCTACTTCGGGCTCAGCGAGCCGCCGTTCAACATCAGGCTGACCGCCTTCACCGCCGGCTGCGTAACGCTGATCGTCTGGGGCGGCGCGTTCAACACCGAGAATTTCCGGGCCGGCTTCGAGGCGGTGCCCGCCCGATACCGCGAGGCCGGTCTCGCACTCGGGCTCACGCGATTCAAGACCTTCGTGAACGTGACGCTGCCGATCGGAGGTCGGATCGCGCTGCCCTCGTCGATCAACACGTACGTGTCGGTACTGAAGAACAGCGCCCTGATCGGGCCTGCGATCAGCCTGCCTGAGCTGACGTACCAGGCCTACAGCCTCGAGAGCGTCAGCTTCCGCGCCACTGAGATCTACTTCACGCTCGCGATCATCTACCTCGCGGTCGTGTGGGCGCTGTCGGGGCTGATCCGCGGCGTCGAGCGTTGGCTCGCGCTGCCCGAGGCGAAGCGGGTTCGACGGCGGCGTCAGTTCCGGCTGCGGGAGGCCGTCTGATGCCTTTCGCTGACTTGTTCCCCGACTGGGCGGGGCCGGTCTTCCGCTACATCCTCGAGACCGGGCTTCCGTACACGCTCAAGATCGCCGGCTCCGCTGTGGCCGGCAGTACGGTCGTCGGGATCCTCTTTGGGACATTGCTGACGGTTCGCTTCTGGCTGTTGCGCGCGCTGATCCGGCTCTATATCGAGGTCTGGCGCGGACTGCCCTTGATCGTGACGCTGTTCCTGATCGTCTATGCCCTGCCGCAGACGGTGCTCCACCTGACCTTTCAGCCCTGGGTCGGGGCGGCGATCGGGCTGACGCTCTGGGGCAGCGCCCAGGTCGCGGAGGCAACCCGCGGTGCCGTCGAGTCGATCCCGCGCGAGCAGCATGAGGCCGCCGAGGCACTGGGCTTCGGCTGGTTCGGCACGCACTTCTTCGTCGTGCTGCCGCAGGCGTTCCGCCGCCTGCTCCCGCCGCTCGTGAGCCTGCTCGTGAACGTGATCCAGAACACGACGCTCGCCGCGCTCGTCGGAGTCACCGAGATTCTCTTCGCGGCCAAGCAGCAGGTCGAACGGCTCGCCGCGCCGCCGCCCGCCGGGCTGCTCCAGCAGCACGGCTTCGCGATCTACGGCGCTGTGCTCGTCTTCTTCTTCCTGATCTCGTTCCCGCTCACGCGTCTGGCGGCGTATCTGGAGCGTCGCTTGGTGTAGCTCCGTTGGAGTTGCAAAGTCGTAACCGCATCAATGTGCCGCCTCCGTCGGGCCGCTCGGCATCGACGCCGCCGCCGTGCGCCTCGGCGACCTGCTTGACGATCGCGAGCCCGAGTCCGGAGCCCGGCAGCTTGCGCGCCGCGGGTGCCCGGTAGAAGCGGTCGAAGACGTAGGGCAGGTCGTCGGCGTCGATTCCTGGCCCATGGTCGCGGACGATCACCTGACCGTTGCGGACGGTGACCTCGACCTTCGCGCCGGGCGGGCTCCACTTCGCCGCGTTGTCGAGCAGGTTCGAGACGGCGCGCGCGATCGTGTTCGGGACGCCGTGCAGGTCGTACGGCTGGAGGTCGGCGACGAACTCAAGTTGGGGATAGTCCCGCCGCGCCCTCTCGAGGACCTCCCCGACGAGCAGATCGAGGCGGACGTCCTCGGCCTCTTGGGGATGAGTCTGGCCACGGGCCAGCTCGACCAGCTCCGTCACGAGCGCCGTCATCTCGGAGAGCTGGGCGACGACGTCGTTGAGCAGCTTCTCGCGCTCGCCGTCGGCCATGTTGCGGTCACGCGCCAGCACCTCGATGTTCGTGCGCAGGCTCGTCAACGGGGTTCTCAGCTCGTGCGAGGCATCGGAGACCAGCTGGCGCTGGGAGCGCGCCGATTCCTCGAGCGCCGCGAGCATCGTGTTGAAGCTGGCCGCGAGCCGGCTGAGCTCGTCCTCGCCGTGCACCTCGATCCGCTCCGAGAGGTCCTGCGTTTCCGCCACGTGCTCGGTCGTCTGCGTGAGCCGACGCACGGGGGCGAGCGCCGTCTGCGCGACTGCAAGCCCGAGCCCGCCCGCGATCGCGACCCCGCCCAACGCGATCAGGAACAGGAACAGGCCGATCCGGTGAAGCGTGTGGTTGACCTCGCCCAGTGAGCGGGCTACCTGAAGCGCGTAGGTATTGCCGAGCTCATCCCGGACGGGAGTCGTGAAGACGCGATACTCGTGGTCATCGATGTGCGCGTCGTTGAAGACCCCGCTGCCTGGTCCGCCTTCCTTGGCCACTGAGAGCCCGTTCTTGCCGGGCGGCAGCGATCCCGACTCGTACTCGGTCGCGTAGGTGCGTCCGGACGTGTCGACGACTTGCACGAAATCGCCACCGCTGAGCGACGGCGGCGGCACGCCCTCGAGATGTCCGTCCTGGATTCTCGGGCGACCGGGCCCGGCGACGATCGCTGCCGCCCTCGACTGGAGCGCATCGTCGACCTGCCCGCGCAGCTGGTTGCGGACGACGACATAGACGACGAGCGAAGCGATCACCACGGCGAGCGCCACCGCCGCCGCGGCGACGAGGGTCAGGCGGGTGCGGAAGCTCACGGCTCCCGGAGCGCGTAGCCGACGCCGCGAACCGTCTGGATCAGCCTCGGCTTCCCGCCCGCCTCGGTCTTGCGTCTCAGGTAGCCGATGTAGACGTCGAGCGAGTTCGACGAGAGCCCGAAGTCGTAGCCCCAGACCCGCTCGAAGATCAGCGACCTCGTCAGCACCTGGCGCGGATTCAGCATGAACAGCTCGAGCAGCGAGAACTCGGTGCGCGTGAGCTCGATCGACTCGCCGTTCCGGCGCACCTCGCGCGTCGAGGGATCGAGCTCCAGGTCGGCGAAGCGGAGCATCTCGCCCGCGCCGTTCGTCGTCCGGCGCAGGAGCGCGCGCAGCCGGGCGAGCAGCTCCGCGAGCGCGAACGGCTTGACGACGTAGTCGTCGGCGCCGGCATCGAGCCCGGCCACCCGGGCCTCGACCTCGTCGCGCGCGGTCAGCATCAGGATCGGAGTCCGGTTGCCCGCGCCGCGCAGGCGCCTGGCGGTCTCGAGCCCGTCGACGTTCGGCATCAGCACGTCGAGGACGATCGCGTCTGGATGGACGGCGCCCGTGTCGAGCCGGTAGAGCGCTTCCGCGCCGTCGGCGGCCAGCTCCACCTCGTAACCCTCGAGCGCGAGCGCCCGGCGCAGCGACTCGCGCACCGCCGCTTCGTCGTCGACGACGAGGATCTGTGCCGAACCGCTCATGCCTGCATTGTGGCTTCGAAGCTTGAGAGCGGGCTAAGAGGTGAGCCCCTGTGGGCGACCCGCGGCCGCCAGGAGGGCCGCGGGCTCGCCGTGAGTCACAGGGACCGGGGAAGGAGTCATGCGCTGAAAAAGCTCGCACCCCTCCCTGAGAGCGGCCTAAGACGAGCGTAAGAAGTCCCTAAATACGGCGAAGCTCACTTCTTAGGCGGCTCTTAGCCGGCCTTCATCGCACTCTTACGCGGCGTTGATCTGATTAGGCGAACACCGACTCGAAAGGAATCTGAAATGCAACACAAGCGCACGCCTTACCTGCTCGCCGCCTCGGCGCTGCTGATCGGCGCCGGGGCAGGCGTGGGCAGTTACGCCGCCTTGGGCGGCAACCCAGGCAAGACAACCACCATCGTCCAACAGGCTGCCGCACAAGGCTCGCCGACGGCCAACACGAAGACGATGTCCGTCAACGCTGTGTACCGCACGGCCGGCCCCGGTGTCGTCGAGATTACGACCACGACTTCTTCGAGCTCGAGCGGCTCACCGTTCCCGTTCGGCGGTTCTGGCTCCGGTCAATCGCAGGCGCAGGGATCCGGCTGGGTCTACGACTCGAACGGTCACATCGTCACGAACGATCACGTCGTCCAAGGGGCGACGAAGGTCTCGGTCACGTTCGCGGACGGATCGAAGTACAGCGCTCACGTGGTCGGGGCTGACCCGTCGACCGACCTCGCGGTGCTGAAGGTCGACGCTCCGTCGAGCAAGCTGCACCCGCTCTCGCTGGGCGACTCGGGCAACCTCCAGGTCGGCGACGGCGTCGTCGCGATCGGCAGCCCGTTCGGTCTCGAGGAGAGCGTGACGAGCGGGATCGTCAGCGCGCTCGGACGCGACATCAGCGCTCTGAACAACTACACGATCTCCGGGGCCATCCAGACCGACGCCGCGATCAACCACGGCAACTCGGGCGGCCCGCTTCTGAACATGGCCGGCGAGGTTGTCGGCGTCACCTCGCAGATCGAGAGCGACGGCGGCGGCAACGAAGGCGTCGGGTTCGCCGTTCCGTCGAACACGATCGCCCAGGTCGTGTCGAAGCTCGTCAACGGCGAGAAAGTCGTCCACCCGTACCTCGGCGTCTCGATCGGGACGCCCGCGAACCGGAGCGGCGCTCAGGTCGCGACCGTCAAGAACGGCTCCCCCGCCGACAAGGCCGGGCTCCAGGCCGGCGACGTGATCACGTCCTTCGGCGGCGAGACGATCGCGAGCCCGGACGACCTGACCTCCGCGGTTGCCGCCAAGCAGCCCGGCGACAAGGTCAGCGTCACCTACGTCCGCAATGGGTCGACGAAGACGACGGACGTGACGATCGGGACTCGCCCCTCGTAGCAAAAGCTTCTCCCAACAGATAGCGCGCCCCTCCCCCTTCCACGGCGCGCAACCGGGGCCGGCGGCCGCCGCGAGGCGGCCGTCGGCTTGATCCCTCGTTCGAGTGAAATCACTTGTGCTCTCCGTGCGCCGTGGTTATCTGGGAAGTAGGCGATATCTGCGGCGCGCCGAGGGGAGAGGGGAAACCGGCAGCGCGCCAAGATCTCCCAGTGAGAGAAAAAAAGGCGGGGCCCCGCTGCGGCGCGGGCCCCGCCGCTTTTTCGTGGTCGCCCTTGAACGGGGTTGAGCGGCCGCGCCGCTCAGGTCGGCGCGGCCTCTTATGTCGGCGTCGCAAGCGACGCCGACGGCTGCGGCGCGGGCCTCGCCGCTTTTCGTGCTCGCCCTTGAACCGGGTTTGAGCGGCCGCGCCGCTCAGGTTGGCGCGGCCTCTTATGTCGGCGTCGCAAGCGAGCCCGACGGCTGCGGCGCGGGCCTCGCCGCCTGTCGTAGCCCTAGTCCACCAGGGCGAGCACCTCGTCGAGGACGCCGAGGCCCTCGTCGAGCTCTTCGCGCGTGATCGTCAGCGGCGGCGCGACCACGATTACGTTCCAGTGAGTCATCAGGTAGAGGCCGCGATCCATCGCGGCCTTGCCTAGCTTCGCCACCGGCGCGAAGGCGTCGCCTGCGGCGTTGAAGGGAACCAGCGGCTCGCGCGTGTCGCGGTCGCGCACCAGCTCGATGCCCCAGAAGAGCCCCTTGCCGCGGACCTCGCCGATCGAAGGGTGGCGCTCCTGCAGGCGGGGCAGCTCTTCGGCAAGCACCTCGCCCATAGAGGCCGAGTTCTCGACGATCCCCTCCTCCCGGAACGCCTCGATCGAGGCCACTCCGGACGCGCAGGCCAGCACGTGGCCCGAGTACGTGAGCCCGCCCGCGAAGTACTTGTCACGAACCCAGTCGGCGATCCGCTCCGACACCACCATCGCGCCCAGCGGCACGTAGCCCGAGTTGATCCCCTTCGCGACGGTCAGGATGTCCGGGACGACGTCCCAGTGTTCGCAGGCGAACCACTTGCCGGAGCGTCCGAAGCCGGCCATGACCTCGTCGCAGATCAACAGGATCCCGTGTCGGTCGCAGACCTCTCGGATCGCCTGCAGGTAACCGTCGGGCGGGA
>Ga0111538_10010907_pt1 | contig 12071 bp, 8 predicted proteins | sample SoiMethybrSBSTD1_FD_79669 | JGI IMG/M metagenome (GOLD analysis project Ga0111538, IMG submission 79669) | Bulk soil microbial communities from a Populus tree surrounding site in Tennessee, USA - Soil MetaG P. TD hybrid SBSTD1 (version 2)... | ecosystem: Environmental > Terrestrial > Soil > Tree...
ATCGAGATGCTCGACTTCACCCAGCACCGGGACAAGCCCTTCCTCCGGCTCCTCGTGCTCCACGACGACTCCGACCGCGAGTTCGACTACGTGTCCGGCGCGGAGCAAGCGCTCGAGCGCGCGAGAGCCAGCGGGTGGACGGTCGTGAGCATCAAGGACGACTGGGCTGACGTCTTCTGAGCCCAGCGACCGGGCCGTGCTGGGCGGCGGCCCCGCCGACAGGTGCTGGCACTCCGAACTGCCGGGGGCCGGTAGTCGTACAGGGACGCGAACTGCGTGAGCCGCGCCCCTGCACGCCTCCGTGTCCGCGCTCAACCCGAGCGCGGAGCCTCAGGTGCCGGTTCATGACGGACCAGTGGGCTTGGCATCGGCGGGCATGCCGTGACCTCTCGAGGGGAGCGTCACGACCGACACGAACTGCCGCGTGCTGCAAATCCCAACCACGTGGGAGCGAGCCTAGCCGACTGTCGCGACAATCCACGCTCACGGGAGGAGTGGAGTTGCCTGGCGTGCCGTTCGCCCGTGGTGAACTCCGGAATGCTGTGCGCCCACGAGTCGTTGTCCCAGCCATGACCACCGACCCGAACGCAGAGTCGGACGCACTGGACGCCTACTCCGCGATCACCACCTCCGTCGCCGCACAACTGACGCCGAAGGTGGCGGCGCTGCGGATCAGATCGCGCCGCTCGGAGTCCGCCGGGTCTGCCGTGGTCCTGACCCGCGAGTCCCACCTCGTCACGAACGCCCACGTCGTCGGCGACGCCAGCGGTGGCGACGCCGAGTTCGCCGACGGCACAGTTGCCCACTTCGATGTCGTGGGCCGTGACCCGCTGTCCGACCTGGCCGTCGTCCGTGCCGACCGGGAGGTGCCGGCGCCCCCTGAGTACGGCGACGCGAGCTCGTTGCTCGTCGGCTCGCTCGTGGTGGCGGTCGGCAACCCGCTCGGACTCTCGGGCACCGTGACGGCGGGCGTTGTCAGCGCCCTCGGCCGCAGCATGCCGGCACGAACCCGGCGTGCCGGGCGCCTGATCGAGGACGTCATCCAGACCGACGCAGCGCTCAACCCGGGCAACTCCGGCGGTGCGCTGGCCGACAGCCGCGGACGTGTCGTCGGGATCAACACCGCTGTCGCCGGGATCGGCCTCGGCCTCGCCGTACCCATCAACGCCACGACCCACCGGATCGTCCACGCGCTGATGCATGACGGGCAGGTGCGTCGCGCCTACCTGGGCCTGGTGAGCACGCCCGCCCGACTGACGCCCGTCCAGGCGGAGCGCTTCGGGCAGCGCGCTGCGCTGCGCGTCATCGAGGTGGTGGAGAGCAGCCCGGCGGCGAAAAGCGGCCTACGAGCCGGTGACCTCGTGCTCGCGGTCGATGGCACCCCGCTCGGGGATGCTCAGTCCTTGCAGAAGCGTCTCTTTGCGGACGCGATCGGACAGCGGATGGAGGTCACCGTTCTGCGCAATGGCGCGCTGGTGGATGCTGTCGCGCTGCCGGTCGAGCTCACCGACTGACTGAGGGTCCTGGTCACCGGCCACCGTGTTCCGCGTCGGTGGAGCTGCTCCCACGTGTGGAGGCCTCTGGGGGCTGTGCCTGCTCCGCCGAGGTTGGTGCCGGACGGTTGATCGCGGTGGCGATCAGGGGGAAGAAGAGCACCGAGAGCACACCCGCGCCGACCAGCGCTGCCGCATTCTCGGGCAGCATCGTCCCCGTGGACAGGCCGATCTCGGTCAGCGCGACCACGAGCGGGAGCGTGGTGGAGCCGAGCAGCATCAGCTGGACCCGCTCGCGTGCCGGAAGGGCCCGGCGGTAGACCACCAGCATGGGCAGGCCCCGAACGGCCAGCAGCAGGATGAAGAAGACGACCAGCCGATCGGGCGACTCACGGATCGACTGGAGGTCGATGCCCATGCCCGCGGTGACGAAGAAGACCGGGATGAAGAAGCCGTAGCCGATCGCGTCGAGCTTCGACTCCAGTGCATGCACGTCGCCGGGCGCCCAGCGGCGCAGCACCGCACCGGCGAGGAAGGCTCCCAGGACGACGTCGAGGCCGAACTCGCCGGCCAGGACCAGCAGGCCCAGCAGCAGGAGGATCGTCAACCGCAGGGTGGTCTGGCTGGTCGCGTCCGCTCCCTCGAGGGCGATGTTCGCCAACCGGCCGCCGTGCACGAACCGCGGGAAGACCGCCAACACCGCGGCAACGAGCGCGATCGCGGCCAGCGAGATCAGGGCCGAGAACCTGCTGTTGACGCTGAGGAAGATCGCGATGGCGAGGATCGGGAAGAGCTCGCCGATCGCCCCCGTGGCGAGAAAGTACCTCGCCAGGGCACCACCGAGCATGCCCTTCTCGCGCATGATCGGGAGCACCGTACCGAGTGCCGTCGTGGTCAGGGCGAGGCCGACGGCGGTGAACGCGGTGACGTAACCGGTGGCGGTGAGGCCGCCGACCACCCCTGCCGCAATGACCACGGATGCCACCCAGGCGATCACGGCGAGCCGGCCCGGCCGCTCGAACAGCATCGCCGGGTCGATCTCGAACCCGGCGAGGAGGAAGACCAGGCCCAGGCCGACGTTCTTGATCAGCTCGATCTCGGCGGTGACCTCCAGGCCGAGGACCTGCGGCCCGATGATGACCCCGCCGAGGATCAGCAGGATGAGCTGTGGGATCCGCTGACCCAGGAGAACGGCCAGGATCGGCGCCGCCGCTGACACCGCTGCCACGACGAACAGCGTCGCCAGGGCGGAGAGAACAAGGTCCATGTCGCTTTCCTGTCAGCCCAGTCCGAGACGGTCGGGGGTGCTGGCGAGTCCTGCGAACCCGACGGTGACGTGCGTTCGGAGCATCTCGTCGAGAGCCGCCTGGACCCGTGCCACCTCCGGCGCCGTCTCGCTGGGCACACTGTCCTGCAGATCCCGGAGAGCCGCGGCCAGACGCCTGGTGACATGGGGCGATGAGATCCCCAGGGCCGTGACCTCGACGAACGCGAGGTGCAACAGGTAGTCCCAGGAGTATGTCGGCTCCGACAGGCGGACCATGCCCGTCCTGTCGACATGGAGCCCGGTCGGTGCGGGGAGCCGGGCGATGCGCAGCAGGAGGTCGTGCAGCCGGTCGATCACCAGGACCGCCGTGGTCGGCTGGTTGATCGCGGGGGACAGCGCCTGGGTCGCGACGTCGACCAGCTGCCGGATGCCGAAGGTCGGATCCTGGTAGAGGGTCCGCGCCCGGCCCAGGTCGATGCAGGCGAGCAGGGCCTTGTCGGGCGGCGCCCGGTCGCCGTGCACGGCCAGCACCGGTCCGCCGGTGACGACGTACTCCCCGACGCGCGGCAGGATCTCGATGACGCAGTCGTACGTCGTCGCCAGGCGCACCAGCCGAGGGCGATCGACTCCGAGCACCGTTCCGAGCACTCCCCTGTAGGTCCGCGTGTCCCGTGAGCTCAGGTGGACGACGTGCGGGTCGGCGACCAGCGCGGGCGGATCTGCCTCGACGTACGCCTCGGTCCGCGGGTAGCCCCGCCTGATGGCGGCTCGTGCCTCGTGGGCCACGGCGGTGATCACCCATCCGACCTCCAGCAGGCGCATGGTCGCGGTGACGTAGATGACGAAGATGCCGACCGCCCCGGCGAGGATGGCCATGGAGACGGTGACCGTCCGGGCGGCCGCCAAGGGATCCTCGACCTCGTCCAGGGCCAGTCCGGTGACCGCGAAGGCGAAGGTGGCCAGGAAGAAGCCGAACGCGAGCTTGGTGACGCCGGACCGCACGAAGGTGCGGATCACCCGGGGCGAGAGCTGCGAGCTGGCCAGCTGAAGTCCCACCAGCGTGATCGCGAAGACGACACCGACGAACGTCAGCATCGACGACGACATCACCCCGAGCATGGTGTCGGCGGTGGAGGTCCTGACCGTGCTCCCGAGCCCCCAGTCGGGCGGCAGCCCGACGACCCCGGGGTCGGCGACCACGACGGCGGCGAGGACGCCCCCCAGGACCAGGAGCAGCGGGATGAACCAGAACCGGTCGCGCACCCATTCGGACAGCCGCACCCTGCGGTGCGCCCAGCGGGACCCAGCGGTCAACGCCTGCACCTGGCCATGCTGGCCCCGTAGGTCACCTCGCGCCATCGATCGTCACCCCGCACGGGTGGTGCGTCCAGAAGCTGAGGGTGGGACGAGTGGGGGCTCGGGCACGCCCTCCTCGGGTAGTAGAGACCTCTGGTCGAGCACGTAGAGCAGCACGAACGCGGGCACGATCAGGACCGCGGCGAGACCCGCGGCCACCAGCACGACCGTGATGGTCCCGGACGGTGCCGCCGCTGCCGAGACCGTCAAGGACTCGGGAAGCAGGTAGTCCCACTGGGCCACCCCCCAGGCCACGACCAGGCTGCCCACGGCGCCGACGGCGGCGATCCGTGCTGCACGTCTGGTCTCTCGGTGGACGAGCACAAGCGCAGCCACCCCACTCACCGCCGAGACGCTCACCAGCGGCAGGGCCCTCGTGAGGAGCCCGTGGAAGAGGTACTCCGCATCGTTCGACAGCACGAAGATGCCAACCAGCGACACCAGACCGGCGACCACGCCGGCGCCGGTGGCCCGCCGCCGGAAGTAGGCCACCATCGCCTCGTCTGACAGCCGGCGGGCGTCCGAGACCAGGAAGAAGGCGGCGAGGTACGCCGTCACGAGCACGGCGAGCACGCCTCCGAGGATGGAGGTGGGGTTGACCCAGCTGTGCAGCGGGTCACCTGCCTTGCCGCCGGAGGGGACCCGCCCCGAGGCGATGGCGCCGATGATCGCGCCGAAGCAGTACGGCACGAGGACCGACGAGACGGCGAAGGCGGCGCCGAAGTTGCGCCGGTCCCGGGTGCGGAACACCGCCTTGCGGAACGCGAAGCTTGCACCTCGCAGGACGATGCCGAGAGCCGCGATCGTCAACGGGACGAAAAGGGTCAGGGTGATCGAGCTGTACGCCTGCGGGAAACAGGTCCACAGCAGCACGAACACGAAGATCAGCCACACGTGGTTCGCCTCCCAGACCGGAGCGATGGAGTGGTCGATCACCTCGCGTGGCCGCTCGCCGCGCTTGGTCCCCCCGGCGACGAGGTCCCAGAGGCCGGCGCCGAAGTCAGCGCCTCCGAAGATCGCGTACGTGGTGATCGACGCGAACAGGATGACGGCGGCCGTCGTGCTCATCCGAGAGGCGCCATCTGCTTGTCCGTCGGCGGCCCCGAGTCGGTCGGCTCGCTCGGGCCGTAGGGAACGCCGGACTCGTCGACCCGGTCACCCTCCCGGAACCTGCGGCTCATCTGGCGCAGCACCAGGATCGTCGTCACGCCGAGCCCGACGTAGAGGAGCACGACCCCGACGAACGTGATCCAGATCCCCGTGTTGGCGGTGGCCGCGTCCTCCACCTTCATCTTCTGGTAGACGATCCAGGGCTGGCGCCCGACCTCGCTCACCGTCCAGCCCGCCTCCAGGGTGATCACCGCCAGCACGCCCGACGCGGCAGCGGCCCGGAGGAACCACCGGCTCCTCGGCATGTCTCGACGGAAGATCCACGCCGCCCACCACCACAGTGTCAGCAGGAACAGCAGCGTGCCGAGACCGACCATCAGGTCCCACGCCAGGTGAGTGACGTTCACCTCGCCGTTGGTGGGGCGATCATCGGCGGGTACCTCGTCGAGTCCCTGGACGACGGTGGACGTCCCCGTGCCGGGGTCGGACAGGATCGAGGCCAGTCCGGGGATCGGAAGCCCGCCGACCACCTCACCCTCGGAGTTGAGGTGGCCGAACAGCACCTCCGGAACGTCGCTGCTGGTCTCGGGCACCATCTCGATCGCAGCGAACTTCGTGGGCTGCTCGTCGTACACCCAGCGCGCCAGTGCGTCGCCGACGCCCATCTGGACGGGCGTCGCGATCGCAGCGACGGTGAACCCGATGATGAATCCGGTCCGGTGGTACCGGTCCCGGCGCCCGCGGAGCATGCCGACGGCGTAGACGGAGGCGATCATGAAGCCGCCGACCAGGTACCCCGCGATGACCATGTGGGAAGCCATGAGCGGCATCGCGTCGTTGAAGATCACCTTCATGGGGTCGACGTCGGAGACGTTGCCGGAAGAGTCGAGTGTCACGCCTTCCGGAGCGTTCATCCACGCGTTGGCCGCGACCACCGACACGCTGCCGAAGATGCCCGCGACGGCGATGGGTACTCCGGTCCAGAAGTGCGCCCACGGCCCGAGCCGGCGCCATCCGAAGATGTAGATGGAGATGAAGACCGCTTCGGTGAAGAAGAAGATCCCCTCGAAGGCGAACGGCACCCCGAAGGCGGCACCCCACTGCCCCATGAACCTGGGCCACAGCAGCCCGAACTCGAAGGAGAGGACGGTCCCGGTCACAGCACCGACTGCGAACGTCACCGCCATGTACTTCGACCAGCGTTGGGCGAGCAGCATCGCCGCAGGGTCGACGTGCTTGACGCCTCGGTAGTTGGCGATCAGGGTCATCACCGACCACGAGACCCCCAGCGGCACCAGGATGATGTGGAAGGCGAGGGTGAACGCCATCTGCGACCGCGCCCAGGGAACGGGATCGACGGCGAGGACCACGCTCAGAACGTCAGGCAGCAAGGCTCACCCTTCGTCCGACGCGACGGTGTCGTCGGTGCCCGACGAGGCAGGACCGGGGCCGGCTTCGTCCTGCTGATGCTGTTGTTCCGCAATGAAGCGTCGGGTGAGCTCGTCCCCGCCGGCCTCCTCGAGGGCGATCCGTCCGATCGTCTGGCGAATCGTGATCGTCCGCTCGGCGCGGCCACCGGCCATGAACGTGCCGGTCCAGTGGAACATCGCGGCGAGCCGGTTCTTGAAACCCGTGAGGAAGGCGATGTGCACGAAGAGCCACATCAGCCAGCCGGGGAACCCGGACACCCGAACTCCCTTGAAGCTCACGACAGCGTGGAAGCGCGAAATGGTCGCCATGCTGCCGAGGTCGCGGTACTTGAAGCTCGCTGCATCCTCGCCACGGAGCCGACGCTTGATCGTGTTGGCGGCATGGATCCCCGACTGCATGGCGACCTCGGCGACTCCGGGGAGGCCGTCGAGAGCCATCATGTCGCCGATCGCGAACACCTCGGGATGGCCGGGCAGGCTGCAGTCCTTGCGTACGGCGATCCGGCCCGCGCGGTCGCACGTCGCTCCGCTGGCCTCCGCGAGCAGGCCAGCGAGCGGGGATGCCTGCACGCCGGCCGCCCAGATCTTCGTCCGGGCGCGGAGTCTCTCGGTCGAGCCGTCCGTGGTCCGCACGTCCACGCCGAACGCGTCGACCCCGGTGACCACGGTGCCTGTCTGGATCGTCACGCCGAGCCGTCTCAGCTCCTTCGCGGCCTTCCCGGACAGCCGGTCCCCGAACGCGGCGAGGATCTCCTTGCCGCCATCGACCAGCACCACCCTCGCCTCGGCGGGATCGATCCGGCGGAAGTTGCCCTTCAGCCCGAAGCGCGACAGCTCCGCGATCTGGCCAGCGATCTCGACGCCGGTCGGACCGCCGCCGACGACCACGAAGGTGAGCCACGCCTGACGCGCCTCGGGATCCGGCTCGTTCTCGGCCATCTCGAACGCGCCGAAGATGCGGCCCCGCAGCTCGAGGGCGTCGTCGATCGTCTTCATGCCCGGCGCGAACCGGGCGAACTCGTCATGGCCGAAGTACGACTGGGCAGCTCCCGCCGCGACGATGAGGCTGTCGTACTCGTGGGTGCGAACGGTCTCGTCGGGCCGCTTTGCGGTCACGGTTCGCGCGGCCAGGTCGAGGTCGGTGACCGTTGCCATCTCCACGGTCACGTTGGCGTGGCGGCGCAGCACGTCGCGGATCGGCGGCGCCACCTCCCCCGCGGAGAGGATGCCGGTAGCGAACTGGTAGAGCAGCGGTTGGAAGAGGTGGTAGTTCTTGGCGTCGATGAGGGTCACCTCGACGGGTGCGCGGCGGAGGAACTTCGCCGCAAACAGCCCGCCGAACCCGCCTCCGACAATCACCACGCGGTGAACCGCAACGTCGGCCATGGCAGCCGGTCTCAGCCGAGGCGTTCGGTCAGGTGGTCGCCGACGCGCAGGGCGTTGGCGATGGCGGTCAGGGAGGGGTTCACGGCTCCGATGCTGGGGAAGAAGCTGGTGTCCACCACATAGAGGTTGTCCACCTCGTGGGCCTTGCAGTTCGCGTCGAGAGCGCTCGCACCGGGGTCCCGGCCGAAGCGGACCGTGCCTGCCTGGTGGGCCGTCGCGCCGATCGGCATGCTCTTGTGCAGGTACAGGCTGCGATCCAGGAGATGGTGCTCGTGCATCCCGAGCTTGTCGAGCATCCCGTCGAGCTTGTGGCGCAGGCGTTTCACGCCCTCGACGTTGTTCTGCTCATCGATGTTGAGATGAACCGCCCCGTCGCCGTCCACCGTGACCCGGTTGTCGGCCTGAGGCAGGTCCTCCCCACAGAGCCAGAAGTCGACGGCGTGGTGCGCCAGCACCTCGAACGGGGTGCTCGGCGAGAGCTTGCCGGCCCAGCGAGGCGCCTGCGCACGGATCTCCTCGTCGTCGGACTTTCCGAGCATCTGGATCCCCCCGAGCGGGAACTCCCAGTCGTCGGAGCCGAGGTACCAGTCGTTCATCGCCAGCGTCTTCTGGAAGCGTGTGGGGTTGGGTTCGTGCGAGACGGCCATCAGAGCGATGTTGTTGTGGCGCATGTAGTGGCGGCCGACCACTCCCGAGCCGTTGGCCAGCCCGTCCGGGTGCTGGTCGCTGCGAGACTTGAGCAGCAGGGCGGCTGAGTTCACCGCACCGCAGGCGACGACCACGATGTCGCCGGTGAAGGTGGTGGTCGATCCGTCGTCCAGGGTCGTGACCACCCCGGTGACCGTGCGTCCAGCGGCATCGGTCTCGAGGCGCTGCACATGGGCGCCGGTCACGAGGGTGACATTGTCCTGCGCCAGCACCGGATCCACACAGATCACCTGTGCGTCCGACTTGCCGTCCACCAGGCACGGGAAGCCGTCGACCCGGTCGCAGCGGATGCACACACTCCCCCGGGCCGCGACGCCCGGCCGGTCCTCATGCAGATTGACGCCGATGGGCAGGTGGAACGGATGCAGCCCGACCTTCTCCAGGTCGTCGCTCAGCTGCTGGATGCGGGGTTCGTGGGACACCGGAGGGAAGGCGTACTGCGCGCTCGCTGGGCCCTCACTGGGGTCCTCGCCGTGCTCGCCATGGACCAGGTACAGGTGCTCGGCCTGCGTGTAGTACGGCTCGAGCTCGTCGTAGGAGATCGGCCAGGCCGGCGAGATGCCACCGTGGTGGCGCAGCTCACCGAAGTCCTCCGGTCGCAGCCGGAAGAGCGCTGCGCCGTAGAACTTGGTGTTCCCGCCGACGTAGTAGTTCACCTCGGGCTGGAACTCGCGGCCGTGTCCGTCGTACCAGACGTCGGACGCGATGTACTTCCCGCGCACGAACACCGCCTGGGTCTCCCAGTTGTCGCGCTCCCGGGGCAGGAACGGCCCACGTTCCAGCCAGAGCACCTTCACACCGCTGGTGGCGAGCCGGTGCCCCAGCGTTCCGCCCCCGGCTCCGGTGCCGATGATGACGACGTCGTAGTGCTGGTCATCTGCCATGCAGGACTCCCTGTCGAGTGCGGGGACCGGGACCGGTCCCCGCGATGGCTGCCGGTCCCGACGTTGCCCCCGTGACGACGAATTCGTCGTCACCCGCGTTGGGTGATTGCGATCGCGACTCACCGCCCGGCCGCGGGTCACCCCGACGGGGTGAGGACTGCGGTGAGGAACCGATGGTTGCCTCGTGAGAAGACGTGTCAACCCGCGGAGGAGCGAACATGAACACCACGACCACCTCTGGTGCCGACCAGGCAGGGAGCGCGGGACAGCACTCTGCGGACGTCCTGGTGGTCTTCGGGATCACCGGCGACCTGGCCAGGGTGATGACGTTCCGGTCTCTCTACCGGCTGGAGCTCCGGGGGCTTCTGGACTGCCCGATCGTCGGCGTCGCCGTCGACGACTGGACCCAGGACCAGCTCGTGGAACGGGCCCGCGAGTCGATCCAGGGTACGGGCGAGGACATCGACAAGGCGGTGTTCGACCGGTTCGCGGCGAGGTTGTCGTACGTGCACGGCGATTTCACCGACGCCGCCACCTACCAGCGGGTAGGCGACGCCATCAAGGGTGCCGAGCACCCCGTCTTCTACCTCGAGATCCCGCCCTTCCTGTTCGGGACCGTGGTGAAGGGCCTGGCCGAGGCGGACCTGACGGGATCGGCTCGCGTGGTGGTCGAGAAGCCCTTCGGGCACGACCAGACATCCGCGCGGGAGCTGGCGGCCGAGCTGCACCAGTACCTCGACGAGTCCCAGCTGTATCGCATCGACCACTACCTCGGGAAGATGGGCCTCGACGCGATCCTGCACCTACGGTTCGCCAACGCCATCCTCGAGCCGGTGTGGAACCGCAGCTACGTGTCGTGCGTGCAGATCAACATGGCCGAAGACTTCGGCGTCGAGGACCGGGGCCACTTCTATGATCCCGTCGGCGCCATGCGCGACGTGGTGGTGAACCACTTGATGCAGGTGGTCTCCGCGGCGGCCATGGAGGCTCCGTCGCGCGGCGACCCGCAGACGATCAAGGATGCCCAGGTCGCCCTGTTCCGCGCCGTTGTCGAGGCCGACCCGGCTCACTACGTGCGCGGACAGTACGACGGGTACCTCGGCATCGACGGGGTGGCCGCGGACTCGGCCACCGAGACCTATGCCGCGATGCGCCTCGAGATCGAGAACTGGCGATGGTCCGGCGTCCCCTTCTTCATCCGGACCGGGAAGCGCCTTCCCGTGACCCAGACCGAGCTGCGACTTGTCTTCAAGCGGCCACCACCGCTGGGCTTCGGACTCATGGGGCCACACAGCGAGGCAAACCAGGTCGTGGTCAAGCTGGACCCGTCGACCGGCATCAAGCTGGTCCTGGACGCGCGTCGTACGGACATCTCCGCAGTCGGAAGGATCGACCTGGACATGGAGTTCGCCGCGCAGGGAGGTGAGGGGGCCACGCCGTACGAGGTGCTGCTCCACGCCGCGCTTGTCGGGGACAACACACGCTTCACGCGCCAGGACGGGGTGGAGGAGACGTGGCGGGTGATGCAGCCGTTGCTCGACGCGCCGCCCCCGGTTCATCTGTACGCTCCCGGCTCCTGGGGCCCGCCGGAGGCCGACGCGCTGACAGCGGAGTATGGCGGCTGGCACCACCCCTGGGTGGTGTCGTGAACGTCAGGACCCCCCAGAGTGCGGCAGCGCCCTCCCCGTTCCCGCCCATCGCCGACTACGCCTTCCTGTCCAACTGCCACACGGGCGCCCTGATCGCGCCCGACGGCGCCATCGGCTGGCTGTGCGTGCCGAGCTTCGACTCGCCCAGCGTGTTCGGGTCCCTGCTCGACCGGCAGGCCGGCTACTTCCGGCTCGGACCCTTCGGGATCAACCACCCGACAACCCGGGCATATGAGCCCGGGTCGAACGTCCTCTCGACGACGTGGAAGACACCGTCAGGCTGGGTCATGGTCCGCGACGCGCTGACGCTGGGGCCACGTGAGACCGAGGACGAGGTCACGCCACACACCCGGCCGCCCGCCGACGACGACGCAGACCACGTGCTGGTGCGCACGGTCCGCTGCCTGGAGGGTTCCGTCGAGATCGATCTCGTGTGCGAGCCGGCGTTCGACTACGGCCGGACGCCGGCCGAGTGGACGCTGGTCGAGGGCAGTCGGCATACCGCCGACGCGACCGGCGCCGGCCAGACGATCAGGTTGCAGACCGACCTCGGGCTCGGCATCGAGGGAGACCGGGTCCGGGCCCGGCACGTGCTGTCGGCCGGCGAGGAGTGCTACTGCGCCTTGTCGTGGGCCGGCGGACAGGCTTTGCCGGCCGACGTCGCGGAGGCCAACGGCCGCCTGGACGCAACCACGCGGTTCTGGCGCAGCTGGCTGGGTCGGGCTCGGATACCCGACCACCGCTGGCGAGACCCGATCCAGCGCTCGGCTCTGGCCATCAAGGGCCTC
>Ga0111538_10010910_pt1 | contig 12070 bp, 9 predicted proteins | sample SoiMethybrSBSTD1_FD_79669 | JGI IMG/M metagenome (GOLD analysis project Ga0111538, IMG submission 79669) | Bulk soil microbial communities from a Populus tree surrounding site in Tennessee, USA - Soil MetaG P. TD hybrid SBSTD1 (version 2)... | ecosystem: Environmental > Terrestrial > Soil > Tree...
AAGTCTCGCTCTGTATGTGAAGACGATGAGGGCTCGCTGGGCCGTTGAATCGACCACGCGTCGGCCTGCTTCCCCAGCTCGAACGCCAGCACCCACGGGTACCACTCGTCGCGCAGCGCCGGACGATCCTTCCGCAGCTCTTCGCTGAAGAACGCGCGCGCCGAGGCCAGCGCCTTGCGAAACGCCAGCGCCTCACGATGCTGGCGCGTCTTGAGTGCGTTGATCGCGGTGAGGATGCACGCGAGCGCGAACGCGACGATGCCGTAGATCGTCGTTGGCGGAACGTCCACGTCGCCGCCGGTGGCGTAGAACCACAGATACCATGCCGTACCGGCCGCGATCAGCGCCGCCGGCAACAGACACCAGAGCGCCGCTTTCCATCCCCAGCCGAGGTAGGTCCTGAACGAAAAACCGACGACCCACCCGATGACGGTGACGATCGCCATCGGAATCGTCAGTGCGAACGCGGCGGGCGCTCCGTTGAACCACCCGTACCCGATCAGGCCGGCGCCGACGACGAACAGCGCGAGGGCGACGATCCAGAATCGGTGCGGCGGCCGGCCTGGTGGCAGCACGCGCGCCGTGGCTTTTTCGAGTTCCTGCCGGATTTCGTTTGCCGGGTTGAAGCCAGTGGAACGGTAGTGCGAACGGACCTCGCTCGTGCTCGTCTCCGTGCGACCGTCGAAGAGGAGCTTGTCCACGAGCGTCCGCTCGTGTCCCTCGAGCTTCGACCGATCCACGAGCAGACGCAGCGTCATCGTCGGAAACGCGCCCTCGCTCACCGAGCTCTGCAGCTTGCCGTCGGCGACCATGCGCGCGATCAGCGTCACGACTTCGGGCGGACCGACCACGTCATCCCACGCGGTCGCGACAACTTCAGCGGGGTACTTGAGAACGTGCTCGCGAAGCCACGGCTCGTCGATGTCGGTTTTCAGGGGCGCGAAGCGGCCGTACGACCGTTCGCGCACGAAGAACCACACGACCGCCACCATCGTGACGCCGAGCACGGCCGCAACGCCCGCCACCACTTCGGGCGGGCGCGTGTTGTCGATCGCGGTGGGTGTCCCGGTGCCGGAAAACCGCAGCGGCAGATTGACGACGAAGCTCCGCCCGGGCGCCAGCGGCCCGGCGGTGTACGTCGGAGGCACATCTGCAAGCGGATGCCACGCCGGGTCGAGCGTCAATCGAAGCGTGAAGTGTGCAATGGCGCCGACGCGATCGCGAAAGGCGAAGTCGTGATCGAGCCGATATTGATCGCCTTCCTTGAGAAGCACCTTCGACAGTGCGTATTCCAGCTCATAACGAAGGCGCGTGTTCGCAAACGGCGGATCGGACCGCAGCCGGCTCCGCCATCGCAACGTGTACGAGCCGGCCCAGGCGTACTCATCGACGCCGTCGAGCCCCCCGTCCTCATGGAGCGCGATGGCGCCGCCCGGCGTAATACGGCGAATGCCCTCGAACTCGAGCCGCTGGCGCGGGCGGATGTTGAAGACGCGCTCGCCGCCGTTCCAGTCACCCGAGAAGACCATCGCCTGAGTTTCGGTGATGCTGAGCGTCCCGTCGGCGCCGAGATGCGCGACGACGTCGAGGCTGTCCCAGTGCAGCTCTCGTTGCGCGAATGCCGCCGAAGGCGTGACAACGAGAACGATGAGGCAGAGCAGCGGGACGAATGCCGCCACTCGACGCCGCGGACGTCGCGTGGCTGAGCGCAGGAGGATGGTCATGACGGCGAGGATTTTACGCCGGGGCGACGCTCGCTATAGACGTGGACGTTCACTGCGTTCGCCGGGGTCAGAACCAGGCGATCATCGCTGACCAGGCGGTGTGGCGCCTTGAAGAAGATGCGTCAACACCTTGCGAACGGATACGAACGTGTAAGGGTCGGCCGGATCCGGTGGACGTCCTTCGCGTTCGAAATGCGGCCGATCGCCGAGCGTCCGGCCCCACTCGACATCCGCCTGACGCACCAGATCCTTCAGGATCGTTTCCGAACTGAGGACCTGATTGACATAGCCGGCCAGGACCAGCCCAGGCTGATCGAAATTGTCGATGAGGATCTTGCTCGTCCTCACGTTGCGGACGATCACCTGCACCAAAACGCCGCCGGAGTCATCCAGGTGGGCGTTGAGATAATTGGCAATGGCGGCCACGGTCTGCTCGATGGGCGGGACGGGGGATGCGCCCTTGAGCATGCCACTGCCGCCGAGCCGGCCGATGGCGTCGCTCAGCGAAAACTTCCGGCCGCGTCGAATCTCACGTTCGATCTCTTTCGCAGAGTCCGATTTGGGGGGTTGCTTCGTCTCGCTCATACTTGCCGGTGTTCCTGGCTTGCCTGCGGTCTAGTTTGCCGGGTACGGATCCTAGCAGTTTCTCAGCCCACACGACGGTTGGTATTGACGCGGCGACCGCCTGCCCGACTCCGAAGGAATTAAAGTAGGCTCGCCACCATGCGAGCCTTTTCCATCTCGGCGCTCCTCGTTGCGATGGCCCATCTTGGCGGCAGCGGGCAGACGCGGCCGGAGATCGATCCAGAAGCGCTGTCGTTCGCACCCCGGCACCTCGTCTGTTACCGGACGGCGGGGTCGCTCGTCATCGACGGCCGGCTCGACGAGTCGTCATGGAACGCCGTGATCTGGACCGAGCCGTTCGTGGACATTCTTGGCGACCGCGGGCCGACGCCGCGTTTCACCACGCGCGCGAAAATGCTGTGGGACGACGATTACTTCTACATCGCGGCCGATCTCCAAGAGCCTCACCTGTGGGCGACACTCACCGCGCGCGACTCGGTGATCTTCCAGGACAACGACTTCGAGATCTTCATCGATCCCGACGGCGACACCCACAACTACTTCGAGCTGGAGATCAACGCGCTCGTGACGGTCTGGGATCTGATGCTGGTGCAACCCTATCGCGACGGCGGTCCAGCGATTCACGCCTGGGACATCGCCGGCCTCAAGGCGGCGGTGAACACTCGCGGCACGATCAACCGGCCGAGCGATGGCGATGATGGCTGGTCAGTCGAGATCGCGATCCCGTGGCGGATTCTGGCCGAAGCCGCGCCGGGCCGGCGCAGGCCACAGACTGGCGAGCGCTGGCGCGTCAACTTCTCGCGCGTCGAGTGGCAGGTGACCATCACCATGGAAATTTGGGGATGGACATTCTTCGTCAAGCATCCGAAGTCACGATTGACTTCACGTCGATGTCGCTGATGCTGCGGTAATCATAGTTCCGTCACCTTGAAGCCGGCAGGCGACAACAATCCGCGCGAACTCGTCCCGAAAAAAATCACAGAAATCGCGGAGGAACTTCAGGAGCAGCCGGCCGTCCGGCTCACCGGGAAAGAGCAAGATCCAGCCATCGCCCAGGAACTTGTACGGCTCAAACGGAATGACACTCTGTTGCTTCGCCAGGTAGTGCTTGATGGATGTCAACAGCTCGTTGTATCGGTCCAATGCACCAGTGAGGGTGAGTGGCTCGATGATGTCCGCTGAGGGGTCTGTACGCTTCGACACAGACGCGCCCGTCATGCACCACTAGTGTGTTCCGCATGCGGCGTCAGGACTTCGCCGACCATGAACCTCCGACTTTCGAATCGCCGCGCGTCTCGTGAAACCTCGGAGGACGACGCCGAGCTGTTCTTCGAGGAGCTCGTCGGGCCGGCCCACGCAGGAGAAGGCGGCACCGAAAACACATTCGGCGAATGGGGCGACGCCGTCACCGATCGCGAGGTCGCCCAAGCGGACATCTTCTTCGCTGAGCTTTCCGGCGAGCCAGTCGAAGCTTTGTCGCACCGAGAGGACGCCGGAGCCGAAACAGCATACGAGGCGGAGCCGCGAGGGAGCGCGTGCAGCGCGGCACAGCAGCAGAAGATCAATGCCGCGTGGGCCCGCGCAAAAGCCGCCCACGAGATCGGCTTGCGCACGCTCAGCGTCCGACTGCAAAGGCGCCTCAACGGCGATGTCCTGGAAGCCGCTGGGCTCTTTGCGAGGGTTCAAGGTCCCGACGTCGACAAGCGGTGGCAAGAGGGACAGCTCAAAGTCCTGGAGCGGGCGAAGAGGGTATTCGACGGCGCGGCGCCGGCGTCACAGTGCGTCGCCGGAGGCTCGCTCGGCATCGTGCAACGGGAGCCGGTGCAGGCGAAGTACGATGGCACCGCCCTCCGCGTCGCCGCGACGTGGTTTGATCTGCCGGCCGAATTGCCCGCCTGGGATTCGCGCGCAGGGAGGCTGCTCCGAGCGATCTACACCTACGCCATGGAGCAGATTGCTCCGAGATTCGATGACCCGAAGGCGGCCGTGGACGCCGCGCCTTGGGCCTCCCGCAGCTTTGCCGTCGCCGTGATGCAGCTCGCCGAGATCGGAGGCGCGGGGCCCGACGGAAAGGTCATCTCCTTCGAAGAGGCATTGAAAGAGGGGGCCAATGTCCTGCACTCGGCCGCGTTCGGGCTGGCGGGCGGGAACGCGGCCGGGCCAGACTCGCGCGACGGCTACGACGCCCGCGACTTCGACGAAGCCCCGGCTCCCACAGACAACTTCGACATCAAGATAGAGCCTCGCGGCACCCTCATCGCTAAGATCAGCAGGCGGAGCGCGTGGGGCGCCTTCGCGAACCTCGTCGAGAACGTCAAGAACCGCGCCGACGTGCCGAAGGCGGGCGGCGGCACGACGAAATGGAGCTTCGACTGCTTCGAGTTCGTGATCGTCAACGTCATCTACGGCTATTGGCGCACACTCTCACGCGCCGATTTCAATGCGAAGTTCCACGCACCCGTCGACCTGAAGATCGACTTCGGGCCCGACGAGGGCAAGACCATCTCCAAGATGCAACCGCTCACTCTGGGTCACAACGCGGACCAGCGGGGAATGACGCACCTCAAATGGGAGGCCATAATCAAGGCCGACGGGCCCGGAGACAAGCCGTTCCGGCAAGGCAACCTCACAGCCGACTTCAAGATCCCGAAGATCCCAGTCGGAAAGACCTGGGACCAGCTCCTGCGCGAAGCGCCCATCGGCGCTCAGGTCATCTGGACCAACAAGGACACCAAGGCACAGTGCGCCAAGGACATGAACCTCTCCTTTTGCGCGTTCATCAATGAGAACGCGTTGAAGGTAGGGCCGGACGAATATTCGGCGCACCCCTTCGGCATCGTGAGCGCGAAGAAGATCATCGATGAGATCTCCGCCGCGCCCTTCGGCGGGGACCAGAGAAGGGTCAAGCCGGACTACGTCCAGAAGAACGTCTTCATATCGGCCTTGAGGCACCTGAAAAGGTAATCCTTCGATGGCATCAGCGACGATCAAGACGCCGGGCAGTAGCACGAGGTGCGCGTCAAGAGATCAACAGGCACAGAACAGGATCAATTTGGGTTGAAGGGTCGCGAACGCGGCGCGCGTCGAGAAGCAGCGCGGAGAATTTCTAGGAAAATCGAAGGAGGTTGGTGAGCCCGCTCGGAGTCGAACCGAGAACCAACAGATTAAGAGTCCGAAAATGATTCGTCCGCTCGGACTTGTCCCGTGTCGTGGCTTCAAAACTCACGCGAATCCCGTCTTTGGCGTCCGCCCCGGTCCACTCCACCAATCTCGCTCGGGCGTCAGGCCGGGCGTCAGGAGTGTCGCCTGAACCCTCGCCTGACCCAAGCGACGCTTGATCCGAATCCGTATAGGAACGCCATCGGAACGAACCACCAGGCGACTGCCCAGCCAACCGCTTGTCGTCGCTCTGAGGCCAGGGACACGTTCAGCGCGCGGGCATACTCTGCGCTCGCGCGGTTCACGGCGTCCTCAGAAAGCCCAACTGGAAGCCTGATGAGTTGGCCGAGAACATCGACGCGCCACGGCTCCAGACGGCGCCGTGGATCAGCGTTGTCAATGTCGGGGTATTTCGCCCGAACTCTGTCCTCCAATTCTTTGTCTGACAAGTCGTCGTAAGCACTTGGGTAGGCAGCTCGTACTCGCTGCGCCAGCGCAGTGACAGGAGTACCACCAAATTTCCTGGCTAGATCCTCCGAGCGTGTCTGCGGCGACATGGGGATGGGCTCGGTCTTTACGACCACCCGCGCACAGTCAATTATCTTGGACGCGAGATCGGGCTTCATCTGCCCGCAAACTACGTCCATCGCGACGGCCCTGCTATCTGGCCAAAGGACAAAGAGGAAAAAGGACACGACAATTCCCCAATCGTTTCAACTTCCGCGCTCGCTTGCGACAGGGACACGCCCGGTCTGAGGCGTGCTCGGAGAAGGGCCCATCCAAGATGGCGCTGCGCGAGGTACGACGTCGGAGAGGCAGTAGTGCTCAGCGGTACCCAGATATCGGTTCGAACGAGGCTCGTGCCCTCGAATTCCGGCGATGCGACTCCAACGACGGTGAACGGCGTACCGTTTATTGAAATCCTTTGCTGAATGATCGACGGATCGCGGTTGAAACGGCGGGTCCAGAATCCGTAACTCAGAACGACTGTCTGCGCGGCGGACGACTGTTCACGGGGGCGAGGATCGAACAAGCGACCCGCCGCCGAACCGACGCCCAGTACCGCGAAGTAGTTCGCGGTGACCCGGTGGCCGAAGACCCGTTCGGCGCCTTTGGCTCCAGCAAGGCTCATCGGCTCGGCGACCGGTTCGTAGCCGCAGATGTCTTCCAGCGTGGTCGCGCGCTCGCGGATGTCGAGATAATCAGGAAACGAAACCTGCTTGATGCCGAAGCCATCGCCTCGCTCACTGCCGCTGATGTCGACGAGTCCATGAAGGACGGCGACGCCAGCGGGTGCTCGCAGAAGGAGACTGTTGGCGACGCTGAAAATGGCCGTATCGGCACCGATACCGACTGCGAGCGACAGGACGGCCGTGAAGGCGAAGAGCGGGCTCCGCGCGAACGACCGGAGCGCGTAGCGAAGGTCCTGCTGCAGTTGGTCCAACCACATAAGCTCTCCTCAGGATGGCGTGACACGCGCAGTCATCAACGCGACCGCTGGCCGAACGAGAGGCCCCGTAAGGGGATACGGATCAGGCGGAAAAAGGTGAACGCAGGTGGGCACCGCGCGCGGCCGGCACGCTCTCCTTGACGGCTTAGGAAACCGTGAGATACCCTCTCACGCCTAACTTGTTTAGGAGTGGTGATGCCGCCACGCGCTGATCTGCTGCCCGGCACGCTCGATTTACTGATCTTGAAGGCCGTGTCCCTGGGGCCACTGCACGGGTATGCCGTTCTCCTTCGCATCGAGCAGATCACTGGAGGCGTGCTGCTGGTCGAGCAGGGCGCGCTGTATCCCGGGTTGTTTCGACTCGAGCACCGGGGCTTGCTCGAGACCGAGTGGGGTGTCTCCGACAACAACCGTCGCGCCAAGTACTACCGGCTGACCGAAGCCGGCCGGCGGCAGTTGCGGACCGAACGCGAGAGCTGGAACCGGCTGGCGGCCGCGATGGCCGCCGCCCTCGGGACACGCGCCGGCGACGTGTGACGCGATGTGGACTCGCCTTCGCTCGTGGCTCGGCGGAATCGTTCGGCGCGGGCGCGTTGAACGAGACCTGGCGGACGAGGTGGAGTTCCATCTGCAGGAGCGAGCCGAGCACTGGGCGCGGCAGGGACTCCCGCAAGAGGAGGCGGCACGCAGGGCAAGGATCGAGTTCGGCGCGGTGGAACGTCACAAGGAGGACTGCCGTGAAGCGCTGGGCCTGAGGTTCGTCGACGAGCTCAGTGGCGACATCGTCTACGGTCTTCGAAAGATGCGAGCGGCCCCGGCGTTCACGATGGTCGCCGTCTCGATCCTCGCCATCTCGATCGGCGCGAACGCCGCCGTCTTTCGCGTCCTCGACGCGGTGGTGCTGCGTAGGCTTCCAGTCGAGCGTCCTCAGCAGCTGCGGGAATTCACATGGATCAATCGTCAGGACTCGCCGTTGAAGGTGGTCGTCCACGGGGGATCGACATCCTTCGCCTACCCCGTCTATGCGCACGTGCGGGACCGATCGACGGTGTTCAGCGACGTGTTCCTGTTCGACCAGCGCGCGCTCGACGTCGGCATGTCCGGACGCGAGCAACGGGTCCCTGGACTGCTCGTGTCGGGCAACTTCCTTCGTGGCCTGGGTGTCAGCATGATGATCGGCCGCTCGATCGTGCCGGACGACGATCGCGTTGACGCCCCTGCGGTGGCGGTTCTGACACATGGCTTCTGGCAACGCGCGTTCGGGGGCGATTCGAGCGCGCTGGGCCAGACCGTCGCCGTCAATGGCACGCCGGCGGTCATCATCGGAGTGACGGCGCGGACATTCGAAGGTGTCGAGCCCGGCTCGCCGATCGATGTGATCGTCTCCATCACCACGCTTCTGCCCGCGGACGAAGCCCGAGCGGCGCTGGGAAACTCCCGATATTGGCGCTATCGCGTCATGGCCCGGGTGAAACCCGGGGTTGATGACGAGCGAGTGCGGCTCGAGACCGAAGCGCTGGTGCAGCAGGCCCTTCCGGTGGACGCCGCGGGAGACAAGCCGTCCGTGCTTCCGCGTGTTCTGGTCACGCCGGCCGGGCAGGGCGTCGGTTCACTGCGACGGGACTACGCGCGCCCGCTGTATCTGCTGATGACCATCATGTCCGTGGTCCTCCTCATTGCGTGCGCCAACATCGCGGGTTTGCTCCTCACGCGTGCAACGGCCCGCGAGCGCGAGATGAGTGTTCGGCTGGCGCTCGGGGCCGGGCGCGCGCGACTCATGCGACAGTTGCTGACCGAGAGCGCGCTGCTCGCCTGCCTTGGCGGAGGGCTGGGCATCGGCCTCGCCTTTGTCATCCGAGATGCACTGCTGCCCCTGCTGAATCAGGAGCGTGAGCCACTGAACATCACCCTCGGCCTCGGCCCAGGGCTGGTGCTCTTTTCGATCGGCGTATGCGTCGCTGTCGCGCTGTTGTGCGGGATATTGCCGGCGCTTCGCGCGACGCGCCTCGGCCTCCGTGCCGCGCAGGCCAGGCTGCTGCCGGGCGGCGGCGCAGGCACGTCCCGCCTTTTCGGCGGCAAGGCGCTGATCGCCCTGCAGGTGGCGCTCTCGCTTGTGCTGCTGGTCGGCGCGGGCCTGTTCGTTCGAACGCTCATGAACCTGCGCTCGCAGCCGATCGGCTTTCGTCCGGACCACATTCTGTTGTTCGAGATGGACGCGTCGGCCAGCGGGTACCAGGACGCGCGGCTCTCTGATTTTTACGAGACCGTGCTCGAGCGCGTCACCTCGATGCCTGGTGTGCAGGAGGTGTCGCTGTCCCGCTATGGTCTGCTCAGCGGGGGCAGGACCACAGACACCATCGTGATCCCCGGTGAACCCAAGGGGCGGGATGAGATACGCGTCCATCTGCACTTCGTGTCACCGCGTCATCTCGAGACGATGGGGATTCCACTCCTCGCAGGCCGCGACTTCACGGTTCAGGATCGCGAGGGCGCTCCGCGCGTCGCCCTCGCCAATCAGGCTCTTGCGCGACTCCTTCCGGGCAGTGGCGGACCGCTCGGGCGCCGAATCCTCTATGCACGACCGGATTCCGATGTGGAAATCGTCGGGATGACGGCCGACGCGCGACTTGCAACCCTTCGCGAATCCGCCCCGCCGACGCTGTATCTCCCCTATCGCCAGTATCCGCAGCGACAGATGACGTTTGCCGTGCGGGTCGCCGGAGATCCCCTGGCCATCGCCGCCCCAATTCGCGAAGCGCTCGGGGAGATCAATCCGGCAGTGCCATTGCTCGAGATTCGGACTCAGGAGGCGCAGATCGAGGCGTCTGTTCGGCAGGAGCGCGTCTTCGCGTACGTGGCTTCAGGATTCGCTCTACTCGCGCTCCTCCTGGCGTGCCTCGGCATCTATGGCACGCTGGCCCACTCAGTGGCACGGCGCACGCGCGAAATCGGCCTTCGCATGGCTCTGGGCGCAGATCGACAAGAGGTCGTCCACATGGTGCTCCGCGAGTCACTCGTGCCTGTGGTGGTGGGCCTGGCGTTCGGTCTCGGCGTCGTCGTGGCGACGACGCGATTCATTCAAAGCATGCTGTTCGGTCTAACGCCGCACGATGCGCCGACGATCCTGTTCGCCGCCCTCGGGCTCATCGTCAGCGCACTGCTGGCGGCCTGGCTGCCGTCCCGTCGTGCGTCGGGTATCGATCCCATGGCCGCGCTTCGCTGTGAGTAAGGTAAACGAAGTTCAGTTGCCCGCTCTTCTCGGTGTCGCATAGTAGCCGGACCGCGCACGTATCGTTGCCGCCCGTCCCTTTAGTGCGACTCGAAGCTCATGCCAACCGTCATCGTGTCGAACACCCGTTGGCTCATAGGCGAGCAGGTAGCGCGCGCGAAAACGTTCCAGCACAGACACAAACGTGTTCGTCAATTCGTCGCCCTGACCGGCAGGGAACAACTCCCCGCCGCTCTGCTCCACGACCTCCTTGAGGTCCTTAGGCACGTACGACGCACGCGCGCGGTTTATGGCTTCGAGTCGAGACCGCTCCTCCGGAGTGCGCGGCCGCGTCTCCTCTATTGTGAGTGTCCGCGCAGCAGGAACGGTTACCGCGTAGACGACGGCCTCGCCGTACCTGGCCACCTGCTTGACTCTCTGGGCATCACACCAGCTCGCGGTGTCAAGACCATCGCTGAGCACAAGCACGAGACTGCGGTCCTCCTCGCTCGAGATGAGCGACAACCCGGCAACGAGTGCGTCCCATAGGGCCGTCTCTCCCGCGGGATGACCAGACGCCGCCAGAAGCTTCTTTTCCAGGACCTCCGGATCTCGGACGGCCGTCGCCTCGAGTGACAAGCGGTTGGCAAAAGTCATGAGCGAGACCTCGTCATCGCGTCCGAGACTCTTCAAGAGCGCGTGACTGGCGGTGACGAGGCTTTGCATCTTGGTGCCCAGTGCGATGCTGCCGCTCACATCCAGCAGCAGGAGGACCCTTACCTTGTCGACTGTGGTCGTCATCCGGACGCGCTGCGGCACCCCGTTGTCGAGCACTTCAAAGTCATCCGCCGTCAGGCCGGTGAGCGCACGCCCGTTCACGGTGGCCATGACATCGAGCCGGACGAGATTCGTCTCGGTCCGGAACGTCTGTTGGCGCCTCGCATCGCGCGCGGATCCGGAGGTGCTCCCATCGGCTGCCAGGAGTGAAAACGCCGACGCGGTCAACCACATCAACAGCGGAGTTCGCGTCATGGTTGCACGGCCATTCGCATGGACCTGATGCGCGCGCTCACCTGCCAGGATTGCGCCCGCGGGTACAGGTACCAGGGATCCGGATCCAATCGAGACGACGTGCTGAGTTCCAGCGCAACCCGCCCGTGCGTCGACCCCTGCTCCCAATCTCCCGCACCCATCAGCAAGCTCCCCAGAGCGAGATGCGCGGCTTCCCACCGTGGATTCAGGTCGACGGCCATCGTGTAAGACGCCTCGGCCTCCTTCACCCGGCGCGCATCCTCGAGCACACGACCGATCAATAGTCGGCTGAGGTATTCCATCTCGACGTTTCGCGCCGCGTGGGCGTCCTGAACGGCGCGTTCCAGCTCGCGACTCGCCTCATCCCGCCGACCGAGTCGGCGGAGCAAATCGCCAAGCCGGACTCGCGCTTCCACCAAAAGTGGATCGAGCGCAAGCACACGACGAAGCGTGATCTGCTTGGCGTCCGCCCCGTAGCTGTACGCCCCGACAAGAAGCAGAACGTCGGGGTGGTCGCCGAAATCCACGAGCGCGGCCCGCCGAATCGGCATATGGCCGGTTGCGGGGTGAAAGGGAGAGACGAACGAGCCGGCGACGACGTACCAGCTGCGACAGAAATCGAGGAGCGCCGTGTCGTGTTGTTTGCGGCCGTCGCGGACAATCTCTCTAATCAGACGCAGCGCCGTTCGCGAGTAGATGTCGAAGTCCGACAAACTCATGATTCGTCTGATGTTGCTCCATGGGCCCAGCAGGACATCCTTCTGTCTTTCGATGTCTCCCGGCGGCCATGGCAGCCGTCGCCATTCCTCCAAGTCACGCCGGTCGTTGGGGGCCAAGACCACGGTCCTGACCGCAAGACCAAACCGCTCGTTCTTCATCCCGGCTTCCGTGAACAGGAGTGCCAGCGCGGCC
>Ga0111538_10010914_pt1 | contig 12067 bp, 17 predicted proteins | sample SoiMethybrSBSTD1_FD_79669 | JGI IMG/M metagenome (GOLD analysis project Ga0111538, IMG submission 79669) | Bulk soil microbial communities from a Populus tree surrounding site in Tennessee, USA - Soil MetaG P. TD hybrid SBSTD1 (version 2)... | ecosystem: Environmental > Terrestrial > Soil >...
CGCCGAGATCGACGCCAAGCAGGAGGTTCCCGCGCGCGACAAGCTCTACATGGTCGCGTCCTTCATCATCGACTCGTACCGCTACGACCCCGACCTGATGAAGGTGATCATCGTCGAGGTCACGCGCGCGGCCAACTCGTTCGGACGCGCCCATCTCGCGACGATTCGCGAGGCCTACGACGGGATCGCGAAGATCGTCGAGGACGCGCGCTCGGACGGCTCGTTCAAGCCGGAGATCAGCTCGCAGTGGGCCGCGATGTGCTTCTACGGCGCCATCGAGCAGCTGCTCTCCGGCTGGATCTTCGACCTCCTGCCGAAGGGCGACGACGAGTTCGAGAGCGCTAAGGAGCTCGTGGTCGAGACGATCTGCGGCGGGCTCGAGATCGAGTCCGCGCCGATCTCTGGTTAAGTTCCGAGCAGGATGAGCAACGACCTGACGAAGCGCCTGATGTGGAGCGGGCTCCTGGCCGGAGTCGGCGCCCTGGCGACGATCGTCTCCACGCGCATCGCCACCTACATCTGGATCAAGCTCTTCGACGAGGACCCGCCGGAGGGCTGATGGCGACAACGCCGACCACACCCCCCAAGACGACCGAGCGGCCGGAGGTTCTCGTGGGCGCCGCCTTCATAGGCGGCATCGTGCTCGCGCAGGTGCTGAAGCGGCTCGGCGGCGGAAACTGATGGCCGCGAACGGAACCGACAAGTCGCTCGGCGACGTCGTCAGCGAGGTCAGCGAGAAGGCGTCACTCCTCGTCCGCGAGGAGATCGAACTGGCGAAGGCCGAGATCACCGAGAAGGTGACGAAGCTCGGCAAGGGAGCGGCGGCACTGGGCGCAGCCGCCGTCCTCGCGGTGTTCGCGATGATCTACCTCTTCCACGCGCTCGCCTGGTTCTTCGTCGACCTGTTCAACTGGAACACGGTCTGGCCGGGTTACCTCCTCACGGTGGGCGTGATCGTCGTGCTCGGCGTCCTCGCGGGCGCGCTCGGGGTGCGCTGGCTCAAGGGCGGCTCGCCGCCGACGCCCGACCTCGCCATCGAAGAGGCGAAGCGCACGCGCGAGATGCTCGACCAGCAGAAGGCGCTCAACCGCTGATGGCGCAGCGCTCGCCGACAGAGATCCGCACCTCGATCGAGACGACGCGCCGAGAGCTCGCGTTCTCGGTGAACGACCTGCGCACGAAGGTCAGCGCGCTCACCGACTGGCGCCGGCCGCTGGCGGAGAACCGCCAGGCCGCAGTCGTCGGAGCAGCGGTGGCGGGGTTCGTCATCGGCGGAGGCATCGCCGCCACCGTCAGCCTGCTGCGCCGCCGGCGCTAGGCCGGGGCCGGCTCCGGCGCCTCGGGCGGAGGCGAAGGCGGCTCGTCGTCCTCGGGCTCGGGCCGCGGCTCGATTCCGCGGTAATCCAGGTACTCGCGCAAGGCAATCTGGATCGACGCGGCGACCGGCACCGCCACCAGCGCCCCGATGACTCCGAGGAGGGCGCTGCCGAAGAGGACGGACACGACGACAAGGAACGCGTTGATGTCCACCGCCCGGCGCTGGATCTGCGGCTGGATCACGTTGTTCTCGACCTGCTGGTAGACGATCGAGTAGACCGTCCAGATGATCGTTGCGGTCGGAAAGTCCTCGAACAGCGTGACGATCCCGACGAGCACCGCGCCGATCGTGGCACCGATCAGCGGGATCAGATCCAGGAAGAAGATGACGAGCGCGAGCGGGGCCGCGAACGGCACGCCGAGGATCTTCAGCAGGATGTAGGAGGTCAGCGCCGCGATCGTCGCCTGCGCCAGCGCCCCTGCGACGTAGTTGGCGACCGTCCGCCGGACCCGGTCCAACACCCCCTCGAGCCGTTCGGCGCGGTCCTCGGGGACGTAGCGCAGGCCGTAGTGGATCCAGCGCCGGCCTCCGCCCAGCATGAAAGCGGTCAGGATCAGGATCGTGATCAGCGCGAAGATCGAGCTGACGATGCCGAACCCGACATCGCGCAGCACGATCGCGGCATCGTCGATCTTCGTGGGCAGCTTCGCCGCTTCCTCCTCGAGCTTCTCCGTGACGTCGTAGTCGTCGTTGATGTTGCGAAGCGTGTCGTTGTCGTTGACGAACTCGGTCACGTCGTCCGCGTACTCGGGCGCGTTTTGGGCGAGGTCGTTCCCCCCGTTGACGATCGGTGGGACGACAATCGCACCGATGCCGACGGGTATCAGCAACAGCGCTAGGTACACGATCGCGATCGCAAACCCGCGCTTCATGTGGCGGTTCAGGAGGTTGACCGGGCCAGAGAGCGCGATGGCGAGGAATGTCGCGATCAGCAGCCAGCCGATGGGCTTGCGCAGCAGGTAGATCAGGTACAGGACCAGCACCACCGCGACGGCGGTCAGAACCGTGCGTGCGACGGCCCGGGGGCTCAGGGTGTCGGTCACAGCCGCCATCCGGTTCGCTCGGATTCTCCGAGCGCGCTCGGACGGTTAGGCCAAGACAGACGGCAGCACGCCGCCCACGCCGAGAAGCCCCGGGCCTGTGTGGACCCCGAGGACAGGCCCGACCTCCGAGACGAACACGGGGTCCCTCTCGAACACCTGGCGGCAGCGATCGGCCAGACGCTCCGCCTCGTCGCGCGACTGGATGTGCTGCACGACCCATCCGTCGGCTCCCGCCCGGTGGCGTTCCTCGGCTTAGGCGACCATGCGCTCGAAAGCGCGGCCACTCGTGCGGACGCGCTCGACGGGGGTGATCTCCTGCTCGAGCGTGAGGATCGGCTTGATCTTCAGCGTCGATCCGATCCACGCGCTGGCTGCGCCGATCCGCCCGCTCCGCTTGAGGAACTCGAGCGTGTCGACCGCGAACCACATCTTGAGCGACTCGCGCACCTCCTCCGCCCTTGCGACGACCGCGTCGGCATGCTCGCCGCGCTGAGCCGTCCTGGCCGCGCCGAGCGCGATCATGCCGAGCCCACCGGCCGAGCTCTGCGAGTTGACGACCCGGATGCGCTCGCCGCCCTTGCCCTCCTTCTCGAGCAGCTCGGCGGCCTGGCGCGCCGAATCCGCCGTGCCGGAGATGCCCTCTGAGATGTGAATCGACACGATCTCGCCGCCGTCGGCGAGCAGCGGCTCGTAGGCCGTGACGAAGTCGCCGACCGACGGCTGCGAAGTCGTGGGCCACTGCTCCGCTGATCGGACCTCGTCGTAGAACTTGTCGAGATCGGCCATCAGGTCGACCTCCCGCTCGGTGCGGTCGCCTGCGAAATTCACGTACAGGGACACGACTTCGATCGAGTTCCCGGCGGCCATCTCAGGCGGCAGATATGCGGTCGAGTCCGTTACGACGGCGGTCCGCGGCATCGGCGCCGCAGCCTACGCGAGCCCGGCGTATGCTGTCGGCCGGGGAGTGTTGGAGGACAGCGCCAAGCTACAGATTGAGGGCCTGCTGCAGGCCCGCTCGGAGGACATGCGCCACGGGCGAGGCCCGCGCCGGCGCCGGCACGTGCAGGAGATCGTCTTGGAGCGTCCGTTGTCGCTGGCGGTGCGGTCGTACGACGCGTCCTCGGTCCGCGGCTGCGACGAATGCGGGGACGAGATCGGCGCGCGCCGCCTCCGTGCGATGCCACGCACCTTGCTCTGCCTCGACTGCCAACGCTCCCTCGAGCAAGCCGCAGCCCCTTCCTAGACTCCGCTCATGAAGACGCTGGTCACCGGCGGGGCCGGGTTCATCGGCTCGCATGTCGTCCGCGCGCTCGCCGGCCGCGGCGATGACCTGCGGCTGACCATGCGGGAGTCGACGAAGGACGAGAACCTCGCGGGCCTCGAGTACGAGAGCGTCAAGTGCGATCTCCTCGACCGCCGCCAGGTGCGGCGCGCGCTAAGGGACGTCGACCGCGTCTTCCACTCCGCCGGTATGACGTCGCTGCGGGCTTCGGATGCGGAACGCCTCTTCGAAGTGAACGTCGTCGGCACGCGCAACCTGCTCGAGGAATGCCTGCGCGCCGGCGTGGAGCGCGTCGTCTACACGTCGAGCGTCGCCGCGATCGGGCCGGCGCCGGCCGGTGGGCGCGCCGACGAGAACCAGCTCTTCACCGCGGGCAAGCTCGGCATCCCGTACGTGAACTCGAAGCACGAGGCCGAGGTCGAGGCGCTCCGGCTTGCGGCCCAGGGGCTTCCGCTCGTCTGCGTCAACCCGTGCGTCGTGTTCGGCGCCGGAGATATCTACGGCAGCTCGACGTCGATCGTCCGCCGCTTCATGCTCGGCCGGATCCCGGCCTACGTCGACGGCGGGCTGAACATCGTCGACGTCGAGGACGTCGCGCGCGGGCATCTGCTCGCGGACGAGCGCGGCTCCCTGGGCGAGCGCTACATCCTCGGCAATCGCAACTACACGCTCGACCGTCTATTCGCCGACCTGGGCCGCGTCTCCGGCGTCGAGCCGCCCGCGCTCAAGCTGCCGCCCGCCATCGCGCTGCGCTTCGCGCAGGCGCTCGAGGCCGCGCCCGGGCGCCCGCCGATCACGGTCGACGAGGTCAAGTCGGCGGGCCAGTGGTGGACCTACAAGACGACGAAGGCGAAGCGCGAGCTCGGCTGGACGACCTCACCGCACGAGGACACGATCGAGGCGACGGTGAACTGGTACATCGACCGCGAGGGCGATCGCTTCAAGCGGTCGAAGCGTTCCCAGCCGATCCAGTACAAGCTCGCGGCCGCCATGCTTGGCCTGATCCGCCGCCCTGGGTCATGACCGTCCTCTACCGCTGCCCCACGCCGACGAACCACCTCTGCAACTGCGGGAAGGTCGCGCGCAAGCTGAACGCGCTGGGAATCGACTACGACCAGGTCCGCGTGCCCTACCGCAAGTCGGGCCGCGGCGAGGTCGAGGACCTGACCAAGCAGCGCTGGGTCCCCGTGCTCGTGCACGGCGAAGAGGTCATCCACGACTCGAAGCGAATCGTCGAGTACCTCGACGGCCTCTCATAGGCCGCCCTGTTGCACAGGTCCCGCGTCTGAACGTCCGCAGTTAGGACACCTAGGCGTAGTGCCCGTCCTGGCGTGGAATCGGGCTCTCGATGGGCAGGACGCACCGCGTACTCCCGCTGCTGCTGAGCCTCTCCGCCCTGACGGCGGGCGCGCTGACACCCGCCGCGGAGGCCCGGCGCGGCCCATGCATCCCGGGGCAGAAGAAGCCCACCTGCCGGATCTGGACCGCGAAGGTATTCACCGTCGCCGACGGCGACACGTTCAACGCGAGGATCCGCGAGCGGGGCCGCTGGTCGCGGCGCAAGGACATCCGCCTGCTCGGCGTGCAGGCGATGGAGCTGAGCGACTACAGCCGAGCCCAGACCCGCAAGGGCGACTGCCACGCTGTCGAGGCCGCCGAGCGGTTCGAGTACCTGCTTCAGGGGGCGAACGTCGCGCGCCGCAAGGTCCGCATCGCGTCCTTCAGGAAGAGCAGCAAGACTGCCGGGGCGCGCGGGCGGCTGCGGCGCGGGGTCGCGTACAAGCAAGGCGGGCGCTGGCACGACGCCGCGACAACGCTCATGCGCGAGGGCGAGGGCCTGTGGGACCCGAACGGCAAGGAATGGGCCTGGAACAACCGTCTCTCGAAGACTGCCGCGGAGGCCGCAGGGAGGGGCGTCGGCATCTGGGACCCCGAGGCGTGCGGGGCCGGGCCGCAGCCTGACGTCCCCCTGGCCATGAAGGTCAAGTGGGACGCGGATGGCAGGGACGGCCAAAACGTGAACGGCGAGTGGGTTCGGATCCGGAACACGAGCTCCACGGGCGGCCCGATCTCGCTCAGGGGCTGGGCGCTACGGGACGCGTTCCTGCGCCGGTACGAATTCCCGCGCGACAAGGGCGCCGTCTTGGGCCCGGGCGAGTCCCTCCGCGTGCATGTCGGCACTGGAGACGACACCGCAACCGATCTGTTCTGGGGCGAGCAGGACCCGATCTTCGAGAACGTCAAGGGTGGCCGCCGCGGTGTCGGAGACGGCGCCTACCTGTTCGATCCGCAGGGTGACCTGCGCGTGTACGCCCAGTACCCATGCCGGCTTTTTTGCGCCGAGCCGCTGGAGGGCAAGGTCGCGATCGAGGCACACCCGCACGCACCCGAGTCGATCGCGGTGACCAACACCTCGAGCGGGCCAGTCGACCTCTACGAGTACGAGATCGAGAGCGTCCCGTACTTCTACGAGTTCGGCCCCGGGACGGCGCTCCAGCCCGGCGAGTCGATCCAGGTCGTGGTCAAGCAGAGTTCTGCGTTCGACACGCCGTTTGAGAAGGGGTGGGGGCTCAGCGACTACATCCTGGGTGACAAGAGCGATGTGGTCAGCCTGCGCAACCCGCTCGGGGCGCCGTTCGCCTGCGACTCCTGGGGCAGCGGGCCCCGCGCCCACTGCCCGGGCGTCTAGCTGAGCCGGTTCTCGATGCCTAGCGGCGGGCTCGACGCCGGCTGCTCGTCACCCGCGCCGCCGTGGACCGGCGCCTCGGGCTCGTCAGCCGGCTGCTCGACGCCGAGCAGGTCCGCGAGCTCGCCGGACTCGTACATCTCGGTGACGATGTCGCAGCCGCCCACGAGCTTGCCGTCGACGAAGAGCTGCGGGATCGTCGGCCATTCCGAGATCGCCGAGAGCTCCTGGCGGATGCGGGGGTCGGGGAGGATGTCGAGCGCCGCGTACTTCACGCCCAGCGAGTTGAGCGCGGCGGACGTGCGCATCGAAAAGCCGCAGGCCGGCTGGTCGGGCGTGCCCTTCATGAAGAGCATCACGGAGTTGTCCTTGATCGCCGCCTCCAGGAAGGCGCGGATCTCGGCGTTTGTCATCAGTTCCCTCCCGGGGTAGAAGTCTTTAGGGAGAGGGCGTGGATCGGGCCGCCCACCTCCTCGCCGAAGACGTCGTAGACGAGCTTGTGCTGGTCGATCCGTGAGAGCCCGTCGAAGCGGTCCGAGACCACCTCGGCACGAAAGTGGTCGCCGCCTCCGGTCAGGTCCTCGACGCTGGCCTGGGCGCCAGGAATCGCCTGTTCAATGCGGGTCTTGAGCTCGTCGGCAGTCGGCATTCAGACAGTCGATGGTAGCTACTACAATCTTTGAAGTAATGGTGACTCTGACGGACATCGCGACCGAGAAGGTGAAGGCGTTCCTCGACTCCGAGAACGCGGCTGCCTCCGGCGCGGGACTGCGCGTCGGCGTGCGCGGCGGTGGCTGCTCGGGGTTCCAGTACTCCCTCGCGCTGGACGAGCAGCGCGAGGATGACCAGGTTTTCGAGCACGAGGGGATCAAGGTGCTCGTCGACCCCGCGAGTCTCCGCTACGTGGACGGCTCGACGGTCGACTACACCGAGAGCCTCATGGGCTCCGGGTTCGAGGTCCAGAACCCGAACGTCGTCGCCTCCTGCGGCTGCGGCTCGTCCTTCCGCGTGAAGGACGACGAGGACGCAGCCGCCTGCGCCTCGACCAAGTAGCGCTACACCGGCTCGTTGTCGAGCGAGCGCCAGAGGTAGAGCGACGCCAGTGAGCGGTGCGGCCGCCACGGCTCGCCGATCTCGGTGAGCCGCGCGGCGTCGGGCAGGTCCGGCAGTTCGTACTCGCGCTCGACAGCGCGCCTCACCCCGAGGTCTCCGACGGGCAGGACGTCGGGGCGGCCGAGGTGGAAGATCAGGAACATGTCGGCCGTCCACTGGCCGAGGCCCTTGACCGCCGTGAGCTGTTGCGAGACCTCCTCGTCCGGCAGTTCCGACAGGCGGGCAAGCTCGAGCTCGCCGGACTCAACGTGCTCGGCGAGCGAGCGCAGGTAGCTCACCTTCGGGCGTGAGAGCCCGGCCGACCGCACCTCCTCGGGATCGGCGGCTAGGAGCTCCGCGGGGCTCGGCGTCCGGCCGTCGAACAGATCGGTCAGGCGCTCGTAGATCGTGCGCGCCGCCTTGGTGGAGAGCTGCTGCCCGACGATCGAGCGCACCAGCGCGCCGTACGGCTCGAGCGGGCGGCCGCGACGGCGCTCTTCCTCGTCGAGGGGGCCGTGCGCGTCGACGAGGCGGCGCATGACGGGGTCGGAGCGGCGCAGCTCCTCGAGCGCATCGGGCATCGCCGGAGCCTACGTGCGGAATAGGCTCCCGCGGCATGCGACTGGTCACTTATGACGCGGGACAGGGCGCGCGCGCGGGAGAGCTCCGCGGCGACGCCATCTTCGACGTGTGGGGTCAGAGCGAGGCGGTCCGCGCGGAGGACCGCACGCTCTCGGGCCTCTTGCGCGGCGGCCTACTCGACGAGCTTCAGCCCGGGTCGGGCGAGGGCATGCCCATCGACTCGGTGACGCTGCTCCCGCCGGTCGGCGACCCCGACAAGATCGTCTGCATCGGGCTCAACTACCGCTCGCACGCGGCCGAGGCGGGCATCGACGCGCCCGAGCAGCCGACGTTCTTCGGCAAGTTCGTCAACGCGCTCGCCGGACCCGGCGCGACTGTCGCCCTGCCAGAGGGCACCGACAAGGTGGACTACGAGGCGGAGATCGCGGTCGTGATCGGCGCGCGCTGCGCCCGGGTGACACCGGATGAGGCGCTCGACCACGTCGCCGGCTACATGCTCTTGAACGACCTCTCGGCGCGCGACTGGCAGTTCGCGACGCCCCAGTGGATGCCGGGAAAGGTGTTCGACGGCGCGGCACCCTGCGGCCCGGCGCTCGTGACGCCCGACGAGGCCGGCGCCCACGACGCGATCGAGTTCAAGCTCGAGCTGAACGGCGAGGTGATGCAGGACGCGTCGACGGGCGACCTGATCCATTCTGTGCCCGAGGTGATCGCGCACCTGTCGCAGCTGATGACGCTCGAGCCGGGCGACGTGATCTCCACCGGCACGCCGTCCGGGGTGGGCAGCACGCGCGAGCCGCGCGTCTGGCTCAAGCCGGGCGACGAGATCGTCATCTCGTCGCCGACGCTCGGCGAGCTGCGTACGACGATCGCGTAGGCGCTAGGGCTGGCCCTCGACCGAGCCCGGCACGCCGGTGTTGGTCGAGTACTTCGGCTGGATCTTCGTGTCCGGCCGAATGTGGTGCACCGCCTGCGCGACAGCGATCGCCGCCTCTGCAAAGCCGGTGGCGATCAGCTTCAGCTTGCCGTCGAAGATCGTGATGTCGCCGGCGGCCCAGACGGCCTCCATCGAGGTCTTCATCAGCGGATCGACCTTGATCGAGCCCTTCTCGACCTCGAGCGGCCACTCCTTCAGCGGGCCGAGTGCGGTCTTGAAGCCGAGCTGCAGCAGAACCGCGTCACAGGCGAGCTCGTGCACGACCTCCTCGTCCTCGGAGTGGAAGATTCTGAGCTTCTCGATCCACCCGTTGCCGTTGCCCGAGACCTCCTCGATCTGGTACGGCGTCTTCAGGTCGACCTTCCCGGCCTCGGCCGCTTCCATGATCTCCTTGACCGTGACCTCATGCGCGCGGAAGCCCTCGCGCCGGTGGACCAGCGTGATCGAGCTGGCCGTGTCGAGCAGGTTCAGGACCCAGTCGCACGCCGAGTCGCCGCCGCCGACGATCACGACGTCCTTGCCCTCGAACTCGGACTTCTCACCGACGAGGTAGTAGGCGCCCTTGCCCTCCCAGGGCGTCATGTCGTAGCCGGGCAGCTTCTTGGGCTCGAAGGCGCCGTGGCCGCCGGCGATGATGAGCGTGCGGCTGAGGAAGTCGCCCTTGTCTGTGACGAGCCGCAGGATGCGCTCGCCGTCGATGTCCTCGTACTCGACGCGGTCCGCAGTGGTCTCGAGCGAGACCGGGACGTCGAACTGCTCGAGCGACTGCTTGCGGATCTCCTCGACGAAGTCCTTCGCGATGATCCGCGGGAACCCGGGCACGTCGTAGATCCACTTCTCGGGATAGAGCGTCGTCAGCTGGCCGCCGAGTTCCGGCAGCGATTCGACGATCTGCGAGCTGGCCTCGCGCATGCCCGCCCAGAAGGCCGTGACCATGCCCACGGGGCCGGCGCCGATGATCGTGATGTCCCTGATTTCGTCGTTCACAGTGCGTCTAGTGCCTTCTCCGTGGACGAGGAGATGCACGTGAAGATCGGTGTCTCCGAGAGCGTGTAGGAGCTCGACTCCGTACCCCGCAGCTCGTGCACGAGATCCAGGAACTCGGCCGGATCGTCTCCGTTGAACGACACGACGAACTCCTGGTCGTCCAGGCCATAAGAGTAGGCGGTGTTCACCTCGACTCCGCCGAAGCGGCGGCCGGTCTCGATGTGGCCCTTCATGATCCGCATCCGCTCCTCGGGCGCGAGCGTGTACCACTCGCGCTTCTTCCACATCGGGTACACGAAGAGATAGCGGCTGTCCGAGCCGGGACGGGGCTCGAGCGGCGTCGGCTCGTCGGAGTAGACGGACTCCTTCGTCATCGCGAGATACGAGTACGGCGTGTCAGCCCAGCGCATCAGGCCGCTCTGGTTGATCAGCACGTGCAGCTCGTGGATCGGGTCGAGGCTCGATGCCACCGCGCGCACCATCAGGTCGGCGTCGCCGCGCGTGCCGACGAGCGAGTAGGTGCGCAGGAAGTGGTCGCGGGCGAACTCCTCGAGCGCCGCGGCGAACTCGCGCTTGTCCTGCGCGCGCTCGTCCGCGGTCCGGCGTCGCCATTCGGGACGCATCTTGAAGAACGTGAACTTGACGAAGTTGCGCTCAGCCACCGGCCATAGAGTGTGGCGAATGCGCATCGCCTGCTGTCTGGCGCTGGCTGCGTTCCTGATCCCGGCCGCGCAGGCGAATGCGCAACGGGCGCTCGTCGTCGTCACGCCGCACGCCGACGTGGACACGCTGGCGGAGGCCGGGTTCCACGTGGCGGTCGCAAGCCCAGCGGTGGACGCTGATGCGGCGGGTCAGACGTATCTCGACATCAGCCAGGGCGCGCGCGTGTCCACGCGCGTGTACGACGACGATCTCCCGAGGCTTCGGCTTGGACCCGACGGCCAGATCGCCGACTGGGACAGCATTGCCGCGCGGGCTGACGATGCGCCGGCTGATCTCGTGCCAGGCCTACTGGGCGAGACCATCGGGACGGGGCTGGGGACGACTGCCTACGTCGGAGTCCGCGGTCGCTCGCACCAGGCGGCCGTTATCGCCGCAGACGGCTCGGGCCGCGTTGAGACCGTGGCGGTCGGGCGACGGGCGACCTTGAGCGGCCGAATCGATCGCGCGCTACTCACGCATTCGCTGGTAGTGGCCGAGGTGCCGCCGGGCTCCCCGTTGGCGTTCCAATCCGAGAAAGACCTCTTGGTCATCGTCCTCGGAGCGCCAGCGGCGGGGGAAGCCGAGCTCCTGCCTACAGGCGCAAAGTTTGGCGGCGAGACGCGGCATGGCCTCCTCACCTCGAGCACGACCCGCCGCGACGGGATGGTCGCGATCACCGACTTTGCGCCGACGGTGCTGCGCTGGCTCGGGCTCGACATTCCGGACGACATGCAGGGCCAGCCGATGCGCGCCGTAGGTGGATCCGCCGACGAGGTCCAGTCGCTGACCGACCGGCTCGGCCACATCAAGGGCCGCAGGGGAGCAGCGCTGCGAGCGACGTTCGGGCTGTGGTTCGTAGTGTTGGCGTTACTCGCGCTGACGGGGCGTGCGCGGCTCGGGTTGCGGCTCGGCCTGCTCGTGGCGATCTGGCTACCGGGGTTGGCGCTCCTGACGGGTGCGATCGACCCCTCGCGCGGCGCCGAGATCGCCATCCTCGCGCTCGGCTCGCTCGCGCTGGCCGTCGTAACCGACCGGCTCGTGCCTTGGCCGCGTGGGCCCGCGCTCGCGGCGGGCGTCGTCCTGGGCGCGCACCTGGTGGACCTGATCGCGGGGTCGCCGCTCATCGTCCGGTCGCTCGCCGGGCCGAACCCGGGATTCGGGGCTCGGTTCTATGGGATCGGCAACGAGCTCGAGGCGATCCTCAGCGCGACGGTGCTGCTCGGGGCGGGAGCGCTCCTTGCGGGGCGGCGGGGCCGCGTCGTGCCCGTGGGGTTCGCGGTGATCTGCGCCGTCGCGGCGCTCTTCATCGGCGCGGGCCGGCTCGGCGCCGATGTCGGCGGCGTGATCACGCTCGGCGCAGGCGCCGCCGCGGCGGTGC
>Ga0111538_10010917_pt1 | contig 12065 bp, 10 predicted proteins | sample SoiMethybrSBSTD1_FD_79669 | JGI IMG/M metagenome (GOLD analysis project Ga0111538, IMG submission 79669) | Bulk soil microbial communities from a Populus tree surrounding site in Tennessee, USA - Soil MetaG P. TD hybrid SBSTD1 (version 2)... | ecosystem: Environmental > Terrestrial > Soil >...
AAGCGGCCCGCCGGAGGGCGCGCGCCCATGAGCCCTCTCCTCGCCGTGGCTCGAAACTTCTGCCGGGAGGTGCAGCGCCGAGCCACGACGGCGCCGTTCATTTTGATGATCCTCCTGAGCAGTGCACTGCTTCCACGGCTCGCTGGCGAGGACTCCTCGCTCCAGGCGCGCCTGCAGGTCGCCGTGACCTACGGCGTCGGCTTCCCCGTGTTCCTCATCGCTCTCTTCACGATCGCGGCCGCTGCCGGCCTGGCGCGAGAGATCGAGTCGAAGCGCATCCAGCTCCTCGTGACGAAACCCCTCCCTGCCTGGCAAATTCTCGCCGGCCGGCTCATCGGCGTCGCCGCGGTCGACACGCTGCTGCTCGGTCTCGTCCTCGCATCGTTTGCGGTCCAGGTCCGTATCGAGATGGCTCGTGCCTCGCGCACGCCCGAAGAGACCGCTCAGGCAGTAGAGCGCTTTTTCACGCCGCGCGCCGGCATCCCCGCCGAATCCACGCCTTCGGACCCCCAACGCGTGCGCGCAGTGATGGAGGCTCTGCGCAGCGGGGATGCCGGAGCGTTCGAGAGCGAGGGCGGCCTGGAAGCGGTCGCGCGCGCGGTCCTCCGCCGGCGCACTCTCCCTCCGGGCGCTTCGACGGAGCTCGTCGTGCGGGGGATTCCGCAGGCGCACGCCGCCGCGGAGCAGTCGTCCATCCTCGTCGAGTTCGTAGCTCATTCGCAGGATCCGTCGGCGGAGCCCCGGTTCGAATTGGAGTGGTCGGCGGCTGGCTCCGCCGGAGCCGTCGTCAGCCGGGCGCTCCACGGAGTCCCCCAGCAGATCGCAGTGCCTCTGGCTGCCGGCCCCGACGGCACTCTCCGAATCACCGCGCGGAACCCTGCCGCAAAAGGCGGGAACGGCCCGACGCTTCTCCTCGATCCACTCCAGGTCGAGGCGCTCGTCCCTGAGGGCTCTTTCGTGCGGAACGTGGCCTCGGCGTTTTTCGTGGTCCTGCTCGAGTGCTGGTTCCTCGCGGCGGCAAGCGTGTGTCTCGGCGCGATCTTCACGTTTCCGACCTCGGTGCTCACGGGGCTTTTCGTCTATGGCGCGGCGCTCTCGGCAGGCTTCCTTCGCGAGACGCTCGACCTCTTCGCGGCCGATGCGCACAGCTCCGGCATCCTCCCATCCCTCGAAAGCTGGCTGGTGGCATTGGGGAGCGGCGTCCTCCGCGTCGTGCCATCGTTCGCCCGCCTCGATCCGCTCGAGCGCGTGGCCGCCGCCCGGAGCATCGCGCCCGCAGAGCTCGGCGCCGCGATAGGGAGCCTGGGAGTCCTCGGCGCTGCGATCCCCGTGGCGGCGGGGGCGTGGATCCTCCGGCGTCGCGAGCTGGGGAGGGCCGAGTGACGAGCGCGCCCACGCAAGGCCAGCGCAGCGCACCGAAAGTGCGGTTCGGATGGGTCGCCGGGGCATGGATCGTGGCAGGGCTCGCGGGCGCGCTCGCGCTGCGATCTCACCTCCTCGAGGAGCGGCGGGAGCTTCGCCTCGCGCCGCCGGCGACGGCGGGCGATGTTTCGACGGTACGCCGTGCTCTCGGCGAGAGGCGCCTCGTGCTCTTCTCGGCCGGCCTGGGAGTGTTTCGGCCGCTCGCCATCGACTTTCTCTGGCTGCGGGCGGCGCACGTCCAGCGCAAAGGCGAGTCGTTCGAGGCCGCGGCGCTCGCGCGGCTTATCACTGCCCTCGAGCCTCGACTCGAAGCGGTCTGGAGCTTCCAGGCCCGAAGCCTGGCTTACGACATCCCTCCCTCTTTCCCGCCCCGCGAGCGCCCCCCTTGGGTTCGTCAGGCGCTGCGGCTCCTGCGCGACGACGGCCTCCTCAACAATCCGGAGAGCGCGGTCCTACGTCTCGAGCTCGCGTTCATTCTGGAGCACAAAGTGGGCCTCGACTTCGACGAGGCAGGGCCGCTCTACCGCTCCGAGCTGGCCGCGGCCCTCGACCATCCCGCAGGCTCAGCGGAAGAGGCCGAGGCGTTGCGACAATGGAAGCTCGAAAAGCCCCTTCTCGACACGCTCTCCGCGCGCTTCGGCGCGCCACTCGACGTGCGCGTGGCCGCGGTGCACGCGCTGTACTGGGCGGAGAGCGGCCTGGCGTTGCAAGATGTCACGCGCTGGCACCAGAGGCGGCTCGAGGACGTCCGCGATGGCGCGTTGTGGCAGCTTTTCGACGCGGGGAAAGTCGTCCGATCCGCCGCGGGCAGTCGCTACGCTTTTCTGCCGGACACGCGTTTCCTGCGCGCCGCGGGATCCACGCTGGAGAGAGAGCGCCAGAAGCTGACCGCGGAAGAGCTTTCGAGCGTCGAGGCGTCCTTGCAGGCGACCGCAGTCATCGCTTTCTACCTCGAGGGCAACGAAGCGGAGGCCCGGAGTCGATGGGAAAGCCATCGAGATCTCCTGCGGCCGGAAGGAGGGTCGCTGGACGACCTCCTGGTGCGCTGGGTCACACGGCAAGGTGAAGTCTCGATCGTCGAGGCCATCGCGATCTGTCTCGACTCCGAGAACTCGCTTCGGAGCGCCGGCTCACCCGCGGCGGATGTGCTGCACCGTCTCGCCGCGCTGCTCGCGGCGCGCCGGGATCCGACCGCGGCTGCCGAGAGCCTCGAGGCGCTCTCGAGCGCTGCCCGGGCGCGCTGGGAAAGACCGGTGCCGCCACGGGACCTCCCTTTCCACCTCGAGGTGCTCCACCCCGGCTACGGCCAGGATGCGCCGGCGGCGAGAACCAACGGAGGCCGGGGATGACGAGCGGCGCTGGAGCTCCCAGGGTGCCTCCGCCGAGCCCGCCGCCTCCCTGGGTGGGGGCGTTCGTCATTGCGCGGGCGACGCGAATCGAGGCGGCGCGCCAGCCCGTGCACATCATCGTCGTGGCGGCGACGCTCTTTGCGTTCGCACTAAGCCCTGCGCTCGCGATGTTTTCCTTGAGCGACGACCTGAGCCTCCTCAAGGACTTCGGGGTCTCCACCGCGCTCCTTTCGTCCCTCCTCCTTGCGGCTTTCGGGACGGCCTCGGCCGTCAGTCGAGAAGTGGAGCTCGGCACGGCGCAGACGCTGCTTTCGAAGCCGGTCCATCCCTGGACTTTCCTCGCGGGCAAACTGCTGGGCGTCCTCTGGGCAGTCGCTGCGGCTGGCGTCATTTGCGGCGCCGGCCTCGTCCTCGCGGTGCGAGTAGGGCCTCCGGCGCACGCTCACGAAGCCGTCGACTGGCCCGCCATCGCCGCGGCCGGCTCGGCCGTGTTGGTCTCCGTGGCCTGGGGCGTGGGGAGAAGTCTTGCGCGCGCCGCGACGTTCCCGCTGGCGGCCCTGCGAGCCGCGGTCTTCACTTTCCCCGCCGCGGTGCTCCTCGTGTCCATCGTGGACCGCAGCGGAAGCCTCCGCCCGTCGCTCGACTGGCTCGACCCCTCCGTGGTGAAAGCCCTCTGCCTCAATTTACTAGCTTCGGCGTTGTTCGGGGCCGTGACCGCGCTCCTTTCCGTGGCGATGCCCCGCGGCGCGCTCCCCGCCACGCTGGTGCTCGTCGTCGTGGGCCTGAGCCTCGGGACCGACCTGTCGCTCCTCGGCCTCCTGCCGGATCTGCAGATCTTCTGGGTTGGAGAGGTCTTCTACCGGCCAGACTCCCGCATACCCTGGGCATACCTTGTTGCGTGCGCCGCGTACTCCGCCGCCTACGGGTCGGCCGCTTTGGCCGCGGCAGCCTGGCTCCTCGGGCGCAAGGAATCCTGAAAGGTGGCTGCTGCAACAGCGCGCGGAATTCCACCATTGAAATCGCCTTTCACCGACCGGTAGAATCGGTCTGTTCTTCTCCACTCCCGCGCAAATCGCGACTGTCCGCCGCTTGGGTCAATAGGAGACCCTGGTTCTCTACCAGGCTCGAACCGCCTCCGTCCGCGTTGATATTGACGCGCGAAGGCCAGCGCGAATCGAGACGAGAATGGCGGGCGCCTTCGGGACGATCCGCAAGCGACGATCCGTAAGCAAGGTAGAAAGGTAGATCAAAGGAAGGCCTATGGGTACTTTCAAGCGTCGGGCGCCGCGCATTCGTAGGGTCTCGAACTTCGGCGTCGTCGGTGCCGTGGTCGTCGTTCTTGCGCTGGCTTGCAATTCGGACTCGCGGAAAGTCAGCCCGAAGCTCTTCATCGCGCCATTCACGCAGCCCCCAACGGCCAGCAGCCAGGGCGGCATCATCGTTCGAGCGGACAAGCTCGACTTCCTGCGGGAGATCCGCCCGGATCTTCTCGATAGCGAGCTCGAGGACGTCCCTGCGACGGCTTTCGTAGTGGGACGGCTCTCCTCGAGCGATACCGATCAGGCGACCGGTAAGTCCACCCTGTCGGACGACCTCCTCGTGTTCGAGAGCCAGTCGCGCTCCCTCCTGTCCGTCAACCTGTGCCCCGATGCATCCCGGGCGACCTGCGGGCAGGTGCGCCTCAACTACTCGAAAGCTGGCCTCGATGAGGCGCAGGGTGGCGGCGGCGTCATCTCCTCCGACGTGAAGCCGCTCCAGCTGAAAAACGGCTGGCTCCTCGCGTTCGACTCGAGCTCGAAGAACATCCTGGGATTCCGCGAAGAGAGGCCGCGCCCGGTCAGTGACGACATCGACGGCGACGGCACGGAGGAAACGCGTCTCGTGCCATACCGCTCTCCGGTGCGCGCCAACGGGACCGTGAACACCGACAGCAAGAACTTCGGGCGCGGGAATGGCCTCTTCCTGAGCGTGGTGATCAGTGGCGAGGAGCTCGCCGACCAGCTCAGCCTCCCCACGGAGCCCGTCGTCAGCCGTATGGTGGAGATCGAGGAGAACAAGATACTGCTTTTCTTCACGACGGGGACGATCGTGCGCGCCGTTCACCTGCTCGAGGTGGCGGAGGAGCCGGTGACCGTCGACTTCGACCTCGACGAGCCCCTCCGGCCATCCGAGCGTCTCGAGGTCCAGCAGCTGCGCGGCCAGATCCACCTCTTCCCGGATGCTTTCCTCACGTACCGCAGAATCTCGGAGACCGTCACGGGGAGCCAGGACCTTCAAATCGACGTGTTCCAGCCGGTCGTGATTCCCGACCCGAGCCACGATGATCCCGACCCGGGCCTGGTGCTCGCGTATGATTCGCTCAGCTCCAACTTCTTCGTCATCGGCGTGGGAAGGAACCCTGCCGGCGAGATCCTCGGCGGGACCGTCGGCAACGCGATGCGGCAGAGCGACCTCATCGACGTCCTGCAAAACGAAGCAGGAGCCACGTCGGTGAGCCTGCCCCTGGTCGTGCGTTCGGGTTTCTCCCGCGTGAACGAGAAGGGCAAAGCCGAAGTGGTCTTCTACGAGGAGAAGTCGAGGACCATTCTGCAGTACGATCCGAAAGCTCCCATCGGCGACAACGTGCGAGTTTTCGTCGACTCGGCGGCGCTTCTCTTCCGCCGCGACCCGCGCGGAAAGCCGGTCACCGGTCAGAGCAATCCCGTCCTCGACTTCGCGACGGATGACGTGAATCTCAATCGACTCGCCTTCGAGGAGAGCCTTGACCAGCTGGTGAGCATCAGCTACACATCCGGCGTCGTCGTGGTCGTGGCGGACGTGGATGAGATCGGCCTCGCCACCAACGACACTCTCGCCGAGATCAACTACATCGAGCCCCTCGATGACAAGAACGTTCGAGCTTTTGACCAGAGGAGCACTTCGCTCGTCGAGTTCAAGCTGGAGTACGCGGCTTTCCCGGTCAACGTCGACTGACGGCTCCGCTTCCGCCAAGATCATTTCGCGAAGGGCCGGTTCGTCGAGCCATGGGTAAGGCTCGAGGAGAGTCGCGCGGGCTCGATTACCTGAAAAAGGCTCGCCCCCAGGCCGTCGAGCATCTCCTCAAGTTCTTCGGCGAGTCCGGGAAGCACCTCGACCCGAAGACGCGCTTCCTGATCTCGGTCGTCACCAAGGTCATCAATTTCTCGCCGCGCGGGCTCGATCAATACGTCCGCCGTGCACTCGAGTCGGGAGCCCGGCCGGACGAGGTCATCGACGCTGTGCTCTGCTCCTATCCGTGCGCCGGTCTCACGCGGGTCGTCGATGCGATCGATACGATCCTCGACATGGGGCTGCCGGGCTTCGAGGAGTTGGCCGCGGCGCCGGCTGCGTCTTCCGCGCAGCCTGCGGCCGAGTCCTCGGACCCAGCGCACGGAGAGTCGCGCACATCCCGCGCCGCCGATTCTCCGCCGGGCAGGGAGGGCTCTGCGGCGGGCTCCTGGGTCGCCGTTGCAGACGCCGGTGAGGTCCTCGCTGGCGGGGCGCTGCACGTCGTCGCCGGCAACCGATCGATCGCGCTCTTCAATATCGACGGCGTTTTTCGCGCTATGGACAACGATTGCCCTCACCGCGGCGGGCACCTCTCGCGCGGCCAGGTGTCCACTTCCCCCTCCGCGCCCGGCGCGGCCGTGGTCACGTGCCCGCTCCACGCGTGGAAGTTCGACGCTCTGACGGGAGAGTCGGTCAATCACCCGGGTGCGAGAGTCCGCACGTACAGCGTCCGGGTCAGCGCCGAAAGCCGCGTGGAAGTTTTCCTTCCCGCGTGACGATTCCATGAGCCGGCCCGCGAGCTTCTCCGCCCGCTACGACTTCCTCGCACCGCAGCGTATCGTGTTCGGGTGGGGCCGCCGCTCGGAAGTGGGCGCGCTCGCGCGCACGCTGGGTCGACGGGCTTTTCTGGTCCACGGCTCTCGAAGCCTTGAGAGGAACGGCGTCATCGACGCGATGGTCGGCGCGCTCGGGAAGGAAGGCGTCCGCGCCGTCGTCCTGGGAACGGCCACCCGCGAGCCGGAGGTGGAGGACGTGGACCGCCTGGCCGCGGGCTTGCGAAATGAGGAGCCGCGTGAGGGCGATCTCGTCATCGCGATCGGCGGTGGCTCGGCGATCGACCTGGCGAAAGCGGTCTGCGCCATGGCGACGAACCGTGGCAGCGCAACGGTGAAGGATTACCTCGAGGGCGTCGGGACGGGACTTCAGCTCGAAGCCGACCCGCTGCCGCTTTTCGCTATCCCCACGACGGCAGGGACTGGCAGCGAAGCGACCAAGAACGCCGTGATCTCGAGCTACTCGCCGCCTTTCAAGAAGAGCCTTCGCTCGGACCGCATGGTGCCGCGGATCGTCCTGATCGACCCTGAGCTGCAAACTTCCGTGCCGCCGTCAACGACGGCCTACACGGGCATGGACGCCATCACGCAGCTCATCGAAAGCTACGTCTCGGCGAGAGCGGCGCCGATCCCCCAGGCGCTCTGCCTGCAAGGTCTGGAACTGGCGTCCGGTGCGATCGAGAGAGCCGTACGCGACGGCGGCGACCGCGCCGCGAGAGAGCGCATGGCGCACGCGGCGCTGCTGAGCGGCATGGCTCTCGCGAACTCCGGGCTCGGTCTCGCGCATGGCGTGGCCGCTGCGCTCGGCATCCATGCGAAAGTGGCCCACGGGCTCGCCTGCGCCGTCCTGCTGCCGGTCGCGCTGCGCTTCAACCGCGACGCGCGCGAGGCCGAGATCTGCCGCATCGGCGAGATCCTGTGCGAGAGGGAGTTCGCATCGCCGGCGGAGGGCGCAGCGGCAGCCGTCGAGAAAGTCGAGGAGATGTGCGCCGCGGTCGGGATCCCCCGCCGTCTGGGCGAGATCGGCGTGCGGCGGGAGAGCCTCCCCGCGATCGTGAAAAGCTCCTACGGCAACAGCATGTCGGGTAACCCGCGGAAAGTCTCTGAGGAGGAGCTCAGCACGCTCCTGGAGACGCTCCTGTGATCGTTGCGGCCGGCCTCACGCCCGCCTGGCAGCAGATGATGGTCTTTGATGGGCTCCGCGTCGGGGAGGTGAACCGCGCGCGCGAGGCTCACTGGTGCTCCTCCGGCAAAGTGCTCAATGTTGGCCTGGCGCTCCATCACCTCGGCGGTCCGAGCACTACGGTCGCGCTAGTCGGCGGCGCTCCGGGCGAGAGCATCGATCGCGAGCTCGACGGGCTCGGTGTGGCGCGCCACCTCGTCTGGTCGCGCAGCGCCACCCGCACGTGCACCACGATTCTCGATCCGACGACCGGCACGACGACCGAGCTCGTCGAGAACGCCGGTCCGGTGGACCCCTCCGAGATTGCCGAGTTCCACGCGGCTTTCGCGCAAGCCGCACGGGGCGCACGAGGCCTAGTCCTTTCCGGTTCGCTGCCGCGCGGAGCGCCAGCTTCCTTCTATCGAGACCTCATGGCGTCCGCGCCATCGCGGGTGGTCCTCGACGCGCGGGGGCCCGAGCTGCTCGAAGCACTTCCTCTCCGGCCGTTCTGCGTGAAGCCCAACCGCGAAGAGCTCGGGAAGACCTACGGCCGCGTCCTCGCAACGGATTCCGAGCTGCACGAGGCGATGCGGGAAACGGTGCGGCGCGGCGCGGAATGGGTCGTGGTGAGCGCCGGCAAAGATCGGCTCTGGGCGATGTCGAGCGGCGGCCTGTGGGGTCTGCGCCCCGCGCGCGTGCCCACGGTCAACCCGATCGGCTGCGGCGACTGCCTCGCCGCGGGCATCGCCTGGGCGACGGATCAGGGCGAGACCATGGTCGAGGCCATCCGCTTCGGCATGGGCGCGGCGGCCGAGAATGCCCGCCAGCTGCTTCCGTCCCGGCTGAACCTCCAAGAAGTGCGCCGCCGAGCGCAGGAAGTCGCGGTCGAAGTGACGCTCGGCAGCTGAGCGGGGGCCCTCTTAACGCTCGTGGATGGGCAGGAAGCGGTAGGGGAGCTGGAGAATAATGAGCGCCATCGCCGTGGCCTGGACGTCGTTCTCGCGGGACGAGCCCGACCAGCTGCCGTCCGTCTGCTGGTTCTTCACGAGCTCGGCGCGGATCCAGGGGAAGTACGCTTTCCAGTCGCGGCCCCCGGCCTGGAACATCGCCTGCGCGCAGTAGTAGTGCGCGTAGTAGGGGAATTGGTTCGACCAGGGGAATCGATATTCCTTCCTCAGGTACTCGAAACCTTTCGCGACGTGCGGCGTGCTGTACTCACCGAGGCTCGTGAGGATGCACACGCCCGCCGCGGAGCGAGGGAACGCGCTCGAGCTGCCGAGGTAGGGCCCCAGTCCGTGCTCACGGTAGCGAAATCCGCCGTCCGCGTTCTGGGCTTGCTCGATGTACGCAGTCGCGCGGCGCACGACGTCCCCGCTCGTCAGGATCCCGAGGCCCTTCGCGGAGCGGAGCGCCATGGTTTGGCAGACGGTGATCGACGTGTCGCTGCCTCCGCTGGGGCCCACGGCGCCGCCGAATTTCGGCCCCGGGCTGTAGTCCCAACCGCCGGCGCTGCCCTGGGAGCCCTCGATCACTTTGACCGCGCTGTAGAGCGCCGTGCGGATCTGCTCGATGCGGTGGTCCGAAGTGCCGTACAGCTCCGCGAGGTAGAGCGTGGCGAACCCGTGCCCGTACATGAGGCTCTTGCCGTCGTCGAAGTACCCCTGCCCGTTCTGGTGGCGCAGGATGGCCGTCGTCGCGCGGCGGAGCATCTGGAAGTGCTCCGCTCCGGCGCGCTCGCTGCTGCCGCCGGCGAGGAGCGCGATGCCGGCGAGCGCGTTGACGGCGACGGGGAACTCGCGGTCGAAGTCGCCGTTCTCCTGCTGCCGCTTCTCGAGGTACGAGATGCCGCGGGCCACTGCCAGCCGCAGCTCCGTCGTGATTTCTTCACGCAGGATCTGTGGCGATACCTTGCGCGCCGGCTGCTGCGCCGCGCTGCGCGTTGCGGCGGCGCCGGCTGCAAGCACAGCAGCCGCCAGCAAGAACCGCTCTCGAGCACTTCCACGACGCATGGTCTCGGCACCTCGGCCGCACTGATTGTAGGGCGGCCCCGGAGCGACGGGTAGGAAGGAGTGGAACGGCGGCGCGAGGCCGGTATCAGCGGTTCACGGTTTCCGCAATGAGGCAGCGCAGCCGCGCCTCCAGCTCGGCGAGCCGGTCGAGGTACGCCGTGACCTGCGTGGATTCGTCCGGCGCGCGAGGGCTCTCGGCGGTTTGAACCGAGGCCGCGGATTCGTCCAGCAGCGCAGGATCGCGCGCGGCGACCAGCAGGCGGAGAGTCTCCGCGGTGCCCGCGAAGAACCGGACACGCACTCCGCCGACCGAGAACGTGGTCCCCTGGAGAAGAACTACGCTCCGGGCCGGCGCGCCGTTCCAGCGCAGAACGTCGGTGCCGCCGTCCACGACGCGGTGTCCCTCGCCATGGGCCTCGACGCGCACTCGGGAGATGCCGCGCGTCTTGAGGCGTACCGAGCAGCCTTCCGAGCTGCCGATCGTGAAAGGCAGACCGTTCACCTGGACGGCGCGCTGGAGGTCGAGAGAGGGCTCGTGGATCAGGAGGATGAAGTGGTCGGACATGCGTTGCTTGGAGACTTGGCAGAACGAGAGGTTCGGTGGGGAGGGCTCGCGGCGCCGGTCCTGGCGCGGCCGGGCCTCGAGCGGATGGAGGGAATGCGCTCGATGGTAGCGTCCGCCGCTGCGTTGTCGCGGGTCGACTTGGGCTCGAAAGTTGCTGCGAGATTTGCCCCAGCGGCCGGGGTCTTGCTCGCTCAGGCGTCGTCGAACAGCGTGAGTTGGCGGCCGGCAGGATTGCGAAAATGGGAGGTGGAGAGGTTCAGCTGCTTTCGGCCCAGGCCCGCGTTTCGACAGGCCACGTCGAAAAGCCCGCGGATCTGCTCCGCAAAGGGGCCTTCGCCGCGCATGCGCGCACCAAATCGGGGGTCGTTCAGGCGTCCGCCCCGGAGATCCCGGATTCGCGCGAGCACTTTTTCCTTCCGATCCGGGAAGTGGTGGCTGAGCCAGTCCTCGAAAAGTGGCGCCAGGCCGTGGGGCAGTCGCAGGAGGACGTAGCCCGCTTCGCGCGCGCCCGACCGCGCGGCCGCCTGGAGAATTGCCGGAATCTCGTGATCGTTCAGCGCGGGCAGCACGGGCGCGACGAGGACCCCCACGGGGACGCCGGCCTGCGACAGCGTCTCGATGGCGGCCAGCCGGGTCGAGGGCGAAGCTGCGCGCGGCTCGAGCACGCGTTGCAGCTCGGGACGCAGCGTGGTGACCGAGACGAACACCGCGGCAGCGTCGAAGCGGGCCAGCTCTCGGAGGATGTCGACGTCGCGCGTCACGAGGCGGCTTTTCGTGATGATGGCCACGGGGTTGCGAAACTCGAGCAGCGTCTCGAGGCAGCGGCGGGTCAGACGCAGGGAACGCTCCGCCGGCTGGTAAGGGTCGGTGACACCGCTCAGAGCGATGACGCACGGCTTCCAGCGCGGCGACGCCAGCTCGCGGCGAAGCATCTCGGGGGCCTTCTCTTTGACGAAGATCTTCGTCTCGAAGTCGAGCCCGGCGGAAAGGCCGAGGTACTCGTGCGTCGGCCGGGCGTAGCAGTAGACGCACCCATGCTCGCACCCGCGGTACGGATTGATGCTCACTTCGAAGCCGACGTCCGGGCTGTCGTTGTAGGCAAGGATCGAGCGCGAGTCGTCGCGGTAGAGCTCGGTGGGAGGCGATGGGCGGCGCTGCTCCCCGGGAATATTCGGATCGACGTCGTCCGCGTCCTCGCACGGCTCGTAGTGAAGCCGCTCGAAACGGCCGGTGGGCCGTTCATCGGTGCCGCGGCCCCGGATGGGGCCGGAGTCAGAGTGGGGAGACATGAGATTCTCGCTTCGCGTCAGGCTCCCCGAGCGGTCTGGACCCCGGGGCCGAGGGCTCCCGGAGCGCGACTAGATTCCTACGACCGGCTGCCGTGAGCTTACCCGTGGGCAGCGCGGCAGGAAACCTTCATCTGTAGGCTTTCACGCGACTCTACGGCCGAAGGGCATAACGGCTTGCCACAGCCTGCGTGCTACCATGCGCTAATGAGCTTGCGCTACGCCGCTGCGGCCTGCCAGACCGACTTCGCCTGCCCGCGCGATCGCTCCGAGATCGCCTCCCGCGTCGATCGAATGCTCGAGATGATCGACGCCGCCGTCCTCGGCTACGAGCCCTTCTTCCCCGTCCGCCTCGTAGTTTTTCCGGAGTTCGCTCACGCCGCGCCGGTCTACACCACGGCGCGCGAGCTTC
>Ga0111538_10010919_pt1 | contig 12064 bp, 11 predicted proteins | sample SoiMethybrSBSTD1_FD_79669 | JGI IMG/M metagenome (GOLD analysis project Ga0111538, IMG submission 79669) | Bulk soil microbial communities from a Populus tree surrounding site in Tennessee, USA - Soil MetaG P. TD hybrid SBSTD1 (version 2)... | ecosystem: Environmental > Terrestrial > Soil >...
AGCTCCGCCGTGATCGACGCCACCTCCGGTGCGAGTCGGTCCAGCGCGCCCGACCGCTCGTGCGCCGCGAGCAGCGACTCCAATTCCCGGCGGAGATCGCTGTCGCCGGCGCACGCGGCATCGAGGAATTTCTGTCGTGCGGCCGGCTCGCGATCCAGCGCTGCCGCGAGAAGCTCCTCGACCTGGCGCCAGCGCTCCGTTGGGGCGCCAGTCATCCGTCGCCGAGCTCGCGATTGAGCCACGCGCGCGCCACGGTCCAGTCGCGCTTCACCGTGGCCGGCGACGTGCCTAACGCGTCAGCCGTCTCCTCGACGCTCATGCCCCCATAGAACCGGCACTCGACCACGCGACCGTATCGTTCGTTGACGCCGGCGAGCCGCTCGAGCGCCTCGTCGAGCGCCAGCAGCTCATCGCCGCGTGAGAGAGCCATGGCAACCGCATCGTCCAGTGGCTGCGCGTCGACGCCGCCACCGCGCTTCTGCGCGCGACGCGCGACCGCGTAGTCGATCAGGATGCGGCGCATGGCCTTCGAGGCCGCGGCGAGCATGTACGGGCGGCCCGGCCAGCGGACGTGATCAAGCTTGGCCAGCTCGAGATAGGCCTCGTGCACGAGCGCGGTTGTCCCGAGCGTGTGTTCCGTGCGCTCGCCGCGTAGGTGGCGGTGCGCGACCCGCTTCAGCTCCTCATAGACTGCCGGGAACACGTCGTCCAGCTCGTGGCCGGCCTCGTTTTCCGGGCCGAGCGAGGCCGGTGAGTTGTCGTCCGGCGGGGTCGAGCCGTTCTCGTGCGAGGGAGCCATCGGGCCTCCGAGCGCTCCGACGCGCCCAGACGTGGTTGCGCGACACGAAAAAGCGCGTGGAGGCAGATCATACGCGGCCGCGCAACGGCGAAGCAAGGTCGGGCAGCGCGGCGATGAGCCCCTTCGCCGTTGTTTTCGGCTTCTACCGGTGGCCCCCTCGCTCTCGTGGTCACTCTTGACCCCAACCCGGAGCTCGACATGCGCCAGCGTCACCTCTTCCTCGCAGGCGCTGCGGTCGCCCTGACCGCGGCCTGTTCCCCCTCGCCGGAGGCTCCCAGTAGCGCCGCCCAGTTGTCCACCGCCCACGCCAGTCATGCCGGCATGATTCGCGTCACCAACAACGGTGATCTGACGGCCGCGCAAAAGCAGGCCGTCGCGGAGGTGAAGAATGCCACGCAGCGCTTCCACGACATCGCGATCGCGACGCGCCCCACAGCGCAGGGCGGTGGAGGATACACGGTGCAGTTCCCGGCAGGGTGCGCCGCTTCGCCGGACGGCGCACAAGGGTTCCACTACCTCAACCCGGACCTCGTGGACGCGAACGTCGAGCTCCTGCGTCCCGAGCTCGTGATGTACGAGCCGGGTCCGAACGGCCAGATGAATCTCGTCGGAGTCGACTACATCGTCCCGCTCGCGTTGTCCGCGACGCCGCCGACCCTGCTCGGTCAGCCGTTCACGGCGCTCGGGCCGCCGCTCAACGTGTGGGCGCTGCACATCTGGGGATGGCGTCCGAATCCGAGCGGCATGTTCGGGCTGTGGAACCCGAAGGTGAGCTGCGCGAACGCGCAGTAGCGGTCATAGATCGCCGGGCGATGGTCGGCGGAGCTCCAGCGCTGGCCTCGCCCGCCACGCCGGCGCGTCAGACGTCAGCGACAGTGACGCCTACGCGCCGTCGTGTTACGTCCGCGGCTTCAAGTCACCGGGTGCACAGCCGGCGCGGAGCTTTCTGTCCAGCAGCGCACGGTGCCGTTGCAGGACGTTGATGGTAGCCACGACGCGCTTCCGATGCGTGGCGAGCATGGCCTGGCGCGCGGACCAGGTGCTGTCGCCTTTGGCCACCAGTCGCGCGTACGCGCGAACGTCCCGGATCGGCATGCCGCACGCGCGAAGGTCGCGGAGAAATTCGATCCACCGAACATGACCATCGCTGTAGCGGCGGTGGTGGCTCGAGGGATCGCGATCGACGAGCGGGACGAGTCCCACTCGCTCGTAGTAGCGGAGCGTGTGCTTCGACACGCCCGTGGCGCCGGCGAGCTCGGTGATGGTCATCGGTAGGCCACGGCTTCGACTTCAATGAGGAACTCGGGCCGAAAGAGTCGCGACACCTGCACGAGGGTGCTCGCTGGTTGGTGCTCCGCGTCCAGGAACTGATCGCGAACCTGGCGGAAGACCGGAAGGTGAGAGAGGTCGGTCACGAACGTGGTGAGCTTGACGAGGTGGCGCGGGCCGGCGCCCGCGGCGTCGAGCGCGGCGATGAGGTTGCGGAAAACCTGAGTGGCTTGGGCCGCGAAGTTCCCGAGCCCAACGAGCTGGCCGTGGCTATCGAGCGCGACCTGGCCGGCGATCACGATCAGGGAGCCGCCGGATGCCACGGCGAGCTGGCTGTATCCCGGTGGCGTGGGAAGCGTGGCTGGGTTGATGCGCTGAATGGTGGACGTCGGCACAACATGACTCCTCTGGGTGAAGGAGTCATGCTACGAGTTAGAGCGTGCTCTAAGTCAAGGCCCGGCCTCCGGCTCGACGGCCGGTGCGTCGCCTAACGTGCCACTGGTTCCGGCGTCTCGGCAGGATCCAGCCGGTCGCGTGTCGCCAGCAGGGACTCGATCGCGTCGGCGAGATGCTCTTCGGCGATGTGGTGATCACCGCGCTCGACGCGCAAGCGCTGAGCGGCCATCAGCACGTCGACGTCACGGAAGCCCTCCGGCGTCTCGAACTTGTAGCACGCAAGCTCGATCTTGAGCCCGTTCGGGTCGTGCAGATAGATGGAGTCCATGAACCCGCGGTCGCGCTGGATGAACTCGATGCCGCGTTCGCGCAGACGGCCGGGAACCAGGGTGAAGGTCGCCCTCGAGACGTTGAACGCGAGGTGCTCCACGCACCCGACCTCCCGCGGTGCCGGACGTCGGGCATCGTGCCGGGTTTCGTTGGTGAAGACCGTGAGCAGGCGTCCGTCGCCCGGATCGAAGTAGAGGTGGTTCTCGTCGGGCTTGCCGAGATTCGGCTGCTCGAGCACGAACGGCATGCCGAGCACGCCGGACCAGAAGTCGATCGCGCTCTGCTTGGTCGATCCGACGATGGTGGTGTGGTGAACGCCCTGAACCTGGATCTTCTTCACGGTGCCCTCCTCCCGGTCCGAATTTCGAAACTGATGACCAATTGCTAACGACCCCTGACACACGACTGAGGACTGGCGAGCCCTCCTCGCGATGCCTCGCCAGTCATCGGTCATAGGTTGCCAGTCGTTAGTGATTGGTCATCAGTCGTTGCTGAATGTACGTCATCGCAACGGCGGCCGCATAGCTGCGGCGCCAGCCGTCGTTCACGTTCCGAGGAACCGCCGGTGAAGCGCCATGAGCAGCTCGTTGGCTGCGCGCACGTCCGGCTCCGGCGGTAACGGCGAGCGGGCTCGCGCGGCCTCGACACCGGTGAACAGTCGCTCTGCCTCCGCCTTCACTTGATCGAGGGTCCACCCGCCCCGCTTGATCACCTTCAACTCGTCGGCGTCGCTCGTGCGGTAGACCTGCAGCGTGCCGGTCGTGATGAACTCGCTGCCCATCCGCAGCAGCCGAATCAGATGGGCGGCGTTCTTCACGTCGTACTGATACTTCCGCACCATGGCCTTCCGCTTCTCGCCCATGTAGCCGGAGAAATGCTCACGATGAAGCTTCCGGAAGCGCGTGAGCACTTCGGCGTTGATTCCCCAGTTGGCAGCGATGTGCCGCAGCTTCTGCGCGTCCGCCTCGAGCACCTCGCGCACCGGCCCCTTCGCGGCGATCGCGGTGGTGAGCGCCTCGTACTCGGCCATCCGCTCCAGGTCGAACGCCTCCATCCGTTTGAGCTGGTCGGCGGCGTATCCGGCGAAGGCTTCCGCGGCGGCCTGTGAGGAGAAGATGTCGCGCTGCGCTCGCAGCAGATCGAAGGCGGGATGGCGGTGGATGTATTCCTCCTCCCGCAGCCAGAGCAGGCCGACGATGTTCGGGTTGCTCTTCAGCAGGAGTCGCACGGCCTTCTCCAGGCTATAGAGCACCACGTCCAGCTCGTCGACCTGCAGGGTCCAGTGTTCCCACCGCGGGAGCCCGAGGTGGAACTCGATCGGCGGCACCACGAACCCCATGAGGTCGATGTCATCCACCGCGTTAGGCTCCTGCGGGGGGAGATACGTCCCGTGACTGTGCGAGCCCATGAGGGCCAGGACGAGGAGATGCGGCTCCACCGGGAAGCCGTTCTGCTCCTCGAACGCAGCCGAGATGCGCGGGTCGATTGCCATCCCGAACAGTAATCCGCTGCGGCGGTCGCCCGCGGTTGACACCGCACCGGCGCCCCTCGATACTGCAGGTAGCGCGCTGACAGGGCGCCACCAACCCGCGGCAAGGGAACACTCCCACCTGTTTCGGTCTGAATAGCGTGCGTGTGCACCTTCTTTCAGCCTGGTCTTCAGCGGGGTACAGGCGATTCATGAAAGGAGGTAGCAATGACTGCGTCCAAGTCGCTTCCCGCGCGTCCGTCGCTCGAATCCCTCCGAAAACAGGCAAAGAAGCTCGCCCGCGACGTCGCCGCCGGTGACGCCGCTGCCCTAACGCGTATGCGGGCGCAGCTGCCGAACGTCCGCCTGCCGCTGACGCAGCGCAATGCGCAGCTCGTGATCGCGCGTGAATACGGCTACGCCGGCTGGCACGACCTCATTGCGGAAGTCAGCCAGCGACTCGGCGACGGGGTGGAGTGGGCAGCGACTCAGGCGCGCCGCGCCATACACGACAACGACGTCGACCGCCTAACGAAGCTCCTGGCCGACTTTCCGCAGCTATTGTCCTGGGCGGACGGCGACGGCAATGGCGGCCTGCTGGGAATCGCCACGAGCTCCTACGGCGACGGCTTCGATCCGGAAAGAGAGCGGAATTTTACTCGCGCGGAGTGCGCGGAGCTGCTGATCGACGCCGGCGCGGTCGTGGTGCCATCGGTGTTCGACAGCCTCATCGTCTCTCGCACCAGGGGGCTGCTGCAGCTGTTTCGGCGCAAAGGGCTGCTTCCCCACACGCTCAAATATTTGGCGGCGCTTGGCGACCTGGACGCGGTTCGCACCACCCTCGGTCAGAACGGGAACGATCTCGCCGCCGTCAACGATGCGTTCTTGTGTGCGTGCAGCTTCGAGCACGAGACCGTCGCGGCCGTCTTGCTGGATCGATCCATCGCGCTCGATCCCGACCTCGGACGGCACGTGGATGCAAGCGTCGGTTGCCGTGGCTTCATTCGCTACCTCATCGACCGACGATCGCTGACATTCGCCCATGCCAACCCGGCCGGGCCGTGGCAGGTGTTTGTCATGGAGCAGATCATGCGCGCTGTCGAGGATGGCGACCTGCCCGCGTTCGTTACCGGGCTGCGGCGCGAGCCGTGGCTGCTCGGCGACGACCACGTGGGATTTCAAGTGGGAATCATCGAGCGTGCAGTGATGCGGGACCACAGTGAGTTCATCGCTGCGCTGCTCGAGCTCGACCCCGCGTTAGGCCGACGCGACCCGCCGCCCGCGTCGCAGGCGATCGAGTTCGCACTGACGTATGAGAAACCACATCTCATTCCGGTGCTCACGAGTCTGTGGCCCTTGCCGGATGATCTGCCACATGCGGCGGGCACGGGAGACCTGACGCGCGTGCAGCATTGGTTCGATCCATCGGGGGAGCCGGTGTTGGGCGATCTCGAGCATCATTATCCGTACAACCTCCCGCCGGCGCGGAGGGAGCTCCCGGCAGGCGCGCCGCGTGCGCAACGAGTGCTGGACTCGGCCTTCGCCTTTGCCGTCATCAACCGCCACTTCGACGTGGCGGACTTCCTTCTGGAGCGCGGCGCAGACATCAACACGACGTGGAGCTCACATGAGCCGGCGAGCATCCTGCACGAGCTGGTGTTCCACGAGAACTACGAGTCAATGCGATTCCTCATCGATCGGGGCATCGACATGACGATGACGGACTACCGGTGGAATAGCACCGCACGCGGCTGGGCGTTATACGGCAAGAACGACCAGCCGATGGCCGAATGGCTGGAGGCGGCGGAACGGCAACGGGAAGCGCGATAGTCTAGCACGCAGGTGGGCGGCGTCACCGCCGGGATGTCGCCCGCCCGCGCCCTGCGGCACCGGCGCGGGTACGGCGCGCCACCTGCTTGGTTTTCCCACGCGGCGAGCGCGCCGCGGAGCGGGAGGCCGGCTCCACGAGGTTCCAGAACTGCTTCTCGCCGATCACCGTGATCAGGTGTCCCCGCGCGGCGAGCCGTCGGATCTCCATAATCTTGAGACCGCCCACGGTCCCGGCGATCTGCAACGCGTTAGGCCTCCCTCGCACCAGCACGTCTGTCGATGGACCGGGCTTCGACTGAAAGATCGCGCCGGCCTTCCTCGCCGCGGCGATGGCGTCGCTGCGGGGTCGGCTCAGGAAACCGGTGATCGAGATCCGCTTGCCGTCGAGGCTCGAGAGCCGACTCCGACCGGGTCGCACCTCTTTTGGCCGGTGTCGGAGCGCGGTGATCAGCTCTCCCGCCGCCTCGTACCGTTTCCCCCGCGCGCCAAGACAGCGGTGAATGACCTCCTTCAATTGATCGCTGCACGGCAGCTTGCGCACATCCTTGCTGCGCATCGGGCTCGTGATGTCGCCGCGGAGGAGCATCGCCGCGATCTGCCCGACCTGGAAGATGTCGTCGCGCTGCTGCCAGCGTCGCACCCTACCCCACGCGATCTCCGTCGGCGCGTTGAACATGTTGAACGCATCGGCCGTCACGCCACGGCGACTCAGCTGATGCGTCGCGATACCGAAGTCGCCGAGCTTGAGCTGTTCGTCCTCGCAGACGAACACGTTGAACGGCGTGAGATCACGGTGCAGGGCCTGACCCTTGTGCAGGGCGTCGAGCGCGTTAAGGATCGCGGCGATCTCCCGGCGCACGAGCCGCTCGGGCACCGCGCCCTTCTTCGCGAGCCACGCTCCGAGATCGCCGTGCTGCGCGTACTCCATTGCCAGGCAGTACCGCATCTTCTGCCCGTCGACCTCCGCGAACCTGTCATAGACCTTGAGCGCGCGCGGCTCACGCGCGAGCAGCTCGGCAAAGTACGCCTCGCGAAGCCACGCGGAGAGTCGATCGCTGATCTTGACGCAGACCTGCTCGGGAAGTCCCTCACGTGGGATCGGCGTCGCGAGGTAGACCTCGCCAAAGCCTCCCTTGCCGATGAGCCGGTCAAACCGGTACGTGCGGCCCGTTTCGGAGCTGTACGCGGCCGGCGCCGCCGGCTGGTGCGGCGGTCCGTTGAGGGAAGGAGAAGGCTGCTCGGCGCCCGGGGCGGCGGGCGCAGCGGTCGGTGTTGCCATCGCGCTCATATGAGGGAACCTAGTACTTGGGGGGCGGCGGCTCACCCGTCAAGCGCCAGCGAGCTTGGAGTCTGGCATCGCAGGCATTTCGACCCGGATGCTCTACAACCACGAACACAGAATACGCAGACCGGCGCTTCGTGCCGGCCGCAGAGGGACGCAGGTTGTCCGCGCTCATCCAACTTGGTGTCACAAGGGGGCCTTTTGAAAAGGGGGACGGCCTCGGGACGCACATAGCGTCCTGAGGCAGTCCCCCTTCAAAAACCGGCTCGTTGCGAGAGGACTAGACGTGACGCGGACCGGGCAGCGTCCCTCTGCGTCCGCCCGCGTCAGCGGGCGGTCTGCGTACTCTGCGTTCGTGGTTCCAAAACTCCACCTAACGCGATGCCAGAATAGCCCCGGAGGGAACTCGACTAGTCGGTTCGTAGGGCCACCAGCGGATCGACCCGCGTGGCACGGACCGCCGGAATGATGCACGCCACGAGGGCCGACACCCCCAGCACGGCGCCCACCATCGCGAACACCGCCGGATCGTTAGGTGCGACGCCGAACAGGGCCGCGCGTGCCATGCGCACCACCGGCGAAGACGCGTCAACGCGCGCCGGATTAGCCGGCGCCCTCGTTTCGATTACGAATGGATTAAGCGGATGCCGTTGCGGCCTGGCTCGTCAGGGATGTCTCCCTGGCCGCTTCGTCTTGATGACGATGACGCCATTCCCGCCCCGCGAGCCGTAGATGGCCGTGTCCTCGGGATTCTTCAACACCGCGATCGATTCGATATCGTGCGGGTTGATCCCGACCAGCGCACCGCCTGGACCCGCCGAGACCGGTACGTCGTCGATCACGTACAGCGGTTCGTTGCTCCCGAGGTTCGACGAGCTCCCGCGAATGTTCACCGCGATGCCGCCGTCGGCCGTGCGGGTGACGACGACGCCCGGGGACTTCGACTGGATCTGCTTCTCGATCGATTCGCCCTGCTTGTCGTCGATCTCCTGGCGCGTGACTGCCGGGCCGGGGTCGCGGGGGTGGTGACACGCGGAGGCCGTTACTGCCAGGCTGAGGCAGGCGGCGCAGGTGATGCGCGAGAGGTGCGTGGTCATGGGCGTGAGCGACTGAGGTCGCGTGGCAGAGCGTGGGCGTCGAGCGTCCGGCGCATCACTCTGGAACATTGGTGCCGGACGCGCCCGCGGCAAGTCGGCACCCGAATCGAGCGTTTCACGGGCGGTTCGTGACGGTTCGTGGAAGCCTGCTTTCGTGTCGTCGCTCCAGGGATCAATTCTGGAACGACCCGAGCTCTCCTACCTAACGAAACCCCGAGCCATGACATTGCGCCGGATCGTCGCCAACGCCGTCCACTCGGCCCTGTGCCTGGGGCTGATCGTCGCCGCGCGAGCGCTGGCCGCCGAAGCTCCGCCCGATACGTCGCTTACCAAAGAGGTCCTGGGCGAAGGGATCTACCTCTTCCGGGCTCCCTCCGCGCTCGACCTGTGGACGGCAACCAACGTCGTGGTGATCGTCAACGACCAGGACGTCACGGTCTTCGACAGCAACACGCGGGGGCGCACCGCGCGGATGGTGATCGCCGAGATCCGGAAGATCACGTCGAAGCCTGTGCGAACGCTGATCAACTCGCACTGGCACCAGGATCACTGGTCGGGGAACGATGAGTACGTGAAGGCGTTCCCGGGACTGCAGATCGTCGCCACCACCGAGACGCGCGACTACATGAAGCACATGGGGTCTCGGTTCTTCGCCGAAGGCCTCAACACACAAGTCGCTCGCCAACGCGCCGCCCTCGATACGGCAGTTCGCGCCGGGAAGCAGCGCGACGGCTCGCCGCTCACGGCCGACGAGCGCCAGAAGATGGAGAAGGACATCGCCGAGACGGCGGCGTTCGCGACCGAAGTGGCGAACGTGAAGCGGGTGCTTCCGACGATCGCCTACAACGATTCGCTCGTGTTATGGAGCGGTGGCCGCGAGTTCCGGCTCATCAGCGTGACCGGCGACGCGACAGGATCGGCGGTGCTCTACCTGCCGGCGGAGAAGATCCTGGTGATGGGCGATGCGCTCGCCACGCAGGAAGAAGGCAACGGACCGCCGCCGTGGACCACGAACTCGTACGCCATCACGCCGTGGCTCAATAGTCTTCGCGGGCTGGAGCGCCTGGACGCGACGATCGTGGTCCCGGGGCAGGGCCCGGCGTTCCACGACAAGGCCTATCTGAAGCTCACGGGCGACCTGTTCGAGTCGATCATCACCCAGGTGCACGCCGCGCTGGAGCGGGGCGTGGTGTCACTGGCCGAGGTTCAGGCGGCAGTGAACGTGGATTCGATCGGCCGCCGGTACACGCCTAACGCAACCGAGCCCGATCCCCGGTTCGAGTCGCTCGTCTCGGCGCTCGTGAGGAAGGTGCATCAGGAGTCGCTCGATGGGGTGTCGAGGCCCTGACGCTCACGGCTTCGCGATTGCTCCCGACTCGCCGGTCAATCGCGCGAGCTTCTCGCGCACCACCGCGACCTGCGCCGCGAGTGGCGAGTCGGCATGCTCGAGCAGTTCCACGTAGCGCTGGTAATACTCAATGGCCTTCGGCCGATCACCACGTGCTTCGTAGAGGTCGCCGAGCGTAGCCAGCACCTGGGGGTACCAGCTGGCCTCATAGAAGGATCCGCCCCAGAGCGATGACGTTGCCAGCGCGCGCTCGAACAGGACGATCGCCGAATCCGCCTGCCCCTGCCGCGCGAGGATCATCGCCGCCTCGGGCAGTCCGCGGTTGTACAGATGGATGGCCGAGCCGGCCGTGGCGCCATTCCAGGCGAGGAACGCCGCCGCGGCGCGGTCCCATTGTCGTTCGGCCGCCGCGATTGCACCCACCGCCTGCGCGGAATCGGCGCGAAAGCCTGGATCCATCGGGCCGGCCCGCGCACGCCACTCGTCCAGCAGCTGGCGCGCCTCGCGCACGCGCCCGACGTCCGCGAGCAGCGAGATGATCACCGGGTACTGGTCGGGGTCGCGCTCGTTAGGCGCTGCGGCGAGGAACGGCGCGAACACCGCCCGGGCGCGCGACGTGTCGCCGGTCATACGGAACTCGGCCGTGGCGAGACGCGGATACTGCTTCCGGAAGACCGCTTGTCCCTGCCGGATCCGACACTGCTGCCATGCGCGGATTCGGCCGCGGTACAGGTCCACCACGCATTGCTGCGTCACGCGAAACGGCTCGGGGAAGTGGGCCCCGTCTGCCGATTGCAGAAATGCCGACACCGCGTCGAGATCGCGACGGGCCCACCGGATGGAGAACGGGATGGAATAGCGATATGTGTTTTCGGGAAGCTGCGTCGCGATCAACGCCGACGTAGAATCGGCGGCGGCGAAGTGGTGCTGTCCTGCCTGGGCCTCGGCGAGATTCCAGTAGCCGACGGGGTTTTTCGGCTCCGACGCGATCGCTCGCCGCGCCATCGCCTCGGCCTCCTGCAACCGGCGCTGCCCGAGAAGCATGTCCGAATACGTCGCTTCGTCGCGGCCGAGCTCCGCCAGACGCTGCCACGCGGCTTCCTCCTCGACCGGTTCACCACGAGTCGCGTGGTAGATCGCTTCGATCCGGAGCCGCTCGAGCTCCGACAGGTGATCGCGCAGGGCGTACGCTCGCTCCGCCGACTCGGTCGCGAGGCGAACGAAGCCCATGTTGCTGTAAGTCGTGTAGAGGCCCGCCCATGCCATGGCGAACGCGCTGTCGATGGAGAGCGCTTCCTTGGCGAGAGCGACCGCGCGCGGACGCTGGGCGTCGGCCTCCGCGCGTCGAGATGCCGAGTACGCGCGAAGCGCCGGCAGCGACGCGGTGGTGACTTGCGCGAGGGGTGGGGCGGCAAGCACCGAACGCAGGGATTCGCCGATCCCGCGGCGAAGCTTGCGCCCGACGTCCTCCACCGCGGCGATCAACGCGGTCGAATCACGGGCGGTCAATCGCACGGCGAGGGCTTCGGTGCCTCCGTTCGTCGCGACGACACGCGCGGTGATCTGGTAGCCGCCTCCTACGCGCGCGACGCTGCCCACGACGAACGCCTTCGCGCCCTCCCGCTCCGCCAGCTCCTGCACTTGTGGTTGCGGCAGATACGTCCCATGACCTAACCCCATCCGCTCGAGCCCCGCCCACATCGCCGCCTGGCTCATCACACGAACCGCGCGCGAGTCCTGCAGATCCATGCGGATCGCGTCGGTGACCGTCGCGGCCAGCGATGTGTCCCCCGTACGGTTCTCGAATTCCGAGACGAGCACGAGGTCGTTAGGCGCGAGCACGTCGTCGCCAATCAGGGTGCCGGCGCGTCCCGACCGCGCGAACCAGGCGGCTCCGACACCAACAATGGCCATCGCCGCGATCGCTCCGCCGATCAGCCAGCGCCGAGTGCGACCGGAGCGTGTGTGCGCGGCCGGAGCCGCCCCAGAGTTCGTGGCTACTCTCCCGACGGTGCTTGGCGCTGCCACGGCGCCATTCGACGTCGGCACCGCGCCGAGCGCGCGCAGGACGTCTTCCGCGCTCTGCCATCGATCTGCCGGGTTCTTCTCGAGACACCGCATCACCAGCGCCTCGAACCCCGATGGAACCGTGGGCCGGTATGTCGACAAAGGCTCCGGACGCCGCGTCAGATGGCCGGCGATGACATGCTGTGGATTGGTACCATGAAACGGAGGCTGGCCGAAG
>Ga0111538_10010920_pt1 | contig 12063 bp, 6 predicted proteins | sample SoiMethybrSBSTD1_FD_79669 | JGI IMG/M metagenome (GOLD analysis project Ga0111538, IMG submission 79669) | Bulk soil microbial communities from a Populus tree surrounding site in Tennessee, USA - Soil MetaG P. TD hybrid SBSTD1 (version 2)... | ecosystem: Environmental > Terrestrial > Soil > Tree...
CGGGCCGGAGGAGCAGGTCGCGCGCATGCAGCTGCAGCGCCTCGTCGCGGACGCCGTGCTCGCGCTCGACGAGCCGCAGCGCTCGGCCGTGATCCTGCGTCACCTCGACGGTTGCTCGGCGGCGGAGATCGCGCGCCGGCAGAGCTGCAGCGTCGAGGCCGCGCGCCAGCGCGTGAGCCGCGGGCTCGCGCAGCTGCGCGTTCATCTGGACCGCGAGCTCGGCGGGCGCGCGAACCGGTGCCTGGCGCTCGCGCCGTGGCTCGCGAAGTCCTGGAGCGGCGCGCTCGCCGCGGGAGGTGCAGTCGTGGGAGCGAAGACGGTGATCGGCATCACCGCGGCGGCCATCGCGGCCGCGGCGGTGTTCATGGTTGCCTCGGACGACAAGTCGACCGAGCGCAGGGCGCACGGCGCGAGCCCCGTCACCGCCGACGCGACGCCGGCCGAACGCGGCGAGCACGCGTCGCCCGCGGTCGTACTCGCGGAAGCGCGTGCGGAGGAACCTGCGCAGGCGGTGAGCGCTCCGCAGCCCGCGCTCCGGGAGGCGCTGCCGGGCACGCTCGTCGCGCGCGGCCGCGTGACCGACACGAGCGGCAATGCGATCGAGAAGGCCGAGCTGCGGATCGATGGCGTCACGGTGCAGAGCGGAACCGACGGTGGTTTCGCTCTCGAGCTGGCGCCCAGCGACGATCGTTCGCTCGAAGGGCACGTCGAGCACGAGGGCTACGTTCCGGCCGACGTCACCGTCGATCCCGCGCGTTTCCTCGAGGTGCGGCTCCAGAGGTTGCCGGCGCTCGAAGGCCTCGTCGTCCACGACGGCCGCGCGGTGGCGCCGCCGGGCTACGTGAAGGCGCACGTCGTCGATGCGAACGGCACGAGCTCCGACCACGATGCCGAGCTCGCGGCGGACGGCTCGTATCGTCTCTCCGGACTGCCGCCGGGCCGACTCGCGAGCCTCGAGGCGCGCGCACGCGGTTTCGCGACGGCGAGGATCGCCCCCGACGTCGAGCTCCGCCCCGACGAGACATCTGCCCGGATCGTCGAGCTCGAGAAGGGCGCGACCGTCACCGGCATCGTGCTCGACGCCGAGTCGCGCGAGCCTCTGCCGCACGCCGAGGTGTGGCTCGAGACGTTCGGCCGGGAGGAGAACTCCGTCCATCCATCGACGCTGGCCGACGAAGAAGGGCGCTTCCGCCTCGGAGGCGCCGACGTAGACGTCAGGGACGATGAGGACGGACGCTTCGTCCTCTTCTGGTTGATGGCCCGCGCCGAGGGCCACGTCCCGAGTCCGGTACGCACCTACGGGTCGACCTGGAGCGACGAGCACGCCTACGACTTCGAGGTCCTGCTCGAGCGCGCCACGAGCGAGCTCGAGATCCGCGTGATGCTCCCCGACGGCCGTCCGGCGAGCGGAGCCATGGTGTGGGCCATCGACGCACAGAACAATCCGTCCTTCGTGGCCACCGATGCCGAGGGCCGGCACCATTTCGAGGGGCTCCCCGCGGGAACGATGGCCCTGTGGCTCACCGAGCTCGAGTTCGACCCCGCGAAGAAGGTGCCCGCAGGCAGCGAGGTTTCCTTCTCGACGACGCGAGACGGGTCGCGCCCGCTCCACGCGTTGCGTACCGAGCTCGAGCTGGCGCCCGGAGAGCTGCGCCGCGAGGAGTTCGTCCTCCGCGCACCCGAGCAGGTGGTCGAGGGCCGCGTGGTGGACACGAGGGGGCTAGCCGTCCCGGGCGTGCGCGTCGAGGCTGCCTTCGTCCTCCAGCTCGGCGGCCTAGCGCTGTCGAGCGGGTCGGAATCGACCCTCACGGAAGCCGACGGCCGCTATCTGTTCGATCGACTGCACGAGGGCAAGTACCAGGTCTCGCCGAGCGCCGGCGAAGGACCCACCGCCTGCCACCTGCCCTTCGACGTCACCGTCGTCCTGGTCGACGGCGAGGAGCAGCCCGACGTCGACTTCGTCGTGGGGCCATGCCTCGTCCTCGAGGGCCGCGTCGAGTCGCGGAGCGGGACGTCCGGGCTCGAGCTCGAGGCGCGCGACCCGCGCACGGACGAGCGCGTGGCCGGGACGAGGCCCGAGGCCGACGGCAGCTTCGCGTTCGAGGCGCTGGTGGCGCGCGACTACGAGGTGTGGCTCGTTCGCGGCGAGGACGTCCTCGACCGCGTGCACGCGAGCCCGAGCCTCGCGAGCAGGCTCGTCCTGCGCGTGCCCTGACCCGTTTCCCCGACGCACGCTCCGGCGCTGGTGAAAGGCGGGGGTCGACGCCGATATCATCCCGGCCGGATGCAGCCCCCCCCGAGCCGGATCCATCGTCGCGCCGTCTCGACCCGGCGTCGTGCGGCCACCGCCGCTCCCGCGCTCATGGCGGGCGCGCGCGTGTCCGAGCACCGCCTCGCGAACGGCCTGCGCGTGCTCGTCGCCGAGCGCCATGCCGATCCGGTCGTCGCGACCGTGCTCCTGTATCCCGCGGGAGCGCGCACCGAGGGCGAGCGCGAGGCCGGCGTCTCGCACTTCCTCGAGCACATGATGTTCAAGGGCACGCCCACCTACGGGAAGGGCGAGGTCGACCGGCTGACGACGCAGCTCGGCGGCCAGAACAACGCGTTCACGGGCTACGACCACACGGCGTACTGGTTCGAGCTCGCGTCCGATCGCTGGGAGCGCGCGCTCGAGATCGAGGCCGACCGCATGCAGCACCTGCTGCTCGATCCGGCCGAGTTCGACGCCGAGCGCGCGGTCGTGCTCGAGGAGCTCGCGATGGGCGAGGACGAGCCCTGGCGCGTGCTCGGCAAGCACGTCGAGGCGGCGCTCTTCCCGCACCACCCTTATGGACGGCCCATCATCGGCTTCCCGGAGACGCTGCGCGCGCTCACCCCGGACGACATGCGCGGCTACTACCGGCGCCTCTACCATCCCGCGACCGCGACGCTGGTCGTGGGCGGCGACGTGGAGCCCGGCGCCGCGCTGGCGGCCGTGCGCCGGAACTTCGCGGGCCTGGCGGCGGGCCCGGTCGCCGCACCGGCGCAGAGCTCGCACGTCCTCGCCGAGCCGCCGGGCGAGAAGCGTCTCACGATGCGCTGGTCGGATCCGGCGCGGCGTCTGGTCGTCGCCTGGCCGACCTCGCGCGTGGGCAGCCCCGACGACGACGCGCTCGATCTCGCCGTCACCGTGCTCGCCAACGGACGCATGTCGCGCCTGTGGCGGCGGCTCGTGCTCGACGACGGGCTCGCGACGAGCGTCTCGGCCAGCAACGACTCGCGCGTCGAGGCGGGCGTGCTGTGGATCTTCGCCGAGGCGGCGCAGGACGCCGATCCGGCCGAGCTCGAGCGCGCGCTCCACGACGAGCTCGCGCGCCTCGCCGCGCGCAAGGTGACGCGCGACGAGCTCGCGCGCGCGCGCGCCCTCCTGCTCGCGGGCGAAGCGTTCGACGGCGAGACCGTGAGCGACGTCGCCGAGGGCCTCGGCGAGTGGGCAGTCGACGACGACTGGCGCCGTGCGTTCGACGGCGGCGCGCGCCACGCCCGCGTCTCGGCCGACGACCTGCGCGCGGCCGTCGCGAAGCTCCTGAAGCCCGAGCGGCGCGTCGTCGGCTGGTGCTTGCCCAAGGAGGAGACCGGTCGAGCGAAGAAGCGCGCGGTGCTGAAGCGCGCGTCGCGGGTCACGAGAGTTCGTCGCAAGACGCGCGCCGCGCGGCGCCCGGGGCGATGACGGCTCGCGCAGCGAGCCGCGCGGCGGCGTTGCAGGCCGTCCGGCGCGAGCTGACGGTGCCGCAGCTTCCCGTCAGCCGCTTCCCGCTGTCGTGCGGCGCGCTCCTGCTCGTCTCGCCGCGCGCGAACGCGCCCGTGTGCGCCGTGCAGGTGCACGTGCGCGGCGGGAACTCGCTCGATCCGGCCGGCAAGGACGGCCTCGCGTACCTCACGGGGCGTCTCGTCGACCAGGGCACGCGCGAGCACACCGAGGAGGAGCTCGCCGAGCTCCTCGAGAACGCGGGCGGCAGCCTCGCGGGCGGCGCGACGGGTCTCTCGGGCCAGGTCGCGAACGATCGCTGGGAGCTCCTGCTCGAGACGCTCGGCGAGTGCCTGACGGCGCCGACCTATCCGCAAGACAAGTTCGAGCGCCAGCGCCAGCGGCTCGTCGACCGCCTCGCGGTCGAGCTCGACGACCCGCGCGTGCAGGGCGCGCAGCGCTTCCGCAAGCTCGTCTACGGATCGCACTGGCTCGGACGCTCGGAGCCGGGCGACCCCGCGACCGTGCGCCGCATCACGCGCGCCGACCTCGTGCGCTTCCACGCGACGCAGTGGTGCGGGAAGCGCACCGTGATCGCCTTCTCCGGCGACGTGAAGCCGCCGGCCGTCAAGCGCCTGCTCGAGCGGCGCCTGGCGGCGTTCCCGCCCGGGACGGACCTCGGCCCGCCCGATCTCTCGTTCCCGCCGCTCGCCCCGCGCACCGATTCGTTCTCCGCGGAGCGCGAGCAGGTGCACGTGTTCCTCGGGCATCTCGGAATCCGGCGCCTGGACCCGGACTTCGCGGCGCTGACGGTGATGGACCACGTGCTCGGCACGGGGCCGGGCTTCACCAATCGCATCTCGAAGCGTCTGCGCGACGAGCTCGGCCTCGCGTACACGGTGAGCGCGTCGATCCACGGCTCGGCCGGCGTCCTGCCCGGGACGTTCACGGCTTACATCGGCACCTCGCCGCTGCACATGGCCACGGCGGTCCAGGGTTTCCGGCGCGAGATCGTGCGCATCCAGCGCGAGCTCGTGCCCGAGGAGGAGCTGGCGCTCGCGCGCGACTACCTCACGGGCTCGTTCGTGCTGGGCTTCGAGCGCGCCGCGCGCCGCGTGCAGACGCTGGTGTCGGCCCACCGCGTGGGCTTGCCCGACGATCACCTGGAGCAGCTCGTGCGCGCCTTCGCGGCGGTGACCTCCGAGGACGTGCGCCGCGTGGCGCGTGCGCACCTGTTCCCCGACCGCTCGTGCCTCGTCGTCGCGGGCCCGGTGAAGCCGCGCACGGTCGCGGCGCTGCAGGGGAAGCGCTAGGGAGCGCAGCGTGCGCGCCGCAATCGCGATCGTGCTCGGCGGCGGCGGGCTCGCGCTCGCCGCGTGCGCGAAGGATCCGCCGGCAGCTCCGCCGTACCCGCGCGTCAAGCTCGTGAACGTCGCCGAGGCCGAGCTCGTCCAGCCCGCGCGCATGGAGCCCGAGCCCGTGTTCTCCGCGAGCTTCGTGGCCGGTGTCGAGGGCTGGACGCGCGTCACCGACCACGAAGCGATGAGCGACGCGCGGCCCGAGGCGCTCGCGGTGACGACGGGGCGCGAGGGTGAGCGCGGGTTCGTGAGCCTCGCGGGCTCGGGCGCGCTCTATCGCGTCGTGCCCGTCGATCCGGGGGAGTGCTACGAAGTGGTCGTCGCGCTGCGCGCGCGCGCGCTCGTGCGCGAGGGCGGCCCGGCCAAGGCCGGCGCGTTCGCCGAGGAATCGGACGCGGATCCGGAGGCCGCGCGTCCGGGCAGCGCTCCTACAGGACCCGGACGGCACGCGACCATGGTGCGCATCGAGGAGCCGGGCTGGCAGGAATGGCACCAGGCCTTCCGCACGCTCACCACGACGCGCTCGCTCGCGCTCGGCATCTACGTCGGTCTGCCCGAGCCGACGCAGGCGGGCACGCTCGACGTGGCGAGCCTCGAGCTGCGCAAGATCTCGGACCCTGCGTACTGGGACGCGCGCGCGCACGAGGCCGTGCTCGACGCGCACCGCGGCGATCCGGCGCCCGAGGGCTGGCGCGCGCGCCGCCGCATCCGGGCGCGGCTTCATGAAGAGTGGCGCCCCGCGATCCTGTGTCTGCCGGGCGAGCGCTTGCGCTTCGAGCTCGACGTGCCGTCCGGGAAGCCGCGCTTCGAGTGCGGCGTCGGGCCGTGGGTCGACGTGCTCGGCGATTCCGTCGCCGGGGCGCTGCGCTTCGCGCTGCGCATCGGCGGCGACGAGGTGCTGGTGCACGAGGTCGTCCCGGTCGCTCCGCTCGACGAGCAGGGCTGGGAGGAGGTCGAGCTCGACCTCGCGCGCTGGTCTGGCCAGCACGTCGAGCTCGAGCTCGCGGTGAGCGGGGCGGCTCCGGGCGTCTTCGGCGCGCCGTCCGTGCGCGACGCCGCCGCGAAGCCTTCGGCGCCGAACCTCCTGCTCGTGTCGATCGACACGCTGCGCTCCGACCACGTGGGCTGCTACGGCTACGACCAGGGGACGACGCCGCACCTCGACGCGCTCGCGCGCGCCGGCGTGCTCTTCTCCCATGTCGTCGCGCAGGCGCCCTACACGCTGCCCTCGCACGCCACGCTCTTCTCCGGGCAGTTCCCGTCCGTCCACGGCGTCCAGACCGCGCACGAGGTGCTGTCGTCGACGCGCTCGCCGCTGCTCGCGCGCGAGCTCGACGCGCGCGGCTACGCGACGATGGCCGTCACCGGCGGCGGCTACGTCGTGCCGCGCTGGGGCTTCGACAAGGGCATGGACCGCTTCCTGGTGAAGGACGCGCTGCGCCACAAGAACCGCGAGTTCTTCGCCGAGCTGCGCGGCGAGCCCGTCGCCGACGGCGACGAACCGAAGCCCGAGCCCGGCGTGCGCTGGATCGGCGACTGGCTGCGCGGCCACAGGGACCAGCCGTTCCTGCTCTTCCTGCACACCTTCGAGGTGCACGACTACGATCCGCCGCCCGAAGGCATCACGTGCACGCGCCAGGGCTGCGCGGCGCCACGCGTCGACGTGAACCGCTACCGCATGCACCCGCGCGTGGGCTGGAAGCCGCTGCCGATCACGGAGGCCGAGCACGCGCACGTCGTGCACCGCTACGACGACGCGCTGCGCCACGTCGACGGCGTGCTCGGGGAGGTGTTCGCGGAGCTCGAGGAGCTCGGCCTGGCCGAGCGCACGATCGTCGCCGTCACCTCCGACCACGGCGAGGAGATGTTCGAGCGCGGCTTCCTGCAGCACGGCAAGTCGGTCTACGAGGAGGTGGCGCGCATCCCGCTGATCCTGCGCGTGCCGGGCCGCCGCCCGCGCGTGATCGACACGCCGGCCATGCAGGCCGACCTCGCGCCGATGCTCTTCGACGCGCTCGGCCTCGCGCCCGACGAGCGCATGCAGGGCGTCGACCTCCTGAACCGGCCCGCGCCCGAGCGCCTCACCTGGACCGAGATCGACGACAACTTCGCGTGTCGTTTCTCGCTGCGCGAAGCGAACGGCCTGAAGATCCTGCACGGGCCGCCGGCCGACGTCGCGTTCGAGAGCCCGGTCGAGTGGGAGCTCTACGACCTCGTGCGCGATCCCGGGGAGAAGCACAACCTCGCGACCGAGCGACCGGACGACCTGCAACGCCTGCGCGCGACGCTGGAACGCACGCGCGTCGGCCTCGAGACGCTGCAGCGCTCGCTCGGCTCGGTCGCCGGCGCCGCCGAGATGGACGAGGCCACGCGACAGGACCTCGAGGATCTCGGCTACGCCGGCCAGTAGCCAGTGCTAGACGCCCTTGCCGCGCGGGACGTCGATCGTCTCGAGCGGACGCGGCTCCTCGCTCGCGTCGAACAGGCGCTGCGCGAGCGCGGCGATCCACAGGAGCTCGAGCGGCACGGCCTGGAACAGGACGCGCGTTCCTGCCGTATCGAGCAGCCAGTCGAGGTCCGCCGGAGTCGCCTTGACGAACGCGAGGAAGCACACGCCCGTCGCGACGAGGAGCATCAGCGGCACGGTGCGCAGGACCGGCGAGCGCAGCGCGCTCCCTCCGAACACCACCGCGAGCACGAGGAACATCGCCGGGACGAGGTTGAAGCTCGGCTTCAGCGCGAGCCCGAACAGGTAGGCGAGCGCGGGCAGGACGTTCGCCGGGAGATACGTCAGCACGCCCATGAGCGCCTGGCCGTCGAGCTGGTAGCTCCCGGCCGCGTCGAACCACGTGTTGTGGATCGTCGTCACGGCGAGCACGACCACCAGCGGCAGCACCCAGAGCGTCCGTGGCGACGGCTGGACGATCCGCCGCAGGCTCGCGCGGTCGCGCGCGTGCAAGAGGCACCAGGCGACGGCGAACGCGAGCACGTAGAGCGTGCCCTCCTTCTTCAACCACAGGAGGAACGCACCCGCCAGCGACGCGAGCCCGAGCCATCCTCCATGGCCCTCGTCGCGCCAGCGAGCGAGCGCGTCGACCGCGACCAGCGCGCCCAGCGCGACGAGCACGTCGCTGTTGGCCTTGCGCGCCACGAAATCCGACTGGCTGCACGTCGCGAGCAAGACGAGCAGCGCGGCGCCGATCCAGGGCTGGCTCCAGCGCCGGAAGGCCGACGCCGCGCACAGGTACAGCGCGAACGAGCACACCTCGATCGGCAGGCGGTTGATCTGGTGCGTGATCGTCCCGGCCAGGTCGAAGACCCACAGCTGCAGCAGCGGGTTGAGGAACGGATAGGAGCCGTTCGGCAGCGCGCGCAGCTTCATCGCCTCGGCGTAGGCGCCGCCGAAGCTGCCGGCCTGGAAGAAGAGCTTCGCGCGCAGCGCCCAGAAGTTGGTCTCGTCGTCCACGACCATGACGGCCAGCGATCCGCGCAGGATGCGCGTCAGCGTCACGAGCAGCACGAGGGCGAGCGCTCCGGCGAGAAGCCGTTCGCCCAGCCCCCGGGCTTTCCACGGCGGGCCGGCGCGGGGAACCGGGCTCGCGCGCCAGCGCACGAGCAGCAGCGCGCCGCTCGCCAGGACGGCACCCGTGACGACCGAGCGCGGCGAAGGGAGCTCGAAGAGCAGCCGGACGGTCTCGAGCACGGCGAGGCCGAGGCAGCCGACGAGCCAGGCCCAGCCGAGGTAGCCGATGCGGTCGGTCGCGAAGCGCAGGCCGAGCGCGCGCAGCGTCGCCGCGCCGAAGAGGAGCGGCACCGCCAGCAGGACCACGAGTGCGAGCGGGCTCAGGACCATCGGTCGAGCCTCATGGGCCCCACAGCGACCAGTCGGGCCCGGTGGCGAGCTCGCGCAGCCGGCCTTGCAGGAACGCGCGCACCTCTTCGTCGAAGGTGAGCACGTAGGTGCGCGGCGGCAGCTCGAGGTCCGCGCTCGGCCGCGCGCGGTTGCGCAGCACGAGGCGCGGGAACGCGAGCGCGCCGAGGTGGATCACGGACTTCGCGCGCTCGAGGTCGGTCCGCACGTCGAAGAGCAGCGTGCCGTCCGGCGGGACGTGCTCGATCACCGCGCGGTAGAGCGCGTGGTGGTACCCGGGCGCGACGCCGAGCTTCTCGTCGCGGGCCTCGAGCGTGCGCGCGATGCGCTCGTCCTCGCTCAGCGTGAGCGCGGGCACGATCCACGCGGGGATGCTGACGAGCTCGCCCAGGAGCCCGATCGTCCCGGCCAGCGTGCGCCAGACGAGCCAGACGAGCAGCAGGGCGACGACGACGACCTTGGGCACCGCGGAGAGGGTCTATCCCTCGTCCTCGTCCGATTCCACGTCGCCCTGTCGATTGTCGATGTCGGCGTCGAGCCCCTCGCCGCCGGGCACGCCATCGGCGCCGTAGGAGAAGACGTGCGGCTTGCCCTCGGTCCCGGTCGGAGGCTCGTACCGGTAGGGATTGCCCCACGGGTCGATGTACGGCCCGGGCACGTCGAGGAACGCGGAGCCGTTCTCGTCGGGGACCCCGAGTACGTCGAGCGAGTCGGGGTAGCGGCCCGTGTTCTCGATCGCGTAATCGAGCACCGCGCTCTCGAGCGAGACGATGTCCGCCTGGGCCTTCGCCCGCTGCCAGGATGCCGCGTCCATCTCGTGCTCGTGATCGGGCCCCGCGAGGGCGACCAGCGAGCCCACGAGCACGACGCCCGTGACGAACTCGGGCGCCCAGCCGGCGAGCGCGGTCAGGCTCGCGACGACCGAGCGGTCGCCCTCGCCCACGGCGACGAGATCGTCGCCCTCGACGCGTCCCAGCACGATCGTCGGTCGCGCGCCGTCGCGCAGCGCGTGGTAGGGCGGGATGACGACGCCGGGCTCGCGCTCGCCGTCGCTCGCCGAGCGCACGGCGTTGGCGAGCGCCGACCCGAGGAAGCTCGCGTAGGCGTAGCCGTCCTCGAGGAAGTGCGGACCGTCGTGGAACGCGACCGACTGCAGGTGATTCAGCGAGCCGAGCTCGTGCGCGCGGAAGGCCGGATGCGCGAGCAGCCCTTCGCCGCCGCTCTCTGCCTGCTCGAGCGCCGAGCTCAGCGCCGTGGGCGTCGCCGCCGCGAAGAGCCGGCCGTGGAGCAGCGCGAACGAGGGCTCGAGCGGGATCGGCAGGCCGGGGAAGACGATGCTGCGGCAGGTCGTCGACCCGTGGTTCCACGGATGGACGCGCACGCGGCCGGGCGCCTTCTCGCTCACCACGGCCTCGAGCTTCTGGCACAGGACGTCGAGCGTGTGGCCGAAGTGCGCCTCGTCCGCGAGGCCGAGGATCAGGACGCCCGATGCAAGACCGCCGCCGCCGGTCGACTCGGAGAAGTACCCGCCGAACGTCGTGCCGAGCGTGTCGATCAGGTCCGTCGCGAGATCGAGGCCGAGCTCGGCGCGTACCCAGTCGTTGACGACGTGCGCTTGGGGCGAGAGCTCGAGCATGCGCAGCACCATGCGGAAATCGGCCTTGCCGAGCGTGACCGCCGTCGCGTCGGCCGGGACGAGGCCGAGCTCCTCGTGCGTCAGCGACTGCTCCGCCAGCGTGCCCGACTGGCGCGCGAGGTGGACCCAGTTACGCGTGCGCAGCACCTGCCGCGCGCGGTCGGGGCCGTGGCCGGCGACGAACTCGAAGCCGTACGGCTCCTCGCCCAGCATCCCGAGCGACTCGAAGAGCTTGCGCAGCTCGGCGCCTTCCTCGCCGGCGAGCGACACCGCCGTGCGCAGGAACGTCGTGAGGTCGAAGGCGAACCCGAGCACGGGCTCGGTGTCGCTCGCCAGGCCGAACGCGCTCTTCTCGGGCCAGCGCGCCCACGGCGGACCGAAGGAGAGCACGAAGTCATTCTCGCCCGAGCGGCCGTAGAAGAAGTTGCCCGCGGGGGTCGGCAGGAGGTGCAGCTCGGGGTGTCCGTCGACGGGCGACGCGGGCGGCATGCCGAGCGCGAGCAACGCCTCGAGCCGGCTCACCATGCGATCGGCGTCGGCGGCGCTCGCGCAGCGCACGGTCCACTGCGCGCGGAAGGGCAGCGGGAACGGCGTCGCCGGCTCGTCGTCGAGCACCTCGATCTGGAAGCAGAAGGGCGAGCGCAGCGCGTCGCACAGGAGCTCGATCGCGCCCGGAGGCGGCGGACCGCCGCCGAGCTCCCCGGGCAGCTCGGCCAGCCGCTCGTCGAGCATCGACACGGCGCGCAGGAGTCCCGCGTCGCGCGGGTCCTCGAGCAGGCGCTCCACACCGGCGAACCAGACGAGCAGCGTCGCATCGCCGGCGAAGGTCGCGTGCGCGAGCGTGTCCTCCGGGCGCGTGATCTCTTCGAGCGTCGGGCCGCCGCCGCTCGCCGAGCGAGCGCTCTCGATCGGGCTCGGCTCGTTCTCGGACGAGGGGCCGGTGTGGCACGCCGCCCCGGCCAGGGTCACCAACGAGATCGCGGTCCAGTTGCGGTGGGCACGCTTCGCACGCTCGGGCATGGGATCCTCCTCGCGCGGATCATACGGGTGCGCGCGCAGGGAAACGAAGCGGGCCGCCCGGCGCGTTCACGCCGAGCGGCCCGCTGGTGAAAACGGCAGAGGCGCTAGTGCGCGTGGCCGTGGCCGCCGGCGGCCTTCTCCTCTTCCTTCTCGGGGAGGTCGCTGACGAGCGCATCGGTGGTGAGCAGCAGGCTCGCCACGGAGGCGGCGTTTTGAAGCGCGAGGCGCACGACCTTCGTCGGGTCGATCACGCCGGCCTTGACCAGGTCCTCGTATTCATCGGTGAGGGCGATGTAGCCGTAGGCGTCGCCCTTGCCGGCGCGCACGTTCTGGACGACGACGGCGCCATCCTGACCCGCGTTCTCGGAGTTCTGCCGCTGCGGCGACTCGAGCGCGCGGCGGACGATCTGCGCACCGACTTGCTCGTCGCCCGAGAGCTTGAGCTTGTCGA
>Ga0111538_10010921_pt1 | contig 12063 bp, 10 predicted proteins | sample SoiMethybrSBSTD1_FD_79669 | JGI IMG/M metagenome (GOLD analysis project Ga0111538, IMG submission 79669) | Bulk soil microbial communities from a Populus tree surrounding site in Tennessee, USA - Soil MetaG P. TD hybrid SBSTD1 (version 2)... | ecosystem: Environmental > Terrestrial > Soil >...
ACTCCCAGGACTTCGTTCGCTTCGGCGATCACTGATTCCACTTCCATGGAGCGCCACACCAGATCCTTGGGCAGAGGCGCGTGCGTGCCGAGGATGAAGAGCGCGTGCGAGCGTTTCGACACCCTCCACAGCGCCGGGCCGGGATGCTCGCCCTCGACCAGGACTACTTCCATGCCGGCGGCCGGATCCTCCGCGGCCCTCAGTGCGCATGCGCAGAACGCCAGTGCGAGCAAGGCCCACCGGCTCATCGCTCGAGCCATTGCCAGCTCACGGGCACGCGCTTCCTCGTTGCATCCTTCACCATCGTGCCGCGCGTCACATAGCCGACGCTGATATTGGGAAACATTCTCTGCATCGCCAGGCGGGCCGCCTCCGGATCGGTGAGCACTTCGCGGCGGCCGGCGCGCTGCACTTTGCCGTCGGGAGCGATCAGGAACCAGAGTTCCTGTCCGGCCGGTAGGCCTTCGCTGAGTGCCGTCGGATCGAAGTGCTCGATGACACGGCGCTGGGCCTCGATGGTCGCGAGCATGCGCGCTTCCATGATGCGGGCCTGCTGGGGCGCGATTTCGAACCTCGGCGCGGTCGCATCCCGAGACACGGCGCCGAAGACCATCGCCCAGGCCACGGCGACGTAGTTCGGGCCGATGGGGATCTGCATGACGAGTTGCTGGCGGACTTGCGACTCGTCCAGGCCATGGCCCTGCAGGTACTCGCGCCAGTTGCGGGCAAAGTCGTCCTCCCGGTCCCAAGTCGGGCGCACTTCCAGATCGATCTGCGACACCTCGCCGCGCTCATTGATGACGGCCCACACATAGGGCCGGCCGGCCTGGGTGCTCTGCGCAAGCTGCGGATAGAAATACGCCACCGCGCGCGCGAGCTCGGCTTTATCGTCTTTCCACGCAGCGACTGGACTGGGCAATAGCGGCAGCTCAGCGGATTGAGCCGTGATCACTGGCGGAGTCGTCACGTTCGCGGCGATAGCGATTGAAGCAAGGCTGCAGCACGCGAGCAACGCCGTGATCAGCCGCCAGCGTTTGCGCCGCGGTGTGTGCATGATCCTGATGCGCTTCTCCAGCGACGATGCGGATTCGGAGAGACCGGCCGCGGCTGCGCGCAACGGCATCAGATGCGTCGCCATCCGGAGAAGCACGGCACAATATGACGAGGGCGACTGCCCTGCCCGCAGCACGCGCGCATCGCAGTCCACTTCCATCGCGAAACGCAGCCTGTGCAGCTGCCACCACACGGGCAGGTTCCACGGCACCAGCAGCGCGACCAGCAACGCGCCGCCGAGCACGCGAACGTCTTGTGCTCGCAGATGCTCCTGTTCGTGGGCGATCACCATCGCCCGTGTCGTAGCGTCCTCATGCTCCAGCCACCGCGGAACGACGATACGCGGTCGAACAATTCCGACTACTGCCGGACCGATGTCGCGAGTGAGCGTGACTCGAACGCTGTCTACTTCGCCGTCGACTGCTGATCGCAACCGACGTCGCAGCTGCAGCCATCCCATCGCGAGCGTCGCGAGTACCAGAGCACTCATGACTGCCCAGGTCGCGAGCAGCCACGTGTCCAACGTGAGTCGTCGGGTCGGCGTTGCTGTCTCGCCGCCGACCCACGCGATCGGCGAACGTGCGTAAACCGGCGGCGCCTGTGCTGCGGCAAGGGCTGCAAGGGCCGCCGCGGGCTGTTCGCTCGAGCGAGTGCGCTGCAAACCGAAGAGCAGCGGCAAAGCGATCGACAACAACAGCGCAGACATCCAGATCCAGCGGCCCGGCCAGCGCCGCAGCCGTGCGATGCGTTCGACGATCACGGCCGCGACGCTGACGAGGACCGCGACGACGAGCGCATAGGCCATCCACGCGGCGATCACGATCTCTCCTTCGGTTTCTCCTCGAGGATCTCGCGGATCCGCCGCACCTGGTCCTCACTCAGTTTGCGGTCCGAGACGAGTTGCGTCAGCAGCAGCTCGGACGAGCCCTGGAACAGCTTGCCGGCGAGGTGACGGATTGCGCTCTTGCGTGCCGCCTGCTGCTTGATGCGCGGCGCAAAGCGATGCGCTCGCCCCTCCGGCTCGTGGCCGACGTATCCCTTCGCCTCCAGGTTGCGCAGGATCGTGAGCACCGTGGTGTAGGCGAGATCGTCGCTGAGCTTCTGCTTCACCTCGGCGACGGTGGAGGGTCCCTGTTCCCATAGCACGGCCATGATCTCGGCTTCGCGATTGCTGAGCGTCACACTCATTGTTTCGAAGTCTCCTCTGCGACTCGCACTGCCTTATAGGTGTTGCCATCCTGGTTCAGGACGAGCGACGGGGCCGGTCCGCTACCCGCGTCGTCGAACACGAACTGGGCCTCGATGTCTTCCGGGAAAAATTCGCGCGGAGCCGCGGCGAACACCGGTGACGGGCCCTGCCCGGTCATTTGCACGACCAGGTGGTCCTCTGCACGCACCACTGTCATGAAGACACCATCATCGAATCGATAGCGCCCGACATAGCGTTCGAGCACGTCGGTGGCGACACTGATCCGTGGGTGCATCCGGACGACGGGCACGCGCGGGTCCAGGATGTGCCAGCCAATGTCGTCGACGCCGACGCCGGTCCTGCCATTGGTCAATGCGACGACCGCGACTCGCGCGTCGGGATCGAAGGCCATGAAGGAGCGAAAACCGTCGGCCCCGCCGCTACTCCATATCGTCCGAACGCCCTTGCTCCTGGTGACGCGCCAGCCGAGACCCATTTGCGTGTCCGGGCCATCGCCGGGCCGCCGCGGGTCCAGCATCGTCGCGGTTGCGCCGGTGAGCGCCTGCGGGCCGCGCCCGAGGAACAGCTCGACGAATGCGAGCATATCGTCGACGTTCGAGTACAGCCCGCCGGCGGCGCCGAGGGCGCCCAGTTCCTCGTAGGGCATCGGCTGCAGTTTCTCGTCGTAGGGCGAGGCCAGGCGCGATCGAGCGGCTGCGGTCGGAGCGAAGGTCGTGTCGCGCATGCCGAGTGGTCCTGTGACGCGTTGGGCAAGCAGCGCTTCGTAACTCTTCCCGGCACAATGCGCGAGCGCCTGGCCGAGCAAGGCGAACCCCCAGTTCGAATACTCGAACGCCGTCCCCGGGTCGCGCGGCAGCTCGAATGTCGCCAGACCCTGGTACAGCTGCTCCAACGTGTAGCCGGCGTACTTGTTGAGGGCCGTCTGCGACGCCAGGTTCTGCGGTCGCAGCGGCAGCCCCGAGCTGTGCGTTGCGAGGTCGACGAAGGTGATCTGCCGGCCGCCATGCTGCGGAAGCTTCACTCCGGCAGGCATGCAGGTGCTCACCGGCGCCTCGGGCTGTACCTTCCCCTGCTTCGCCATGTCGGCGAGCACGAGTGCAGTGAATACCTTAGTGAGAGAGGCGATCTCGAAGAGCGTGGTGCCGTCGACCTTGCGGCCATCCTTCAGTGACAGCGTGCCGTACGACACGACACGTCGTCCCTGGGGTGAGCTGACGCCCACGACGATGGCGGTGCCCCATTTGCGCACGTCGATACGCTCGACCAGCTGCGCATGGATCTCCTGCTCGTCGACTACGGCCGCCTGCGCGTTCAGCGTAATGGCGCCAAGCAGGCCGGCGGCCAGCCGGGCTCCGATAAAATGAGGCATCTCGCTCTCTCAGCTACTATCCGGATAGTAGGTTGGCGGATCGTCCGGCTGCTTGTCAACTATCCCGGTAGTAGGTGCGCCCTTAGCTTGCCGGGCGCTGTCGTTGCCCCCCGCCCGGATAGCGCGGGCGAGCCCGCCGCCTAAACTGCAATCTCCCTTCTTGCGGAGAACCTTCATGAAGTCCGGCATCCTCGCGCTCGTGGCATGCGTCACCACACTGCCTGCCTGGTGCGCAGACGCTCCCGCTGCGGGGGCGAAGCCTACTCCGGAAGAGATCGTCGCCAGCTTCCGCGAGGACCTGGAGGCCAAGTCGGCGGACGTGATGGCCAAGTCCCTGACGCTGACGGCAGACCAGGCGACGAAGTTCTGGCCGGCGTACGAGACATATCAGAAGGAGCTGCGCGGCATCGTCGAGGAGCAAGTGCGGTTTACGCAGAAGTACGGCACCCAGTACGCGACGCTGACCGATGCCCAGGCGCTCGAATTCATCAACGCGCTGCTGACGCGCGACCAGAAGGTCCACGACCTGCGCGTCAAATGGCTGGCCAAATTCCAGACCGTGGTGCCGCCCGCTACTGCTGCCCGTGCCATTCAGGTGGAGCGTCGTCTGGGACTGGTCACGCAGATTGGCATCTCCTCGCAGATCCCACTGGTGCGCGCCGAGCAGTAGATCATTTCCGTCCAGCAGTCGAACGCGCGTCGTTCCGCTGGGAGCGGCGCTCGAGACTGTTGTGCGCTAGGCTGGGCGCATGAAGCGCCCTCTTACGCTCCTGACTGCAATGGCAGCACTGACAGGCTGCGCGACGACGGAACACTGTCCGCCGACTGTCGTAGCTGCCCCAATGCCCGAGATCACGATCTATCACCTCGAGGGCCGCAGATCCGAGCGCATCATCTGGCTGATGGAGGAGCTCGGCTTGCCCTACAAGCTGGAGTTCAAGCGCGGCGACCTCGCCGGCTCGATGGCGGCCATCAAGGCGATCAACCCGGGCATGCCGGTCGCGCCGACGGTCAAGTACGGCGATCAGGTGATCGTCGAGTCGGGCGCGATCATCGAGACGATTCTCAACCGCCACGCGCCGGGCAAGCTGCAGCCCGCGCTCGACAGCCCTGACTATCCCTATCACTTGATCTGGATGCACTACGCGGAAGGCTCGCTCGCCTCGCGACTGATCGCTGACTATCGCGTGTGGCGCGTGCAGCCGCCGAAGCAGCGCTCGCCGCTGGTCGACTCCGAGCAGGTCGTGCAGTTCGCGGAAGACTGGCTCGGCCAGCACCCCTGGTTCGGCGGCGCCGAGTTCTCGGCCGCCGACATCATGATGAAATTCCCGCTCGACTTCGGGACCTCGCTCAATGTCGTCGATGCGCAGCAGTTTCCGAACGTCGCAGCGTGGAAGGCGAAGATCGAGGCGAGACCGGCGTATCAGCGGATGCGCGCCAAGGCTTTGCCCGATGGCATGGTCGGCGCGCCGCCGGCGTTGCCCCAGCACGCACCGGCGGGCCCGCGCAACTCGACGCCACCTTCGCAGTAGGCCTTGCTTACAACGGAACCGTCGCGCTGGTGATGACGTCGTTCGAGTCGACGAGGATTCCCCATTCCGAGACCCCGCGCTCATGCCGGACCTCGTACTGGTCGATGCCATTCTCGCCGACGGCCTTGAACTGATAGCTGAGAGGCTTACCGAGCGAGGCTAGTCGTACTTGCAGCTTCTGCAGGTCCTTCGTCAGGGCCCCCGCCAGCTGAGCGTTGACATGATTGCGGTCGATGCTGCCGGCAATGATGCTTTCGACGAACGCGCGCAGTGCGGCCTGACTGTGTGGATCGGCACTTTGCGCGGAGAAGCGCTGTTCGACCGTGCTCTCTATTTGCGCCGCAGCGTCCGGCTCGATGCGTGGCATGCGAGTGACGGCTCCGTTCTGCCGCAGGACCGCTTCCGAGACAGCGCCCTCCTCTGCAGACACGAACTCGATGCGCGCGTCGACTGCGGGGCTCGCGTAAAAGAACGCATTCGTTGCCTGCGGGTAGATGTCATCTTCCGCCTGGCCGGTGAAGCGGACGCGCAGATGATCGTCCTTGCGAGCGATCCACATGACAGTGCCTTCCGAAAAGCGGTAGGCGCCGCTGTAGCGATCGAGCGCCGCGGCGTCGATTTGCGTGAGCCGTGCCTGCTCCAGGATGGACGCGGTCGGCTGACTGACTTGCGCCGCTGCCGACGCCAGGCACATGGAACCCAATACCATTCCGCCGGCCATGACGATCGAGGTCTTTCGGTTTCGTTGACTCATCGCTGCAATTCTCCTTTCGAGAAGCGATCGGGACCGCATCAGGGAAAGCGCCAGACGCAGCGGCTGCGATCTGCGCTCGGCCACCGCGATCAAAGCCTCGCCGTAGTCGCGCTCGTCGACGGCGCGTAGCACACGCTGGTCGCAATCGAGCTCGATGGCGCGACGCAGCCGTGCGAACTGCCACCATAGAACCGGATTCCAAGGCATGGCAGCGGCGACGACAAACGCCAGCAGCATCACCTGCGGATCACGGGCTGCGATATGTGCGCGCTCATGCAGGATCACGGCGTGCTGATGCGCGCGCGACAGATCATGAAACCACGGAGGCAGAACGATTACGGGCTGCAGCAGACCGAAGACAGCGGGCCCGACGTCATGCGTGAAATACGCCTCGGATTCGCCAATCTGCTCGCGAACCCAACGCCGCCTTTGACGCGCAAAGCCTGCAAGGCGCGCCGCGAGCAGTCCCCAAAGGCCGACGGTCGCAGTGGTCCAGGCAATGATGACTGCACGAGCCACGATCGTTTCATCCGCTTCCGCAACGCGTACGGCTGTTGCTACCGATGGTTCGATCAGCACGACACTTTGACTTGCAGCGATGTTTACGACTGACAGGGCCGGTTCCGCGTCTCGCTGCGTCAAGGCATGCACAGCGAACGGCAAACCGACGGACACGAGAAGCGCCGCCAGCCAGATGAACCGCGATCCGATCCGATTGCGCAACGCCCTTTCCGCGAGGACCGCAGCAGCTCCGACGAACGCGGTGGTTGCGACGAGGTAGACGAGCCATTCGAGAATCATTTCTTCCTGCTCCTCATCGACTCGTCCAGCAGCTGCCGCAACCGTTTGATCTCATCCGCCGACAGCCGCTTCTCGGACACCAGGTGCGTCAGCAACAGCTCGCGCGAGCCGTCGAAGAGCTTCTGCGTCAGGTGCTGGAGCGCACTGCGGCGCGCAACGTTTTGCTCGACCTTCGCGAAGTAGCGATGGCCACGGCCTTCCGTCGAGTGATCGGCGTAGCCCTTCGCCTCCAGCGTCCGTAGCACCGTCAGCACGGTCGTGTACGCGAACTCCTCGGGAAGTTGTGCGCGCACCTCCGCTACCAGGGACGGACCTGCTTTCCACAGGACGTCCATGACTTCGGCTTCGCGATCGGTCAGATACACGTCCACGCGACGCTCCTACTAGAATTCTAGTAGAGCCTAGTTCCCGAACGGGGGCGGTGTCAACTAGTTATTTAGTAGATGACGGGAGGCGTGCTCAAGGCCGGGCGTGGCGCGGCTGATAGACGCCGAGCTTGCCGCCGCCGGGCAGCTCGACCTTCGTCAGTAGGCCCCAACCCATCGTTTGCACGGCCGAGCACGCAACCTTGTGCTCGGTCATTCGCGCCATGAAGGCCTCGACGTCGTCGCACATGAGATAGAGCTCGTGCACATCGCTATTGCTTCCCGGGTGTACGGCCAGCTCCGCCGGCGGCAAGCCGAAGATCAGCCAGCCATGACCGACGTCGACGTTGCGGAACGCGAGCACGTCGCGCAGGAACGCACGATCCGCTTCAGGGTTGGTGCTGTAGATGATTGCGTGTGCGCCGGTGATCATGGCCCTACTCCAGCTTCATCTCCATGCGGATCTCACCAGTGTTCGTCAGCGCCGCGCTCCGGTCTGTCGTGATGAACACGCGCTCGGGCGGCACATCGGTGTTGGCGAGAATTGCAGACTGAACTGCCTGTGCGCGTTGCCGCGCGAGCGCGTCGAGCGCGGGTTGGTCAGGCTGCATGCCTTCCAGCAGGCGCGCTTCGATCCATTCCGTCCGCGCGCTCCAATCGATGCCGCTCTCGGTCTTCGTCTCGGCCGGATAGTCCGGGGCAACTTTCGCCGACTCCTTGTAGAGCACTTCGAGCTCTCCAAGCCGCTTCTTCAACGCCGCTTCGTCGGAGCCTTCCGGCAGCTTCGGTACGCGCGCATACAGCGTCGTCGCGGCGATCGCCTTGCTGTCCTGCTCGGCGAGCAGCGTCACGGGCACGTCCAGCCGCAGCTGCGGCCTTTCGACCAGCGCCTGCGAAAGCTTGCCGAGCTGCTCGATCTTGTTCATCGGCAGGTCGGCCGAGCCCGCGGGAAAGTCGACATACGCCAGTTCCTCGCCGCCGCCGAAGAGTGCGCCGAGCGCCGCGAACGGCGCGGTCACGATCTTCGTCAACAGTCCGAGCACCGCCTTCCAGATGATCGGGCCGAGCCGGAACTTCGGATCGTCCAGACTGCCGCCGACAGGCACCTGCAGGTCGATCACTCCCTGTCGATCCTTGAGCAGCGCGACTGCCAGCTTGATCGGAATCGGCGCAGCGTCCTTCGAATCCGTCTTGTCGCCGAACTCCAGGTTGTCGACGACGATGTGATGCTGGGCGTCGAGCTGGCGGTTCGCGATCTTGTAGCGCAACTCCGTCGACAGCTTGCCCTTGGTGATGTTGTAGCCGGCGAACTTGCCCGAATAGGGATTGAAGGTCGTCAGCTCCATGTTGCGGAAGTTCAGCGCAACGTCGGAGTACTTCGCGGCGGACAGCAGGTTGACCTCGCCGGTGATGTCGACTGGCGCATAGCGATCGACTTTACCCGCGAGCTTTACTTTCGCCCGCGAATCCGCCTGTGACGAAAGCCCGGTGACGGTTCCCTGCAGATCCATGATGCCTGTGGAGAACGACGGCGTAATCGAGTTGTCCGCGAACAACGCCGACCCGTCTGTGATCGTGACGGATTTGATGCGCATCGGAGTCGGCGGCGACTGCTTCGCTGCTGGCACGGGTTCGGCCGCCTCCTCGCTCTTGCTCGCATCGCGTTTGAGCGCAGCAGTGACGTTGAGCGTGCGATCCTGAGCGATGATCACGCGCGCGTACGGCTGACGTGCAACGATGCGATCGATCGAGAGACGATCCGGATTGTGCGACACGTCGATTCCGCTTACGGCCAGGTTGCGCCACTTGATGAGATCGTCGTTCGCAGGTCCGGCAACGGTGTGCAGATCCGCTACCTGCACGTCGCCGCGGAATTGCATTTTCGGCGGCGTGCCCGCCTCCATCGCCGCGGACACGTCACCCTTTACGCTGAGCCGACCCGCGCGCAACGTCAGATTCGTCGCTTCGGCGACGTACGGCTGCAGGATCGACAGGTCGAAGGTGTTCAGATCGAGCGCAAGCGCAGCCGTCAGCGGTTCGAGTTGCATTTCGCCGGTGGTCTTGAGCAGCGAATTGCCGTTCAGTCCCAGGTCGGCCGTCAGATTCACTTTCGCGGCGCGCTCGCTGCTCAGCCCGGCGACCGTGATGGCAATCGGCGTGAGGTTGAGCTGAACGACCGGCGAGACGGCGCGGTCCTCGAGCTCGGCAGTCGCGCTTGCGACCCGAACTTCGCCGACCGCCCATTTCCACGGCGTCGCTGCAGGCTGCGGTTCGCTAGCTGCTGCAGCGGGCTCAGGTGCCGCCGCTGGTGCAGTGCTTTTCGTCAGGCGCGAGACGCTCAACGAGCCGTCGGTTTCGCGACTGGCCCGCACGCGCGCGCCTTCGATCTCGACCTTGTCGACGCGCATCGAGCGAGTGCCGAAGGCGAGCTGCGTACCGGTGACGCGAATCTTCGGCACCACTGCAATCGGCTGCGAGTCCGGTGCTGCGCGCTCCGCAACGGTAAAATTGTCGAAGGCAATTTCCGGCAGGCCAACATCGAGCAACAGCGTCGGATGCAGCGACAGGTTGTAAGTACCCGCGAACGACAGCGTGCCGTCGGCGAGGCGCATGGGCAGCTGGCCTTGTAGATAGTCGTCGATCGTCTGCGCCCGCAACTGCCCGATCTTGAACTGGCCGTCGGAACCGAGCGGTTGCGCGGTGAAACGGCCCGACCAGTGCAGCGTCTCGCCCTCCGAGGACTGAGCTGCGAAATCGTACGCGTTCTCGTGATCGAGATCGGTGCGGAAATCAGTGAGAGCGAAGTGGATCGGCGCCAGCGTGGCGGTGAAAGGCTCGGGCCGCGTGCGGTCCTCGAAGTCCAAGCGACCGCTGTTCACGGCCAGGCGGCCGATCCGGACTCGCGGCAGCGGCGTCTCGGTTTTGGCAGCGGTCGATGCTACTTTGGACCCGGCTCGCGCCAGATTCGTGACGTTGACCGACCCGTCGCGCTCGACGACGAGATTCACATCGGGCGCATCGAGCTGCACTTCCTTGAGCACGACCGCGCGCTGCCAGATGGAGGCGAGCTCGGCGTTGACGACCAGGTTCTGGAAGCTCGCGATCGGGCCGCCTGACTTCTCGGACAGCGTGGCGTCGCGGATGCTCAGCCGGAAGGTGAAGGGATTGAAGGACACGTCGCCGAGCGCGAGGCCCCTGCCCAGCTCTTCGCTCACGTATTTCTGCGCGTTGACACGCAGCAGGTGCGGCAGCCACAGGAAACCGACCAGCGCATATACGACGATCAGCCCCGCGGCGATGCCCAGCGCAAGACGATGCAACGCAAGGATCGCGAGCAGCGCTCGAAGCATTGAGAGTGGGCGGCTCATAGCGCCGGGCGATCATACTCGCTCCTGATTACAATCGTCTCGGAGCCGTCATTGGGAGCGTTCATGTCCAGCCGTCTGTTCGAGCCGATTGCGATCGGCGAAGTGCACCTGCCGAACCGCCTTGTGGTCGCACCGATGTGCCAGTACAGCGCCAGCGACGGCTCGGCGACGGACTGGCACCTGCAGCATCTTTCGCAGCTCGCCTACTCCGGGGCCGGGCTGGTCATGGTCGAGGCCACTGCGGTCGAGCGGCGAGGTCGGATCACGCACGCCTGCCTGGGTCTGTACAGCGACGACAACGAAGCGGCCCTCGAACGCGCGCTCTACCCTGCACGACGGCTCGGCGGCCTGACTCGCTTCGGCATTCAGCTCGCCCATGCGGGCCGGAAAGCTTCGACCCATCGACCGTGGCAAGGCGGTGCGCCGCTCGGTGCCACGGAGGATCCGTGGCAAACCGTCTCCTCGACCGCTACGCCCTTCGGTGAGGGTTGGCACGTGCCTCATGCGCTGGCGAGCACCGAGATCGACGCCACGGTTGAAGCGTTCGTGCATTCCGCGCATCGCGCCGTGCGCCTCGGCTTCGACGTGATCGAGATTCACAGCGCGCACGGCTATCTGCTGCACGAGTTCCTGTCGCCGCTCGTGAATTCCCGAACCGATCACTACGGCGGAACGCTGGAAAATCGCCTGCGCTTGCCGCTCGCGGTGATTCACGCGGTGCGCGCAGCAACGCCACGCAATATCGCCGTGGGCTTGCGCATCTCCGGGACGGATTGGGTCGACGGCGGCTGGGACATTGCGCAGTCGATCGCGTACGTGCGAGCTGCGCAGGAGCTCGGCATCGCGTATGTCTGCGTGTCGAGCGGCGGGATTCGCGCCAAGGTGACGGTGCCGGCGGCGCCGGGCTATCAGGTGCCGCTCGCGCACGAGGTTCGGCAAGCGACCGGCGTCCCGACTCGCGCAGTCGGATTGATCACGGATCCCCGTCAGGCGGAGCAGATTCTCGCTACGGGCTCGGCGGACATGATCGCGTTGGCGCGCGCATTTCTCGACGATCCACGTTGGGGATGGCGTGCGGCAGACATGCTCGGCGGGAAAGCGCATTCGCCGCCGCAGTATCACCTGGCACGCAGCGAGGGCTGGCGCCGCATCCGCGAGCAGATCGAGACGAGCGTCTGAACAAGGCCGCCCCGGGATGCGGGCGGCCTTTCGCTCGAGCGAGCCTTCCGACGATCAGTTCTTCTCGTCCTGAGCGACGCGCGTTCCGCCCTGGTCGACGAACTTGTAGGTCACCGCGCCGAAGAACATCTCGTCCCAGCTCTGCTGACCCCACGGCACTTTGCGCGCAGGATCCGGGTTCGCGTGGTTCTGCGTCGAGTTGTCGAACGCAGCGACCGCGGTAACCTTCGTGCCGGCCGGCATGAACTTCGGCTCTTTCAATTCGTAGTCGAGCTGCCAGTTGTAGTTGTACTTCGCGATGTTCAGCAGCTCCTCTTGGCGCCCGTCCGGATACTCGGCGTAGAAGCGCATGCGCTTACCGCGGAAATGCATGTGCGGCAGCATGCTGTAGAGGTGCGCGTCCTTCTTGATCGTGATCGTCTGCCGCATCTC
>Ga0111538_10010922_pt1 | contig 12063 bp, 8 predicted proteins | sample SoiMethybrSBSTD1_FD_79669 | JGI IMG/M metagenome (GOLD analysis project Ga0111538, IMG submission 79669) | Bulk soil microbial communities from a Populus tree surrounding site in Tennessee, USA - Soil MetaG P. TD hybrid SBSTD1 (version 2)... | ecosystem: Environmental > Terrestrial > Soil > Tree...
ATCGGCTTTTACGACAGCTACGACTTGACGCTCTTTGCGCGCCAGCAGGTCCGCCAAGGGGGGGACTCGACCCGCTTCTCCCTCTCCGGCGATCTCGACGGCAAGGTAGGGGACGCGTCCGTCTCCCAGCAGTTCTTCGTGATCTCGAGCAGCATGCGGCTGCGCGAGAACTTCACCGGGTTCCTGCTCGATATCCAAAAGCCGACCCAGCGGGTACACGAGCAACGCGGCGACATGCTCGACCTCGATCAGGAGGCCTTCACCATGGGGGCGCGGGGATCGGGCCGGTTTTCGGGCGCTCTCTTCGGAGAAAAGCAGGAGCTCGAGCTCGGCTACTTCGCGCGCGGCGACAAAGTCTCGGCGTCGCAGCAACGGCTGCAAGCGAGCGACGGCGTTCCCTACGCGACGGAGACGAACCTCGCCTCCAAGCTCGGCGACCTCGGGCTCTATGTCGACGCCAACTTGCACCTTACGTCGTGGCTCGCCTTGCGCGGCGGGGTGCGATCGGACCTCTTCCTCTTCAACGTCAACAATCTGTGCGCCGTGCAAGAGGTGTCGCGACCGTCGAGGACCAATCCGCCCGGCGACGCAAGTTGCCTCGATCAGCAGCAGTTCGGGCTACATCGCGAAACGAATCAGCGATCGTCGACCGCCAGCACCGCGGTCCTGCCGCGCGCGTCGATCCTCTTCGGTCCCTTCGGCAACTTCACCATCACCGGCAGTTACGGCGAAGGGGCGCGATCGATCGATCCCGGATACATCACACAGGACATCGACACCCCCTTTGCCAAGATCCGAGCCTACGAGGGGGGCGTGTCGTACGCCGGACACATCGACAGCGCGGCCATCGTCGCCCGTTCGATCTTCTTTCAAACGCACGTCGACCGCGATCTCATTTTCAGCGAAACCGCGGGGAGGAACGTGCTCGGCGCGGGGACGACGCGCACTGGATGGGTCGGCGCGGCGCGCCTCACCGGGTCGTGGTTCGACGAGGCGGCCAACCTCACGTTCGTCCGATCGACCTACGACGATACGAACCTGCTCGTCGCGTACGCGCCCGACGTCGTGCTCCGCTCCGACACGGCGACGTTCACCGATCTTCCTCTGAAGCTCGGGGACAGCAAAACGCGCGGAGCGCTGAGCGCCGGCATCACGTACGTCGGCCGCCGCCCGCTTCCGCTCGGCGAGCGAAGCCAAACCATCTTCACCATCGATCTCTCCGCGACGCTGGGGTGGAAGAACTTCGAGCTGGGGCTCATCGTCACCAACCTGCTCGATCGCCGCTATCGGCTCGGTGAATACAACTTCGTCTCGGATTTTCGCAGCGATCCCCAGCCGACCCTCGTCCCCATGCGGCATTTCGTGGCAGGTGCACCGCGCGGGATCTTCGCCACCTTCGCCGTGAATTTCGGAGGCGCGACATGAGAAGAGAAGCTTTGCTGCTCTTGGTTGCCGCTTTGCTCGCGTCCTGCGTCGGAACGACGGGCGGCGAAGTCATCACCTTCGAGGCCGCCGCTGCGGGGGCAGCCGACGCGCAAGCCGGTGCGCCACTCGAGTTCGTGACCGATCTCGGCTGGAAGGTCACGCTCACGACGGCCAAGCTGCACGTGGGGGCTGTCTACTTCAATCGCAGCATGCCCATCTCGGGCGTGCAGAACACGAGCTGCATCCTGCCCGATACGTACGTCGGACAAGTCACCGACGGTTTCGACGTCGATCTGCTCTCGCCGGAGCGCCAAACTTTTCCCGTCATGGGCGAAGGGGTCACCGAGCCCCCTGCCATCGTGGCGCAGGTATGGCTGACCGGTGCTCGCGTCGATCACATCGACGACGCGACCCCGATCCTCCAGGTGGAAGGCACCGCCGAACGAGGGGGCGATACCAAGCCGTTTACAGGCACCGTCACCATCGCCAATAACCGTCTGCAGAACAGCACCGACGCTACGCAGGCCGGCGCGGCGCCCATTTGCAAGCAGCGCATCGTGTCACCGATTCCCGTGCGTCTCGCGCTGCGAAGCACCGGCTCCCTGCTTCTTCGCATGGACCCGCGGTACCTCTTCGTCAACGTCGACTTCGCCGCTCTCCCCGCCGCGGAGAACGGTTTTGCGTTCACCGACGACGTCACGAAAAAGGACCAGCCGAGCCTGAATCTCTACAACAACCTGCGCGCGGCCAGCAGGCTCTACACGTTCGAGTGGATGCCATGACGATTCCGGTGCCGAAGGCTTGGCTCGTGGCGGGAGTGCTTTGCGCCATCAGCCTCGGTTGTAGCGACGAAAACGCCGTATCCGTCATGACCGGTGGCGCGGGAGGAAGCGCCGGTGCGGGCGGTACGGGTGGGGGTGGAACATCGTTCACCCCGCCTACGAATCCCGGCAAAGGGGGCATTCTCTTCACTGCATCGGGCGAGTCGCTCGCGCTGTCCGGCTATCCGTTTCCGCCGGCTGCCGCGGACGACGCGCAATTTTACGACGGTTGGGACGTGAAGTTCGATCGCCTGCTCGTGACGATCGATAAGATCGTGCTGTCGGCCAGTCCCGACAAAGACTCCGGCGACCAGTCCAAAACGGATGGCGTCGTGGCCAGCGTGAGCGGACCTTGGGCGGTCGATTTGCACCACGACGGCCCCGGCAACATCGACGGTAAGAGCGCCGGGGAGCGCGCGATTCCCATCGCAGCGCTGACAGGGCAAGCGAACGGCAGCGCCTTCGCGACCGATGGCACGCGTTACGCCTTCGGCTTCGATACCGTTGCCGCCACGGAGCGGGCCCTGAACGTGAACCTCGATGCCGACGCGCTCGCCGATTACGACGACATGGTGAAAAAGGGGTGCGTCGTCTTGTACGTGGGAACGGCGACGTTCCGCGGGGGCGCAGCGTGCAACGCCGGGAACCAAGGCTGGCCCGCTGCGGTGAAGTTCCGGCTTTGCTTCCAATCGCCGGCCACGTACGTCAATTGCCAGAATCCCGACAACACCGGCACCCCGTTTCCGAGCGAAGAGAGCCAGCGCGGCATCGCGTTCGACCCCGGCGCGGCGGTCATCGCGCAGATCACGCTGCACACCGATCACCCGTTCTGGGACAGCGTGCTGCACGGCTCTCCGCCGCATTTCGACGCCTTCGCCGCGCGCGCCGTCGGCGACGACAGCGGCATCCCCACCGTTACGCTCGAGCAGACCAAAGGGGTGGATTACACGGCGTACCGCGATGCACTCGGCAACGCCGTGCTCTGGCGATATTGCTCGGATCCGCCGACCGATGCGCATCCAAGATTCACGGGCGTCATGGCCTTCGATCCGCAGAGCGTTCCTCACGCCTTCGCCGGCGATCCAAAGACCGGCCTTCGCGATTACTACGATTTTGCGACGTACAACCAGAGCACCCAGGGACACCTCAACGCCGATGGCCTTTGCTTCGTGAGGCGCAACTACGACTCGCCCCTCTAGGCGCTCGAGCGCGTTGCGCGCGCCGCTTACGCTGCCGGTGCATTTGACCGCCGGTGCATTTGACCAATTCGGCGGCGCGTGGTCACCTTAGGGAGTCGCCCTTGTGGGCGGAGGGGCTGATGAAGTACGCGGGTTTTGGCTGGATTTCATGCATCGTGCCCGCGATGCTCTCGGCGTCTTGCGGTCCTCAAGTGGGGGGCATCGTCGTCGAGCAGTGGACGCCGCTGGCCGAGGGCGCGTGGTCCCTCGATGCGGGCGCGGAGAATCCGACCTGGTGTACCGAGCTCACCATCGCCGAAGAGACCTACATTTCCGCGCTCCGACCGGTCGCGCCACCCGGCACGCATCACGTCACGTTGAATCTCGTCTCGTCGGACGACGATGGGGGGTGCAGCGCGGGAAGGCTCGAGCCGGAGACCATTTATGCCGCCGGCCCAGGTGCGGGCGAAGTGCGCATGCCGAGCGGCGTTGCGATGAGGATCGCCGGAGGCCAATCGGTCCGTCTCAACCTGCACGTCTACAACGCGACGTCGCAACCTCTCGAGGGCGTCTCGGGGGTCGAAATCGTTCGCGCCAAGCCGGACACCGTGAGGGACGAAGCGGGTTTCGTGCTGGCGGGACCGGAAAAGATCACGCTGCCTCCTAAACAGCGAACAACCGTCACCCAAAGTTGCTCGTTCACCGCCGATCAAACGGCGTTCGCGCTGATTCCGCTCATGCACAAGCTCGGCGTGCAGTTCAAGACGACCGTGACGCGCGGCGGAGAATCGACGGTCCTTTACGACGGCGCGTTCTTGCTCGAGGACCAAACGCAGGTGCCGATGGCGTCGCTCGCGTTTCGAGCGGGAGATTCGATCACGGTCGAATGCACGTACGAGAACCCGACCTACGGCTTTATCACCAAGGGCCACAACGGCGGCGAGATCTGTTACGGCGCGTTGCTGCGGTACCCGCGTGGCGCGGACGTGGATTGCGATGACACTGACGACAATTCGGGGAAATCGGACTCGGGGAGCTCGGGTCCAGGGATATCGGGTTCGCTCAAATCCCCGTGATCTTGATCCCGGACGATTTCACCTTGTGCCGCTTGTTGATCTCGATGAGCAGCGGCGTCATGCACTCGAGGATGGGCGCATTCTTGAGGCCCCCCGCGTCCACCGGTCGAACGCCGAGGGCGCGGATGAGCGCCGCGGCCTCATCTTTGGCGCTCGCATCGTCGCCACAATAGAAGCCGTCCGCTTCGATGGCGTGGTCGGAGGCCAGCTCGTGCGCGGCGATTTGATGGAGCGCGCCTATGACGCGTGAACCCGGGCCGAGCGCGGCGCGCGCCTCTTCGGCGGCCGAGCCCTCGGGGGGCGGCGCGTACGTGTGCGCCGCCTTGAAATCGAGCGGAACGACGGTGTCGATCACCGTTTTCGACGCGATCGACCCTTTGAGCTCGGTGAGCAGCTCGCGATGTCCTGCGAAGGGAACCGCGACGATGACGAGATCGCTCTTGGCCGCGGCGTCGGCGTTGGTGCCACCGCTCACTTTGCCGCCGCTGGCAGCCGCGATCTCCGCTGCTTTGCCCGCAGCGCGCGTTGCGTCGCGCGAGCCGATGACGATCGCGTGGCCCGCCTTGGCGAGACGCAGTGCGAGCGCCGCGCCCTCTTTACCCGTTCCTCCGAGAATGCCGACAATCATGGTGGCGGGAGCATAGCTCTACCGACCGCACATGGTACGATTTACCTGACTTTGTACCGGTCAGCCGGCGCCACCCGCTACATGTCCGACGGGCGACAGACGTTGCCCGGCCCGTCGGCGATGGTCACGCAGTTCTGCCCCGTGGGACAGCGCGGTTTACCCGTGATGGCGTCACAACGGATCTCACAGGACGTGAACTTGGGTCCCGAACCGCCGGCGATGCCGTAATACGTGATGCACTGCAGGCCGGCCGCGCATTTGCCGTCCTCGCACGTTTCTCCCTGCTTCGCCCCTCCACCCGTGGGCGCGAGGCCCGCCGTGTTGGCGGCGGGTGTGCCCGTTGTCGAACCCGGCGCGTTCGGCGCGGTTCCCCCGGTTACCGTGCTCGCCGATCCGGTTGCTCCCGTGGTCGACGCAGGACCGCCGCCCGCGTCGGCTCCCTTACGGGAGCCGGCGCAGGCGCCGATCGTGAAGAGGACGATCGCAAGCGCTATGGGGCGTCTCATTCAGCTCGCGAGTTTGCCCGACGTCGCCTTCGGAGTCCAAGCCCAACGAGCGGAAGCGCCGTGAGCCACAACGCGCCGTTGGTGCTGCTCGGAGCCGCGCCGATGCGGCACGAGCAGCCGTCGTCCTGCGGACCCGTGCCGCCGGAGCCGCCGGTCGATCCACCGGTGCCGCTGCCACCCTTGCCGCCCGTGCCCGTAGCACCCGCTGTACCGCCGGTGCCCGCCGCGCCGGAAGCGCCGCCGGAACCCGCTGCTCCGGACGCTCCAGCTGTGCCAGCCGACCCTGCGGCACCCGAAGCGCCGCTCTTGCCAGCCGCGCCGCCCATACCGGCGGCACCCGCGGCGCCACCTTTGCCCGCAGCGCCCGATGCCCCAGCGGCACCCGCCGAGCCACCCATGCCGGCAGCGCCGGCTGCGCCAGCGCTGCCGTCGGGCATCGATACGTCGACGCTCGCATCCGTGACACCGGCGTCGCCGCCGGCGTCCGGCTGCGGCGGTGTCCCGCCGTCACCCTGCGTCGCCACGATGCAGAAGTCGTCGATGTTCCAGCCGCCGAAGTTGTTCGTGCCGTTGGCGATGAGCTCGAACTTGACCTGCACGCTGCCGCTCGCGGCTTGCGCCGTGAGATCGACGTCGTGGAAGCGCCACTCCTTGTCGGTGTGGTTGCCCGTCGTGGCGTTGCTCCAAACCTTGGCGGCGTTGGCGTAGATGTTCGCCTGATCGGCGGAGCCCGTCTCGACGTTGAGCTGGCGGCGGTACTGCAGGTGGACCTGGCCCATGCCCGCCGTGTTGACGACGGGGCTCGTCAGACTGCTCGTACCGCTCGCCGGATAGACGCCGTCGGTCGTCCACTTGCCGAGGTCCATGCCGAAGACCTTGGTGCCGGAGAACGCCGAACGCGGGTCGTTGGTGAGCGCGATCTCGCCCGGCGTGCCCCACTCCCACTCGTCGGCCGTGGCCGGCGTGCCGGTGTGCGTCCAATCGGCCGGCGCCGTCATGCCTTCGAAGTCGGTGCAATAGAGCTTCGTCACATTGCCCGTGTAAAACTCGTACATCGGGTCGGCGGCGTTCTGCGGGAAGGTGTAGACCTTGCCGTTGGCGAACGTAGCGACGACTTTGTACGTACCGACTTGATCACCCGGGTTGGGGAGCGCGCCGGTGTACTCGTTGGTGCCCTTGGTCAGGTTGACCGTCGTCGGCGTGGTCGATCCACGCGGCTGGTACGTCACGACGGCCGACTGCAGATCGACCGGCGTCGGGCACAGATTGTTGCCGAGGAGCTTGAGCGACACGTTGGTGCCGGTCAGCGTCGGCGCCGCGACGCCCGGGATGAGCGAAGCCGCGGGGGGCTCGGCCGGCGTCCCGGTGCCGCTGTTGAAGAGCGTATGGCGTTTGGCGGCTTCGTAAACGGCGCACGTGTTGAGCGTGCCGTTCGCTGTGTTGCCGTCGTCGTCGTCCGCCGCGAAGACTTGCGTGACGCTGGTCGGAATGCTCGTCGCACGGCGCACCGACTCGTAAAAGAGGCGGTCGCACTGCCAGTTGCCTTCCTTGTCGCCGTACACCGCTTTGAAGTTCTTGCGAAGGTCGTACATCCAGCCGCCGTACACGACGCCCGCGGCGTGCACTTCGGTGTTGGGCGGGGGCCACGTCGCGTCGGTGGTGTCGAGATCGCGGATGCCTTCCGTCGGACGATCGACGAAGAAGCCCGGGGCCATCTTGAAGTCCTGGGTGATGCTGGCCGAGAGTGTGTCTCCAACACCTTCACCCATCGATCCGTTCACCGAGCCGCCGCCCGTGACGACCTTGGAGTGAAAGCCATGACCGAACTCGTGGTAGACGACGTCGGTAATGCGGCCCGTATTTTCGCAGTTGTTGGTGCCGCTCTTGCCGGCCGCGAAAAACTGGATGCTCGTACCGTTCCAGTTCGCGTTGCAGGTCTGCGCCTGGTTGACGTTGCAAACGAGCGCGGCATCGAGCCAAGCCGTAATTTGACCGCGCGGAACGACGCGCGCGACGTGCTCCTTGACGACGTTGATGCTGGTAAAGCAGACGAGCTGTGAATCGTCGGTGGCGACGGTCGATTTGTCCCAAACGCCGCTGCCGCCGGCAGGTACGGTGACCGTGCCTGTCGCTTTGCTGCCGCTCGCGGTGGCGACGCTAACGAGGCTTCCCACGGTGTTGACCGTCACGGTGGCATCGCCTGCAGCCGTCCACGTCACTTTGCCGTAGTTATCGCTCTTGCCTGCGGTGCCCCCGATCGAGATGTTGGCAAGTGCTGCCGGGCGATCGACGCGCATACCGAAAAGCGGGGAGCGCTCAGGCACCTTGTATTTGACGATGCCATCCGCATAGACGAGGTTGTCCTTGCGGGCGATGTTCACGCCGCTCGATGCGTCGACGTAGACCGTCCACGAGCCCATGGCGTTGGGCTCGGTCACTTCGACGGGGGTCACGCGATGGAACTCGATTGCGCCCGACTCGCGGACGAGCGGCAGGATCACCGACGCCTCAATCCTGTTGGCAACGAGCGTGCGCCCCATGTCGGCCATCCAACCCGTGGCCGACGACTTCACCGTCGCGGCCGACGCGTTCACGGCCGATTCGGGCACCGTGACGTTGGGCATCGCCGTCGATCCAAATACGAACAGGCGATCGTTTTTGAATTCGAAGATGAGGTGCGCGTCGAGGACCCTCATCCCGCGGTGCGTCTGGACGAATCCGAGAGTGCGAAACTCGCCGTCGCTGATGTTGTCGACGATCTGGATGTCGCTGGCGCTCGATCCCGGCGCGAGCAGCTCGATGTGCTGCGCGATGAAAGCGCGGGTGAACTGCTCGGCCGCCGCGGCATTGTTCACCGAGCCGGGGGCGGCAATGCCCTCGCCGTGGACGGCCATGGGCACACCGGTGACTTCATCCCAGAGCCCCGTCCAGACGCCGCCGGCAATCTGCTGAAACTTGCCCCATGCCGACGCGCGGGCTGCGGGGATTGCTCCCGTTCCCACGACCAGGGGGCGAATCGCGTCGCCCGTTTTCGGCTGAAGAACACCCGCTGCGGGCCCCGCGGCAGGCGCGGTGGGCATCACGGCAGCGGCTTGTCCCGTAAGAGTTCCAATGGCTACGAGCGAAAGAAGAGATACCGAACGCCTCATCACAGTGCCCTCCTGACGAGGCAACCCCACGGTCGTCGCCTGCGCCGCCAGCGTAAAAGTTGTCTACAAATGGAATCGCTGTACGTCAGTGAGGGATCTCGCCCGTCAAAGAGGTACTCCTGCCCACATCCCACGTCGTTTATCGAAGGTCAATGCGCTTTGTTGCGAAATGCAACGGGGCGCGCTTGCAACTGCGTGGCGCGCACATCGAACTACAACGCTGGAGCGCGTGCGGAGCCGATAAGACATGGCGCGGCGCGCAAGGTGGTGAGCGGGACAGCGAACGCTCAGGTCGCGCCCCGAGTTAGGATGCGGCGATGCGCATCCTCTTGGTGTCGGCGAACCGGGAGAAACTCCCGTCGCCCGTAGTTCCCATCGGGTTGCTCGCGGTCGCGGGCGCTCTGCGCGATGCGCACGACGTACGCGTCGTCGACCTCTGTTTCGAGGATGACCCCCGAACGGCGCTGCGCCGCGCGATCGCCGCCATGGATCCGCAGGTGATCGGCATCGGATTGCGCAACCTTCACACCAATGCCTACGACGGCATGGAGCGTCTCGTCGCCGAGTACGCCGAGATCGTCACGTGGATCCGCGCGGCGTCGAAGGCACCGATCGTGCTCGGGGGAGCGGCCTTTTCGCTGCAGCCGGAGACACTCCTCGCGCGGCTCGGCGCCGATTACGGCGTAGTGGGGGAAGGGGAGCGCGCATTTCGCGATCTGGTGGACCGGCTGTCGCGCGGCGAAGAGCCGCCCGCCATTCAGCGGGCTCACGCGACGCCAGCGCCTATCGTGCGCGCTCGGCGGCTGCAGGGTGGCGCGACGTGGCCGGCGAGTGATCTCGACGATCTACCCGCCCCCGCGCGCGACCTCGTCGACCCTCGTTACTATGCGTTCGACGGGACCGACAACCTGCAGACGAAACGGGGGTGTGCGTTCGCTTGTACATATTGCGACTATCCCGATCTCGAGGGGTCCAAGGTGCGCGTGCGCGACCCAGAAGCCATTGCCGACGAAATGGCAGCGCGTGCGCGCGTGCCGGGGGTCACGCACATGTTCTTCGTGGACAGCGTTTTCAACGTGCCGCGGTCGCACGCCCTCGCCGTGTGCGACGCGATCGCGCGTCGGGGCAATCCGCTCCCCTGGGTTTGCTACGCCTCCCCTGTCGCGCTCGACGAAGAGGTGGTTCGCGCGATGGCACATGCGGGGTGCGAAGGGGTCGAAATCGGATCCGACAGCGGCACGCCGCGCATGCTGGCCCAACTGAAGAAGCCATTTACGATCGAGCACATCACGAAGTCGCGCGAGCTCTTTCGCAACTACGGCATTCGCGATTGCCACACGTTCGTGCTGGGCGCGATGGACGAGACGGCGGAAGAGGTCGAAGAGACGCTCGACTTCGTGGAACGGCTGAATCCCGACGTCGCGGTCTTCATCGTCTTCATGGAGGATCGCGAGACGATGACGATCGGCCGCGCGCGCCACCGCGACGCCATTTTGCGCCTTCTTGCCGATCAGGCGCCGAAGCGGCAAGGCTGGGTCGTGCCGGAGCTCGGCATTCGCTTTGGTTCCAAAATCAATGACATCGTGCGAAGGCGCGGGCTCAAGGGGCCTGCGTGGCTGCATCTCGCGCGCATGCGGAGCGGTGTTCCGCTGGAGCGGGCGTCCGGAGGTCCGAGTGCGGTGCGCGCAGCGCGTTCGTAAGTTGACCCCGCTTGGGTCAGGCCCCCGTTCCGCCGCATGCCACGTTGCCTACGCTGCGCAAGGCGGCGGCAGGTTGCCGCGCGTGCGATCTCTGGGAGCGGGGGACGCAAACCGTCTTCGGTGAAGGGGCGACGCACGCCGACGTGATGTTGGTCGGTGAGCAGCCGGGCAACGACGAAGACCTCGCGGGGGAACCCTTCGTCGGGCCCGCCGGCAAGCTACTCGACGCGGCGCTCGAGCAGGCCGGTATCGATCGGGTGGCAGCCTACGTCACCAACGTGGTCAAACATTTCAAATGGGAGCCGCGGGGAAAGCGCCGCATTCACAGCAAGCCGAACGCTGCCGAAATCAAGGCTTGCTACCCGTGGCTGCTTGCCGAAATCCATGCAGTGAAACCCAAGGTGCTGGTTTGCCTGGGAGCCACCGCGGCGCAGGCGCTCCTCGGGAAGAACTTTCGCGTCTCCGTCGACCGGGGGAAATTCGTCCCGTCGCCGCTCGCGCCTCACGTGATGGCGACGGTGCACCCGTCGTCGATCTTGCGCGCGCAAGGCGATGACACGCGGCACCGCGAGATGGATCTCTTCGTGCGCGATCTCGCCAAGGTCGCCGCGCGCCTCGCCGGCGGCTGACCTTTCTTTGGTGACGCGCCGCTGTGCATTCTCGTGCACAATCCGAGGCGCGATGAGCACCGAGGCCGAGTCCGCGCCGGACGTCGAGGTGGATGCGTGGCGGCCGCGCTGGCTCATGGCCCTCCACGAAGGGAGCTACCGCCTCACGCGTTTCGTTTTTTTGCGGTTCTTGGGGCTCATCTACACGGTGGCTTTCGTGGTGGCGTGCAACCAATTGGTACCGCTCGTCGGTCACCAGGGGCTGCTCCCCGCCGACCAATTCTTTGCGCGCGTCAAAGAGACGCTCGGCAGCGAAGCGGCGATGCGCCTGCCGTCGCTCTTCTGGTTCGGCGTTTCCGACGGGGCGCTCGCCGGCGTGGCCTACGCCGGGCTCGCGCTGTCGCTCGTGGTGCTCGCGGGCTTTGCCAACGCGATCATCCTTTTTTTACTTTGGGTCTTCTACCTGTCGATCGTTCAAGCCGGGCAGCTCTTCTGGGGGTACGGCTGGGAGTCGCTCCTTTTAGAGACCGGTTTTCTCGCGATGTTCCTGGCGCCCCCGCTCGACCCGCGCCCTTTTCCGGCCAAGGAATCGCCGCCGCGCGTCACTATCTGGCTTTTGTGGTGGCTCGTGTTTCGGCTGATGCTCGGCGCGGGGCTCATCAAGCTCCGCGGCGACGCGTGCTGGACCGAGCTCACGTGTCTCGTGACGCACTACGAGACGCAACCGCTACCCAATCCGGTGAGCCCCTATCTGCACCAGCTTCCGCTCTTCGTGCAGAAAGGGAGCGTCCTTTTCAATCACTACGCCGAGCTCGTAGCCCCTTTCATGCTGTTTGGCACGCGGCGCATTCGCCAATGGGGGGCGCTCTCGATCATTGCATTTCAAGGGCTGCTCATCGTGAGCGGTAACCTGTCGTGGCTCAATTGGCTGACCATCACCATCGCGCTGGCATGTTTCGACGACCGCGCGTG
>Ga0111538_10010924_pt1 | contig 12063 bp, 10 predicted proteins | sample SoiMethybrSBSTD1_FD_79669 | JGI IMG/M metagenome (GOLD analysis project Ga0111538, IMG submission 79669) | Bulk soil microbial communities from a Populus tree surrounding site in Tennessee, USA - Soil MetaG P. TD hybrid SBSTD1 (version 2)... | ecosystem: Environmental > Terrestrial > Soil >...
CTGCGCTCGATCCTGCGCCACGACCCCGACAAGATCATGGTCGGCGAGGTGCGCGACGCCGAGACCGCGCAGATCGCGGTGCAGTCGGCGCTCACCGGGCACCTGGTGTTCACGACCGTCCACGCCAACAACGTGTTCGACGTGATCGGCCGCTTCCTGCACATGGGCGTCGAGCCCTACAACTTCGTCTCCGCGCTCAACTGCGTGATGGCGCAGCGGCTCGTGCGCATCCTGTGCCGCGCGTGCCGGCGGCCGTCGCCGCCCGCGCCGCTGCTGCTGCGCGAGTCGGGCCTCGACCCGGACCTCTACCAGGACCAGGTGTTCCACGAGGCCCCGGGCTGCGACGACTGCGGCGGCACCGGCTTCCACGGACGCACGGCCGTCGCGGAGCTGCTCGACATGTCCGACCGCATCCGTCAGCTGATCCTCGAGCGGCGCCCCGCGGCCGAGATCAAGCAGGCCGCGCGCGAGGAGGGCATGACGTTCCTGCGCGACTCCGCGCTCGAGAAGGTGTTCGCTGGCGTCACCACGCTGCGCGAGATCAACAAGGTCACGTTCGTGCAGTAGAACCAGGGCGCCTGTGATCCCGCACCCAGGCACTCCACCCGGCAGCCCCATCCGACGAAGTCTGCTTCGCGCCCCGCTCGCGGTTGCCGGTCTCGCGCTCGCGCTCGCCCTCGCCGCGCCGCGCGACGCCGCGGCCCAACGCCCCCATGTCACGCGTCTCACCGTGGGCGACGGCCTGCCGAGCTCGACCGTCACGGCGCTCGCCCAGGATGCCTCCGGCCGCCTGTTCCTGATCAACCGCGGACGCGCCGTCGTGTACGACGGGCGCTCGTTCGAGCCCGTGCCATCCGGCGACAACGTCCGCACGGGCCCGCTCGCGGCGCTCGCCACCGCGGCTTCAGGCGACGTGTGGGCCGTGGCGCAGTCCGAACCGCAGGTGTACCGGTGGCGCTCCGGCTCGTGGGAGGCGCTGCCGCAGATGCCGTTGCCTGCGGGTCGCGAGTGGTGGGCCACCGCGCTCGCCGTCACGGCGGCCGGCGACCCGGTCGTCGGCACGCGGAGCGATGGTCTCTTCGTGCGGAGCGGCTCCGGCTGGTCGCAGATCGGCGCCCCCGAAGGCCTGCCCGCGGGCGAGGTGACGGCCCTCGCGCGCTACGCGGACGGGGTGGCGATCGGCACGCCAGCGGGCCTCTGCCGGCTGGCGTCGGGCCGGATCGACTGCGCTTGGCGCGACGGCGACCGACGCCTCGCGGAGCCCGTCATAGCGCTCGCCGACGTGAGCGACGCGCGCGGCCCGTCGCTCGCCGTCGTCACGCCGAAGGGCCTGGGCCTGCTCGGCGCCGACGGCCTCGGTGTCCGCGCCGAGGTCCCGCTCGCCATCGCACCCGGTTTCGTGCCAGGCGTTGCCGGAATGGACCGTGGCGGACGGCTCTATTTCGGGACTCCCCGCACGCTCTTCGTGCTCGAGCCGGGCGAGGCCCGGCCTCGGCCGCTCGGCCAGCTGCACGGCCTCGTGGGCGACGGCGCCACGGCGCTCCTCTCCGACCGCGAAGGCGGCTTCTGGATCGCGGGCCTGCGCGGCCTGAGCCGCATCGGGAGCTGGCGCTTCCTCTCCTACGACACGCGCGAGGGCCTGGCCGACGACGAGGTGTCGGCGCTCGCGGAGCCCGTGCCGGGCCGGATCGTCACCGGCCACAACGGCGCGCTGAGCTTCCTCGGCCCCGACGGCATCTCGACGTTCCGCTTCGCCGCGCCGAGCGCGCTGCGGCCCGATCGCGTGCTCGGCTTCGCAGTCGACGCCCGCGGCACCACCTGGGGCGCGGCGCAGGAGGGAGGCCTCCTCGAGATCCGCAGGGACCGGCGCGTCGTGGTGCACGAGCCACTGCCGGCCGTGCGCGCGGTGGCGATCGACCCGCGCGAACGGCTCTGGATCGCAGGCTGGCGCGAGCTCGTGGTTCGCGTCGGCACGCGCTTCGAGGCAGTCGCACTTCACGAGGGCGACCCCTCGCATCCACTCCCGCTGCGCACGCTCAGCGTCGGCCACGGCGGGCGACTGTACATCGGCGCGATCGGCGGGCTGCTCTGGCGCGACGGCGTCGACGCCGAGCACCTCGACCTGCGCCAGCCGTGGCAGCGCGCGCACGCCGCGAGCTACGACGGCAGCGACGTGTACGCGGTGCTCGACGACGGGACGGGGCCCGTCTGGGTGGGCACGGGCGGCGGGCTCCACGTCCTGGAGGGACGGGAGCTGGTGCCGGCGCAGGGTCCGTTCAAGCTGTCCCGGCCGGTGTACTTCCTTTTCAAGGATCGCAAGGGTCGAGTCTGGGCCGGAACCGACGACGGCGTCTTCGTCTCGGCGCCCTCGGGCTTCCGGCAGCTCACCTCGCGCCACGGCCTCGCGGGGCGCGAGACGAACCGCGGCGCCTCGCTCGTCGACCACGACGGCGACGTCTGGGTCGGCACCGACCAGGGCCTGTCGGTGTATCGCGAGCGCTTCGACGTCGGGCCCGCGGGCTCGCCGCCCGTCGAGATCCGCTCGCTCGAGGCCGGCGGCGAGCAGCTCGCGCCCGGCGCGCCCGTCGAGCTGCACCAGCGCTCGCTCATCGTCCACGCCGCGCCGGTCGCGCTCACGAGCGAGGAGGAGGTGCTCTGCCGCTACAAGCTCGAGGGCTTCGACGACGACTGGCAGGGCCCCGCGCCCCTCACCGCCGCCGGCGTGCGGTACACGAACCTGCCGCCCGGGCGCTACCGCTTCCGGATCGCGGCGGGCTGGCATGCCGCCGGCCCCTGGGGCCCCGAAGCCGTGACACAGGAGATCCGGCTGACGCGCCCGCTCGTCGAGCGGCGCTCGTTCCGGCTCGGGCTGCTTGTAGCGCTCGGCCTGGGGCTCGCGGGCGCGTACCGCTGGCGCATGCTCCGCATCGCCCGCCGCAGCGCCGAGCTCAAGCGCCTGAACGACCGGCTGGCCGAGGCGCTCGCCACGCGCGAGCGGCTGGTCGAGGAGCTGGGCGGCCGCAACGTCGAGCTGGAGCGCTTCGCCTACACCGTCTCGCACGACCTGAAGGCGCCGCTCATCACGATCCGCAGCTTCGCCGGCTTCCTCGAGAAGGACGTCGCGGCCGGCGACCTCGAGCGCTTCCACCTCGACACCGAGCGGATCCGGGCGGCCGCGGGCCGGATGCTGCGGCAGCTCGAGGACCTGCTGAATCTCGCCCGCGCCGGCCGCGCGCTCGGCCCGCGCAGCCGCGTGGCGATGAGCGAGATCGCACGCGAGGCCGCCGAGAACCTCCCCGCGCTGTCGCGCGCGGAGCTCGTGATCCCGAAGGAGCTGCCTTGCGTGAGCGTCGACCGCGCGCGCATGATCGAGGTGCTGCAGAACCTGCTGGGCAACGCGATCAAGTTCATGGGCGACGAGCCGCGGCCGCGGATCGAGGTCGGCGCGCGGGCCTCGTCGGGCGACACGGTCTTCTTCGTCGCCGACAACGGCGTCGGCATCGAGCCGCGCCACCACGAGTCGGTGTTCGGGCTGTTCGAAAGGCTCGATCCCCAGCTGGACGGCAGCGGCGTGGGCCTCGCGGTCGCGCGGCGCGTGGTCGAGCTGCACGGCGGGCGCATCTGGGTCGAGTCCGAGGGCCGCGGGCGCGGGTCGCGCTTCTGCTTCACGCTGCCGCACGAGGCGGCGCCCGCGTGACGGCCATGGCTGCCCATCCGGTGATCCTGCTGGTCGAGGACGACGCCGACCACACCGAGCTCGTGCGGCGGGCGATCGAGGAGCTGGCCCCCGAGGTGCGGCTCGAGGCGCTCGCCGACGGAGAGCTCGCGCTCGACTACCTGTTCCGCCGCGGGGAGTGGGCGGCCGCGGAGCGCAGCCCGCGGCCCGACCTCGTGCTGCTCGACCTGCGGCTGCCGCGGCTCGACGGCTTCAGCGTGCTGCACGAGATCAAGAGCGCGCCCGCGCTGCGCCACGTCCCGGTGGTGATCCTCACGAGCTCGAGCTCCGACCGCGACGTCGAGCAGGCGTACGCCGAGCACGCCAACAGCTACCTCGTGAAGCCGCACGACTACGAGCGGCTGGTGACGCTGCTGGGGCGAGCGCGCGACTACTGGCTCGTCCGCAATCGGGGTCCGCGTCGATGACGCTCGGGCGCGGTGCCGCTGGCACTCGCGTCCCGGGATTGCCAGCGCGTTTTCGACAATCCGTGTCACTCCGGATGACACTTTTCGGGCCGATGCCAGGCCGGCTGTCGACGAGCAGTCCCCTGGAAGTCCAATCGCCCCAGCGCGTTTACCGTCGTAGTCGGCCCCTGTGCACGCTTCGTGCAAGACGTTCCAGCGGCGAAGCGCTTCGGGAGGGAGGCATCCCATGCCTGAGGTCGTGGTGAGCGAGAACACACCGGCGCTGTTCTTCCGTGACCAGCTGATCGCCGCGATGGAGCACCAGCGCGTCTCGACCTCGGCGTTCACCGAGAGCTACCTGGTGAACCTGCTCTCCGCCTTCGCGAAGGGCGAGACGCTGCCCAGCCGCGAGCCCGGCTTCGACGAGACGCCGCTCGCGCTGCTCTACGCGCGCGCGTTGACGGCCGCGCGCTTCGAGCGCGTCGTGCTGCTGCGCTCGACCGCCGACACCGCGCTCTTCGTCTCCGGCTTCTTCGCCGAGAGCCTGCCCGGTGGGCCCGCGGACCTGCGCTACTACGCGAGCCTCGGCGGCCGCGCCTACGCGCACCTCGGGCGCGAGCACGAGCGCGAGGACCCTTCGGGCACGTCGGTCTTCGTGGAGCTGTCGGGCCGCTTCCGGCAGTGGGTCGACGTGCTGAGCGAGGTCTCGGAGAAGACGCGGCTCACGACGCCGCTCTCGGTGGTGCGGCTCTACGAGCGCTGGCTCGCGACCGGGAGCGCGCGCGCGGCGGCGCTGCTCGCCGAGCAGGGCATCACGCCCGGCGTGCCGAGCGGGGACACGCGCCATTGAGCGGCCCCGCGTCCCCCGCCCGCGACCGCGTCGGCGAGATCGCGGTCTGCGTCCAGCGGCAGCTCGAGTCGCTCTACGCGCTCGAGCCGGAGCCGCCGGTCACGGACTACCTCGTGCCGGCCGGCGCCGTGAGCCACCTGCCGGGCGGCGGCAGCCGGACGCTCGTCGCCCAGGAGGGCGACGAGGTGAGCGTCGGCGTGGTGCTCGACGACTCCGTCGGCGCCGGGCTCGAGCGCACCGACCCGCGCGAGCGGCTGGACGGCTCGAACCTCGGCTCGTTCACGACGCTCACCGAGGAGGTCAGCCACTTCCTCTACGTGCTGTCGCGCGCGCGCCGCGACCGGCCGATGACGCAGCTCGAGCTCGAGCTGCAGGGCGAGATCGACAAGTACCTCGTCGTGCTCTTCTTCCGCGGGCTCGAGGACGAAGGTGCCGTCTCGGAGCGCCTGCGGCAGCTGCTGTTCGAGCGCTACGAGCTCACGGCCGGGCTGTCGGCGGAGACGAGCGAGCGCTACCACGAGGCGTCCCGGCTCGCGAACCGGTACTGCGGCTGGCTCGAGTCGCGCTACCTGAGGCGCAAGCGCGGCGAGGCGCTCGCGCGCGAGACGCGGCGCTTCTGGCGGCTCGGCCAGCGCGAGAAGCTCGAGACGATTGCCGCTATTCACTAGAGCGCCATCGCTCCAATCGAGCGCCATTTCGCAGTCGTGCAATTGCGGAATGGTGCTAGTCCAGTACTCCTCAAGTGCGTCCTTGCGTGGGCGACGAACGACAAGGGCCTGCTTCCTCCTTCTTTGAGTCGGGGGTTGCCTGTTGCTTCGTCATTCGATCTGCTTGGGATCGATCACCACATGCTGGATCCGCTGGCGGCGCCAGGTGTACGTCACGTGCACGCGGCCGTCACGGGCTTGAATCAGCGCGGGGTACGAGTACTCGCCGTCCCCGTCTTCCAGCGTGACGGCGCTGCGCCAGCGGCGACCGTCACGCGAGACCGCGAGCGCGAGCGGCGAGCGGCCGCTCGCCGTCGGGTTGTACGCGAGCAGGAAGCGGCCGTCCGCGAGGCGCACGGCGTCGATCCCGGCGCTCGGGTTCGGCAGCGACGTGGCCGTCATCGGGCGCCAGCTGCGGCCGCCGTCCTCCGACCAGGCTTCGGTCACGACCTGCTGCCGGCTGCGGCAGAGGATCTGGAGCCTCTCGGGCGAGTGGACCAGGATCGTCGGCTGGATCGCCGAGAACGCACGAGGGTCGTTGAGCGGGCCGGTCTTCGACCATGCCTCCGCCGCTCCGAGGTCACCCGGGCTCGCCCGTTCCATGTGCACGACCCAGCCCGCGTCCTCGGTGCTCGATCCCGCGAGAAGCGTCCCGTCGGCGAGCTCCACCGGCTTTGCCCGGATCGGGCCCAGGTAGCCCCGGGGCAATCGAACGGGCGGCGACCAGGTGCGTCCCTGGTCGGACGAAGTGCGGAGCAGCGTCCACCAGGCGCGCGGGCTGGGACCGACCCTATAAAAGAGGAGTAGCGGCCCGCTCGACGGCTGGAACAGGACGGGGTTCCAGCAGGGGTGGCGCTCCCCCGTGGGTTGCCTACCGTCCGCGACCTGGACCGGCGCCTGCCAGCGGCCGTTCTCCCGGCGGGCGGCCCAGATCGACACGTCGGGCCGGCCTTCGTCGCTGCCGCCGAACCACGCCGCCAGGAACCCGTCGCGGGTCTCGACGATCGTGGAGGCGTGGGCGGATGCGAACGGCGCACGCTCGTAGACCGGCTCCGAGGAGACGATCGCCTTCCGATCGGGGGGACGCTCCCCCGCCGCGCCGAGACCGAGCAGCATCACGAGCCCGGCTAGCGGCTGACGCACGTGAAGTCCTGCATCTCACTCTCGCGGTCGAAGTACACGAAGTACAGCATGTCGCCGGCCTCGTAGACGCGAAGCTCCGGCTGGGCCGCGGCCTTCTGCCGGATCTGCGCCGCCAGCGGCCCGCCTCGCGCCGCGGCGATGCGCTCCTTCTCCTCCGCCGTGGCCGCGATCGCGACGAGGCGCGTGCCCTCGGCTGCGAGTCCGCGCGTGAGCCGGTCCGCAGTCGGGTGCTCGCGCATCACCTTCGCGAGCCGGCGGCGGTGCTGATCGTAGCGGCGGGCGTCGAAGCTCGCCGCCCCGAGCCACAACGCCACGGCCAGCGTCGCGAGCGTCACGGCCAGCGCTCCGACGACGATCCATGCCCGCTTCACGCAGCGATTGTATGGCCCCAACTCCGTCCGGACGGAGTTCATAATCCAGCCCGACATGCGGATCGGCATCGATCTCGGGGGCACCAAGATCGAGGGCATCGCGCTCGCGAACGACGGGCGCGAGCTCGCGCGGCAGCGACTCGCGACGCCACGGCACGACTACGACGCGACGCTGCGGACCATCGCCGAGCTCGTCGCGCGGCTCGAGCGCGAGACAGGAGAGATGGGGACCGTCGGGGTCGGCATGCCGGGCACGCTCTCCCCCGCGACCGGGCTCGTCAAGAACGCCAACTCCACCTGGCTCAACGGCCGCGCCTTCGACCGCGACCTCGCGGCGCTCGTCGGCCGCGAGGTGCGCTGCGCCAACGACGCCAACTGCTTTACGCTCTCCGAGGCCACTGACGGCGCGGCGAAGAACGCGGCCGTCGTGTTCGGCGTGATCGTCGGGACCGGCACGGGCGGCGGGATCGTCGTCCACGGCCGCGTGCTCACGGGGCCCAACGCGATCGCCGGCGAGTGGGGTCACGTGCCGCTGCCCTGGCCGCGGGACGAGGAGCGGCCCGGTCCCGCGTGCTACTGCGGCAAGAACGGTTGCGTCGAGACCTACCTCTCCGGCCCCGGCCTCACCCGCGACTACCACGCTGCCACAGGCACGGAGATCGACGCGGCCGGGATCGCCGCGCGCGCCGCCGGCGGGGACGCCCAGGCCGAGGCCGCGCTCGAGCGCTACGAGGATCGCATGGCTCGGGCGCTCGCCACGGTGCTGAACGTGCTCGATCCGGACGTGGTGGTGCTCGGCGGCGGGATGTCGCGCCTCGTCCGGCTCTACGACAGCGTGCCGCGGCTCTGGCAGGAGTGGGCGTTTTCCGACCGCGTGACGACGCCGCTGCGGCCGCCCGCGCACGGCGACGCGAGCGGCGTCCGCGGCGCCGCCTGGCTCTGGGGCGGGGACGAGTAGCCGGCGGACGGGGCGTTACAATCCCGCATGGCCTACCGCGCCCTCGACGCCGAGCGGATCGAGCGCACCATCGAGCGGCTCTCCCAGCGTGTCGAGCTGCGCTTTCCGGGCTCCGGCCTCGCGGGCGTCGTGAGCGAGCTGCTCGGCGTGGCGCGGCACACCGTCGAGACCACTGACTGGATCAGCAAGCCGCTCGTCACGCTCCGCGTGGGGATCGGCCTGCTGGGGCTCGTCATCCTGGGCGGGCTGGCCGTCAGCCTCTCATCGCTGCAGGTCCAGGCCGGCCCGCCGACGCTGCCCGACCTGGCGCAGGGCATCGAGAGCGCGATCGGCGACGTCGTGTACGTGGCGGTCGCGGTCTTCTTCCTGATGACGATCGAGACGCGCGTCAAGCGGCGGCGCGCGCTGCGGGCGATCCACGAGCTGCGCTCGATCGCCCACGTGATCGACATGCACCAGCTCACCAAGGATCCGGAGTGGGTGCTCGCGCGAGGCAAGGAGACGGGGCTCGTGCCGACGCGCGGGATGACGCTGTTCGAGCTGTCGCGCTATCTCGACTACTGCTCCGAGGCCCTGTCGCTGACGGGCAAGGTCGCCGCGCTCTACGTCCAGCGCTTCGACGACGCGGTGGCGCTCGACGCGGTGAACGAGGTCGAGCAGCTGACGACGGGCCTGTCGCGGAAGATCTGGCAGAAGCTGACCGTGCTCTACGCCATGCCGCCGGTCGAGTCTTCGCCCGCCGACCACGTCGATTCCGCGGCTCCGGCCCCGCAGCCAGCTAGCGCGCCGACGGCCGCCGCCGCGCCTCGGAGCGCCGCGCCCCCGGTGTAGACTCCCCGAAGCTCCCTGGAAACCGAGGTTGCCATGAAGAACGTCTTCCGATTCGGCCCGTCCCCGTCCGCCCCGCGTCGCCTCGCCGCGCCGCTGCCGCGACGGACGCTGCTGCTGGCGGCCGTCGCGAGCGTCGCGCTCGCGCAGGGCTACGAGGCGGCGCCCACCTTCAAGGCCAGCGAGGTCCTGCCCCCGAGCCTGCTGAAGGGCCCGCACTTCCAGGTGAAGGAGAGCGTCCCCACGACGGGCTACTTCCACGACTTCGAGGTCACCTCGGACTACGGGGACGTCAGCGCCGAAGGCCATGCGCTGCTCCGGATGCGCGTCCACGAGATCGATGCGCTCGCGCGGCTCGACGAGGTCTCGAAGACCGAGGTGTTCATGAAGGCCGCGGGCACCTCGGTCCTCAACGTGGGCAAGGGCGTGGCGAGCGTCGTCACGAATCCCGAGGCCACGGCCAAGGGCATCGGCGGCGGGATCAAGCGCTTCGGCACGAACCTCGGCCGCAAAGCCAAGCGCGGCGCCGAGGACGCCACCGAGGCCGCCAAGGGCGACGACAAGAAAGACGCGTCGCAGACGGAGAAATCGACGGGCGACAAGGCCGCCGACGCCGGCACCGGCGCCGCCAAGTCCGTGCTCGGCGTGAACAAGGCCTACCGGGCCTGGGCCCAGAAGCTGCGCGTCGATCCCTACACCTCCAACCCGGTGCTGCAGAAGGCGCTCACCGACGTCGCGGAGATCGACGCGGCCGGCGGCATCGCCGCCAAGGTCGTGGTCCCGGTGCCGACGGTGGTGGGAACGACGGCGAGCGTGGGCGGCCTCGTCTGGGGCAAGGACCCGGAGGCGCTGCGCAAGATGAACGAGGCAAGCGTCAAGGCGCTCGGCACGCCGGAGAAGGAGGCGAACGCCTTCTTCCGCAACAAGGCCTTCACGCTGGGCTACCAGACGCGCTTCATCACGGCGCTCTCGACCGTCAAGGCCAAGGGCTGCGGCAGCTACGTCGACACCGCCGAGGAGGCCCAGAACGAGCGGCAGGTCGTCTTCTTCACCGAGAGCGCCGAGCTGCTCCAGCGCTTCCACGCCAAGACACCCGTGAGCGCGATCCTGCCCGACTCCCGCGCGATCGTCGCGAAGACGGCGGACGGCCGCGCCGTGATGCTGCTGGCCGTCGACTACATCCGCTGGTCCGACGCCTTCGAGAAGAGCCTGAAGGAGATACTGGAGCGCTCGAAGCGTGAGCTCGGCGCGTCGAAGTTCGAGCTCCAGATGACCGGCTTCGCCTCGCCCGGCGCCAAGCAGCAGCTGAAGGCGCTGGGCGTGACGCTGGTCGAGAAGGTGCCCGGCACCTTCCCGGACCCGAAGCCCGCGGGCGCCGGCAAGGCCTCGTGAGGCGAAACGGCGACCCCGGCTCACGCGTCTGAACACGCCCGGTCCGCTCCGATGCGACCCGGGCGCGGCCCGTCGCCGCTAGTGCTGCTCGCGGCCGGCCTGGCTGTCTGTGCGGCGTCGCGTGCCGGCGGCGCCGACCTCGACGCGCTCGCGCCCTACGCGGGACGCGTCGTCACGGCCATCGTGCTGGTGGGATACGAGAGCACCCGCAACAGCGTGATCCGGCGCGAGATCGAGACTCGCGCCGGGCAGCCGCTGTCGCTCGAGACGATCGCGCACGACCTCCAGCGCCTCGAGAACCTGCAGATCTTCGCGCAGATCGACCTCGAGCCTCAGCCGTCGCCGGACGACGGCGTCGCGCTGACGTTCCGCTTCAAGGAGATGCCGGCGTGGGTCCCGTTGCTCGGCTTCTCCTACACCGAGCAGGACGGCTTCTCGGCCGGCCCGAAGTTCTCCGCGCTCAACCTCGGCGGCCGCGCGATCACGCTCGGCGCGCGCGCCTACTTCGGCGGCGCGAAGCAGTACTCCGCCCGCCTCACCTGGCCCTCGATCGCCGCCCACCACACGACGTTCGACTTCTACGGCGCGCGCCTCAGCCGCACCGACACGCTCAACGAGTTCAAGGAGACGAGCTACGAGTTCAGCCCCGAGCTCAGCCGCTACCTCGGCAGGCACGGTCGGCTCGAGGGCAAGTTCTCGCTGTTCAGGATGCACAGCGACGTGGACGGCAAGACGCTCGACCCCGACAACCAGGACACGCTGCCGCGCGTGGGCGCCTCGATCGGCTGGGACACGCGCGACTCCTGGCGCTTCCCGCGCGAGGGCTGGCAGAACGAGCTCGAGCTCTGGTACACGGACGGCGACGGCGACTTCTGGTCGACCAACCTCGACCTGCGCCGCTGGGTACCGCTGGCGAAGCGCCAGCGCCTGCTGGTGAGCGGCCTGGCCTCGCTGCAGAGCGGGACCGTGGGCGTGGACCTGCCGGAGTACCTGATGTACCGCATGGGCGGCGCCAACAGCATCCGCGGCTATTCGATCGACGACCTCGGCCGCACGCTCTACGGCAAGAACCAGCTGATCGGCACGCTCGAGTACTCGCTGAACCTGGTGCGCGTGCGGCGCTTCGACATCTGGAAGTTCGCGCTTTCGATGGGGCTCGACTTCGCGCTGTTCACCGACGCCGGCATCGCGTGGAGCGAGTCCCGCGATCTCGCGATGAACCGGGCCCGGGGCGGGCTCGGCGCCGGCTTCCGGCTGCTGGTTCCGGGCTCCGAGATGGTGCGCTTCGACGTCGGCTGGAGCCCCGAGGGCGGCTTTCACTTCCACTTCGCGAGCGGGTCGAAGCCGGTGGCGCAGCGCCAGCGGATCCGATAGAAGAGGGCAGGAGCACCGAACGTGATCGACACGCTGCCGCTGATCGACGGCGGACCCACGCACCGGCTGATGCATCGCATCGGCCTGCTGAAGCAGCGGGGCCCGGAGCTGGCGCGCGGGGCGCTGGTGCTGGCGGTCTTCGCATGGCTGCCGATGCTCGTGCTCGCGGCCGCGGCCGGCCACCTGACGGGCGGAGTGCCGGTGCCGTTCCTGTTCGACTACGGCGTCCACGCCCGGCTGCTGTTCAGCCTGCCGCTCTTGATCGTGGCGGAGGTCGTGGTCGGCCCGCGCCTCGGCGCAGCCGCGGCGCGCTTCCTC
>Ga0111538_10010925_pt1 | contig 12063 bp, 11 predicted proteins | sample SoiMethybrSBSTD1_FD_79669 | JGI IMG/M metagenome (GOLD analysis project Ga0111538, IMG submission 79669) | Bulk soil microbial communities from a Populus tree surrounding site in Tennessee, USA - Soil MetaG P. TD hybrid SBSTD1 (version 2)... | ecosystem: Environmental > Terrestrial > Soil >...
CACGCTCGGAAGCCGACACGTCTCCGCTCGGGCGCTACAACCCGCGCAGCGTCGTCGCCGAGCTCGCGCTCGATACGCCCTATAACCGCTCCTACGAGCTCGCGCCCGCGGGCGAGCCGCGCGGCTCCGTGCTGCTGATGCACGGCCTCAGCGACTCGCCGTACGCGATGCGCGGCATCGCCGAGTTGTTCCAGAGCCAGGGCTTTTATGTTGTCGCGCTGCGGCTGCCCGGCCACGGGACGGTGCCCTCGGGCTTGCGCGACGTCCGCTGGCAAGACTGGTATGCGGCGGTGGTCGCGGCCGCCAAGTACGCGGCCGCGCGCGGCGGCAATGGCAAGCCGTTCTACATCGGCGGGTTCTCGACGGGCGCCGCGCTCGCGACGCTGTACTCGACGCGGTCGCTCGACGATACGCAGTTGCCGAGACCGCTTGGCCTCTATCTCGTCTCGCCGGCTATTGGCATTCCGCCGTCCGCGGTGCTGACGAACGTGATCTCGGGGCTCGCGTTCATTCCGGCGTTCGAGAAATCGCGCTGGCTCGACGTGTTCCCCGAGTACGATCCGTACAAATACAACTCGTTTCCCGTCAACGCCGCGAAGCAGATTCACACGCTGACGCGCGTGCTGGCGGACGCGCTCGACGACGCCGGAGAGCGCGGGCGTCTTGCCGACATGCCGCGTGTCGTCGCGTTTCAGTCGATCGTCGACTCGACGATCACGGCGCGCGAAGTGGCGCGCGGCTTACTGGCGCGGTTCCCGCACGCCGATCACGAGCTCGTCGTGTTCGACGTCAACCGCATCGACGCGGTCCAAGGGCTGATCGCGCCGGGGCCGCTCGAGGATCTCGAGCGGATTCGTAACGCAACCGACGTGCCGTATCGCGTGACCTTGATCGCCAGCAGCAGCCCCGGCACGCGCGCCGTCGCAGCCTATACGCGTGAAGCAGGCGCCGCCGAGGTCAGCAAGACCGAGCTCGGTCTCGAGTGGCCGGCTTCGGTCTTCTCGCTCGGTCACGTCGCGTTGCCATTCCCCGCCGACGATCCGGTCTACGGAATCGAGCTGCCGCCGGACGCGAAGCCGAAGTTCAATCTTGGCTCGATGGCGGTGCGCGGCGAGAGTGGTGCGCTCGTGCTGTCGCTCGGCGCGTTCTCGCGGCTACGCTGCAATCCGTTTTTCGACGTCGTGCGCGGGAAGATCCTCGAGACGCTCGTGCGCGACGACCTACAGGCCAGTCAGCCGCGATAAGGAAGCCTACAGCCACTTACGCCGCCGCGCGTACGTGAACGCGCCAGCGGCAATCGTGATCATGACGCCGACGGCGATCGGAAAGCCGCCGGGCCAGTTGAATGCCGGGATGGTCGTGAAGTTCATGCCGTAAAAGCTCGTGATGAACGAGAGCGGCATGAAGATCGCCGACAGAACGGTCAAGCTCCGCATGATGTTGTTGAGCTGTGTATCGACGTTGTCGCGATACGTCTGGATCAGCTCGGAAGTCCGGTCGCGCAGCATCGAGAAGTCCTGCTCGAGCCGCTCGCCGTCGTTGCCTAAGTTGGCGGCCAGCTTGCGCAGTCCCGCTCGGCCCTCGGATCCGTCGGCGGCCACGGTCGCGCTGAACTCGGCCATGTGCATCAAGCTGCGTTCGAGCGGATTCAGCGCTCGGCGCAGGCGCGCGACCTCCCGATAGATCTTCGTGTCCGTCGAGCCTTCCAGCAGCGGCTCTTCGAGCTCTTGTAGCCGATTCAGAACCTGGCGCATTAGATCGACGTAGTTGTCGACGAACGCGGTTTTGGCGAGCCGATACAACAAGTACTCGATGCCGGATTCCCGCAGTTCTCGTTCTCGTTGCAAGACGGTCTCGACCGCCGCGCCGAGCATTTGCGACGGCCGAGCGCCTTCGAACAGCAGCACGAACCGGTCACCGACGACGATGGAGCCGCTGCCCTCCGTGAGCCGGTCCGTCTCCGAGCCGCGGATCAGGACGCCGGTCTTCGGCGGCTCACCGGTAACGGCTGCCTCGTCGGCCCGCTCCTCGACGAAACGAAATTTCTTGAAAACGTAGCGATCGGATGACGTGTCGAGCTCGAGCGCCGTCCCGCCGTCGATGTGCTCGGCTAACAGCTGCGGCAACCCGAAGTGCTCGAGAATTTGCGTGCATACCGTCGCGCCGGTGTGCACGACATGAATGAACGCATTCGCGTCGCGATCGACCTTCGCGAGAATCTCAGCGACGTCGGTGCTGCCATAGCGTCGCAGCGAAGTGCTCGTGAATATCGCCAATGCGATGCGCGTCGAGCCGTTCTCGGCCATCACGCGTTGCGCGCTCGCAGGAAGAGGTAGACGTTTGCGATGACCATGAAAGTGAGGATGCACGGCAACAGCACCGGCAGCGTTTCCTGAGCCGTAAAGTTCGTGGTCCCAATCGCGATCGCCAAGCCGGGGTGGCGGACCGCGCATTCCACCGCGAGCACGGTTCTCTTGTCCCCGTACTGAGCGCCGATCATCAGATGGCCAATCGCCAGGGCGGCGACCGCCACCGTGGCGATTACGACGTAGGACCACAAGTCCATGGTCAGCAAGGCGCGAAAGAGCACACCCGCGACGGCGATCAAGACGACGAGCAGAACGCGCGAACCGATCTTGCCTAAGGGGGCGGCGAAGCGATCGGCCCAAGCGGGGAACAAGGCGCGCACGGCCAGGCCTAGGCCGATCGGAACGAGGATCGTTTTTGCGAGTATCGACAGCAAAGCCACGGGATCGATATCGGCGCTGAATCCGAGCGGAGCCGCGAGCGCTTGCAAGACGGCCGGAACCGTCACGAAAGCCAACGCCGCAAGAGAGAGGTGCAGGCTCGCCATGAACGCCGGGTCGCCGCCTTTCTGCGTGGCCGCTTTGATCATCAACGGCGCGGGCGGGCAGGCCACGAGTATCGCGAGCCCGATCGCGACGGCGGGCGCGGGCTTGAGAACGAGGACGAGGGCGAGCGCGGCCGCGGGGACGAGAACCAAAGCAGCCACGAGCGACCGCAACATCACGAGGGGGCGGTCCTTGAAGAAGGCTACGACGCCGCTCGGCGAGATGCCCAACGCCTGGGCAAATACGATCAGTGCGACGGACAAGGGCGCAATGAACTTGAGGCCTTCGATGATCAGGTCCCGCACGGTGGGGGAGATTACGCACGGGGCGCCACGCGCGCATTCGCCTTTGGACCTATGCGGAGCCGGTACCCTCGCCTCAATGGAGCGGGCGCTCGGACCTAGGTCCAATGTGACCGAGCGCCGAGGCCCGCGACGATGGCCGGCACTTGGAACCGTCGTGACCGACGTCAGGAGGCCCGCGTGACTCGATCAATTGCTGTCGCTCTCTTACTGGTGCTCGCGCATCCCGCGGTCGCGCAGGTGAATCCGGCGTTCGCCGACGTCAGCGACGAGATCGAGATGGTTCGATCAATCGTGCGCATGGAGCGCAAGTCCGCCGTCGAGCAGGCAATGCAGCTCACGCCAGCCGAGAGCACGGCGTTTTGGGGCGTCTACAACGAATACGAAGCCGAGCGAACTCGGGTCAACAACCGCGCCGTCAAGGTCGTTACCGACTACGCCGCCGCGTATCCCGAGGTCGGCGATGCGCGCGCGCAGACGCTCCTCACGGAATCGTTCGCCGCGGACTCGGACCTTTTGAGCCTGAAGAAGAAGTACGCGAAGCGCTTTGCCAAAGTGCTGCCGCCCGCCCGAGTGGCGCGATTCTTCCAGATCGAGCGCAAGCTCGACGCAGTGCAGAACTTGAGCGTTGCCGAGCAGATCCCCCTAATTGATCGATAGCGATCGCTAGCTCGCGCGCACCCCGATCGTGAGGGCACGAGCTCGGTCGTGTCGGCACACTATCGCGCCGGAGAGACAACGATGAAAGCTAGCCGAACCGTGCAGCTGGGCGTCCTGCTCGCGGCACCCATCCTGCTGTGCGCTTTTCCGGCGCGGGCGGCCGACCGCGACAACACCGACGTCATCACGCTCAAGAACGGCGACCGCGTCACCGGCGAAATAGAGCAGCTCGAGTACGGCCTGTTGAAGCTAGCGACGGACGACATGGGCACGATCAACATCGAGTGGAGCGCCATTGCGTCGATCGACAGTAAGTACGTCTTCGACGTGCAAGTGGTCGGAGGGCTCCGCCATTCCGGACTCATCGGCACTTCGGACGACGGCTCGGAGCTCGTGATTCGCGACGAGGGTTCCGGCCGATCCGTGGCCGTGTCCGACGTCGTGCGTATCGAGGAGCTCGAAACCGGTTTCTGGCAGCGGCTGTCCGGGTCGATGTCGATGGGCCTCAACTACACGAAGTCGACGGGCATCCGCACCAGCAACATCAACATCAGCTCCGCGTATCAGGGTGACAAGACCAAGGCGACGCTCGACATCAGTGCGGCCGAGACGTCGAGCCCCGACGTGGAGAAGAGCGAGCGCGAGAACATCACCTCGACCGTGCAGTTCCAACTCGAGCGCCCGTCATTCGTGATGTTGTTGAATACGCTCGAGCGCAACGACGAGCTCGGTATCGATGCGCGACTCACGACCGGCGCGGGCCTCGCGCGCTATTTCGCGCAAGATGAGGACAGCGAGATCATGTTGTTCGCCGGCGCCGTCGCGAACCAGGAATGGACCGACTCGGGGGGCGACGGCGTCACCCTCGAAGACGACAGCCAACAGAGCTTGGAAGGCGCGCTCGGCGCGACTTGGCGCATCTTTCGGTTCGGCGATCCGGACGTCAGCTTGAGCTCGTCGGCATTTCTCTATCCGAGTCTCACGGAATCCGGGCGACACCGCGGCAACTTGGACGTCAGCCTGCGGCGCGAGATCATCAGCGACTTGTTCTTCGATATCTCGTTCTACGAAAGCTACGACAGCGATCCGCCGTCGGGTGGGCAGACAACCGACTACGGCTTCGTGACGTCTCTCGGCTACAAGTTCTGAGGCTTCAGCCGGCTTCCGGATCGTTCCTCAAGTGGCCGATCTCCTTGAGATCTCGCTCGAGGAAGTAGCTCAAGAACGTCCGAATCGCAGCGATCGCGGCCAGTTGGCCGATTTGCTCCCAGGTCGGGGAGATCGCGCTGCGTACGATGTCGCCTGCGAGCGCGAACTGCAACGCGCCGAGCAGGTAGCTGCCGAATTCGACCCAGATCGCGCGGCCCCAACCCGGGTGCCGCTCCCCGCGCACGAACGCCGTAGTTATCGCGAGTAGCGCATGGATGGAGCCGAACGCTACGAGCAGCACCGCGACGGTTTCGACGCCAAGCGCGACGTGACTGGCAACGGTTCTGAGGAGCTCTTCCATTCAACATTCCTCGCCGAGCTTGGTCATGGTTCGCCCGCCGGCGCGGAACGCACGATGCAACGAAACCCCAAGTGGCAGGTGGACGTATCGATCGGCTGCGCCATGCGCGCCGCCGGCCGATAACGGCGGCAATAGTTCGCCGCGCACAGATACGAGCCGCCCTTCATGACCTTGCGCGGAATCTTGATGGCTTGCGCGGGATCGAAGCTGTCCTCGAGCTTGCCGCCGCGTGGATTCGTCGGCGCGCAGCACGCCGACGCGCCGCCTTCGTGGCTGCTGCTGTACCAGTCCGTCGTCCACTCCCAAACGTTGCCGGTCATCTCGTGGAGCCCGTGGCCGTTCGGCGGAAACGACCCGACCGGCGCCGTCCATTCGTAGCCGTCGTCGTTCGTGTTCTGCCAGGGGAACTCGCCCTGCCAAGTGTTCGCGCGTAGCTCGCCGTTCGGCGCGAGCTCGTCGCCCCAAGCGAACTCGGCGCCCTCGAGGCCACCCCGTGCCGCGAGCTCCCACTCCGCTTCCGTCGGCAACTCTTTTCCGACCCACTTTGCATACGCCTCGGCATCCTCGAACGCGACGTGGACCACGGGGTGATCCCAAAGGCCCTGCAACGAGCTTCGCGGGCCGCGCGGGTGGCGCCAATCGGCGCCGGGGATGTACTGCCACCAGTTATAGGCGTTGCGCAAATCGACTCGACCCGCCGGCTTCACGAAGACGACGGACGACGGCACGAGCAGCTCGGGCTGTGCGCCGGGGTAGAGCGCGGGGTCCACGGGGCGCTCGGCCAGCGTCACGTAGCCCGTCGCACGGACGAAGCGGTCGAAATCGCGATTGGTCACCGTGTAGCGGTCCATCCAAAAGCCGTCGACCGTGACGACGTGTGCCGGCGCTTCCTCGGGATAGTGGTGGTCCGAGCCCATGAGGAAGGTCGCGCCCGGAATGAAGCGCAGGTCGGCTTCGTCGTGGAGCTTCGCCTTGGGATCGACCATTGTGCGCTCGTCGCAGCGCGCTCTCAGATGGCGCGCATCAGCACGGCGAGGAATGCCACGACGCCGATGACGGTCAACGCGATCGTGACCGCATAGATGGGCGTGTTGCCCGGAGCGTTACCGATGCCGGCGATCGCGGCGAAGTCGCTCTGCCACAAGTAGCGGACCGTGGCGCGGTACTGCAACGCCGAGATGATCAGTGCGGCGACGCCTGCCGCGATCAAGACGAGCCCGACGTAGCGCGCCGCGAACGGTTGCGCCGCCGGTGCGACGCCTTCCATGTCGTTCAGGCGCTCGAAGAACTGCACGATCGTGAAGCCGAAGCCAACCAGCGTGATCGCCATGCGGATCCAGGCCATCATGGTCATCTCGAGCGCCAGCCGCGTGTTGAGCCAGGCGAAGTGGCTGCTGACGGCCTCCTTCCCTTGAAACTCCTCGGCGGCTCGTGACGCGTGACCTTCCATTGGCAGCGTCCCGTTGCGCTCTACTGCGTGCGCTCGCCGAGATCGACTTTGAAGTACAGCATGAAGCCGTCGTAGCCCCAGTCGAGGCGGCTGTCGAAGCCGTTATCCTCGATGGCGCCGAGGTTCATCGATACCTTGTTGTACGCGAGCCCGACCGCCATTCGCTTGCCGAAGCCGTAGTCGGCGCCGACGTAGAGGTCGGTGAGGCGGCCCTCGAAGTCTGTGCTGTCGTAGCCGAACCACTGGGCCGCGCCGCGCAGTGTGATGCGATCGTTGAACGCGTAATCGCCGCGCAGTCCGAACACCGGCAGCGGCGCCGTGACGTCCTCCGACTCCCTCTGCCCGAGCGTCTGTTGGCTCAACGTCAACGACGTGTCGGCGATATAGAGGCCGCCGGTGAGCCCGAGCCAGCCGCGGTCCTTCACCAGCACCGCGTACGTGTAGTCGGCCTTGATGATAGACAGCTTCGACTCGGTGTTGATCGCGGTGTTGATCACCCACGTCCGGTCGCCGAAATCGATCGTCTCCTTGATGGGAAACGTCGAGTCGCGGTTTAGATTGAAGTACGCGCCGTCGAGGCGGTGCCGTTTGCCGAGCCAGACGTAGCCGCCCAAGCGTGCGACGTTCGTCGACGACTCGAGGCCGAGATCGTCCTCGAGGTCGATCTCTGTGCCGCTGCCGTCGTCGGAGTCGAGCCGCGTCGTCGACTGCCGATCGGTGATGAACGCGCCGACCATGATGCCTGCGCGTTCGGTGCCAGCGGTCGGTTGAGCATTCCCCGCAAGGGGGGCCAGGTACGCCAGCGAGGCGATGCTCGCGAGGGCGCAGAGGCGATTTATGGTTTTCACGGGCGCCATTTACGCATTCGCGCTGCGGGCGCGCAAATCGGACCTTCGGCTCATGTCGCGGCGCCCCTCCGTTGGCAACGCAGTTGACCGGTCGGAACGTTGGCTCTACGGTGGTCCGCGCCCGTACTTCAAGGGGGATAAGAACGTGAAAGCGTCCGCCGCGCTCTTGGCCGTTCTCGTTTCAACCGGATCGCTGCCGCTCGTGGCCCAGCCGCCGCCGTCGCCGCCGCCCCCGCCGTGCACGCCGGGCGACAACGTCGTTTGCGGCCAGCAGGCGCCCGAGGATCTCGTCGCCCTCGGGCCGCAGTGGGTGGCCGCCGGCGCCTATTCCGGCACGGGCGGAATCGCGTTGATTCGCGTTAGCGATCGCACTTCACACACGGCGTATCCGTCGCCGTCGGCCACGAATCGTCCCGACCCGAAAACCTATCCGGACTGCCCCAGCCCGCCGGGCGCGGGTGGCGCTGCGTTCACGACGCACGGCGTCTACGTGGCGCCGGGCAATGGCCCCGTCCACAAGCTGTTCGTCGTCGGTCACGGCGCGCGCGAGTCGATCGAGGTGTTCGAGGTCGACACTAGACCTGCGATGCCCGCGGTTACCTGGCTCGGCTGCGTCGTCGCGCCGGAGCCGATCGGACTCAACTCCGTTCGCGGCTTGTCCGACGGCGGTTTCATCACGACGAATTTCTTGCCGCGCGGCACTTCTCGCGAGGCCACTCAGCGCATGCTCGGCGGCGAGCGCAATGGCGAGATCTGGGAATGGCACACGGCATCCGGGTGGCAGAAGGTGCCCGGTAGCGAGGCGTCCGGTGCGAACGGCGTCGAGCTCTCCGAGGACGGCAAGACGTTGTACGTGGCGGAGTGGGGGAGTCAATCGTTCTTCAGGCTCTCGCGCGGCGCGACGCCGCCGAAGCGCGACGAGATACCGCTCGGCTTTCGCGTCGACAACATTCACTGGGCGCGCGACGGTTCGTTGTTCGCCGTCGGCCAGGCCGAGCAAGGTTGGAAAGCCGTGAAGGTCGAGCCGCGCACGCTCGCCGTGCGCGAGGTCGTGACGCAGGCCGATACGCCGGAATTCGGCGCCGGCACGGCGCTCGTCGAAGTCGGCAACAAGCTCTGGGTCGGCTCGTTCCGCGGCAACCGGATCGTGATCGTCCCGGCGCCGTAGCTTAGTCGCCGCGCAGCCGTTCGACGCGCAGTGCCGAAAGCGCGACGCGCCCGTTCGTGATCTTGACGCCCTCGCCGCGCAATCGGCGAGCTTGCTCGCGGAACGCGCTCGAGCCCGGCGGGAACGCGATCTTGCCGCCGGCGCCGACGACGCGATGCCATGGGAGGTGCAGCCCTTCCGGCGTGTGCTTCAGCGCATAACCCGTCTGCCGGGCGCGGCCCGGCAGTCCCGCGGCACGCGCGACGTCGCCATACGTCGAAACCACGCCGGGCGGAATTTGCGCGACGACGTCCCAGATCGCTTGAATGGCCGGGTTCTCCTCGATACTCCGCGAGCTCCGCCGAAGCGTCCTTCTGCCGTGCCGGAGCAGCGCGGCCGGCTTCGTTTTGCGGCGTTTGACGCGCGGCGGGCTCACGGTGCTTGCGCGCCGGTTCCTTCGACGCGTTTCGGAATGTCGTCCGCGCGTTGGCTCGCGCGAAACTCGATGACTCTGAACTCGGCGAGCCCGTGTTTGCAGAAAGGGTCCTCGCGCATGATGGTTTCGATTTCCTCGCGGCTCTTGCCGAGCGCCAAGATGATGCCGCCGTCGCGCGGGACCTTGCGGCCCGAGATCAAGAACCGTCCTTCGGCATAGTGCTTGTTCAAGAACGCCATGTGGGCGCGCATGCGCGCATCGATCTCTTTGAGATCCGCTTTGTAGATGAGCTCGACGACGAACATCGGTGCGGCTACTCGCGCGGCTTTGTCGACGGCGCGAGCTCGTACAGCAGCTCGAGGGCCGCGCGCGGTGTCAGCGTGTCGACATCGAGCTTTGCGAGCCGCTCGAGTACACGCTGCTGTTCGTCCGTCGTCTTGGGGGCGGCCTCTCGCTCGAAGCGGAGCTCCGTTTGCGGGCTCGCCGGCAGCAGCGCCTGCTGGTGTTTCTCGAGGCGGCGCAGGTACTCGCGCGCGCGATCGACGACGTCGCGCGGCACGCCGGCGAGCTCGGCGACGTGCAGGCCGTAGCTCTGACTCGCGGGGCCCGGCTTCACGCTGTGCAGAAAGATCAGCTCGCGGCCGTGCTCGGTCGCGTCGAGGTGCACGTTGCGGCAGGCGGGCACTTCCTCGGGCAGGCTCGTCAGCTCGAAGTAGTGCGTCGCGAACAGCGTGAACGCGCCGATCCGCTGCGCAATGTGTCGGGCAGCAGCCCACGCGAGCGACAGGCCGTCGAACGTGCTCGTCCCGCGGCCGACCTCGTCCATCAGCACGAGGCTCGAGCGCGTCGCGCTGTTCAGGATGTTCGCTGTCTCCGTCATCTCGACCATGAACGTCGAGCGGCCGCCGGTGAGATCGTCGGCGGCGCCGATGCGCGTGAAGATGCGGTCGATCGGACCGATCGTCGCGGACTCGGCCGGGACGGCGCTGCCGATGTGCGCGAGGATCGCGATCAGCGCCGTCTGGCGCATGTAGGTCGATTTGCCGCCCATGTTCGGGCCCGTGATGATCAGCATGCGCTCGTGCTCGCCTAAGGCGAGATCGTTCGGCACGAACGGCTGCGAGCTCGATTGCTCGACGCCGAGATGGCGGCCGCCGCGATACTCGAAGAGCGGCTCGTCGACGAGGTTCGGCAGCACGAGCTTCAGCGTGTGAGCACGCTCCGCCAAGTCGATCAGCGTATCGAGCTCGGCGACGGCCTCGGCCGTGCGCTGCAACGCGGCGAGGTCGCGCGCGAGCAAGTCGAGCAGCTCGTCGTAGAGCTGTTTCTCGCGCGCCAGCGAGCGCTCGCGCGCCGACAGCACTTTGTCCTCGAAGTCTTTGAGCTCCGGAGTGATGTAGCGCTCGGCGCCCTTGAGTGTCTGGCGGCGGATGAAGTCGGCCGGCGCGCTCGCGGCTTGGCCGCGCGTGAGCTCGATGTAGAAGCCGTGCACGCGGTTGTAGCCGACTTTCAAGTTCGCGATGCCGGTACGCGCCTTCTCACGCGCCTCGTAGTCGGCGAGATACTGGTCGGCGTTCGTGCTGATGAGCCGCAGCTCGTCCAAGTCGGCGTCGTAGCCCGGCGCGATGACGCCGCCGTCGCGCAGCAGTGCGGGCGGCGTCTCGACGAGCGCGCGCCTCAAGAGGGCCTGCTCCGCGGCGTGCTCGCCGCAATGAGCGGCGAGTGTTTGCAGCCGCTCGGCCGCGAGCGGTGCTGCCAAGCGGCGCAGCGCCGGCAGTTGCGCGAGGCTGTCGCGCAAGCCCGTGAGATCGCGCGGCCGCGCCGACCGAAGGCCGATGCGCGTCAGAATGCGCTCGAGATCGCCGATCTCCTTGAGGACAGCTTGCAGCGCTTGCACGGGCCTCGAGCGCTGCAAGACGTCGATGGCTTGCTGCCGCCGTTTGAGCTCTGCGCGGTCGCGGATCGGCCGATTCAACCAGCGGCGCAGATGCCGGCTGCCCATCGCCGTCGCGCACCGGTCGAGGAGGCCGGCGAGCGTGTACTCCGCGCGGGCGCCCAAGCTCGTCTCGATCTCGAGGTTACGGCGCGTCTGCGCATCGAGAATCACGGCTTGCTCGCGCCGCTCGCGCGTCAGCGTGCGCAGGTGCGGCAGGGCGGCGCGTTGCGTGTCCTTCGCGTACTGGAGCAGGCAGCCCGCCGCGCCAACACCGGCCAACGCATCCTCGGCGTCGAAGCCCGCAAGGTCGAGCGTGCCGAGCTGCTCGCAGAGCAGCCGCTTGCCGGTGCCCGGATCGAAATGCCACGGCGGGCGCCGCCGTGTGCCGGCGAGGCTCACGAGCCACGCGGGTGCGTCGATGTCCTCAGCGAGCAAGAGCTCCGCCGGCCTCAGGCGCTCGATCTCGGCATGCAGCGACTCGACGTCGTTGAGCTCGGTCAAGCTGAAACGGCCGCCGGCGAGGTCGAGCCACGCGAGGCCGATACGCGGCGTGAACGTCACGGCTGCAAGCAGGCGCGTCTCCTTGTCCTCGAGCAGCGCCGCGTCCGTAAGTGTGCCGGGCGTGACGACGCGCACGACCTCGCGCGCGACGGGGCCTTTGCTCGTGGCCGGATCGCCGATCTGCTCGCAGATCGCGACCGACTCGCCGAGGCGCACGAGCTTCCCGAGATAGCTCTCTACCGCGTGCACGGGCACGCCGGCCATCGGGATCGGCTCGCCGCCCGATTGGCCGCGGCGCGTCAACGTGATGTCGATGAGCTTCGCCGTGCGCCGCGCGTCATCGTAGAAGAGCTCGTAGAAGTCGCCCATGCGATAGAACAGCAGCGTGTCCGGAAACCGCGCCTTGATGGCGTGGTACTGC
>Ga0111538_10010929_pt1 | contig 12060 bp, 6 predicted proteins | sample SoiMethybrSBSTD1_FD_79669 | JGI IMG/M metagenome (GOLD analysis project Ga0111538, IMG submission 79669) | Bulk soil microbial communities from a Populus tree surrounding site in Tennessee, USA - Soil MetaG P. TD hybrid SBSTD1 (version 2)... | ecosystem: Environmental > Terrestrial > Soil > Tree...
AATGGATAGAGGAAGAGGAACGCGATGCAGGCGGCAACCGCGATCAGTGTGCTGCGTTTCATGTCAGGGCACCGGGTCGGCGCCGTGTGCGCCCAACGGATGGCAGCGCATCAACCGACGCATGGAAAGGGGGAGTCCGCGCAGGAAGCCATGGCGTTCGAACGCCTCGATCGCGTACTGCGAGCACGAAGGCGTGAACCGGCAGGAGCCGCGGAACAGGGGTGCGAAGGTGAGCTGGTAGATCCGGATCGCGAGAATCGCGAGATGGCGCATCGGCGTCACGCGTCGGCCGGCAGGGACGCCAGCGTCCCGGCCGACCCGAGCACGCGCTCGACGTCGGAGGCCAGATCCTGGTGGAGCGCCGTGAGGGCGCTCCGATAGGCCACGACCATCATGAGGTAACCCGTTTGCGGCACCCGTTCCCAGCGGCGCCGAACGATCTCGCGCAGCCGGCGTCGGGCGCGATTGCGCTGGACGGCGTTGCCGACTCCGCGCTTGCTTGCCACGAACCCCACCCGGGTCGGCTCACCCGGCGCCGCGTAGACGACGACCACGCAGTGGCGACCCCGGAATGCTGTACCGGAACTCTTCACGCGCTCGTAATCCCGGGTACTGCGAAGGCGACCATCCCGACCGATGCGTTCCATGGCGGGAATGTCCGGGGTTCGGCACGAGGAGGGTGGGACGCGCGGGATTGTCGGGAGCAGCCCGTTCCACGAGGATTCGAGGACCGAATGCACCCGGCAACCTACGGCGCCTACTTCTTCTCCGACGAGACTGAGAGCCGCTTGCGCCCCTGCTTCCGCCGGGCCGACAACACCTTGCGGCCGCCCTTGGTGCTCATTCGGGCGCGGAAGCCATGCGTCTTCTTGCGGCGGCGATTGCGCGGCTGATACGTGCGCTTCGGCATTGGTTCAAAACACCTCGTTGCAACAGGATGGGACGTCCAAAAGACGGGGCAAATTACGGGAGTAACGGGGGGGAGTCAAATTGGGAGGCTTGCGCGGCCCCCTCGGGGCCGGGCGACCGCCACCGTCAGTCGCGCAGGACGGTCAGCTTTTTCTGCCCGGTAAAGCTCCCGGAGCGTACCCGGTAGAAGTAGATCCCGGAACCCAGGCGGCGTCCCGCGTCGTCGGCGCCATCCCAGGTCAACTCGTGGGACTTGCCTCCCTGGAACACCCGATCGGCGAGTTTGCGAAGCTGGCGCCCGGAAACGTCGTAGATGTGCACCTCGACCCGCTCGGTGCGCTCGACGCCGAACACGAGTTTCGCAGTACCGTGGCGGACCGGGTTCTCCGAGCGCAGGCCGAGGAAGGAGACGAACGGCGTGCCGTCCTGACCGGGCAGGTCGCCGATCCCGGTGGGAATCGACGGACAACCCTGCAGAGTGTTCGCGAGCATGTTCAACCACAGGTGGATCAGGCCGTCCCGCGCGGCGGTGAAGCGGCTTCCCTGCTGGCCACCCTGCAGGTCCGGACTTCCGAACAGACCGAACGTCCAGCCCATGATGAGGGTCCTGGCCTGGCGGCCCCCGGCGAGGTTTTCCGGCATGTAGATCGCCGCCGGCCACGGATCGGCGATCCCGGTGTTCTCATAGAAGGCCGCGGCGGTCGCCGTCGGCGTCGCAGGGTTCACGTCGAACGCATCGGTGAGGGACGCGCACGGACTGTAGACGCCATAGATGGCCCCGGTCGTGATGATGGGAGAGCCCGCGGTCAGCAGATCGGGGAAGTCATCCATGCTGCCCGAGTCGGTCCGATAGTCGTCCGCCTTGAGCAGCGTGCCGAAATGAGTGTTCATCATCGAGCTGGATGCAGACGCACCGTCGAGACCCGAGCCGATATCCATGCCACTCATGGTGACCAGGCGCGTGACGTTCGGGCTGTTGTTGGTGATGAAATCGGTGATGAGCCCGGCGTCATCGTCGGTCTGATCCGTGAACGGGCCGAGCAGGTTCGAGCCGAGGTCGGCAGCCAGAACGATCAGGTTGCGGTAGTAGCTGCGAAGCAGCTTGCGGGTCGGACCGGTCGGGGTCGGGCAACCGCCGAGCGCGGTCCGGTTTCCCAGCCGGCCCGCCGGCACATTCGAATCGCCGCCGACCACGTCGTACACGTCGTAGGCTGAGCCCTCATGACCGAGGTTCGCGGACACGACCGCCCCACCGTTCGCGGGCTGGACCTCGGGATCCGTGATCGCGATCGGGTAGTCCGCATAGGGCGATGACCAGTAGCCGTGCCCCGCGCCCCACTTCGTGACGCGCGTGAGCCCGATGGCACGCGCCAGGTTGTCCCACACCACCAGGTCGCCACGGCGGGAACCGTAGTTTGCGACCAGCATGCAGGCGGTCGGTGTTCCTGCATTCCCCGGGAAACCCGGATCCTTCCAGCGGTCGGGCAGTGCATCCCAGGTGGCGAACCGGATCCCGTCCCAGTGGCCGCCGGCGAACATCGGCTGCGGCAGGATCGCCGTGGTGTCCGGCACCATCGCGTAATCGATGGTGTTCCCGACCAGTGCGCGGCGGAAGAAGTATTCGATGTGCGTGCCCGGGGTGAACAGGTTGTTGGGGAGGATCTTCATCCCCTCGTTCGCGGCGAGCGCTGCACGGCGGCTGTGATCGGGATCGATGTCGGTGGGATCGGATGAGTAGTCACGCTCGTGGATCGTCGACATGTACGACTCGGCCACCACGCTGGCGTCGTTGGTCACGCGCTCGAGCGTGTCCATGCGGACGCTGATCCAGACGTTCGGGTCCCAGTCGTTGGCGGCGGTCCTACCGCCGTTGACGTCCCGCATCCGGTAGGGCGCACCGCCCGCCACATTGGCGCTGCCCGGATTCTTGCAGGTGCCGAACAGTCCCACGTCGTTCATCAGCGTGCCCCACCACGAGCCGTCGCCCTCGGTCGCTGGCGTGCAACCGTTGACTGGGGTCGACTGGCACAGTCCCGACAAACGATCGCCGATCGTCACGTAGTTGCCGGGGCCCGGATACACGCGGAACACGAGATCCATGCGCACGGTCGAACCGGGGGCCACGACGTACATCGAATCGCCTGCGATCACCGGGCGGCTCAGACCTCCGGTCGGCGTGGAGGTGTTGAAACCGGTCTTCGTCAGACAGGTCAGCCGATCGAACGCTGGCGTTCCCACCGCCGCATCCGCCGCCACTCCGTTGTACGGGAACGCATCCTGAAGGACGTTCCACGGCGCCATGCTGATCGGAGCCGGCGCGGGCGTGTCGATGAAACCAATCGCGATGTTGTCGATGTAGCCGCCGCCGGCCGGATCACTCTGGTCGTTGCCGCACTGAAGCGGGAAGGAGTTGTTGGTGTTGCATCGAGACCAGTACTCGATCACGACCTGGATCGAGTCGGGGATTCCCGATGCGTTCGAAGTCTTGATCAGGTTGCCGATCTTGCCGTTCGCGCCCGATGGGCTCGCGCTCGCGAAACATCCGTAGGTGAAGGTGTACGAGGTGAACTGGGACGGCTTGCGCTGCCCCCAGCACTTGACGCCGTTGGTCTGCTGCATCGGATAGGTGTTCCACGCAACCCGGATTCCTCCTCCGTTGTTCACAAAATCGAACCCGTGCGTATAGACGTCGAACCTCACCCGGATGTCGTGCAGTGCGTCCGCAATCTCCTGATCGATCCCCATTTCGTTGTAGAACCCGGGCCCGTTCCCGGATGCCATGAGGTTGATCGTGGGCGAGATGAAGAAGTCGGCGCGCTCTCTCCGCCATTCATTCATGGGCCCGGTGGAACGATCGTTGAAATCGTGATCGCCCGCCACGATCGCGTTGCCGGCCATGTTGCACACCCGGAACGAGCCGCCGACCGGCCCGCACGGATCGGCGTAGATCAGGCTCGTGTAGGGGCCGGCGCCGAGGTTGTGCCAGTGCCAGTGGGCAGCGACCGGTTTACCGGTCGACTTCCAGGTCGTGGAGGGCGGCGTTGCGATCGCGTTGTCGATCGCGTCCGGGGAGTCGAATCCGTGGAAGTCCGGGCCGGAGCCGGTATCGACTGCCACGTTGTCGATCAGGACCGCGCCCACCGTCCCCGAGTTGAATCCGCGTTCGTACGTGTCTTCGTCATCCCAGGCGCGATCGGTCTTGACCCGGAACACCAGACGGACGAATCCACCCGGGCCCGGCTGCGCGTCGAGCATCGGCTGGATCACCGAATTGGGAAGGACCTGGAGGCCGCTGCCGGCGGGCGCCACCATCACTCCGGTCCTTCCCAGGACGCGTCGATAGGGCGCGTTGATGTCGAGGATTTCCGAGAACCAGCGCCGCTGCGGATCGTACACCGGCTTCGCCGCGCCGCCCGCCGCGCCGATCCACGCCGCGTCGTTCACCGGCACTCCGACGTAGACCATGAACGAATCCCGCGGTGCATTGACGCCGGCCACGGTGGCACTGATGAAGTTCCCGTCGTTGAGCGTCGGAACCTTGAGTGGATCACCGTGATACCAGCCGTATACCTCGCCGAACGCATCGTTCGCCTTGCCGGTCGAGAGCGCGGTCCGATAGTCGAACGAAACCGTGAGCGAGCCACCGTCGGCGACCGCGAAGTCGCGGTACAGGAGCTGATCCCACTGCGATCCGTAGCCGGGGTAATTCGCGTCGGTGAATCCGGTGGGGTTGAGGGCTCCGGCCGGCCGGAAATGATTGTCGCCGTAATTCTGGACGATGCTGGCGTTGTACCACTGCCCGGTCTGCGGATCGCGATACGTGGTGTCGCCGTGCGCGCGCAGCCCGCACCACGCCGAGCCGGTCCCGGCGATCGGGGTCCACGCCGGTGCGATCGGGGATGTGTTGGCGATCGCCGGCGCCATCGCGGTCGAGCCGCCATCGACGTGCCAGTACCCGGTGACACCATAGGTGGCCTTGCCGGCGGTGCCGCGGTGATTGCCGGCATTCCCGTAATCGAGGCACCACGCGTATCGGTACCGCCAGTCGCTGCCCTGGTACGTGGTCTGGTACGGCATCGGCACCGCGTTCCAGCCCTGCAGCGTGTCGGTTTCACCCGGGTTGAAGCGGTCGAAGTCCCAGTATCCGTTGTTCGCAACGGTCACCGGTGACGAGGGTGACGTCGTGACGCGGTAGCCGCCGCGTCCGACGTGGAATGGCCCATGCCCGCTCCAGCTCGGATTCGACGACCACGGCACGTTGTGCGTACCGACCACGTGCCCCACCCACACCGTGTCGCCGTCGGCGAGGTCTGAATTGGTGCGGAGCGCAGCGCGACGCGCGTTGCGCTGCATCTGCTGCAGCTCGATCATCGGGTTCTCGTGGACATACTCGTCGGCGGTAGCGCCCACCTGCAGCAGGGCGACGCACGACAACGCAGCCAGGAACGCGCGACGCGCACGGCAGACACCGTGCGTAGCCATGAGGCTCCTCCGTTCGTGAAAACCCTTCGGTCGAGTCAGTCTCGCAGAACGGTCAGCTTTCTCTGCCCGGTGAAGCTCCCGGACTTGACGCTATAGAAGTAGACGCCTGCGCCGAGCTTCCGCCCCGCGTCGTCGGCGCCGTCCCAGATCAGTTCGTGCGACTTGCCGCCTTCGAACACGCGATCGGCGAGCTTGCGGAGTCGGCGACCGCTCACGTCATAGATGTGAACCTCGACCCGCTCGGTTCGCTCGACGCCGAACACGAGTTTCGCAGTGCCGTGGCGGACGGGATTCTCCGAGCGAAGGCCGAGGAAGGAGACGAACGGCGCGCCCGAGTGTCCGGGTAGATCGCCGATCCCGATCGGCGAGCCGCCGAACGATGCGCAGCCCTGCGCCATGTTCGTGAGCAGGTCGAGCCACAGCAGGTACATGCCGCCGCGCTCGACGGTGAAGCGACTGCCCTGCTGGCCGCCCTGGCCATCGGGACTCCCGAACACGCCGAACGTCCATCCCATGACCAGCGTCCGCGCCTGACGACCGTTGCCGAGGTTCTCGGGTACATAGACGGCCGCGGTCCACGGATCGTCGTGTCCGAGGTTTTCCAGATTCGCGGCTGCCATCGCCCCTACCGCGTTGATGGGGATGAACGTGCTCAGCACGCTTTGACAGACGGTCCACATGCCCGAGACCGATCCCGCAGTGAATGCCGGAGAGCCCGTGGTAATCAGATCGGAAATCGCCTTGCCCGCCTCCCCCGTGTAACTCCCCCCCTCGGGGAAGCCCACTCCGAGCAGATCGTAGAGATTCCATTGCACGGTGGAGATGGGTGATGCGCCGATCCACACCATCGAACGAACCCCGGACGGACTGCTGTTGGTGATGTAATCCGTGAACAACCCGGCATCGTCGCTGCTGATCCCGGCGCTGATCTGGGAGCCGAAGAAATAATTTCGAAGATCCGCCGTGAGCAGGATGAGATTGGGGTAGAACGAGCGGAGCATCTTCGGCGTCGGCCCGGTGGGGGTTGGACAGCCGGCGGTCGCGATTCGGTTCCCCAAACGACCCGCGTTGTCATCGGCCTCGCCACCCGCGACGTCGTACACGTCGTAGAGCGAGCCTTCGTGACCGAGATTCGCCGCCACCACACTCCCGCCGTTCGCAGGCTGTGCGGCCGGATCCGTGATCGTCAGGGGGAAATCACCGGTCGGTGACGACCAGTAGCCATGCCCTGCCCCCCATTTTTCCGGGCGGGTGAGCCCGAGCGACCGGGCCATGTTGTCCCACACCACGAGGTCGCCGCGGCGCGATCCATAGTTCGCGACCAGCATGCAAGCACCCGGGCCGCCGTACGCAGGATCCTTCCAGCGGTCGGGCAGTGCGTCCCAGCTGGCGAACCGGATGCCATCCCAGTTGCCGCCGGAGAATGTGGGCTGCGGCTGGATGTAGGTGGTGTCCGGCATCATCACGAAGTCGGTCGTGTTCGCGACCAGCGTCCGGCGGAAGAAGTATTCGATGTGCGTGCCCGGCGTGAACAACTGATTGGGCAGGATCTTCGCGCCCTCGTTCGAAGCGAGGGGCATGCGGCGACCGAAGTCCGGATCGAGGTCGGTCGGGTCCGCGGAGTAGTCGCGCTCGTGGATGGTCGACATGTAGCGGCCGCTCACCGCGGTGGCGTCGTTGTTGACCTTCTCGAGCGTGTCCATCCGGACGCTGATCCACACGTTGGGATCCCACTCGTTCACCGCGGTTCCACCGCCGTTGACGTCCCGCATGCGATACGGGCCACCGCCACCTGCATTCGCCGCCCCGGGCGTCTTGTAGGTGCCGAACAGGCCGACATCGTTCATCAGCGTGCCCCACCACGACCCGTCTCCTTCGGTGGCCTGGATGCACGCGGCGTTCGGCGTCACGCACAGGCCGGAGGTGCGATCCCCCGACGTGACGTAATTGCCGGGGCCCGGATACACGCGGAAGACCAGGTCCAGGCGGACCCCTGCTCCGGGAGCGGAAACGACCATGGAATCCCCGGCGACCAGCACCCGGTTCGTGCCACCCTGCCCGATGTCATCGCCGCTTTTCGTCAAGCACGTGAGGCGATCGAATGCCGGCGTGCCGATCGCGGCATCCGCCGCAGCTCCGTTGGAAGGGAAGGCGTCCTGCAGCACTTCCCACGGCGTCACCGCCAACGGGCCGTAGTTCGGAACGTCGACGAATCCAACCGCGATGTTGTCGATGTAACCGCCGCCCGCGCCGAGCGGATCGAAACCGGTGTAGCAGCCATCCGGAAGGAACGCCGTGTTGCGCAGGCACACGGTCAGCCGCTCGATCACCACCTGGATCGAGTCCGGCACGCCACTCACGTTGGAAGTCCTGATCAGATTGTCGATGATGCCGTTCGCACCCGAAGGATTGGCGAAACTGAAACAGCCGGTCATGTACGAATAGCTCGAGAACTGGGCCCGTTTGCGCTGCGACCAGACCTTGACCCCGGCATTCGTCACCGCGGGCGGATTGGCTCCCGACACGGCGCCCTGCTGGGCGGGATAGAAGTTCCACGCCACGCGGATGCCGCCGGTGCCGAGCGCGGTGTCGAAGCCGCGCGGGAAGACGTCGAAGCGCACCCGGATGTCGGTTGCACGCGCGACCTCCTGGTCGATTCCGATCTCGTTGTAGAAGCCGGGGCCGTTGCCGGTCGCCATCAGGTTGATGGTGGGCGAGATGAAGTAGTCCTGCTGCTCCGCGTTCCACTCATTCGTCGCGCCGTGAAGCTTCTCGTTCTGGTCGTGGTCACCGATCGAGATGACGTTGCCGCGCATGTTGCAGATGCGGTTCACGCCGCCGATCGGGCCGCACGGGTCGACGTAGACGAGATCGGTGTACGGCGCGCCGCCTTCGAGGTTGTGCCAGTGCCACTGCGACGAGATCGGTTTGCCGGTCGCCTTCCAGGTGTCGGTCGGCGGGGTGGCGTTGTCGTTGTCGATGTCGCCCGCGGCATCGAATCCGTGCGGGGCGCCGCCGTTGACGACGACGTTGTCGATGATCGCGGCCCCCGCCGAACCCGAACCGAATCCACGCTGATACGTGTCTTCGTCGTCGTACGCGCGGTCGGTCTTGACGCGGAACGCCACCCGCACGGTGGCACCCGGCACGAATCCGCCTGCCACCAGCGCACCGGTGTTCGCCGGTGCCGCCATCACGCCGGTCTTCGCGAAGATCCGGCGATACGCAGCATGGATGTTGATCACTTCCGAGAACCAGCGACGCTGCCTGTCGTACACCGGCTTGGGCACGCCTCCCAACGCCCCGACCCACGCCGCGTCGTTGACCGGCGAGCCGACGTACACCATGAACGAGTCGCGCGGCGCATTCGCGGCCCCGGCGTCGCTGGCGCTGATGAAGTTCCCGTCGTTGAGCGCCGGGACCTTGAGCGGGTCACCCAGGTAGTAGCCGTACGCATTGCCGACGCCGTCGTTCGCCTTGAAGGTCGAGAGCGCGGTCCGGTAATCGAACGACACGGTGACGTTGCCGGCGCCGTCCGCGGTGAAGTCGCGATACAGGATCTGATCCCACTGCGAGCCGTACCCGGGATAGTTCGCGTCGGAATAACCGGTTGGATTCAACTGGTCGATCTGGCGGAAGTGGTTGTCGCCGTAGTTCTGAACGATCGACGAGTTGTGGTAGTTGCCGGTGACCGGATCGGGCGTGCCGGAAATGTCACCATGGGCGCGAAGCCCACACCATGCCGAACCGGCACCCGCGATCGGCGCCCAGGTCGGCGCCACCGGGGTCGTATTGGGAATCGCCACCGCCGGCTGGGTTGCGCCGCCGTCGACGTGCCAGTAGCTCAGGACGCCGTAGGTCTGCTTGCCGAAGCTGTTGCCCCGGTGGTTGCCGGCGTTGCCGTAGTCCATGCACTGGAACCAGCGGTACATCCGGTCGTTGCCCTGGTAGGAGCTCGCGCTCGGATGCTTGACGGCGTTCCAGCCCTGCAAGGTGTCGGCTTCGCCGGGATTGAAGCGATCGAAATCCCAGTACCCGTTGTTCGCCAGGGTGACGGGAGAAGTCGGAGTCGTGGTCACGCGATAGCCACCACGGCCCACGTGAAACGGTCCCCATCCCGACCAGCTCGGGTTCGCCGACCACGGCACGCTGTGCGTGCCGACCACGTGCCCCACCCACACCGTGTCGCTGCCGGCCGGATCCACGGTGGTCCGCAGCGTCGAGCGACGCGCCTGGGCGCTCATCTGCCGCAGTTCGATCATCGGGTTTTCGTGGACGTACTCGTCGGCGGCGGCGTCCGGTGCGATCCCGGCGAGAGCCAGGACCAGAACGACCTGGGCAGCATGACGCGCACGAATACCCGATGGGCCCATCGGCGACCCCCATCATGGGAAGGGAACCGGTCCGGTCCGGAGCGAAAAGGCTAACAGGACCCGTGCGGTGTCCGGGAGGGGAATTCGCAGCGTCCGGACGTTGCCGGATCGCGTCTGCGACCGTCCTAGTGCTTCCCGCCGTGCAGGAGCGCCGTGGTGAGCCACGGCAGGTAGGTGATGAGCAGTACGCCGAACCCGAGAATCGCGAGCATCGGCAGGCTGGCGCGCGTCACCTGCAGCATCGGCTTGTCGAACCGGTAGGAAGCGAGGAACAGGTTGAGGCCCACCGGCGGAGTCAGATAGCCGAGCTCGAGATTGGCGATGAAGATGATGCCCAGATGTACCGGGTCGATCCCGAACGCGTGACCGATCGGGACGATCAGCGGCACCACCACCACGATCGCCGAGAAGATGTCCATCAGGCAGCCGACCACCAGCAGGAACAGGTTGAGCCCGAGCAGGAACACGAGCGGCGAGTGGACGTGGGTCTGCGTCCATGCGACCAGGTGCGCCGGGACTTCGGCGTCCACCATGTAGCTCGACAGCCCCATCGCGGCGCCGAGGATCACGAGCACGCCGCCGACCAGCACCGCGCAGTGATGGAGCACGCGCGGCGTGTCGCGGAACACCTTCAGGTCCTTGGTCACGAAGCACTGGATGATGAAGCTGTAGAGCGCGACCAGGGCGGCCGACTCGACGATCGTCGCGAACCCGCCGAAGATCGCGACCAGCACGATCACCGGCAGCATCAGTTCCCACTTCGCTTCGTTGATGGCGCCCCACAGCTCGTTCCAGCGGAACGGGGTGCGCTTCGCCTTGGTGACGATGCCCTCCCGCAACCCGTAGAACGCAATCAGCGCGAGCAGCAGGATGCCCGGCAGGATGCCGCCCAGGAACAGGTCCTCGATCGGGATCTGCGCGACCACGCCGTACAGGATGATCGGCAGCGACGGCGGGAACAGCAGCCCGAGCGATCCGCACGCGGTCAGCAGACCGAGTGCGAACTCGTCGCGATAGCCTTCGGCCTTCAGCGCCTGGTAGAGCAGCGCGCCGAGCGCCAGGATCGTGACCCCGGATCCGCCGGTGAATGCGGTGAAGAACGCGCACACCACCGCCGCCACGATCGCGGTCCCGCCCGGCGCCCAGCCGAACATCGCGCGGAACAACCGCAGCAATCGCTGCGACGCGCGGCCCTCCGACAGGAAGAACCCGGCGAGCGTGAACAGCGGCACCGCCGCGAGCGTCGGCGAGACCGACAGCCGGTAGGTCTCGGCCGGGACCGCCGCGATCGGGATCGCGTCCTTGAGAAACAGGAACACCGCGATGCCGCCGAGCAGCGCGAACAGCGGTCCGCCGAGGGCGGTGCCGACCAGCACCACGCCGATCCACACCCACGGACTCTGGCCTTCCAGGAACTGCGGCCACTGCGCGATCGCGAGCCCGGCCACGATCCCGAGCGCCGCGAACGCGCGGCCTTTCCAGGTCGGCGCCGCACGCGACACCAGTCGCAGCGCGATGAGCGCGAACGAGAGCGGTAGCACGCTCTCGGCCACCCAGCGTGGAAGGCCGATCGCCAGGATCTCGCCCGCATCCTTGTCGATCAGCATCATCGCGAGCGAGGCACGGAACAGGAGCGTCGAGACCATCGCGCCGATCGCGCCGGCGAGGATCTCGGCGATCTGGCGGGGACGACCCTCGGGAACGAATGCGCCGGTCGCGAGCGCGAGCAGCCGTCCTTCGCGGGCGGCGATCGCGGCGCCGAGGAAACCGACCCACAGCACCAGGTGCTGCGCGATCGGTCCCGATCCGGGAATGCCGCTCTTGAAGAGCCAGCGCCACGCCATCTCGGCGAGCGGCAGAACCACCAGGCCCACCAGGCAGGCTCGGGTGACGAACCGCTCCACGCGCGCGAACCACGCGAACGGCCCCTGGGGCTTCTCGACCTCGCCTTCACCCGCGAGCGCAGCGGCCTCGGCGCCGGCGCGGTGAACCGCGGCCGACGGCTCGCCGGAATGCGGTCGCGGGTCGCTCAGCGCTTGGCTCCTGCGCGGGCGCGGAACGCATCGCGTTCCGTGCGCGCCATGTCCATCGCGTCGACCGGCACCAGCGCTCCGCGCATCTGGCTCGCGAACAGGTCGGCTTCCTTCTGCCACGCCGCGCGATCACCGGGCGCGGTCTTGAGCCCGCGCTTCTTCATCTCCGCCACCGAGTACTGGTCCTGGAGCGGCACGTCGGCCTCGAGCTTCTTCTCGACCTTCGCACACGAGGCGAGGATCGCCGCACGATCCGCCTCGGT
>Ga0111538_10010930_pt1 | contig 12060 bp, 9 predicted proteins | sample SoiMethybrSBSTD1_FD_79669 | JGI IMG/M metagenome (GOLD analysis project Ga0111538, IMG submission 79669) | Bulk soil microbial communities from a Populus tree surrounding site in Tennessee, USA - Soil MetaG P. TD hybrid SBSTD1 (version 2)... | ecosystem: Environmental > Terrestrial > Soil > Tree...
CATTTCCAGCCGCAGGCTTTATGTTTTCAAACCCTTGTGACAGTTGGCAGAAGACAAGCTGGTGCGCCATTCGCGAGTCGGCTTAATTCCCCAAATAGGTAAAGGATCTGTTGGCCATGTTTGCGCCGCCCTCGCCCGGTCGACGAACGACAAGCTCAGGATCTTGCGTGCGGTGGGCCAGGTACTCCTCGACGCCACGATCGACGATGCCGCCGTCCGGGCGGTCAGTTTTGCGCGTGTCCCCGAAGCGGTGTGACGCGAGGCGGTGGACGAGACGGCGGGGTTGATTCGGCCGCGCCATGACGACGCCATCGACTTCTTTGGCGCTCGCTATGGCACCATCCGACAATTTGCGCCGACGTTTCTGCGCACCCTGACCTTCTACACCCATGGTCCCGACGACACGGTGCTGCGCGACGTCCCGATGGCCCTCATCACGGACGCCTGGCGCCCGTACATCCGGGAGCTGGACGGCAACATCAGCCGTCGCTACTATGAACTGTGCACCTTGTGGCACCTCCGCAGCGCCCTCCGCGCCGGGAATATCTGGGTCGAGCATAGCCGGCGCTATGCCAATCCGGACACCTATCTCATTCCGCCTGGCGAGTGGCCTCGTTGGCGGCCAGAGGTCGTGCGCCAAACCGGGACGCCGAGCCAGGGGCTGGAGCGCCTCCAGGAGCGCGAAGCCGAGCTGGAGACGGCCATGGCCCAGGTCGAACGGCTCTTGGCGCGCCAGGACAGTCACCTGCAGATCGAAGAGGATGAACTCATGCTGTCGCCGCTGGAGGCGAGCCCCCGACCGGCGAGCGCCGACGCCTTAGCGGACCGCATTGCCGAGCGCCTCCCACGGGTGGAACTCCCCGAGGTCCTCATTGAGGTCGACACCTGGACTCACTTTTCCCGGCACCTGGTCCATGCCGCCGATCTGGAGCGAGTCCGGCCCGCGCGCTTGCCCCATCTCTAGGCCAGCCTACTGGCCCATGCCTGTAATTTCGGGTTGGAGCAAATGGCGCACCTCACTGACCTCGCCTATGACCACTTGGCCTGGTGTACCACCTGGTATCTCCGCGAGGAGACCCTCAAAGCCGCCTTCACCGCGCTGGTCAACTCTCACGATCACCTCCCCCTCAGTCAGCTCTGGGGGAGCGGCATCCTCCTCGGATGGACAGCGGTTTCCGGTGTCAGGCAAAACCCGGCATGCTCGCCCTTTTCCCCCGCCGCTCGGCTATGGCCTGGGGATCACCTTTTATAGCTGGACCTCAGATCAGCTCTCCCAATATGGCACCAAAGTCGTGCCCGTCACCATCCGCGACTCGACCTATGTGCTCGACGAACGCTGCAATAATGAAACGGAGTTGCCGATTCGGGAACATACCACGGATACGGCCGGGGCCACTGAGATCATCTTTGCGCTCTTCGACCTCCTGGGCTACCGCTTCACCCCTCGGCTGCGAGACATCGGCGACCGCCGCCTGTTTACGTCGGGTGCCATCGACATCCAACGCTATCCCCGCCTCCAACCGTATGTCACCGGCCGGATCCAGCGACAGCGCATGCTCCACTGGTGGGATGACCTCCTGCGGGTCGCGGGCTCCTTGAAGCTCGGTTGGGTGACCGCGTCCCTGCTGGTGCAAAAGCTCCAGGCCTATCCCCAGAAAAACGCCCTGACCTTGGTCCTCCAGGAGTATGGACGGCTGGTGCGCACCCTGCATATCATGCGGTGGTATGCCCATCAGGAGGATCGGCGGCGGATCCTGCGGCAGCTGAACAAAGGCGAGGCGCTCCACGACCTCCGAGCCTTCCTGGTGGTCGCGAATAAGGGCCACCTGCGGCATCCCCGTGGTGAGGTGTTGGCTCATCAGGCCAGTTGCCTCAATCTGGTCACCAATGCCGTCATTGTCTGGAATCCCGTGTATATGGCCGCGGCGGTTGAGCAGCTCAAGCAGGAAGGCTATCCCCTTGACGAGACTGATCTGGCCCATATCTGGCCCATGCGGTACGCCCATCTCAATGTCTATGGGAAGTATCATTTTGACGTAGAGGAGATCCGCAGGCGTGAAGGCTTACGGCCGCTCCGACGGCCAGGCCGGAGGGACTAGCGTACAAAATTTCTCCGATTCTTAGGGGAAGCCGTGTAGGTCTGGATGAACGCCTGATGGTGCTGCTCGAGCTCCGCCGGCGTGCGGGCCAAGGAGAACTGGTAGTCATCATACAACCGCTGCTGAATGTTGAAATGGGTCTCCATCCAATTCAGATAGCTCTCGCCCTGGGTGCTGACGATGGTCTCATGCCGGATCTGCAACCGCGCACAGACCGCCTCAAAGTCGGCCGACGTATAGGGGGGATGGCAAAGAAAAGCGTAAAATTCCAGTCATCAGCCTTCAAACTATTGATTTACCAATAACAGACGACACCGTTCTTCGTAGCGACTCCAAAGCGTTCCTTACGGCCTTTTTTTGGCATACGCCTCATGGAATCAATGATTTTGATTGTCCAATACGTTTATAAGAAACAAAGCATATTATTTCAGGGTGTTAGAAGTAATCAGCTGAGATTTTGCACGAATCTTTGCCGACCCCCCACATCGCTCATATCCTCTGGCGTACAAAATCTCTCTATTTCTCCTGGGAAGCCGGGTTCTTCTTTCGCTGCCTCATCCATGAGAAATACTTATGATTGTCATGATAATGATTCGTTATACTAGTTGATCCTCAGGGTCTATATTATCTATCAAGCGGTTGGTTGAACGAATCGCACATCAGCGAAGATGGTCTTCTCAAGAAGGAGGTTGTCATGTCAGCCCACGGACACACCACGGTATGGGGCACGCACATCGGCATCGGCCGCGCTCGCGATGCGAAGAACTGGTACCAGCAGATACAAGCCTGGTGGACGGCTCATCAGGCCGCGCGCCACGACACCAAGCTCGCCATGCTCAGAGCCCGCTGGGATGCCCGGCGCGAAGCGCTGACGCCATGCCGCGCTGACGCGGCAGTGGACATGGTGGCCGCAGAGCACGTCTGCTCAACTACCATGGCGCTGAGCGCCCTTGCCGTATAGTGACGAAGGCGGACACCCTGTCCACGCGAGTGAAGAGCTTCCCTTGACAAGCAGCACGGGTGGGACACTATATTAACGCTTGTAGGTGCGAAGACTCACCGTGTAAGGCAGGACGATTCATGGAGCAGTAGCCCTTGCTAGAAGGAGCGCTGCAATGGATATGCCGCCTTGCTGGTAAGCGCGCCGTGTAGGTTTGTTGTGATGCGGCGCGTGTAGCTGACACCCCCTCCGGCGATGCACGACCGGCAGGGGGTGTGTTGTGTCCCACCCTGGCCTGCTCGACAGGCCATCTCTGCTCTGCTACAATATTTTTCGTGTATCTCAGTCGCCAGCAGTGCAATACCTTCGCGAGACATCAAGGGACCGCAACGGCGAGAGCAAGGCCGGGTGCGGTTTTTTTATGGTCCTCCGATCAGGCACGCCGGCATGTCTTTCACACCTCTCTGCCAGGAGGATCAGGTCATGGCTCATGGAACGGTGAAATGATTTAACGACCAAAAAGGCTTTGGGTTCATCACGCTGGACGAGGGACCGGATGTCTTCGTCCACTACTCCGCGATTGCCGACACGACCGGCTTCAAGTCACTCAATGAAGGCGACCCGGTCGAGTTTCAGATGACCCAGGGCCCCAAAGGGCCGCAAGCCCAGGCAGTGAAAAAACTCACCACCGTGGCACGGTAATCCTCGGTCCCGCTCTCGCCTGTCGATCCCAAGCGGCGGGACAGGGACCCCGTTCTGCTTGAGCATACAAACAGCCAGCGGCTCATCCGAGCGCCGGCTGTTTTTACCTTCACCCGTTCCGGCTTCCTTTCACGCCTCCGTGCCTACCCCGGCCCTTCACGCGGTACCCCATGAGGAATCCTCTGCCTGGCCGCGATGCACACCATGTGTGGGATGAGCCCAGCGGGCGAAGGTCGACGACCACACCATTGGGTGGTGCCCTGCCGTACGCCGGCAGCGTGCGCGTCGCCCTGAGAACCCCTTGCGTGGGAGGTGATCATCCATGAACATTGCCAAGGTGCTGGCCGTGTACCGCGTGTCGTCGTTGCGGCTCGTCGTGGAAGCCGAGGACGGCACCGTCGTGGAGCTGTCCCTCAACGCGATCGCAGAGGGCGCCCATCGCTTGAGTGACATCGCCTGGAAGGATCTCCTGGAGACGTATCAGCTGTTTACGTGTCAGGCGACGCAGGGCGAGAGGGTGCGGCTGCCCCGGAGCGCACGCCATCAGAGGCCACCCGCGCGAGACGAAGCGGGCCGGCCTCCAGGACCTGCACGCCTCAGGCATCTTGCCTGGGGCGTTTTTCTTGCCTTGTACCAGTGCCTCTTCCCCTCCTGCAGGAACATGTGTATCTGCCCCAGCGCCGCTCACGCGGTCTCATACACAACTATCATTCATGTATTCAATGATAATGATTCATTGGGTTTTTCAATGGTCGGGGATGATGTTATTATCAAGCGGTTAGTTGATCGGACCGCACACCAGAGAAGATCGTTGTACGCAAGAAGGAGATCACGATACACACCCATGGACATACCACTGCATGGGGAACCCACATCGGTATTGGCCGAGCCACAGACGGTAAGGGATGGTATCAGCAGCTCCGGGAGTGGTGGGCAGCCCACAACGCTGCACGTCGAGAGGCGAGACGTGCCTCACTCCATGCCTGCTGGGATCGCGCGCGAGAAGTCGTGACGCCGCTGCGCGCAGACGCCGCTCCCGAAATGGCCGCGGCGCAACATGCCCTCTCCGTGGCTACCATGCTCTACGGTCTACGCCAGTAGACCACGAGGCCATACGCGTCAGATGAGAGGCCACATGACCGATATGCCGTGTTCCAGGCCGTGCACTCCCGTGTGCGGCCTTGTTCTTTCCCTCATCAGTTGCCCCCAGACACACCTCTAGCTGAAAGCTCCAGCATTTCGCCTGGGGCGTTTCTTTCCTGAGCCAGTTTTCATACTCTCCTACCTCCTGAGGTTCTGTACCTGCCAGTATGACTGCGTACACGCCGCATCCCGACACCCACATGTCCAGGCTGTGTATCCCCACCTTGACGAGTTGACATCCTCTGTCCCCTTCACTACACTATTGTTCATGTTTCCACCCCTGTGTGGCTGATGCCATGATTAGCCAAGGCTGCCACAGCAGAGGAGGTCATCGATGAAGAAACGACCTGCGAGTCTGTCCTCCGCCTTCGAGTGTCCGGCCCTGCCGGTGCTCCCGTGTCGATCCCGGTGTCTCGTGCGGCCCAACTGCTGACCCTCGCGTCGCCTGTGTCTTCGGCGGTGTTTCCTGGCGTGGCTGGTTCATGGCCCGATGGGATGATCGCCCCCGAGGATCAATCGCCTTCCCCGAGGTCTGCACCGTTGGGCGATCCCTTGGCTTGCTGAGAGATGTGAGCAAGGAGAGTGCCCAGCCGAGGGAGGGCATGTGCGGCATTGACTTGGCTCGACGAGTGCATCAGGAGGACGAACCCATGATCTACGAAGTCCGGACCTATACCTTGCGACCTGGGACCATGGCCGAATTCGAGGAGCGCTATGCCAAACGGCTGCCCCTGCGAGAGAAACACTCGAAACTCGGGGCCTTCTGGCACACCGAGGTGGGGCCGCTCAATCAGGTCATCCACGTCTATCCCTACGACGACTTGCAGCAGCGGACAGCGGTCCGCACCGCGCTGGCCCAGGACACTGCGCGCCAGCAGCTCCCCGGCGGTGGGGACCTCATCGTGGCACAGGAGGCCGAGATTATGAATCCTGCGCCGTTTATGCACCCCCTGGGCAGCCGGAACTACGGCACCGGCAACGTGTATGAGATGCGGACTTATACCTTTGCCCCCGGCGATATCGCGAAGGTGTTGGATGGGTGGGGTAAAGCCATTGAGGCGCGGGAGAAGTTCTCCCCCCTGGCGGCTTGCTGGACGAGCGAGCTCGGCGGGCTGAACAAGTTCGTCCACACCTGGGTCTACAAGGACCTCAACGAGCGCGCCCGGGTCCGTGAGGAGTCCCGCAAGCCCGGCGGCCAGTGGCCGCCCCAGACCGGCGTGCGGCCGATCCGGCAGGAAAATAAACTGCTGATCCCGGCAGCCTTCTCGCCCGTGCGGTAGTCTGGCCTATTGACGGTCCCGCTGCGCCGATCCGCATCCCACGTGATCTCAGTACGGCAAAGCCCCGGATGTTCTGGGGCTTTGCCGTATCTTTCCTGAGCTAGTTTATATCATTCCCTCTCGCTGGCACACGAGAGCCGGCGCTCCGCTCAGGGTGACACGAGCGGTGTGCCAATCCCAAACCGCGTCATGAATTTGTTGTACGCCAGCGCGGAATGAAGCCGACTGTATTGGGCCTTAACCTAGCGAAGCCCAAAAATTCGGCAAGGTAGACGCTTAGCGACGACCCCAACTATGCCGGAACACGTACCAAAAGTTCGCTTTTCCCGTTTGACCACGCCTGGGTCCCGATTGCACCGCTTGTTCGTTCGGGTTTAGCCCTCCGGTGTGCTCAAAACTGGTGTGTCCGCAGATCGTCTATACGGATTTAAACGGTTTATTCTGCAAAATTTAGGTTCCTTCCCGAAGACATGGCGCGTAGAATGCCCCCACACATCCGTGAATTCAGGAGGCCCCCATGACGCGCTGTCCCCTTGTACTCCTCGTCACCCTCGCCCTTGGGGGTCTTGTGATGCCGCTCGCCACCGCAGCGCAGCAGCCAGTGACGAAAGTCCACCGGATCGGGTATGTGACGGGTGCCTCTGCTGCCGCTGAGTCAAGCCGCGTCGAGGCGTTGCGACAGGGGCTGCGCGACCTCGGCTATCGCGAGGGCCAGACCATCAGCCTTGTCTGCCGATGGGCCGATGGCCAGTCTGAGCAGCTTCCCGCCCTTGTGGCTGACCTGGTCGATCTGCCGGTTGATGTCCTCGTGGCGCGGGGACTGCAGGCGGCCCAGGCGGCAAAGCGGGCCACCACGGCAACCCCCATCGTGATGGTGGGTGGGGGTGGGGATCCTATTGCGACCGGTCTTGTGGCAAGCCTCGCACGGCCGGGCGAAAACGTTACGGGGCTGATTGACCTTGGCGCGGAGTTAAGTGGCAAATGGCTGGAGCTCCTCAAAGAGTTCGTGCCGCAGCTCTCGCGTGTGGCGGTGCTCTGGGATGGAGCCAACGCAGGGAATGTCCAAGAATGGCGAAAGGTCCAGGCCGCAGCAGGGCCGCTGGGGTTGACGGTGCAGTCGTGGGAGGTCCGCGGGACGGACGATATCGCGCGGCTCTTCGCGGCGATGGGTCAGGAGCGCCCCGATGGGCTGTTTGTGGCTGGAGGTCCACTCATGTCGACGTACCGCAAACAGATCGTAGACTTGGCGGCCCAGAGTGGGTTGCCATCGGTGTACCTCTGGAAGAACGCGGTCGAGGAGGGCGGACTCCTGTCCTATGGCCGGCAGTTTCTTGATGACTACCGGCGCGCCGCCATCTACGTGGACAAAATCCTCAAAGGCATGAAGCCAGCGGACCTGCCGGTGGAGCAGCCCACGACCTTCGAGCTGGTCATCAACCGTGCGTCCAGAGAAGGCTGACGTGTTCAGCGGGAGACAGCCCCGCCGGGGTAAGAGCCAGAGCCCCGTAACTTGGATGGCAGGGTGGAGGGAAACCGAGACTCTGAAGCCCACCGACGAAGCCATCGGAAGGATGGTGCGTGAGTCCCCGGGCCGTAACGCAAGTGAACGCACAGGTGGCCCCGAAAGACTTAAGCCCCGGAGGCCGAGCCTCACGGTTGAGAGGCGAAGGCAGCATGGCCCGTCGCACCTGGCTGACGCGACAGGACACTCCGGCGGGGTGAGAGCGACGGCACGGTGATTAGGACACGTCGAGCAACTGGAGAAGCCCTCCTCGCTCCACCGCGAAAGCGGCGGAGCCATGTCCAAGCTATAACTAGGGACCCTGGGAAGTGGGCGGACGGCGAGAGGGTGACGGATGGGTCCGTAGTCGCGAGGAAGCGGGGTAATGCCCGGGGAGCGAAGGGGCCCTACTGGTGTGCAGCATCTCCGCCAAGACGGGAGGCAGGGGGGCTATGACAACGGCGTCCATCAGTCTGCAAGACCTGCAGCGGAGGCTCTACGTCAAGGCGAAGGCCGAGAAGGACTGGCGGTTTTGGGGCCTGTACGTGCACGTGAGTAAGCTGGAGACGCTACGCGCGGCCTACGCGATGGCCATGCAGGACGACGGCGCTCCGGGCATCGACGGGGTGACGTTTGAGGCGATCGAGGCGGCCGGGGTGGAACCGTTTCTGGCGCAGCTGCGGGACGAACTGGTCTCACGCACCTACCGGCCATTGCGGAACCGGCGCGTCGAGATCCCGAAGGAGGGCGGCAAGGTCCGCGTCCTGGGGATACCCGCGATTCGGGACCGCGTGGTCCAAGGGGCGCTCAAACACATCCTGGAGCCGATCTTCGAAGCCGACTTTCACGACGGGTCGTACGGGTACCGACCGAAGCGGACAGCCCAGCAGGCGGTCGACCGAGTGGCCGAGGCCATCGTGCGAAACAAGACGCGAGTGATTGACGTTGATCTTGCGGCGTACTTCGACAGCGTGCGGCACGATGTGCTGCTCGTCAAGGTCGCGCGCCGGGTGAACGCCCGAGACGTCTTGCACGTGTTGAAGCTGATGCTGCAAGCCTCCGGGAAGCGTGGGGTTCCTCAGGGTGGCGTGGTTTCCCCCCTCCTCAGCAACATCTATCTCACGGAGGTCGATGCGATGCTGGAGCGGGCCGAGGCGATCACGGCCAACGGCACGCTCACGTACGTGGAGTACGCGCGCTACGCCGATGACCTGGTGATCCTTGTGAACCATGCTCGACGGCAAGACTGGCTGGTGGAGGCGATAAACCGGCGCCTGCGGGAAGAACTGGCAGCACTCGATGTGCGGCTGAACGAGGAGAAGAGCCGGATCGTAGATCTGAGTCGGGGGGAGCGCTTTGGCTTCTTGGGCTTTGACTTCCGGCGCCTCCGGTCCCTCCGGGGGCGTTGGCGGCCGCAGTATACGCCGCAGCAGAAGAAGGCCCAATCCCAACACTCGTGTCACCAGCCGCAAACTCGCCAGGCTTGTGAGGCATACCGCTAGAACAACGCGAGTTGCTGGCCTTTCGCGCGACGACTCTGGCGTGTGTGCGCAGGCGGCCGCCTCTCTGGGGCGAGGGGTGCTGTGGCGCTCCCGTGTCCGATATCCAGCGACAGCTCGAGGTCGAGCCGCGTCAGCATGTCCAACAGGAAGTGCCCATACGGACTCACATGGGCATAGATGAGTGGCGTCAGCGCCCGGAGATCTTCCACAGTCAACCGTGTGGCCCAGGTGACCTCACTGAGTACCCGTTGCAGCATCAGGGTATTGATATAGACCAGAGCGTTTTGGAGCAGATGCAGCGCGAGCATCGCTAATTCCTGATCCTCGCGCCGATTTGTCGCGATCTCCCCACCTTTGCCAAAGAGAATGAAATCATTGGCGCTATTCCAATTCTCGACGACGTTGAGCCCTTCATGAATCTCCCGGCGGAGTTCGCGCAGCCGGAGATAGCGGCAGAGAAAGATGGTCCGACGTGCTTTGCCCAGTTCCAAGAGGGCGCTGTAGGTGGGATGCTGGACATTGTGCCGCGTAAAGCGGCGCAGAATGGCGTCGGTGTCCGCCGTGCCCAGTCGTAACGCCGTGCTGTATTTGATCATATTGTCATACTCGGGCGCGATGAGGTTCCAGTTGATCGGGCGTCGGAGAATGGGCTGGAGGTTGGGATAGGCCTCGGGGTGGCCGGCTTCGGGGCGATACAGCCGTTGTTTATGGATGGCCTTCAGCCGGGGTAAGAGTTGAAAGCCCAGCAAGTGGCAAAACGCAAACGCTACGGCGCTTTGTCCATGACTATCGACGTACTGCCGGTCGACTTCCATAGCGGTGCAATGGCGTAACACACCTTCGATCATGGCGGCGACTTCAGAGGACGAGCAGGTTTTCAACTGCGAATAGATACACGCGGCTTTGCGGTCGACATGCCAGTAGATCATGATGCCGGGCTTGCCATAGCGCGCATGCCATTCGGTCAGTAAGTTTTGATCCCACGCCCGGAAGTGGCGGGAATCGGACGCGCAGGCCGTAATGTCGTCACCCCAGAACTGGGGGAGTCGCGCCTCAAAGAGCTGATTGACGACTGCCGCAATACTCTGGCGCACCGCCTCTGAGGTAATAAAGCGGCGCCGCACATAGAGCAGCTCTCGGTACGTCAGTCCCTGGTTCCCCATGGCGACCCGCTTTAACCCCGCCCCGGTCCCCAGCCCATACAGCGCCAGCAGGAGCCGGTACTGGAGCGTGGCCCGGTCGAGGTTTTCCCAGGCGGTAGGACTCCGAAAGAAGCGCGTAAAGTCCACCCGGAGGTCCGTCTCTTTCAGGACATCCAGGAGACTCGTCATGGGCCATCGCTTGCTGAGCTCCATCTTCAGCGCGAGCAAATTGCTGGGTTCGGGCTGGGGCGCCAAGGGGGAGAGCTTGATCCAGCCTTTGGCCTTCGGCAGAATCTCGACGTCGGCATTGCGCGGCAGGGTGCGATCCAACGCGGCGAGTTCGTCACGCATCTCTTGTTGGATCTGCTCGAGAAAGTCCGCTGCCTGGGAGGGGAGCTTGAGTGCGGCATAATACGTCGGGCGGTGGACCGCAAAGTCCTGGGGGACATCCTCATCCGGGTTCCGATAGCGATTAGCCCCGACCACCCAAAGTTCTTTGCAGCGGAGCTGGTCGCGCAGGGTTTGCAGGACACCCATCTCGTAGGTGAGACGGTTGACCCGCTGGCGCCCCTGGGCATCGGTGTCGATCAGGGCCTCGCGCCAGTGGTCCCGGATGACCCCCTCCAGCGGGACGTCCTCCGCGACGGGATAGGTGCGAACGCGACTGGGGAGATAGCGCTTGAGGAGCGTGAGCGCCCGGATGAGCGGCTGGTGGGTGGCGTTGTTCGAGCGAAATTCCAGGGCCTCGAGGAGCGGCGGCAGCATCCGGCGATAGTGGGAGCGGTAGGCGCTGCGCATGACCGTCTGGACGTGCGCACGATAGAAGGGTCCCGTCGCTTTCCACTCTTTGACGAGATCACGGAGCGTTGCCTCACTGACGACCGGAAAGATCACCTCGTGGACCACGCCGGTCGGGTGATCGAGGCTGGCCTCCGCCAGGCGATAGAGCATGCCGGTTTTCCCATGCACGCGCTTGAGGTCTTCGACGAGGGCTTTTTCAACCTTCCGTTCCGCTTTGGCGCCAAGGCGGTGGACGAGTTCCAGCAGCAAATCCACCAAGATATCAGTGAGTTCTCGCCCGCGGAGCAGACAGAAGGCCGCCAGGAGGGTCATTCGGAGCGGCACGGCATGCCGGCGGAGCTCATGGGGTTCTTCGACCGCAATCCGTTGGCGATACGCGTGGAGCACGCTCGGGGGCAGGTCGTCGAACAGGTCCGGGGGAAGGTGCAGGGCCCGGATGCGTTCCAGCTTGGCGAGCTCCTGCAAGAGGTTGTCCAACGTCGCACGCCCAGGGTCCGCCCGGAGTTCCTGGAGCAGGGCGCGTTCGAAGGGGGCGGCGGAGTCAGCGTCAGAGACTGGAGGTTCCACCGGACCTAATAAGGCCTCGAGTTGCCCTTGGGTCCGCATGGACAGCCGGTGCAGTATCCTGTTCCCTACGCGGGTGTCCTCGCGCTGGACCGCCGATCGTATGAGGCGGTCCAGCCGCTCGGGGGTCGGGGGCTCGATGCGCAGGTCACGACACCGCTGTACCATGGCCTCTTTGAGATGGTCTGGGCGCCGCGTGGTGGGCACGATCTGCTCAGAGAGCCAGGTGACCAGCGTCTCGCCATCGGCAACCGTGGCTTCTCGGCTTCCCGGTAGTAATAGAGAAATTTTTGGCGTTAAGGGGTAATCCTCTTAATGCATGGCGCCGGATCACCCCTCCTCCCTGTCACTGCCCGCGTGCTATCCCATCTGCAGCCTGCTGTGCC
>Ga0111538_10010931_pt1 | contig 12059 bp, 12 predicted proteins | sample SoiMethybrSBSTD1_FD_79669 | JGI IMG/M metagenome (GOLD analysis project Ga0111538, IMG submission 79669) | Bulk soil microbial communities from a Populus tree surrounding site in Tennessee, USA - Soil MetaG P. TD hybrid SBSTD1 (version 2)... | ecosystem: Environmental > Terrestrial > Soil >...
CCATTGGGTGTGGTCGGATACCGATCGCCGGGTGCGCAAGCTGCTGACGTTTGCCGAGGTGGAAACCGACGGCGGTCGCGACATTCTCCGCGCTGCCGAAATCACGCCTGATCCGCTGCTGCGCCGTCTATACCTCGAACACGCGATCGACGAACTCCATCACGGCGATCTGTTCCGGGAGCGTGGCGCGGCGCTGTTACAGAAGCGGCGCGGCACGCGCCACGTCCTGCCCGGCGGCAACCCTCTGCCGGGCGGTCACGGCCTCGACGATCTCGCCATCGAGGGCGAACCGGACCATCGTCTGCTGGCGTTTCTTCACGTCGCCGAAAAATCCGCCGCCGGCCGCTTCGCCGTCTATCGCGAGCTCGTGGACGACGATCCGCCGACGCGGGCAATTTTCGAGGAAATCCTCCGAGACGAGGTGTTTCACATGAACTACACCTACATGCAGCTGACGCGCGTGTCGCCGCAGGAGTACCGCCGACATGTCTGGCACGCCCGCGCCAAGCGGCTGTGGCACCGCTATCTACGCGTGGCGGCGGCGATCGCAGGCGTCTTCGGCAATGCGCTGCTCAGGGTGATCTACTTCGTCGTCCTGCCGCCCTTTGCCTGGCTGGCGCGGCGCGCAGAACGACGCGAGCCTGCAGGCTTCATCCCGATTGAGCCGACGCGCGGACAGCGGTCGTCACGGTCGCAGTACTGACATGAAGATTCTCGGCATCTCCGCCCATTACCACGACTCCGCTGCCGCCCTCGTCGTCGACGGCGTGCCGGTGTGTGCCGTCCAGGAGGAGCGACTGTCGCGTCGCAAGAACGACGCCGGCTTTCCGCTCAATGCGATCGAATGGTGTCTGACCTCGGCGCGGGTCGACCCCGCCGACCTGGATGCGGTGGTCTTCTACGAACGCCCGATGCTGAAGTTCGATCGCATCCTGACGTCGGCGTTGCGTGCCTTTCCACGTTCGTGGCGGTCGTTTCCGCACGCGATGAAGAACACCTTGGGCGAGAAAGTCTGGGTGCGCGGAATCGTTTCGTCGCAGCTCGGCGTCCCGCGGCAGAAGATTCTGTTCACCGATCACCACGCAGCGCATGCCGCTGCCGCGTTTCTGACGGCGCCGACACGGCGCGCGGCGATTCTTACGGCCGATGGAGTCGGCGAATGGGCGACGCTCACCATCGGCGAGGGGGAACGTCGAGGGGACGGTTCGACCGACATCACCCTGCGGCGCGAGATCAGGTTTCCGCACTCGCTCGGTCTCCTCTATTCGACATTCACCGCCTATCTTGGATTCAAGGTCAACGAAGACGAGTACAAGGTGATGGGACTTGCGGCCTACGGGCGGCCGACGCTGCTCGAAGCGGTCCGACAGCTGGTGAAGCGGTTGCCGGATGGTGGCTTCACGCTGGCAACCGAGTTCTTCGAATTTCAGACGACAGCCGAGCGCTCGTATTCGTCGAAGTTCGTCGATCTCTTCGGTCCGCCGCGGCATCCCTACGAGCCGATCGATCTCGAGACCGCCGAGGGACGGCGCTTTGCCGACTGTGCCGCCAGCGTCCAGTACGTGCTCGAGGAAACGCTCGTTGACATTGCGGCGCGGTTACGTCGTGAGAGCGGTCTGCGGGACGTGTGCGTCGGCGGTGGCGTGGCGTTGAACGGCGTCGCCAATGCACGCATTCTCGCCGACGCTGGATTCGATCATGTGTTCGTGCCGCCAGCGCCCGGAGACGCCGGGTGCGCGATCGGCGCAGCCCTCTATGCCGACCGCATCTACTTCGGCCAACCCGATCGCGAGCTGCCCGACCATCCGTTCTGGGGTCCGGTCGTTGACGGCCCGCACCTCGCGCGTGCCGCGCGCGAGGACGGTCAGCTCGTCGAGGAACTCGCGGAGATGCCGCTCATCGAGCGCATCGCTGACGATCTTGCGGCTGGCCGTCTCGTCGGCTGGATGGAGGGTGCCTGCGAATTCGGCCCACGCGCTCTGGGCCACCGCAGCCTGCTCGCCGCACCGCATGACGCCGCCATTCGCGATCGGCTCAATCGCGACATCAAGCGGCGCGAGGAGTTCCGTCCGTTTGCTCCCGTGGTGCCGATTGAATCGGCCGATCGATTCTTCGACCTGCCGGCAGGGGGTGCGCGGCTCGGGCGGTTCATGTCCGGCGTCTTTGCCGTTCGGCCCGAATGGCGTTCGCGGCTTGCGGCCGTCACCCACATTGATGGCACGGCTCGTGTGCAGGTGCTCGAACGCGCGATGGCGCCGCGCCTGCACGGGTTACTCGAGGCGTACGGCCGTCGCTGTGGCGTACCGGTGCTCCTCAATACGTCCTTCAACGTCGCCGGCGAGCCGATCGTGACGCAGGCGCTGGAGGGATATCTGACATTCCGGCGCTGCGGCATCGACGTGCTCGTCGCCGGCGCGACCGTCGTCACCAAGCGCACGGCGGCGCCCTCACTCAAGGAGTCTCGCCAATGGTCCTCAAGCAGCGTGGCGGCATCCACCGTCGCCTGATCATGGTCGGCAGCGCCGGCGGCTCCATCGCCGACCTGGTACGAGGCCTCTGGCGCCGCGACTCGGGCAAGCGCTGGCTGGTCCCACTGGCCGTATTCCTCTGCGTCTTCGGCGTGATTCTGATCTTCGCCACCGCCGTCGAGGCACTGGCGCCGTTCATCTACGCAATCTTCTGAAGGCGATGGCGGCCGTCTCCCGAACCGAGGTCGTCCGCCGGTTCTACGACGAAGCGCCGTTTCCGGGCTATCCACCGAATGACACGCTGGCCGCGTGCCGCGCGCGTGCTGCGCGCAGCCGCTTTGCCCGGCTGCTGGACGACGCGATTCCGGCCGATGCGCGAGTGGTCGAGATCGGCTGCGGCACCGGCCAGATGTCGTTGTATCTCGCCCATGCCGATCGGTTGGTGATTGGCACTGATATTTCACGGGCGGCACTGCGACTTGGCCACGCGGCGGCGCAGCGGTTTGGCATCACGGCCGTACGGTTTGTCGAAACCGATCTGCATCACGCCGCCTTGACGCCAGCCTCATTCGACGTCGTTTACTCGGCCGGCGTGCTGCATCACACCGCCGATCCCGCGGCAGCGTTCGCCTGTATCGTGCGCCTGGCCCGCCGCAGCGGATTCGTGGTCGTCGGCGTCTACAACGCCGTTGCGCGACTGCCGCTGCGAGTTCGCCGCGGCATCGCCCGACTCACTGGATTTCGCGTCGTCCCCTTCGATCCCGTTCTGCGCGCGCGGCGTGATGAGCCGGAACGACGACTGGCCTGGCTGCGCGATCAATACCAGCACCCCGAGGAACACCGGCACACCATCGCTGAAGTCAAACGCTGGTTCGTAAATAACAACGTGGAGTATTTGCGCGCGTATCCCAGTACCGTGTTCGCGGACGATGGCCGCGATCTCTTCACGCCCGCGCCCGACGACTGGAATGTCGAAAACTGGATCGCCCAGATCGGGTGGATGCGTACGCTGGGCAGGGAAGGGGGGCTGTTTTACGCGATCGGCCGGCGCCGTTGAGCCTGACGGACCGTCACTCAAGGAGCGGACGAATTCTGATGTTTCTCCACCTGCTCCGCGAGTTGGCTGACGTCCGTGCGACGCGCCAGTTCCTTGAACTTCTCGGACTCGATTGTCACGCGCAGTCCCAGGTGCTCGCAGAGTTCGCGAAGCATCTGTAACACCAGCGTCATTTCCTGTTCGGACAGGAGGTTCACCTGCAGATCGAGGTGGGCGCGCCGATCGGCGTCGGCCGTCAGCCGCTTCTGGCTGGCGAGAATGAACAACGTGAGAAAGATCGCCTCGATCGTCGCGATAGTCGTCAGCATGGGGTACGGAAACGGATCAAACCGCGGAATCGGCGTCAATCCGCTGTTGAAAAGGACCCAGCACAAGAAGATCAGAAGATGCAGAACGATCGTCAGCTCGCGACCGGCGAAATCCGCGACCGCATCGACGATCTGTTCCGACCAGCTGCGACCCTGTACGGCCCGGTGCTGTAACTGCGCGACCGCCCGGATATTCTCGTCAGCAACGCGATTCGCTTCAGGGGCCCGTGATTTCATCGACCGTCACTCACTGCGAACTCGGCACGGTATGCCTGGTCGGCACCGACCGCGATGGCACTCCAGCCGTGCCTCGTCGGAAGAATGACCATCCGAAGATTTTCACGGCGATCACCGTACTCGACGGCACGAATCCGAAGCGACGATGCGTGTTGAACGAGGCCCAGTTGCCGTAGTCAACGAACGTCAGCACGCCCGATTTGCCGTGCGCCGACATCCAATTGCCGAGGAAGCCCTTGAACCGCAGCCAGATCCCGGTGTTGCGATATGCGGCGTCGACGTAGCCGTCGTAGGCGTAGACGAAGGTTCGGGGAATGGCGATCGTCAGTCCCCACACGGCTTCGAGATGTTCGGCGGCCTCCGAAAACCATTCGTAGCCCACGATCATGCTGCCGATCAGCGCCACCACGCAGAGGTCGCCGCGCGCGAATCGCGACGCGAAGGCGCCGCGCCGGTCCTGCAGCCGCGTCAAGCCGTCGATATCGTCCGCGGTGGCAAGCCGGACCTGGGCAGCGCCGCGCAGCATCCGCGGCGGGACCTGCGGAATGCCGTCGAACCGCAGGAAGCACAGCTTGCCGATTTCAACGGGGCGAAACGGGATCAATCGCAGCAGCATCTGCAGCAGCACGAACGGCGGTGTCCGCAGCAATCGCCTAACTGTCTGCATCGAACACCACCGGTGGCATGTGGAGATAGCGTGCGACCTCGCGCTTGGCATCGATCATTCGAAACGCTCGACGCGTGTGTTCCGGCGTCAGGCCAACCGCGTCGGCGACGGCGTCCGCCGGAAGGTCGTGATCGCGGGCGTAGAGACAAAGGTCTGTCTGTTCGAGCGTGAGCCCGAAAAAGAATTCTTCCTGCGACTGTTCGAGCGAATACGTGTCCGTCGTCGGGCGCCGTTCCCGGATCGTGGCTGGGATGCGGAGATGTGCGGCCAGCTGATAGACCTGCGACTTGTAGAGGTGCGCGATCGGCTTGAAGTCGGCGGCGCCGTCCCCGTGTTTGACGAAGAAGCCCTGGTCGTACTCCAGCCGGTTCGGCGTGCCGGCCACCGCGTAGTGATGCCGGTCGGCGTAGGTGTATTCGATCAGCGTGCGCACGCGCTGCTTCATATTCGTCGCCGCCAGCACGCCGAGATAGGCGTCGAGCGACAACCGCAGGCGACGCTCGGCCCCCGACGGAGACTGCACGACGATGGCATAGAGGGCATAACCGCTCGAGCGGAGGTCAGGCAGCACGATCTTGCAGCGCCAGCCGTCGCCATATTCCGGTATGACGGTGCGAATCGCCGCGTCCCGCCGCCTGTAGCATCCGGCTGCGGTGAGCGTGGAGGTGATGTCTTCGACGGCGGTCTGAATTCCGAGTTCTGCCGCGAGCTGCTGCGCCAGAACGAGGCTTTCACCGGAGGAATCCGTCTCCGGCATCATCAACCCGATGACGCGCTGCGGCCCGACTGCTCGCGCCGCCAGCGCTGCGACGACACTGCTGTCGACACCGCCCGACAGACCGACGACGACGCCGCGGCGGCGAAGATCGCGGAGCACGCCTCTGATCGCAGATGCGAGCCGATCGGCCTCCGCCGCGGCATCAATCTGCAGCACCGCCGGCGTCAACGGCGCGGCGACGCTCATGAGACCGCCTCCTGCAGCAGCGCCCTTCGGCTCACCTTGCCGGTCACGGTCGTCGGCAGCGACGCGCGGATCTGCACGTCCCTCGGCACCATGTAGCCTTCGAGCTGATCGAGGCAGTGACGCTGGATCTGTGAGGCCGTCAGCGAGGCTGAGGGTTCGAGCGTGACGGCGGCGGCGATTGCCTGCCCGAGCACGTCGTCCGGGACGCCATAGACGGCGACTTCCGCCACGCCTGGAAGACGGGCGATCACCTCTTCGATCGCTTTCGGCGCGACCTTCTCGCCGCGTGATTTGATCATCGCGTCGCGCCGTTCGACGAAATACAGCAGTCCCGCGGAATCCTGCCGAAACAGATCGCCCGTGAACAGCCAACGCTGGCCATCGGCGCGTCGGCGCAATGCGTGCGCGGTTGCCTCCGGTTGATTCCAGTAGCCGTGCATGACCTGCGGTCCACGCACAACCAGCTCGCCGACGACTCCGGCAGGGACGTCGTTTCCATTCTCGTCCGCCACGGCGACCACGGCGGCCGGGATGGCCCGGCCCACCGACGTCGGATGCATGTCGATGAGTTCGGGCGGGAGAAACGTTGCGCGCTGGCACTCTGTCTGCCCGTACATCGAGTAGACATCTGCATTCGGGAGCGCCGCGCGAAGTTGTCGTACCTTGTTTTCGGCGAGAGCCGCCGCCGCACTGGTGACGTAGCGCAGCGCTGGCAGGCACCGCCGTCGCAGGCCGTGCTGCAGCAGCAGCGTGACCATCGTCGGCACCGCCGGCAGTCCGGTGACCTGTTCCCGGGCAAGGGTGTCGAGGATGGCGCCTGGATACGCAAACGATCGCGCGAGCACGACCGTGGCGCCGACCTGAAACGCGGTCATCACCTGACCCAATCCATATGTGAACGACAACGGCAGGGCGCAGAAGATCACGTCGTCAGATCGATTGGCGAGATACGTCGTGATTGAACTGGCCGCGGCGCACAGGTTCGTGTGCGTGAGCATCACGGCCTTGGGTGCGCCGGTGGACCCCGACGTGTAGACGAGTGCTGCGAGGTCCTCGCCGGTCGGCTCGGTAATCCTGGACGGGCGAGGCGTTCGGATGGTGACCCGCCGCGCGGCGTCGCGTTCGATTATCGCGGCCGCGCCCGCGTCCCGTTCGATGATGTCGAGACGATCCGACCGCATCTGCGGACTGACGATGAAGAACGTCGACCGCGCGATGGCGACGGCAAACATCCACACCACGGCGTCGATCGAGTTCTCCAGACGGATGCCGACGCGGCTGCCCGGAGGGATGCGGCTGCGGATCAGTCTGTCTGCCAGGCGCTCGGCTTCGTCCTGGATCCACGCATAGGAATACCGCCGTCCATCGCAGACGACGGCCGTCTTGCCCGGATGGTGCCGGGCGCTCCGCTGCAGCAGCTGTTCAACTCGCACGGATCATCTGCGCCTCGCCGCGCTTGCGGTCGATGAACCTCGCGATGCGCTCGAGCGAATCGAGGTTGTCGGGCACGAGATCGTCGTCGGCAACGGTAATCGCGTACCGCTCCTGCAGGTGGCAGACCAGTTCCAGCACGCCGGTTGAATCGACGATGCCCAGCTCCTGCAGCGAATCGGTGTCGGTAAATGCGAAGCGTCCCGACGAATCGCCAAACAGAAAGTTATCGACGATGAATTGCCGCAGTTCCCGTGTATAGGGCTCCATGGGTATCCGTGACGAAGTGGTTGATGAAGTGATGGATGACGAGTTGTGTCGAGAGCACGCCGGTGAGGGCCATGTCGTCCTTGACGCTGATGGCTTTGCCCTCGCGGTATTTGCGCACCAGGCGGCTCACCGCATCGGGGTTGAAGAGGCCATCGCGGCGGATTTGTGACGGCGCCAGCAGGTCGCTGGCGTAGCCGGCGGAGGCGGTGCTGAAGAAGACATCCGCGCCGGGGGCGCGGTAGGGCTGCTTGGTTCGTTGCCAGACGGCCGGCGCCAGCGTTCGTCCGAGCCGGCGCAGCAGGACCTTGTCGCGCAGGCCGTGCATCACGAGCCGTTCGGGAAGCGACGTACCGAACGAGACCACGTCGGGATCGAGGTACGGAAAGCGTGTCTCGACACCGTGGGCCATCGACATGCGATCGCCTTGCGCGGACAGGAGGTATCCGGGAAGCAGTTGCGTCATCTCCAGATACTGAGCACGGGCGAGCAGATCCCAGGAGGCGTAGGCGGCCGGCAGCCGCGCCACGACCGCGGCGACGGCGTCGCGTTGGGCAACCGCCGCACGAACGCTGTCGGAGAAGAGCGTCTTGAGGCGCGACGTCAGCGACCATCGTGGCAGGTGAGAGAAGCACGGGTGCGCCAGATCGTCGGCCGCCGCATGAAAGAACGACTGCAGAAAGGCAGTGGACTGCCGCTGCAGATGCGGCAGATGGGGATACAGTCGCTTCACCAGCGCGGTGCGCCGGGCGGTGCGCCCGCGCTCCGACCACAGGCGCCGCAGTTTGGCTTCCTTGAAGATGTGATATCCGCCAAACACCTCGTCGGCGCCCTCGCCGGTCAGCACCACCTTGTGCCCGCGCTCCCGTACGAAGCGCGCGAGCAGGTAGAGCGGCGCCGGCGCGGTGCGAAGCAGCGGCGTTTCAGCGTGCCACACGACGTCGGGAAAGACGCGCACGATATCCGCAGCCGTGCACCGCAGTTCGTGGTGATCGGTGCCGAGCGCGGCGACGACACGCTGCTGGTACGACCGTTCGTCGAATTCGGCGGCATCGAAGCCGATGGAAAACGTCGGCAGCGCCAACGCGGCATCGCCGTGCCGGCGGCGCTCGCCCGCGGCCAGCGCGGCGACAATCGACGAGTCAAGGCCGCCACTCAGGTACGTGCCAACGGGGACGTCGGCGCGCAGACGAATGCGCGTGGCGGCGCTGAGATGGGCGCGAAGTCGTTCCTCCGCCGCGCCGTCGGGAAGAGCGTCGCGCTCGACGCGCGAAAAGTCGGGCTGCCAGTCGCAGCTGACCGTCAGGCGCCCGTCGCGCCATATCCCGGAATGGCCTGGCGGAAGCTCGCGCACCGCCTTGAACATCGTCCGCGAGCCGAGCGGTGACCAGACGGTGAAGATGTCGTCGAGCGCTTCCGGATCGATGTCGCGCGACACGCGCGGGTCGACGAAGAGCGCCTTGATTTCCGACGCAAACAACAAGCTGCGCTCGACGAGCGTGTAATAGAGCGGGCGCACGCCCATGCGATCGCGCGACAGCAGCAGCGTCCGCGATCGCGTGTCCCAGATGGCGAACGCCCAGTCGCCGTTCACCAGCGCGATGGCATCACGTCCGTGTTCTTCGTACAACCGAAGCAGCACCTCGGTATCGGACTGCGTGTGGAACCGATGGCCGCGGCGTTCCAGATCGCGCCGCAGTTCGATGTAGTTGAAGATCTCGCCGTTGAACGTGATCCACAGCGTTCCCTCATCGTTCGACATCGGCTGGGCACCGGTGCGAACGTCGATAACGCTGAGTCGGGCATGGGCGAGCCCGGCGCCCGCTTCCAGATAGAGCCGTGAGTCGTCGGGTCCGCGGTGACGAAGCATTGCGATCATCCGAGGCACGAGTGAGACGATGCGTTCGTCACGATCCTCAGAGACAACCCCGGCAATGCCGCACATGCGGCAGAGTCGATAGCAAGGCGCTCGCCAGCAAAATGCGGACGAATTGAGGGGGGTTACCGGCATCGCGCTTGCTCGGCTGGTCTTCCGCCTGAAGGCGGAGAACAGGCCGGACTTCCGGCTCTAGCCGGAAGGCTGCACTGTGGCGTTTATGTCGCTAGGCGAAGTCGTAATCGGCGATCGGCGTGTTTACAGGATCGGCTTTGGGGCAATGCGCCTCACTGGACCCGGGGTCTGGGGGCCGCCGGCCCACAAGAACGAGGCGAGGGCGACGTTGCGCCGTGCCGTCGAGCTAGGCGTGAATTTCATCGACACGGCCGAATCCTACGGACCGTATGTCAGCGAGGAACTGATTGCGGAATCGCTTTACCCCTATTCCGCGGATCTGGTGATCGCCACGAAGGGCGGATTCGATCGTCCGGGTCCAGACCAGTGGCAGGTGAACGGCCGCCCCGAACGGCTGCAGGCCGCGCTCGAAGGCAGCCTGCGACGTCTGCGCCTGCAACACATCGATCTGTATCAACTGCACCGCGTCGACCCCGCGGTTCCGGCGGAGGAGCAGTTCGGCGTTCTTCAGCAGATGCGCGCCTCGGGGCTCATACGGCACGTCGGCCTGTCGGAAGTGGACATTGCGCAGATCGAGCAGGCACGCCGGTTCTTTCCCGTCGCCTCGGTGCAGAACCAGTACAACGTGGCGGACAGACACTGGGAACCCGTGCTCGCGTACTGCACACGCGAAGGCATTCCGTTCATTCCCTGGCATCCGCTCGGCGCCGGCAGCCTGACGCGGCAGGGGATCGGTCTGGCCGTTCGGCGCCTGCTCGGACGCGGCTCACCGCCGTCGGCGCTCTCAGATATCGCCCGACAACGCCGCGCCACGCCATCACAAATCGTTCTCGCCTGGCTGCTGCAGCGGTCGCCGGTGATGCTGCCGATCCCCGGGACGTCAAATCGTCAACACCTCGAGGAAAACCTCGCAGCGTCCCGCGTCTCGCTGTCGTCTGAGGACATCGATCGGCTCGATGCGGCGTGCGCGGCGTAGACGCCAGTCAAGGACACCGATGGACAAGCCCCGGGTGCTGACCAGAAAAGAACTGAGCGCGATCATGCCGCGGTTGTCGGGATGGAAGCTCGCGGACAACAAACTGCGACGGACATTTGAGTTTCAGGATTTCGTCCAGTCACTCAGTTTCGTCAACAGCCTCGTCGCCTACTTCGAAACGGTCGATCACCATCCGGACGTCTACATCGCCTACGGTGAAATCACGTTCGAATTGACCCGCTACGACCTCGGCGGGAAAGTCACGGACCGCGACGTGGAGGTGGCGAAGAAGATCTCTTCGGCCTACCGCGCGCGGTCGTGACCTTCTTGGGACAGGACGGGCTACTCCTTCGCGGCGACGTCCCGCGTCTTGATCAGCCACTTGCCGTTGACGCGCTCCATCGTGTCGAGGCTCTGACCGGCGGCGACGATCCGCGCAGGCGTCTCCTGGCCCATCGCGCCGGATACGGTCAGGTAATAGGCGTGATAGCGAACGCGGTCCTTGCTCACGAATTCGATCCAGTGGTTCAGTTCCATGTGGTAGAGCGGGGGGCGCGGCGCCGCCCCTGCCGCCGGCTGACGGACCACCAGCTTGGCGAGCGCCTCGCGTCCCTTTGTCGCGTTGGCTCCGGTGCCGAACTGCCCGTCGGTCGTGTAGGTCGACGCGTAGGTCGCGCCATCGCCGCTGTCGAGCGCACGCGTGTACTTCCACATCAGCGCCTCGATTTCGGCGGTATCGCGCGCCTCGCGAGCCGCGTTGTCCTCACCAAACAGCGTTGTCGTCGCGAACGCGACGGCACAGACGACCAGGGTCGCCATGCCCCATTTGATCGCTTTCATCGTTTGTCCTCCACGGAAGGTGGGCCAGAGTATACCGAACGTCTGCTTCGCACCGACCGCGGTCGGTGACATCCATTAGCGATGTGACCTGCTGGCGGACCGGTCCTTCGCGAAACCGATTGATCCGCACATCTCAGCATTCGCCGCCGACCAACGAGGCGTGCCAAACACTTAGAACGGTTTCGGTCCGGACCTACGGTCCCGCATCAATGCAGGTCACATCGGGCGGACACATTCGACGACTATCCGACCAGCGTCAGTTTGTTTGCACCCACCGCCGACAGTCCGCCTAGCACCGACCACCGACCGTTCGGCTTGCACCGACCGCTCTGCGGCGTTGGCGCGCGCTCCACCGCCGCGGGCGATGCCGGCGCATTCTGAGCCGGTGCTCCGTTCGGCGGTGTGGAAAAACGAGCTCTCCGCAGTGCCTCTGCGACCCGCGCAGCTCCGTGAGCTGCGCGGCCGTCGGGCTTCGAGCTCGTTTTACGCTCTCCGCTGATCACGCCGCCTCAAGTCGCACCTCTCAGAACGCGCCGGCATGTGCCGCGGCACGCCCGCAGTCATCTTGCACCGACCACCGACAGTCCGTCTTGCACCAACCACCGACAGTCCGTCTTGCACTAACCACCGACAGTGCGCCTAGCACCGACCACCGATCGTCCGCCTAGCACCGACCGCTCTGCGGGTTGGCGCGCGCTCCGCCGCGGGCGATGCCGGCGCATTCTGAGCCGGTGCTCCGTTCGGCGGCGTGGAAAAACGAGCTCTCCGCGACGCCTCTGCGACCCGCGCAGCTCCGTGAGCTGCGCGGCCGTCGGGCTTCGAGCTCGTTTTAC
>Ga0111538_10010934_pt1 | contig 12056 bp, 12 predicted proteins | sample SoiMethybrSBSTD1_FD_79669 | JGI IMG/M metagenome (GOLD analysis project Ga0111538, IMG submission 79669) | Bulk soil microbial communities from a Populus tree surrounding site in Tennessee, USA - Soil MetaG P. TD hybrid SBSTD1 (version 2)... | ecosystem: Environmental > Terrestrial > Soil >...
ATGCCGCTTCTCGGTTCGCTGCTGAGCAGCAACCATTTGCAGGTAGAACACGCCATCGACAGAATCGTCGAAACAGGCCGCAAGAAGGTCGGCCTGCTCGGTTTCAGTTTCAAGGCGGGCACCGACGACCTGCGCGAATCGCCGATGGTGATTCTCGCCGAGGCGCTGCTGGGCAAGGGCTACCAGCTGTGCATCTACGACCGCAACGTATCCATCGCGCGGCTGGTCGGCGCCAACAAGCAATACATCAACGAACAGATTCCGCATCTGTCGCAGCACCTGTGTGAGTCGGTCGACGAGGTCATCGAGCAGTCCGACGTCATCGTCATCGGCAACGCCTCGCCTGAGTTCTCGGAGGCGGTGATGCGATGCCGGCCTGATCAGGTGGTCGTGGATCTCGTGCGCATCCCGTTGGATTTCAGCCGGCTGAACGCCCAGTACGACGGCATTTGCTGGTAGCCTTCCGCTTCTTCCTCACGTGGTGGGGAACATTCGTCATCGCCGCGCTCGATGCGTCGATGGTTTTCTTCCTGCCCTTCGGCGTCGACGCGGTCGTCATCTACATGTCCGCGCGGAATGCCGATCTGTTCTGGCTGTACCCGCTGCTGGCAATGGCCGGATCGACGACCGGTGCGGCCCTCACCTTCTGGATCGGGATGAAGATCGGAGAAGTCGGGCTCGAGCGGTATGTGCCGGCCCGCCGTCTGCAACGGCTACAGTGCCGGGTGCGCGACAGCGGTGCGGTGGCGATGGCGGTACCGGCGCTCATGCCGCCGCCGTTTCCGTTGACCCCGTTCATCCTCACGTGCGGCGCGCTTCGCGTCAATACGTGGCGATTCTTCACCACATTCGCCGCGGTTCGGCTGTTGCGATTCGGGGTCGAGGCAGCGCTCGCCCACGTCTACGGACGTGGAATCCTTCGCGTGCTGCGATCCGATGCGTTTCAGACGGCCGTTATGGTTTTCATCGCCGTCGCCGTTGTGGGCACGATCGCGTCGGCGGTATTGCTGTGGCGTAGCACGCGCCATGCGCCCGCGCGGGCGTAACGATCAGGATGCCGCGGTCTCGATCTTCAGGCCGGGATAGTAGTGGCCCAGGATCTCGGTCATCGTCTCACCGCGCCGCGCGCGGCGACCGGCGCCGATGACACACATGCCGACGCCATGCCCATATCCACGACCCGTGAATGCGAGCATCTCATCGTGCTTCTTCACCGAGAACGCCGTGCTGCGGAGCACCGTCGTGCCGATGGCGGCACGAAATTGATCGCCGGCGATCTGATCCGGATGCATGCCCGACAACTTGACGACAGCGACACGTCCCGATTTGTTGCGCGACTCGACGGAGACGTTTTTCAGACGACCCGCGAAACCGTTCCGACTCATGACGGCCTGCAACTCGCTGAGCGCAACCCTCAGCGTCCACGGCACGTCTTCATCGTGGACGTCGTCCTTGATGGAGCGGAGATAGGGGTGATTGACGGTTGGCCAGACCGCTGACGCGGCCTCGGAACGCCCACCACACGAGGCGGAGTAAAAGATCTCCGCCGGCGCACCGCCGTAGGTCAGGATGCGGCCTGCGGTCGCCAGTGCCGCGCGTCGGGAACTCGCGGTGGCGGTGCGTGGCACCTGGCAATGCACGGTGTCGCAAAGGTCGAAGCCGTCGCGTTTGTGACGCCCGGTGTTGAAAATCGCGTAGGTTCGGATGGCGACGGCAAGCGCCTGCTGCGTGGCTTCGGGTGCATTCGGCTCGCCTTCTCCGGCCAGCACGCGGGCGACATAAACCTCTAACGGCACCTGGACGATCGGACCAGCGGACGCGCCGCGAAGCGCGACGCTGCGCACACTGACCGCCGTCAGGTCCGCATCGGTGACCTCCGTCTGCGAGCCGCTACGAAGCCGCGGCTCGGCGCCAAATGAAGCCGCCAGACACACGACGGCAACCAGCGCGCGGCCGCCTACAGCCACCGTTTACACCCGGGGCGGCAGTGACATTTGATCACGCGCTCACCGTCCGTGTAGTAGTCGTAGGTCAACTCTTCACCCGGCTTGATGTTCCGCCCGGCACGAATCCAGATCTGCTTGCCCACTATCTCGCTGTAGCAGTTCGGCTTGCACGCGTGGTTGATAAAGCGGCCGATGTTGCCGCCGACCATGGCGTCGCGCACCCAGCGGCGGTTCACCGTAAAACACCAGATTTCACCCCGTTTGAGGTACTTCGACTCGCGCTTGAGGCTCTCTTTGTGATCAATCAGTTCACCATCGTAGGTCACGATGCGCTTGTTCTTGTTGATTGGGTCGAGGGCAAAGACGCCCCATCCATGCAGCTTGGAGCGTCGTCTGACAATGCGCGGCAACACCGGATCCTTGGGCATCGAAGAAAGAGGATAACAGGAGCGCTTGCGGAAAAGAGCGACCGCGCACGTACAATGGAACCCACATGGCGCAGACCGCGGTTGGTGCAAGAGAAGTGATTCAGGCGTGGGGAAAGATTCTTGCCGGGTCCCGTCCGAATCTCTCCATTGAAATTACCAAGGAGTGCCCGCTTCGATGCCCGGGGTGCTACGCCTATGGCGACGAGCACCTCGGGGGTGACGTGACGTTACGCGGCCTTACCGATTTCAAGGGCGACGAACTCGTCAGACGCTTCATGGCGCTCATCGATCGGCACAAGCCGCTGCATGTGTCGATCGTCGGCGGCGAACCGCTGGTCCGCTACCGCGAACTCGGCCGAATTCTGCCGCAGTTGTCGGAACGCGGGATTCACACGCAGGTGGTGACCAGCGCGGTGCGGCCGATTCCCGACGAGTGGGCCGCACTCCCTCGCCTACAGGTGGTCGTCTCAATCGACGGGTTGGCACCCGAACACGACGCACGCCGCACCCCCGCCACCTACGAGCGGATTCTCAAACACATTGCCGGTCACCAGATCACGGTCCACTGCACGGTCACACGACAGCAGATCCGCCGTGAGGGCTACATCGAAGAGTTCATTACGTACTGGCAGCACAATCCGAACACGCGGCTGATCTGGATGAGTCTATACACGCCGCAGATCGGCGAGCTGTCGATGGAGCGCCTGAGTCAGGCCGATCGCGCACGCGTCGTGGCGGACCTGCGGCGTCTGCGACTGAAGTTTTCCAAGCTGCAGCTTCCTGAGGGGCTGCTCAACGTCTACGCCACGCCACCCGATTCGCCGGACAACTGTGTGTTCGCGCAGACGACTGAATGCTTTACGTCGGATCTCGAGCGGCACGTCACGCCGTGTCAGCTCGGAGGCAACCCGGACTGCAGCAATTGCGGCTGCATGGCGTCGGCGGGGCTCGAAGCGATTGCCCGCCACCGGCTCAAAGGCGGGATCTCCGTCGGTCGTATCTTCTACGCCTCGATGAAGGTCGGCAAGACGATCGGCCGATTCCGCAACGTGGCCGTTCAGACCACCGAGGCGCCCGTTCAATCCGTCCCGTAGCCCGCTCGCCCGCGCGACTCTGATTCACGACCCGATCGGCCAGCGGAGCCGATAAAATCGGGTCTATTCCATGGCATCGGTGACCCCGCCGCTGCGCCTTGTTTTTCTCGGGTGCGGCTTCATCACGCGCGTACACAGCCACCACCTGCGGGCGCTGCGCCCGGACGTCGTGCCGCATTACGCCAGCCGCGACCGCGCCAGGGCTGAGGAGTACTGCCACAGGTTCCGAGGGGGCGGTGTGTATGCCGACTACGTCGCCGCCATCGACGACCCGGGTATCGATGCCGTGGTCATTGCCGTGCCGCCGCGGTTCCACCTCGAACTCGCGCTGCGCGCCCTCGGCGCGGGCAAACACGTCCTCGTCGAGAAGCCGGCGTTTCTGACGATGGGCGATTACGAGACCGTTCGCGCGGCCCGGGATCGCGCCGGTCGCGTCGTCCTGGTCGGCGAGAACGACCACTACAAGCCGTTGGCAGTCTGTCTGCGCCGGCTGCTGGCGCAAGGCGTCATCGGAGAAATGGTGTTTGCGCACTTCATCACGCTGGCCAGGCGCCTCAAGACCGCTGACGACTGGCGCAACGACGAGACGATGGCCGGCGGTGACGCGTTCTTCGAGGAAGGCATCCACTGGCTCCACCTTGCCGGCAGCCTCGGCCCGCGCATTGTCGAGATCCACGGTTACCGGCCGTCGGTCTCGCGTACCGGGTCCGACCGGCGCGCCAAGAGCATGATGGTAGCGTTCCGCTATGACAACGATGCCGTCGGCTCGCTGTATTACTCACGCGAGATCCCGTCGCTGCTGCGGGGTCTGCGCGTCTCCAAGCTGCTTGGACGCGACGGCATCATCAGCTTCGAATCGAATGGACTTTTCGTACTCGTCCGCGGACGCGGGCTCCCCCGTCTCGTCGTCCCGGGATTTCGCGACATTCGCGGGTATCGCGCCATGTACAGCGATTTCGTACGGGCCATCCGGGAGCGGCGGACCCCGGAAATGAGCCTCGAGCGGGCGATGGAGGATCACCGGCTCATGGAGCAGGCCTACGCGCAGGTATCGCCAACGGCGGCCGCGGCGGTTCCTACACACTGATGCAGCGAGAAGAGTACGACGTAGTCGTTATCGGAAGCGGCGCCGGCGGCGGCACGCTGGCGCATGAGCTCTCCAAGACGGCGGCACGCATCCTGATCGTCGAACGCGGCGATTTCATTCCGCAGGAAGAAGAAAACTGGAACCCCGAGGCTGTCTGGAAGCACCTGCGTTACCAGACGCGCGAAGTCTGGCGTGATTTGAACGGCCGGGAGTTTCCGCCCTACAGTCACTACAACGTCGGTGGTAACAGCAAGTTCTGGGGCAGCGTTCTTTATCGCCTGCGACGCGAGGATTTCGGGGAACTGAAGCACCTGGACGGCATCTCCCCCGGCTGGCCGATCGACTACGACACGCTGGAGCCGTACTACGACCGCGCCGAACTCCTGTACCAGGTGCACGGCGAGTCAGGCATCGATCCGACCGACCCGCACCGCCGGCCATTCCCGTATCCGGCGGTCCCTCATTCGGCCGGCATGGCGAGCATCGTCGAGCAGCTGCAGTCGTTCGGGCTGCATCCGTCACCGCTGCCGCTCGGGCTGCTCGACGGATGCGTGCTCTGCAACACATGTAATTCGTTTGCGTGCAAGCTGCACGCGAAAAGCGAGGCGGATGTCTGCTGCGTTCGTCCGGCACTCGGCCGACCAAACGTCAGACTGTGGACGAATGCGTGTGCGACGCGGCTGCTGACCAATCGCACCGGCGATCGCGTCGAAGCGGCGGAAATCGAGCGTGACGGCCAGAGGATTCGCGTCGAGGCGCCGCTGTTCGTGGTGTCGTGCGGCGCGGTGAATTCGGCGGCGCTGCTGCTCCGCTCCGCCAACGCAGCGCATGCCGCGGGCCTTGCCAATTCGTCCGGGCTCGTCGGCCGCCGCTACATGGCCCATCTCGCGACGATGATGCAGGGGTTCCACCCGTTCCGGCTGAACGAAACGGTCTTTCAGAAAACGGTCGCGATCAACGACTACTACCTGCGTGGACGGGACTGCGATTATCCATTGGGCCAGATTCAGTCGCAGGGACGAACGCACGCTGTGATGGCACAGACGGTCGTCCCCTGGATTCCGTTGTGGGCCTATCAATCGTGGGTCTCGCGCGGCGTTGACTGGCTGGTGATGTCCGAGGATCTGCCGGATCCGGACAACCGCGTCACCATCGATCCGGACGGCGCGATACGCCTGCAGTACCGGCCGAACAACCTGAGAGCGCATCGCAAGCTGGTCAAGGAGATGGCCGGCGTACTCCGGCGGCTGGGATTCTGGGCGATCGTCAAGCATTCGCACGGCGCGCGCAATACCACGCACCAGTGCGGCACGGTCGTGTTCGGAAAGGATCCGCGGACGTCCGTTCTCGATCCGTACTGCCGCAGCCACGACGTCCGCAATCTGTTCGTCGTCGACGCGTCCTTCTTTCCCTCGTCCGCGGCGGTCAATCCGGCGCTGACGATCGCCGCGCAGGCGATCCGGGTCGCCGACCACATCGTGGAAACAGAATTGATGGACACCCGGGTTCCACGCGCGGTTGGTGCCACGCGGGTGGACCCGGCATTGAACGAAGTAGACCCGGCATTGAACAACGCATGAAGGTCAGATCGTTCAGCCACACCGGCATTACGGTTTCGGATTTCAACCGCGCGGTGCAGTTCTACTGGGACGTCTTCGGCTGCCCGCTCGTCGGCGTCGCCGATACGCCCCCCGACCGCGTCCGCAGCTTCTTTGGCATCACGGGTGACGAGCCGCGATGCAAGATCGGCTGGATTCGCGTGCCTGGGGGTGCGGTGCTCGAGATTTTCGAGTTTCGACCACAGCTACCGGCGCGCGCGGTGCCATGGAACGGCGTCGGGCTGACGCACATCTCATTCAACGTCCGCAACCTCCCCGCCTGGCATGACTATCTAACCCGGAAGGGCGTGGAATGCGTGTCGCGACCCGAACGATCGCCACGCGGGCACTCGTTCTTCTTCGCCCGGGATTTCGACGGCAACCTGATTGAGTTGATGGACCTCGGCTATATGTACTACGTGCTGAACTGGCTTGGCCCGCTAGGCGGGTGGATTTTCAGGCGCGGAATGTACAAGCAGTACTACCGTTAACCAGCGACCTCAGCCAGCGCTAGGTCCTTTTCCACCGCCTTCAGTTCTTTCTGTCCGAGATCGGTCTTCGCCCAGTCGGCCTCGAAGAGATCGACAATCGCCTTGACCACTTTCGGATCCTTCGTCAGCACGCCGACTTCGCGGCGCCCGTCGAGTTCGAGCGCCCGTAGGCTCTGGCTGCCGACGAACGCCTCGCTTCCGTCGCGGACGGCCGCCCGAACGTGAAGACGCAACGGCGACTTCTGCGAACGCAGATTCGTAGCCCGCTTCGCCACCTTGCCAATCACGCGGACATCGACGCCCATTTTGGCGCGCTGTTGTATCAGCCGGATCATCTGCGGGTCGCTCAGCTTCGGGTCCCAGAAAACCAGCGATTTGCGCGCGCGCTTGATGAAGGTTGCCAGCTGCTCACGTGCGTTTTCCGGGCTGACGACCAAGCCGTCGGTGGTCGGCTCGAACTCCTGGCGGAGCACGTCCGAATCGAACAGCCGCAGCGCCTCGTTCACAAAGCGACGTTCTTTGACGATGACACCCAGGCTGCGACTTTTCAGATCAAGACCGGTGAAGTTGAACCCATACACATGCAGCTCCTCGCGGTCGATGATTAAGAGCTTGCCGTGGTAGCGTGTCAGGTCGTCGGCCGTCCGCGTCACGGTGACGCCGGCGTTGAGCATCCGCATTTCCAGCTGTCGAAGGCGCTTTTCACCGCCGGAATTGGTATGGGCAATGAGCGCTCGCACCGCCACACCGCGCTTGACGGCAGCTTCGACGGCTTTTTCGACCGGTTTCAGGTCGAAACGGAAGATGACAATATCGAGCGTCGTCCGTGCCTTCTCGATAGCCGAAAGGATGGGCTTGGTGCCGTCTGCAGGCTGTACGATGAGTTCCAAACGGTTATGCCTCCAGTTCTAACCTCAGCCGCGGAGGCACGTCTCTTGAAGCACGCCCCGCTGACCCGAGGAGTTAAGAGCAAAGTGCTCGCCGTTTCCTGGTGCGTGAGAGTTATGGCCCGTTTCGGCCTGTTCGTGGCGCTGATCGCAGCGACTGGATGCACCGGCCTGGCGCCGGCTGCAGTGAATCAGGGACAAGTCGGGCCGCCAATTGGACAGACGGCGGTCGCCGCTGGTTCATCGCCGACCAAATCGATTCTGCCGAATGCCCGCGACTCGGTGAAGTTCCTTGTGATCGGGGATTCCGGCACCGGCGACCGAAATCAGCTGGAGGTGGCGGCACGGATCGTTGAGGCGCACGAGCGGTTTCCGTTCCCGCGCGCCCTGATGCTCGGGGACAACATCTACGGGAGCAGCAACGCGGCGGCGTATCGCAACAAATTCGAGCGGCCGTACGCGGCTCTCCTCGAAGCCGGGGTCAAGTTCTACGCCTCGCTCGGGAATCATGACAACGCCTCGCAGCGCTTCTACGAACGCTTCAACATGGATGGAAAGCGCTATTACAGTTACGGCACGGACGACGTCCGCTTCTTCGCCCTCGACAGCACCTACATGAATGCCCAACAGTTGAAGTGGCTTGAGAACGAGCTGAGCGGCTCGACAGAAAAGTGGAAGATCGCCTACATGCACCACCCGATGTACTCGTCTGGTATGAGACACGGGGCGACGGTGCCGCTCCGGACCGCAGCGGAGCCCCTTTTCCTCAAGTACGGCGTCGATGTCGTCTTCGCCGGTCATGAGCATTTCTACGAGCGAATGCGTCCGCAGGGTGGCATCACCTACATCACTCAGGGCGGGTCGGCGAAGCTGCGGCGAGGCAACATCCGCAAGAACTCCGAGATCACGGCCGCCGGTTTCGACACCGACCGCTCGTTCACGCTGGCCGAGATCGTCGGCGACCGCATGTACCTCGAAACGATCTCGCGCATGGGCGCCGTCGTCGACGCCACCGTGATTACACGGCGTGAGGCGGCGCAGTCGTCTTCGTCGGATTAGCAGCGTCTCGCCCAGCGCGCCCCGCCGGAATCCCGCCGAATCGGCTGCCGATTGTCTCGACGGAAAGTCCCGCCAGCGCCGCAACGACAGTTCACCCAGCGGAATCTCTTCGAATCAGGCATCAGGCCACAACCAGGCGGCCCCGCGCACGCCGCTCGAATCCCCGTGCCTGGCACGGACGAGACGGGTGCGGACCACTTCATCCGGACCGGCGGCAAATACCCACGTCCCCCACACACGCGGCAGCCGCTCGTACAAGGAGTCAATGTTCGAGAGCCCTCCGCCCAGCACGATCACATCGGGATCGAGGACGTTGATGACGGAGGCGAGCGCGCGCGCCGCGCGGCCTTGGTAGCGCCGGAGTGTCTCCTCGGCTTCGGGTTCATGTTCCTCAGCGCGGGCGATGATTTCGGTTGCCGCGTGGCGGTGGCCGGTGCGTCGCTCGTGGTCGGCGGACAGGCCGGGACCGGACAGGTACGTCTCGATGCACCCGCGCCTGCCGCAATAGCAGGAAGGCCCAGGCTGATCCTCGCTGTCGGCCCACGGCAGCGGGTTGTGGCCCCACTCGCCGGCCAGCCCGTTCGGGCCCGTGAGCACCTCGCCGTCGACGACGATTCCGGCACCCGTACCGGTGCCGAGGATCACGGCGAACACGACGCGGGCTCCCACCGCTGCTCCGTCTGCAGCTTCCGACACGGCAAAACAGTTGGCGTCGTTCTCGATGCGAACGGGCCGCGACAACCGTGCCGCCAGGTCCTCACGCAGCGGTCGGCCAATCAGCCAGACGGAGTTTGCATTCTTGACGAGGCCAGTGGCGGGTGAGATCGTGCCGGGGATGCCGACGCCGACGCTGCCGCGGCCGCCCGCCCGGGTTTCGAGGTCCTTTGTGACGGCGCTGATGGCTTCAACTGTCGCGTCGTAATCGTCGCGGGGTGTTGCGACTCTGATCCGGCCGACTTCGTCGCTGCCGGCCAGCGCGACCCCTTCGATTTTCGTCCCGCCGACGTCGATGCCGATTCGGAGGCCCAATTCGTTTCCGGCGATCTTTGACTCGCCTATTGAAGAGCTTAGGTGAAACAATCACCGAATGGAACAGGATCCAGCAGTGCGAACCATCGAGGCGCGCGTTCACGGCCGCTATCTGGTTCGGTTGCCGGATTCACCCAGACCGTGGCCTGCCCTGATCAGCTTCCACGGCTACGGCGAGCTAGCCGATGCCAGTCTGGCTGCTCTCGAGCGCGTACGCGAAGCAACCGGTTGGCTGTGCGTCGCCGTGCAGGCGCTGCACCCGTTCTACACCAAGGATCAGCGGATCGTCGCCAGCTGGATGACGCGACTCGATCGTGAGCACGCTCTTGCCGACAACATCCGCTACGTCGCGGACGTCGTCGCCGCCGTCCAGGACGAGTTCCGTGTCGACTCGCCGGTCGTGTTTGTCGGCTTTTCTCAAGGTGGCGCCATGGCATACCGTGCCGCCGCGAATGTCCGTTCGGCGGGCGTCATCGTGCTGGCCGCCGACGTGCCCCCCGACGTCTCCGCGCCGCTCAAGCTGCCCCCTGTGCTGATCGGCCGCGGCCGCGGCGACACCTGGTACACCGACGAGAAGATGACGCTCGACGTCGCTCGATTGAACGGCATCTGTCCGCGTGTGGAGACGTGTGTGTTTGACGGCGGTCATGAGTGGACAGATGATTTCGCGGCGGCTGCGGGCGCATTCCTCGGCCGCATTCGGAGAGAGCGCTGATGGCCATTTCACGCAGAGAGTTCTTCCAGACCGCGGCGGCCGCTGCGGCCGGGGTCAGTGCCGGTCCTGCCGTCGGCATTGCCGCCGCCCAGGCGACGCCGCCTCCACCGACGGCCGACGAAACGCTCGCGCTCGTGAACGGCAGCATTCATACGATGGATGGCCGGAACAGCGTGGCGCGGGTCGTCACGATCAGGAACGGCCGATTCATCAGCGTCGGTGACTCGGTGCCGCGAAACATCCCGAATCTGCGCACCATCGACCTTGGCGGACGCACGGTCGTTCCGGGCCTGATCGAAGCGCACGTGCACATCGTCAGCCTCGCCAACCGTCCCGGTTATCACACGATCCTGGAAAACACGTCGTCCATCCGCGAGATCCAGGAGGCGCTTGCCGCCCGCCGTCGCGACGTTCCCGAGGGCCAGTGGATTACGTCGATGGGCGGCTGGATCCCGATCCAGTGGGCCGAACGTCGCCGCCCGACTCGCCGGGAACTCGACGACGCGGTGTCTGACAGGCCGGTGCTGCTCTACGAGCGCTTCACGGGCCCGGCCGTCACAAACAGTCTGGGGAAGAAGCTCTTCGACGCCTTGGATGCGGCCCCGCCTGTTCACCCCGACATCAAACCGGTCGCCGTCGCCGACGACGGCACGATCGCGATGGCCGGATTCGCCGGCGGTGGACCTGCGGCGAGCGCGCTCTTCCACCTCCGGCGTGCGCAGACGTTCGACGACAAGCTGCGCAGCACGACCGAAGCGATGGCGTACTCGGCGGCCGTCGGCCTCAGCGCGCACCTCGATCAGGTGCTGTTTCCGACTCCCGGTCCGCTGCATCCGAGTCAGATCCTGTCCAACCTCGACCAGTACCGAATGTACGACTCGTGGCTCGCGCTGCACCGCGCTGGGAAGGCGACCGTCCGTCTGCAGATGAACTTCCTGCAGAACCAGAGCGACCCCGCCCTGCCGGAGCTCAAGGAACGGCTGCGCAACCAGTTCCAGTACTTCGGCGACGACATGGTGATGACCGGATCGATCGGCGAATGGGCCGCACCGCTTGGCGCAGGCGCGGTGTGGCGCGAAGCGCAGCGCCTCGTTGCGCAGGCGGGCTGGCACAACGAGAACAGCGTTCAGGATTTGAAAGGCCTGCAGCAGGTTGTTGACGCCTACGAAGAGGTGAACAAGGAGTTCAACATCACTGCGCAGCGGTGGGTGGTGCACCATGTACCCGCCGTCACGCCAGATTTGCTGACGCGCCTGAAGGCGCTCGGCTGTGGCGTTCAGATGGCCGCTTTCCGCTGGGTGACGTCAACGGATCCGAAGGTGATCGTCGGCGCACCGTTCCGCACGATCCTCGACCACGGCATCCAGGCGGGCATGCACGGCGACGGCGTCCACATCGCCCCGCTCAACCCCTGGCTGCACATCTATTTCGCCGTCACCGGCGTGAACTCTTTCGGTGCGAAGGTGAACGGCGATCAGCAGATCACGCGTCAGGAAGCGCTGCGCCTGTTCACGCGCAACAACAGCTGGTTCCTTCGAATGGAGGACAGGATCGGCACCATCGAGCCCGGGAAGCTGGCCGATCTCGTCGTCCTCAACAAGGACTACTTCACGGTGCCTGAGGTCGAGATCAAGCAGATCCGCGCGGCGATGACCGTCGTCAATGGCCGGATCGTGCACGACACCGACAATGCGAAGAAATAGCCGGCGTACGGCGGGTTCA
>Ga0111538_10010936_pt1 | contig 12055 bp, 13 predicted proteins | sample SoiMethybrSBSTD1_FD_79669 | JGI IMG/M metagenome (GOLD analysis project Ga0111538, IMG submission 79669) | Bulk soil microbial communities from a Populus tree surrounding site in Tennessee, USA - Soil MetaG P. TD hybrid SBSTD1 (version 2)... | ecosystem: Environmental > Terrestrial > Soil >...
CCGAGGCCGATGCCCATGCGGAGTAATCGGTTGCCTTCATTGACGCGCGTAACTTCGCCGCCAATCAACCAGCCACCGGACTTTGGCGCGGCACCGGGTTTGACCGCGGACGCCGGCCCGAGATTCTTCGACAATTCGCTGACGAGGTACTTCGACAAGAGCTGCTGGACCTCCGGACCAAGTTGGCCCTTGGCCTTGGCCTGGCGCAGCATCGTATTCTCGCGGATTTCAGCTTTTGCGATCGCGAATGGTGCGACGTAGAAGTGCCCGGGCTTCTGCTGCGGCTTCGAGCCGCTCTCGCGGTCCACATTCTTCACACTCACGGAAGCGCACGAGGAGAGAACGACAACTGCGGCAAGGAAGGGAAGACGACAGGCCCACGCGTGGATTTGCATGGCGGTTGTGTTACCCGGAGTTGGCTGCCGCCGGCACGCTAAAAGTGCGGATTCTTCGCGCATCCACGGAAGAGTTTTCGGTGTCGGGAATTCACCGGAAAAACTTTTGACAGCATGGGGTGCTCTGTTAGCTTCGCGGTCCACTTTTTCGGAAAGAAGAGGAGCGCACAGCTCGAATCGTTCGCAGCCCGAAGACATTTCCCGGCTGGCTCGACGCGGGCTTTTTCGCCCTCTCCGTTCCGAGCGAGTGGAGCATATTAGCCGGAGTTTGAAATCAAAGATTTCAGGCGCTGGACGCAAGCCTGAGTAGCTCAGTTGGTAGAGCACGCCCTTGGTAAGGGCGAGGTCGCCGGTTCAATCCCGGTCTCAGGCTCCAGTCCCGAACCCGGCGCCTATTTAGTACAGCAAACCAACACCAACATCACATCCACCTGACCTTATGGCCAAGGCGCAATTCGAACGCACCAAACCTCACGTCAACGTCGGCACGATCGGCCACGTCGATCACGGCAAGACCACGCTCACGGCAGCAATCACCACCATTCTTGCGAAGAAGGGCTTCGCGGAGGCGAAGAAGTACGACGATATCGACAATGCGCCCGAGGAGAAGGAGCGCGGCATCACGATCAACACCGCGCACGTCGAGTATCAATCGGACAAGCGCCACTATGCGCACGTCGATTGTCCCGGACACGCCGATTACGTGAAGAACATGATTACTGGCGCCGCGCAAATGGATGGCGCGATCCTCGTGGTCTCGGCGGCCGACGGCCCGATGCCGCAGACCCGCGAGCACATTCTCCTGGCCCGCCAGGTCGGTGTGCCGGCCATTGTCGTTTTCCTCAACAAGTGCGACATGGTTGATGACCCCGAGTTGCTCGAACTCGTGGAAATGGAAGTGCGCGATCTGCTCACCCAGTACGAGTTTCCCGGCGACAAGATTCCGATCGTCAAAGGCTCCGCCACCAAGGCATTGGCCAGCGGTGATCCGAACCATCCCGATGCCAAGTGCGTGATTGACCTGATCAACGCAGTTGATGATTACATTCCGATCCCGGAGCGCCCGATCGATCAACCATTCCTGATGCCGGTCGAAGACGTGTTCAATATTGAAGGCCGCGGCACCGTCGCGACTGGCCGTGTCGAGCGCGGCGTCCTCAAGAAAATGGACGACGTCGAGATTGTCGGTCTGCGCGATACTGCGAAGACGGTCGTGACCGACATCGAGATGTTCCGCAAGTTGCTCGACGAAGCGCGTGCCGGCGACAACGTGGGCCTGCTGCTGCGCGGCACGAAGAAGGAGGACGTCGAGCGCGGGCAGGTCATCGCCAAGCCGGGCTCGATCAAGCCGCACAAGAAGTTCAAGGCGGAGATTTATGTCCTCTCGAAGGATGAAGGCGGGCGTCACACGCCGTTCTTCTCGAATTACCGTCCGCAATTCTATTTCCGCACGACCGACGTGACGGGCACAGTCAAGCTGCCCGACGGCGTCGAAATGGTCATGCCTGGCGACAACGTTGCGATCGAAGTCGAACTCATCACCCCGATCGCGATGGAAAAGACCATGCGCTTTGCCATTCGCGAGGGCGGCAAGACCGTTGGCGCTGGCCGTGTTTCGGATATTGTCGCTGACTAAGCGAGAGGATGAGACCTTTACGCCAGTAGCTCAATTGGTAGAGCAGCGGTCTCCAAAACCGCCGGTTGGGGGTTCGAGTCCCTCCTGGCGTGTTCTCGATAGCGACTTCTACAAAGCAGATCACCAACGATGATGGGAAAGATCGGAACATTTATCAGCGAAGTAAAAGTCGAACTCGCGAAGGCGTCCTGGCCGTGGGAGCCCAAAGAGAAAGGCGCGAAGAAATACAAGGAGTTGATTGACTCAACGCTGATTGTGTTGATCGCCATGTTGCTGCTCAGCGGATACATTGCCGGCTGGGATTTCATCATGACGATCATCTTCGGCTATCTCGTCAAAGCACCCGCCCATTGAATCTCCCATGACCGAAGAACAAAAACGCAGCCAGTGGTATGTGGTCCATGTCCTCTCCGGTCAGGAGAACAAGGTGCATGACAACCTCGTGAAGCGGATCAAGACGGAGGAGATGGGTGATTACATCTATGAGGTGGTATTGCCCACCGAGCGAGTCTCCGAAATCAAGCGCGGCAAGAAGACCGAAACGACGCGCAAGTTTTTTCCCGGCTACCTGATCGTCAACATGTGGCTGCTGGACGACAACAAACAGCTCGTGGACAAGACTTGGTACTTCATCAAGGACACGCCCGGGGTGATCGGCTTCGCAGGCACTAAAGACCGGCCGATTGCCATGCGTCCGAGCGAAGTCGAGGGCTTGCTCGCGCAAGTTCGCGAACGGGAGGACAAGGTGAAGCCGAAGATCACGTTTGGCATCGGCGAGATGGTCAAGGTCGCCGACGGCCCATTTCAGAATCAGAGCGGCATTGTCGAGGAGATCGATCCCGAACGCGGCAAGCTGCGCGTGTCGGTCAGCATCTTCGGGCGCTCGACACCCGTCGAACTTGAATACTGGCAGGTCGAGAGAGGCTAACGAATTTAGGAATTAGGATTTAGCGTTCAAGCTAGCTCGCCGCACATCTGACCGCGTCACTCAACACTCAACACTCAACCCTCCTCGCGAATGGCTAAAGAAATCGTCGGTCAAATTAAACTTCAGATTCCAGCCGGACAGGCTAATCCCGCTCCGCCAGTCGGTCCAGCGCTCGGTCAGCAGGGCGTCAACATCATGGCCTTCTGCAAGGAGTTCAACGCCGCCACGCAAAAGCAGGCCGGCGACATTCTCCCGGTCGTGATCACTGTCTTTAAGGACAAGTCCTTCACGTTCATCACGAAATCGCCGCCCGCGAGCATTCTCATCAAGAAGGCGCTCAATCTTGCGGCTGGCTCGAAGGAACCGAACAAAGTGAAAGTCGGCAAGTTGACGAAGAAGCAACTTGCCGAGATCGCCGGAAAGAAGATGAAAGACCTCAACGCCCGCAATGAAGCGGCTGCGATGAAGATCATCGCTGGCACCGCGCGTCAGATGGGTGTCGAGGTGGAGGCCTGACGCGGGGGCGGCGATTATTGCGCTGCAGGAGTGCTGCCTTCGACCGGCGTCGGAGGCTGTGTCGGGGGCGGTGCCACTTGGACCACTTGGAAGTTTTTGGTGGTCTGATTTAGAAGCTGAGCCAGTCGGACGACGCCGGAAGGCGTCATGACGATGCGCGTGTGGATGGGCATCATGGAGACTCCCGGGCGATCCGGGACGATGCCGGAGGTAAAGTCGAGATACACTTCCTCCTGCCCGACGTTCACCAGGACGTGGTTGGCGTAACGTGCGGTGAAATCATCGTATTTGAGTTGAATCGTCAGGTTTTGCTGTTGGGGAGCCGGAGCGGAGTTTTCGTTAGACATGGAGCGCAATTGCTAGCAGCGCGGCGGGATAATGCAAACGCGGATACCGAGTCTTTGCCGCGAGATGGCGCGGTTTGTTTACATCGCGAGAGTGCGTGTTAGTTTTCGCCCCATGAAAAAGCGGATCATTCTGACCACTTGCGCGCTGCTCTTCGTCTTCAACGCCTTGCTCGGCGTTGCCGCTTATCGTGCAATCGCCGAGGAGGAAAAAAAGGACAAACCTGACGATGGGTATTCGAGCATGGCGGTTTTCGCGCGCGCTCTGCAACTGATCCGTCAGGATTACGTGGACGAACAGAAGGTTGACTACGAAGAACTCACACACTCCGCGCTCAAGGGAATGCTCGCGAATCTCGATCCGCATTCGCAATTCATGGAGCCGAAGGATTTCAAGGGAATGCAGGACGATACCAACAGCCGTTTCGGCGGCCTCGGCGTGGTGGTCTCCGTGCGCGATGGCAACCTCGTCGTGGTCTCTCCAATGGAAGATTCGCCGGGATTTCGCGCCGGGCTGCTTCCCGGCGACCAGATCATCAAAATCGACGGCGAGCCGACCGAAAAACTCGACTTGAACGACGCAATTAATACTTTGCGAGGCGAACCGGGAACGAAGGTGACGCTGACCGTCCTGCGGCCCTCGAACAAGGAGATCAAGGAATACCCACTGACGCGCGAGAATATCAAAGTCGCCAGCGTGAAGGAGGCGAAACTGCTGCCGGTGGAATTGGCTGGCGATTGCAAAATTGGTTACGCGCGAATCACGCAGTTCAACGTGCCGACGGCGGGCGAACTTTCGGCGAAGCTCGATGAACTGGAGGCTGCAGGGATGCAGGCTTTCGTGCTCGATCTGCGCTACAATCCCGGCGGTCTGTTGCAAAGTGCGGTCGAAGTTGCGGGACAGTTCCTGCCGCCAAAGACGGTGGTGGTGTCGACCGAAGGCCGGGCGGCGTCGCAGAGCAAAAAATACCCGACGCCGGATAATCTTAAACAGCGACCAAAGTATCCAGTCGCGGTCTTGATCAACAACGGAAGCGCCAGCGGATCGGAAATCGTCGCCGGAGCGCTGAAGGATTTGAACCGCGCGATTCTTGTTGGCGAAACCACTTTTGGCAAAGGCTCGGTGCAAAGCGTGGTGCAGTTACAGGATGGTTCCGCGCTTCGTCTGACCACCGCGAAATACTACACGCCGAGCAAACAGGTCATCCACGAACACGGCGTGACGCCAACCATCCTGGCAACGATGACGCCCGATCAGGAACGCTTGCTCATGGTCCAGCGGCGCGAGGACGGTTTTGGGGAAAGCGATCGCAAGGAACTCGCCAACTTTCACGACACGCAACTCGAACGCGCTGTCGATGCGCTCAAAGGCGTGCTGATCTACGCACAGAAAGTTGATGCCGCGCGAAAGCCCGCGACGAAAAGCGAGTGAAGAAACAGCATGCCGCGAGGGTGCTCGCGATCGAGACCTCCTGTGACGAGACGGCAGTCGCGATCATTGAGGGATCGATGCTCCTCGCAAGCGAAGTGGCTTCGCAGGTCGCGCTGCACGCGCCTTACGGTGGCGTGGTACCCGAGGTCGCTTCGCGAAATCATCTGCGCATGCTCAAGCCGGTGCTGCAACATACGCTCGAAAGTGCGAACCTGACCATCGAGGCGATCGATGCATTTGCCGCCACGTGCGGTCCGGGTCTGGCGACCTCGTTGATGATCGGAGCATCTGCTGCAAAGGGTCTCGCCGTCGTTACCGGCAAGCCGTTCCTGGCGATCAATCATCTCGAAGGTCATCTCCTCTCGCCATTTTTCGGGACGACGGAAGGTGTGCGACCCGCTGTCGGACTCGTCGTCAGTGGCGGGCATACGCTACTCGTGGCCATCGAGGCATTCGGACGCTACCGGCTTCTCGGCCAGACACATGACGACGCTGCGGGGGAAGCCTTTGACAAAGTCGGTAAATTGCTCGGCCTTCCCTACCCTGGCGGCCCGAATGTGAATCATCTGGCGCTTGGCGGCGACGCAGCACGTTACGATTTTCCGCGCAGCATGATCAACTCGGGGAATTTTGGTTTCAGCTTCAGCGGGCTGAAAACGTCGATGCGTTATTTGCTGCCGAAATTAAACTCGATCCATCTGCCAGACTTGTGCGCATCATTCCAGGAAGCGGTTGTCGAGGTGCTCGTGGCCAAGACCTTGCAGGCGGCAGCCGCGACGGGACGCGCCGTTGTAGCGCTGAGCGGTGGAGTGAGTTGCAACACGCGGCTGAGGGAGAAAATGGAGGAAATCTGTGCGGCGCATGCTCTCGAATTGCTGATCGCTCAACCTGCGATGTGTACCGACAACGCTGCGATGATCGGCTACGTTGCGACGCTCAAACTCGCACACGGCGAAGCTTCGGCGCTCTCCACGGATATCGACCCGAACTTACGGCTCGCCGGCTGAGTTTTTGGAGGCGTCTTAATACTCTCGCGCGAGCAGCGAGTCGGCGATGGCGCGCAGGATGATGCCACACTTTCCGAATGGGGCGATGGCAGCGTGCGCGGCGACAGTAAGGCGGTGGGCTTCGGCGCGCGATTTGTCGAGGCCATGGACGGCGGGATAAGTGGCTTTCGTCGCGCGGACGTCCTTGCCGGCGGTTTTGCCGAGCTTTTCGGTGGTCTGCGTGACATCGAGAATGTCATCGATGATTTGAAATGCGAGGCCGAGCGCCTGGCCGAATCGCGTAAGATTGGCAAGGTGCCGCGGCGTGGCGTTTGCGGTCATGGCGCCAAGGCGGAGACTGCACGTAAGCAACGCGGCGGTCTTGCAACGGTGGATGTATTGCAAGTCAGTACCAGTCAGCGCCCGGCCTTCGCCTTCAAGGTCGGCGGCTTGACCGCCAATGAGCCAGCGACTGCCGGCAGCCTGCGCAAGTTCGCGGATGAGTTGCGCGGTGCTGTAACGCGACGCGAGCTGCGTTTGCGCGAGAATGTCGAAAGCAATGGTGAGCAACGCGTCGCCGGCGAGGACCGCCATGCCTTCACCGAAGACTTTGTGTGAAGTCGGCCGACCGCGACGCAAATCATCGTCGTCCATGCAAGGCAGATCATCATGGATGAGAGAGTAAGTGTGGATGCACTCAACGGCGCAAGCGGCTGGAAGCGCATCCTTTGGTTCACCGCCACATGCCTCGGCGGCTGCGAGTGTAAGCACGGGGCGGATGCGCTTGCCACCAGCGAAAAGGCTGTAGCGCATTGCCTTGTGGATGGTTGGCGGCTTGGTCGTGGCCCGTGGGAGGAAGCGGTCGAGGGCGCGGTCGATCAATTTCAGGCGCTCGCGGAAATACTGCTGAAGAGGCATGCGCGCGAACTTTGCCGCGAAGAATTCCGCGCTGGCAATCGCAAACCCTATTCGACGAAACGCTGCGCGACGGGCATTTTCCGCCCAAGTCCAAAAGCACGGCTTGTCACTTTAAGACCGGGCACAGACTGCGCGCGTTTGTATTCGTTTAAATCCACACGCCGCTGCACCCAGCGCACCGTTTTTTCATCCCAGCCGCGGGCCACGATGTCGGAGACGCTGAGTTGTTGTTCGACATAGAGTTCGAGGATCGCGTCGAGGATTTCGTATGGCGGAAGCGTGTCGATGTCACGTTGGTCGGGCTTCAACTCAGCGCTCGGCGGCTTTTCGATTGAAGTCCGCGGAATGATCTCGCGATCGCGATTGATCCATTCGGCGAGGCGATACACCACCGTCTTTGGGACATCGCTGATAACCGCGAGGCCGCCGGCCATGTCGCCGTAAAGCGTACAGTAGCCGACGGCGAGTTCGCTCTTGTTGCCAGTCGTCAGTAACAGGCTCCCGAACTTGTTCGAGAGCGCCATGAGTGTCGTCGCGCGCAATCGCGGCTGCATGTTCTCCTCTGTCGTATCCTCGGGAAGGCCGGCGAAGATTTCGCGAAACTGCTCGCGGAAGACTTCGAAGCTCCGCTTGATCGAAACAGTCAGGCAGCGGATTCCAAGATTGCGCGCGAGTGCCCGCGAGTCGTCGATGCTGCCGGCTGACGAATACTGTGTCGGCATGGTCGCACCCAGGACATTCTCCGGGCCAAGCGCGTGAACAGCCAAGGCGGCCGTAACCGCGCTGTCGATGCCGCCACTCAGCCCGAGCACGACGGACTTGAACCCGCACTTGCCGACATAATCGCGAAGGCCGAGGCAGAGCGCGTCGTGCAGTTCCTCGGGCTCAGCTTGGAACCGATACGTGATCGGCGCAAAGTCGTTTGCAGTGTCAATGACGGCGAGGTCTTCGACGAATGGATCGAGCTTGGCCCGCAGCGAACCGTCAGCTCCAATGGCGAGCGAATTGCCGTCAAAGACGAGCTGATCATTTCCGCCGATGGCGTTGCAATAAGCGATTGGGATGCGATGGTGCGATGCGAGTTGACTGAGCATTTCGACACGGCGCGCCGGTTTGCCGATCGCGAATGGTGAGGCGCTGAGATTCACCAGCAGCCGGGCGCCTTGCGCCACCAACGAATCGACAGGTGCTGTGCCGTAGAGACGGCGCGGGAGATATCTCTCCGTCCAGATGTCTTCGCAAATAGTTACGCCGATTCTTGTGCCAGCGACCTCGACCGGCGCGACGCTAGACGCAGGTTCAAAATACCGGTCTTCGTCAAAGACGTCGTAAGTCGGAAGCAATGACTTGTGAATGACTCGGCGGGGCTGGTCTTGTTGAAGAAGTGCTGCGGCGTTGTGAAATGGCTGTCCAGAACCCGTGTTCACGTCGATGAAGCCGACGAGAAGCGGCACGCGTCCAACTTCGCCATGGAGCGCCTCGAGAGTGGCGAGATTGAGCGGGACAAAGCGTGACTTGAAAACCAAGTCTTGCGGCGGGTAGCCAGTGATGGCGAGCTCGGGCGCAAGCACCAGATCAGCGCCGCGGCTTGCAAGCTCACGGTAGGACTCGAGAATTTTGCGATGGTTGCCGGCCAGATCACCGACAGTAGTGTTGATCTGCGCGAAGCCAATTTTCATGGAGCCATCAATCCACGAAAGCTAGCCGCGTCTGTCAGCGTGTCGATGGAGAGCTTGCGTGGAACGCCGGTCAGGGAGCTGGCTTCTGATACAGGCTCTGCTTCCAACCAGCATCAGAAGTTTCCCACAACGCCTGCTGCACAATGTGGCGGAAAGCCCAAAGCAGGCATGCCGCCGCAAAACCGGCCGCGATCATTAAAAGCAACTTCTGGCTGAATGTGCTGCTCATACGTCATTTGGTAGGAGCAGAACGTTTGCCCTCTCACCAGAATCCTGTGTGGCCGGTACGCAGAATGTAGAGGCCAAGCAGCAGATTCGTGACTGCATGGACGAGCACGCACGAACTCAAGCTCCGCGTGTGGATAGCCACAAAATTGAAAAGCGCACCAGTGAGCAACGCCGCAGGATAGTCAGGGGGGGTGTGCTCGACCATAAATAGAATCGTCACAATGAGGAATGAGGTTCGTTGGTACGTACCGAAGGGTAGGCTCATGAACTCGTCGCGAATCAACCAACGCAGCAGAAAGCCGCGCCAGAAAATCTCTTCGACGAGTGGTACAACCACCACGAGGCGCAAGAAGCGGCAACCGACATTGAGGCTATAGGGCCAGCCTTCAGCGCCGAAAAATGCAGGATCGAAACCCGACAGCCGTGCGGCCTTGGGAAAGAAACGTTCGACTAGGAATGCGAGTGGTGAAACCCAGAGGACGAATGCGACAATTCCGATCGCAACGGTAAACAAGAGGTGCTTTGGCAACCGCATTTCATAATGCCGCCAGTAGTATATGAGCATCGCGCCGCAAACAATGATCTGCAGGGGATGAATCCAATACTGCGGTGATGCAAAGACCCAGTGCGCGTGGCCATCGAAAAACCTTCGGATCAATTCGTCGAGGACGAGGAAGCCGTAGAAACCAACGAACGGCGCAAAATAAGCTCTTTCTGAGGGGGTCCTGCCAAACATTGAGTCTTTTTATTGGGAAATCAGTACATGAACGAAAACAGAGATCCGGAAGCCGCGCCAGACCAACTCCTGCAAATGCTCGACATGCAGCTTGCTGTAGTGCGGAGCAAGCGGGGAACAACCGGCCCACACTCCCGTGTCGTGCTGCTAGTTGGCGGGTTACTTCTCATCCTCGCCGGTTGTGGCGCAGCGCTTTTGTTTCTGCAACAGATGCTTTTCGATTTGCCGCGTCCTAGCGCCGAAGAAATACCGACGCGAATGGCGGAACACACACCGGAAAAGAATCTCTGAGAATCGAAGCGACCCGGCACATCGGCTGCTTCTCGTCCCGCAATGGCTAAAGCTCCCTCATCCGTGATTGGGATCGACCTCGGAAGATACGCTCTCAAATCGGTGCTGCTGCAACGCAAAGGCGGAAATCGTTTCATGGTCACCCACTATGCATCTCATCCCCTCACCGAACCGATTGAAAGCATGTCGCATCTTGGCCGGGAATTGAAAACAACGCTCAAGGAAATGGGCGGCACTACGAAAGCCTGCGCCATCGCGATTTCCAGTCCGGATGCGTTGATCAGAATCATCGAACAGCCGGAAACACCAACCAAGTTGCTACGCGACGCACTGCGGTTGAATGGCATGGCGTTACTCAATCAGGACTGCAAGGACTTCGTGCTCGATTGTGATCTGATCCCGTCGAGTGAGCCGCCTCAGCCTGGAGACGGCATGCCTCAAAAGCGCAAATATCTTGTGGGCGGGCTACCGCGCGAGCAGGTCAATCAGATCGCAGAAATGTTCGGCAAGGGTGCCCAAGGAGTAACCGCATTTCAAATTGCGCCAATCTGCCTGTTCAATGCCTTTGAGTTCGCACAACCCGAAGTATTCAAGAATCACGCCTTTTTTCTCATCGATATTGGACACACCAATTCAACGATGATGATTGGCGCGAAACGTGAACTTGTGCTCGTTCGCCAGATCGAATTTGGCGGCAAGGTGCTAATTGACACGTTGATGGCATTGAGCGGCGAGTCGCGCGAATCGGTATTCAAGGCGCTCGAACAGGAGGATGAGGTGATGATTGAGAACACGCGTATGGCCATTCTTGGGCTGACACGTGAAGTTGGCAGCTCCATCGGGTTTTTTGAAGGGCGACGTGAGGAAACCATCGGACAGATTTGCGTTTCCGGCGGACCGGCCAAATCGAAGGCCTTCCTGAAAGTTATGAGCGAGGAACTACACATGCCCTGCACTGCTTGGAATGCGCTGGAACGCTGCGAGGTAGCGGTGGCTAATGACAAACGCGAGCGGTTCGCGAGCGAGTCCTTCGATTTAAACGTGGCCTGCGGAGCCGCGGCGGAAATCCTCACTATCTCCTGACTCATGCCCCTTCATCTCAATCTTATTCACGAAATCGAACAGGCCGAACGAGCGCGCCAACGCGATCCATTGAAGCTATCGCTTTGGGGGCTTGGGCTCATCGGCGCATGCTTCGCGTCCTACTATTTTCTGCAACTTGCGAAAATGAGCGTAATTGCACAGGAATATTCGCGAAAGAAGGCGGCGTTTGACTCCATCGAGCCGAAAGCCAAGGCGGCAAAAGCTCGGGAAGATGAATTAAGTGAAAAGCTGCGGACGAGTGGAAATCTGGTGCAACGCATTGAAGGCCGGTTCTACTGGGCGCCCGTGATGGAACAACTGATCACACTCGTCCCGCGCGAGGTCCAAATCACGAAACTCGCCGGCGATGTGCAAGGAGAAGGCGTCAAGAAATGTCGCCTCACGCTCGATGGAACATCTGCCGGTCTGGATCCGCGAAAGGTCGCAGAAGATTTGCGTGCTGCGATAGCCGAATCCTTCGGCTCAAAGTACAAGAACGTGAAGTCCAGCTTCCGGGCGTTGGAGGATGGCATCGAGATGGTCAAACTCGATGGCGAATCCCGGCCGACTGCCACGTTCGCAATCAATGTCGAACTGCAAAGCGGCGAGGAAGCGCCCGCTGCGCCTGCCCCTCGCACGAAAAAGAAATGAAACTTGGTAAGGAAGAAATCCAGAAAATCGCCCTCGGCGGCCTAATGCTGATCGGGATCGTTTATGTTTACTTCAACATGCTGCTTGGTCCCTTGACCCAACGCCAGGAAATCACCCGCAAGAGCATCGCCGATCTCGAGCCTCAAATTGCAGCTGCTCAAGCTCAGATCAATAAGACTGCAGGGCTGGAAGCTACTGCGCCGCAAGCCGACACGACCGTCGCCCAAGTTAA
>Ga0111538_10010937_pt1 | contig 12054 bp, 8 predicted proteins | sample SoiMethybrSBSTD1_FD_79669 | JGI IMG/M metagenome (GOLD analysis project Ga0111538, IMG submission 79669) | Bulk soil microbial communities from a Populus tree surrounding site in Tennessee, USA - Soil MetaG P. TD hybrid SBSTD1 (version 2)... | ecosystem: Environmental > Terrestrial > Soil > Tree...
CCGCTCGCGGTGCAGCGCATTTCTTCTTCGGTGGCCAGGGGCAGGTCAACCTCCGGAGCATTGTCCTCTGCGCCCTTGAGCCAGCGCCCGAACCAGCCATATGCAGCCATTCGCAAGGGTTTCGAGTAGTCGTGCCCGGCATCGGCTTCGGCTTTGTGCAGCTTCTCCTCGACTCCGAGCATCGCGTAGATCCGCCTCGCTTCGTCATAGGTCTCGCGAACCCCCTTGACGGCAAAGAAGTCACGAATCGCCGACAGAATCAAATACGGTTTCGGTGCAAAGGCGTAGATGAAATCGCCATGATCCAGACCATCCTGCAAGGAAGGAATCAATACCTGTTCCGCGTCCTGCTGACCAATGGTCTCCAGCAGGGACTGCCAGGAGTTGATCCAGCAAGAAGGCGCAGCCACTTGAATGCGGTCGTCCAAAGCAGCCAGAAACGCAGTCATGTTGCCCCCGCCCGAATTGCCTGTGCAGGCGATACGCTTCGCGTCGACTTCAGGCCGCGAAAGCAAATAGTCCAGCGCCCGCATCCCATCCCAAACCGAATAACGAGCCAGGTTGTCACCAATGAGCAGGCATTGGATTCCCAGAATCGTGTGTTCAGTATTATTCCTGAAAACTTTGGACTCGCCCCAATCGGGATCGTAAAGCTGGATTCGTTCACCTTGCCCGACAGGGTCGTAGGTCAAAACAACGTACCCGCGCCTGGCCAGAGTCCCCAGGAAGAGCTGCCAGAGCGGGCGGGCCTTGGTGTCGAATTCGTGGCCGAGCGGAAACAAGATAGCTGGGTAAGGAGGGGTACCACGCTTTGGAACATAGAGATGCGCTGGAACGTAGAGGCGCGGCTGGCTTTCGAAAATGAACTTTTCGATCCGGTAGTCCGGCCGCTCCAAGGTCCCGACAGCGCGCACGTTGAGTGGTGTTCTCTCTGGCAGGCTTCCGAGCGATGCCAGAATGCGCTCGCGCACATACTGCTTTCGGGCTTGCAAGGCTGCAGGGCTTGTGAGCGATGCGATCTTCTCGCTGCGGGCGCCCAGAGCGGCTCGTGCCAGCCCGTTGACGTGGTTCGGCAGCATCTGGCGCAGGTTCCTGGCTTCCGCCAGGTCTGATAGGAAGTCCAGCTGGTTCTGAGCCAGCGCCGGCTGAATCAAGCAGGAAACAAGGAAACAAAATGTCAGCGCTCGGAAGTGCATATTGTCCTGTTGTAGCGGCGGTTCTGCGACCTACCCTGGCGTGTTGTGGTGTTGTAGCGGCGGTTCTGTGAACCGCCTCCTGGCGGCTCATAGAGCCGCCACTACAACTGAATCTTCGCAATTTCTCCTTGGTAGGGCCAATCCTGCGACCTCTCTACTAAACCGGCACGCACGGGATTCTGCAGAACGTACTCCCACTTTTCCTGATAGCTTTCATGGGCTCTGATAAGGTGGTCGAAGAATCCCGGCTGCCATAACCGACCGTTTGGCAAATCCACCCGCAACGCCCGGTTCAGATGCTGTTTCAGTAGCCTGACATAGTTCTCCAGACGGAGGTTTCTGGGCGGGCTAACGAAGAGATGAATATGGTCCGGCATCAGGACGTATCGTCCCGTATGGATTCCTCGAAGAGATTCTGCTTGGCGTAGTCGATGAATGCGGCGTGCACCGCGTCGGAGGCTAGAATTCGCGCTCGATGCCACGTGCAAAAAGTAACGAAGAAAAGAGGAGGATCAAAATTTTGGAATACCTCCTTGAGCCGTGGCGGCCTACCTGGGAAAGGATGCGTCATATGCTTCTTGTGTAGCGGCGGTTCTGCGAATCGCCACAAGGCGGCTCATAGAGCCGCCACTACAATTCTTTCGGCTATCACCGAAGCTTCATCCATTCGTTGTAAGTATCCGTAAACGCCGCCCCCGTCAGCCTTGGGGAGATCTTGAGCGAACCTTCCGCCCCTGCCAACTTGAATGACTTCTGCGCCGTGGCATATTCCTTCTGCAACTCTCCTTGATCGACGCGGTGGCCGAGAGGGTCGGCTCCATTCACAATCCACACCGCGCGTGGAGCCATCGCTGCCACAAGGTCAGGTAGATCAAGAGACTTGAGTACGCCGACAATCACATCCTCGAATAACCCGCGGTGAATCTTGTGATGAACTGCCGACTGATAGGAAACCAGCATCCCTTCGAGCGCGAGTTTCTTGATGCGAGTGTCCAGAAGAGCTGCGAAGAGCGTGGGCACAGTACCCTTTTCTTTTCCGAAGGCGGAGATGCGCTGCGGGTCAACATCGTTTCTGCTGGCCAGCAAATCCACACCCCGTTGAATATCCAGAGCTCTCATTCCAACCAGCGGGTTGCCGGTAAGCAATGCCGTCATCGCACTTTCAAAAATTCCGAAATAGCGAAAAAAGTCGTCGCTGTCAGCTGACTGCCGTGTCTCACCCAGGCCCCGCGCGTCGATCGACAATACTACATGGCCGGCTCGCACCAGTTGCTCGACATCGCCGCCCGCACCAGCATCGATCGCCTTTCCACGACCGTGAACGTAAATAACTGCCGGCTTCCGACTTTCCGGTCCCTTGGGAACAAACAGCAGCGCCGGTACCTTGATCCCACGTTCACTTTCATAAATCAATTTCTCAATACGATATCCAGGCCGCTCAATGCCTCCAAAGGAACTCACGGGGACTGTCTGGCCGACCGTCGATCCGCCGGTTCCCGCCATGCCGCCGAGCCGCCGGGCTTCCTGTTGAATTTCCTTACGATACGATTCGAGTTGAGCCTGTGATGACCATTCAGCCCTTTTCGGCAGCAACCTCTCAACGCGCTTCTGGTTCAGCGTGAAGACCGTCTCCCCGCCCAACTCGGTGGCCACTTGTCCAGTCTGGGTGCACCAGAGTTCCGATTCCGAGGCAATTGTCACTTCAGGTTCGGGCTCGGTATCTTCAGCTCCCTTCAACCAACGGCTGAACCAGCGGTAGGCGGCCAGCCGCCGCGGTTTCGTGTAGCCGTGACCATCATCCGCCTCGACCATGCTCAACTGCTCAGCTGCACCCAGCACTCCGTAGATTCGTTTCGCCTCCGCATAGGTTTCACGAGCTCCGGTGATCGAGAAGAAATCCCGCACAGCCGAGAGCATAAGGTAAGGCTTGGGTGCAAACGCATGGATAAAGTCAGGGTGGTCGAGCCCATTTTCCAGCGAGGGCGGGAGGCACTGCTCGGCATCCTGTGGACCGATGGTTTCCAGCAATCGCCGCCAGGACGTAAGAAAACAAGACGGCGCCGCGACCTTAATCCGATCGTCTAGCGCCGATAGGTAGGCCGTGTGCGTTCCACCACCCGAGTTGCCGGTACACCCGATGCGGGTTGCATCCACTTCCGGACGTGAAACCAGATAATCCAGCGCCCGCATCCCATCCCAGATGGTGTAGCGCGCCAAACCGTCGCCAATCAGCAGACATTGAATTCCCATGATCGTGTGTTCAGTCGTTGAACGCACGAGTTTCGACTCGCCGAAGTCCGGATCGTAAAGCTGGACACGCTCACCCTGCCCGAGTGTATCCCATGCCAGCGCCACAAAACCCTTCTTGGCCAGGGAGACTAGCACCTGTTGCCAGGCGCTGTGGGCTTTGGCACCTTCTTCGTGACCTAAAGGAAAAAGGATTCCGGGATACGGGGCTACTCCTTTCTTTGGGAGATACAAGTTCGCGGTAACGAAAAACCGAGGCTGGCTTTCGAAAATCACCTTTTCGATCTTGTAGTCTTCGCGATCAAGCACAGCCACGGTTCTCGCGTTCAAGGGAGTGCGCTCCGGCAGACCGCCCAGAGCCTGGATCATTCTCTCCCGCGTATAAGCACGGCGCTTTTCAACGTCCTGCTTGGTTGAGATACGTTCGATTTCTGCGGATCGCTCTCGCAGCAGCGCTGCAGCCCGGCCATTCACGTAAGAAGGCAACATGGAACGAATCTGCTGAAAGTCTGTCAACGCCTTCAGAAAATTCAGCTCCTCCGCCGTCTGACCAGACACAGTCGCAGACTGAAGTAACAAAGCACAACACGCCATCGTCAGGAATCTATTCAGCATAGTTGCCACACCATCTTTGGATACTTGTATTTGTCAAGTAACTGCCCTTATACTCTGGCCCGCGGGAAAAAAGAAAGTAAAAGCAACAGTTCGGGGCAGGCGTCCTGAGCTTCAGGTCTTGGCTTGTGCGAAAAATCGATCTGAGCGACTTCAAAACGGCTGATCACAGAATCCTTCGCGACATTAACGAAGTGATTGTGCTGAACATCATTCGCGAGCGGCAGCCGATTCCGCGCGTCAGCATCGCAGAAATTACCGGTCTCGAAGAAGGAACAGTTTCCCGCATCATTCACCGCTTTCTCCGGCAGGGCCTGGTGTACGAGTCAGGTGTGGGGGCTTCCACTCCAGCCGGTGGGAGGAAGCCGCGCTTTGTTCACATCAATCCAAGCAAACGTTGTGCGATTGGTATTGACGTCGGCCCGATTGAAACGCTCCTGGCTCTCAGCGATTTGAATGGCCATCTGCAACGCGTGAAGAGAATTCCGAACAGCCGCAATCCTGTACAACTTCTCGAGACAGTGGCTGAGCAGACCCTGGTGCTCACCCGGCAAGCCAATCCGCATAGCGAACTTGGAGGGGTTGGTGTCAGCCTGGTTGGATTGGTTGATCACGAAACCGGATCGATGTGTGAAGCGCAGAGCCTGGGTTGGGGCCAGCGCGTCGAAGTGGGAAACATTCTGAAGGCGAAGCTGGGCGATATTCCGCTGTATTTCGACAATGGCGCACGCCTTTCGGCGCTCGGAGAAATCTGGTTTGGTACCACGCACCTCTCCGGCTTCCGCGACGTGGTGTTTATCGAAGTCAGTGAAGGAATCGGTACTGGAATCATCGTCAACGGCCAGCTCTACCGTGGCTCGCACAACGGCGCCGGCGAGTTCGGTCATGTCTGTGTCGATTCCACCGGGCCCAAGTGCGCTTGCGGAAGCCAGGGGTGCCTCGAAGTTTTTGCGTCAGACCTGGCGACTGTAGAACGCTTTCTGACGAAAAGCCAGCTCAAGCCGAACGGCCGCTCCGGACACTCCAAAATTGATATGGCCGCCATCGTCGAAATGGCTCGAGACGGCCGCCCGGAAGCAGTGGAAGCTCTGCAGGAGACTGCCCAATATCTGGGCCTGGGGCTTGCGCCGATCATTTACGGGCTGAATCCGGAAGCGATTGTCATCGGTGGAACCATCGCCGAAGCTTGGGATCTGGTTGAACAAGACATTCGCACGGCTTGTGCAAAGCGAGTCTCCCCACTCCTCCTGGAAAACACCAAGATTTTCCCCTCCACGCTCCACGTTCGCCCCTCTCTCATGGGTGCCATCGCTCTGGTCTTGGCGCAGAGTTTCGCAGCGCCGAAAACGGTGTGAGGAAAGCCGTGGTTAGCGATTAGTGGCTCGTGGTTCGTGAGAGAGCTTTGGCACACGAACTCCGGCGATGACCGTTTCGAGGACATGAAACCCTTCATCGAGAATGACGCAGTCGGCGTCTTTGCCCACCTCCAGGCTTCCCTTGCGATCAGCAATTTTCAGGAATCGCGCCGGATTAATCGTCGCCATTGCCACTGCCTCGCGGCGTGACAGCCTCATCAAACTCAAAACATTCCTCACCATGACGTCCATTGTTACTACGCTGCTGGCGAAGCTGCTGTGATCCAGCATGAGGGCTTCGCCATTCTTAACCTCGGTTTTCTGCCCATGTTTCGGGCCGAAGGTGTAAATGCCATCTGGCATACCAGCGCCGCGCATGGCATCGGTCACCACACAAACACGCTCGATACCTTTGGAACGAACCGTAAGTCGCAGCAGTTCGGCGGGCAAATGCCGGCCATCGGCAATCAATTCGGTGGTCAGCTCGTCTCGTTCCAGAACTGTCTCCACGCAGCCACCCTCACGATGGGGCGGATGCGGTCGTGCCACCGTGGACATGGCACAGTACATGTGGGTGGCGTGTGCCATGCCTGCGTCCACGGCTCTCATCATCTCACTGTAGGTTGAATCCGTGTGGCCGCCGGAAATGTTGATCCCGCGCCGCGACCAGTCACGCATGAGTTCAAGGGCGCCAGGAATCTCCGGCGCCAGAGTGATATGCTTAATCTCTTTCTCAAACTCCAGCAACTGCTCCCACTCTGCCTTTTCCGGATTACGCACGAACTCTTTGAGGTGGCAGCCACGCTTGGCCATCGAGAGATAGGGCCCCTCGATGTGCGCTCCCAACACCTGAGCGCCAGAAACCGGATTCTGCTGCACTTCCCTCACGGTGCGCAGCGCCGCCAGAATCTCCGGCAAAGGGGCCGTGGCGGTGGTTGCGAGCAAGGATGTCGTGCCACCGTTTGCGTGGTAGCGGCACACCGTTTCGAAGTCAGTACGTGTAGCATCCATGAAGTCGCTGCCGGCACCGCCATGAATATGAATGTCGATGAATCCAGGAGCGATGAACTTCCCGGAGACATCGATCGTCTCTGTGGTGGGGTTTGTGGGCAGGGATCTTCGGGGCCCAACGAAGACAATCCGATTACCCTCCAGCACGGCTGCCGAGTCGGGAATCTCTTCAAAGGGAGTGATCGCCGTGGCACCTACGAAGGCCAGTTGTGGAGAGTTCATGCCTTGACTAGGGGAACGAGTTGAGGAGACCGGAACGACGGACGAAAAAGAATGACTAAGCACGAATGACGAAAAAAATCCGAAATCCAAAATGACGAAGAACAGAACTGGGAGACTGGACATTCGTCATTGATTCGTCATTAGGGCTTCGTCATTGGTCATTGCTAACGGCCGTCACCCTTCCTTCTTAACCGGGGTCTGCACTCCCTGCGTAACGATTTCCAAGAACTCGCGAGCTCGCTTCGCCAGGGCGTCGACACCTTCCGGCTTGCTCGGCCGTGGCAATACCGGCGCCGAAATGTTTTCGCAAGCGAGTGGCATGTTCAGACCAGTGAACGCCAAGGGTTGAAGAAGTTTGTAGTGATCGATTTCCCCAAGCCCAGGCCCGCAGTCTTCGTCCTTCGGAACGTTGCGATGATCCTTGATACAGAAGCTCCGAATTTCGGCGATGCATTTGCGTATGTCTGGAAGCGGATCGACATCGAGATAGTCCATGACGTTCCCGGCATCGTAATTCATCCAGATGCCCGGATCGGCCACTTCACGAACAATCTTCGCGCAAGCTTCGCCAGTTCCGGTTTCGCCACCATGCTGCTTGATGACAACCGTCACACCCGCTGAGCGAGCCACCGGTCCGAGTATCTTTAAGTTTTTCACCCACACATCCAGTTTTCCGCCCTCAGTGTGCCCGAACGTCAGGAGCTGTGGGATGCCCGCAGCCGCCGCTTGTTCAATCTTCTTCTTGTGCGAGTCGAGTCCATCCGGCGCTTCCACGTAGACTGTTGAAAACATCAAGACGGGCGTCAGGCCCAGATCACGACACCTGTCTCCCACCTTCTTCGCTTCGGCCGGCTTTGCGTCCATATCCAGTACCGCCACCTGTCGGCCAGGCGCTTCCAAGTGGCGCGTGCCCAGAGCGACGTACTTGAAACCACTCCGGGCGATCCCCTCTAACGCGCGCTGAAAAGGAAATTGGGAGTATGGCAGCGTCATACAAGCAATCTGAAAGTTTGTCGGCTTGCCGCTCCCGCTGGCTTGCGCAGTCATCGGACTCGCTTTTCCAAGTGAAGCCAAGGTGGCAGCGGCCGGCAAGGTGAACAGGAAATCTCTTCTGTCGAAATGGGTCGTTTGATTCACAAGTTACCTTCTTTCAAATACCAACTTTCCAGTAACGTAGGTTTGCAGTACGCGTGTGTTGCGGATTTCATCGACAGGACACTTCAAAATATCCGTGTCCAGAACAACCAGGTCTGCCAGTTTCCCAGTTTCGATTGAGCCTGTTTCCTTCTCCTGGAACAAAAGGTAAGCATTGTTCGCTGTGTAGAAGCGAATCGCTTCTTTGCGGGTGAGCGCCTCCTCTGGATGCAGAGTGCCTTCGTAACCTTTGGCCTTGCGTGTCACGGTGACCCACATTGCGAGGAATGGGTTGTAGGGATTCACTGAACGAATGGAACCGATCTTCTGCATGTGATCGGAGCCACCACCAATCATGGCGCCCGCTTTGAACAGGCTGTGTAAGGGCTGAAAGAAGCGCAACCGGTCATATCCAAAGTGTCCGACCAATGTGCGAGTGTCCAGATAAAGCCACGCGGGCTGGAGATCCACCACCACACCCAGTTTCGCAACTTTCTGCACCGCCTCCGCACTCATGAAGCTGGAATGAGTGATGCATGGGCGCTTTTGTCGTACTGGCCAGGTTTTGTCGAGTTCTTCGTAAACATCCAGCAGGGTGTGAACGGCCCCATCACCTTGAGAGTGCGCCGTGAACTGCAGCCCGCATTCGAGAGTGGTTTTCACGATGGGCAAGAGCCGTTCCTTAGGGATGAACAGCACGCCTCGGTACATCGGATCAGTGATGGAGTACAACTGGCTGATACCCCACGGCTCACGCATGTAAGCACTGCCGGTCAACATTCCGCCGTCGAGGTAGGTTTTGATCCCGATAATTTTCAGCCAGTCATCGCCCTTGATGAGGGGATCCTCAGCCACTTTGCGAATACTGCTTTCCACAGCATCCAGATTCCCGATCGTTTCAACGTGCTGGGACAATGATACGCGCAGTTTGAGCTTATGGTCCCGATGCAACTCCCGATAGCGCTGAATCTCCTCCTCACTGGCATCGCGGTCGCCAATGCTGGTTAACCCCACCGACAGATAATCATCAAACAACTGCAGCAACTTTCGTTTCCTGTCCTCATCACTCGGCTGCAGCCCATTCTGCTGAATCTTCACCAAGCGCGTGCAGCTCCGAATGATGCCTGTCGGCTCTCCGCTGCCGGGATCTTTCTCGATGTGACCCGGCCCCCCATCAGTGATGCGAAAATTCTTGTCCATACCGCTGAGCTTCAACGCCAGTGAATTCAAAGACGCATCGGGACCGGTCGCAAAGATGACCGGATGCTTCGGCGCCACACGGTCCAGTTCGTCGCGGGTCGGGTAGCGTTGCTCGCGCAGCCGGGTGATGAAGACCTGACGGACTTGAATCCACTCGCCTTCCTTCAAGACCGCCGTCCTGCCTCGAATGTAATCCAGCACATCCTGAATGGTTTCCATTTCAGGAATGGCATGATCGAACTCAATCATGCTGGCGTCGGAAGGATGGACATGAGAGTCGATGAGACCTGGAAGGACAGGCTTGCCACCCAGGTCCACGACGCGAGTGCCAGCCGTTTTGAGTGCTAGGACGTCGCGATTGCTCCCCACCTTCACGATCCTTCCATCGCGGATCGCCACAGCCTCAGCAATGGAGAACCTCGCGTCCACAGTGACAATCTTCCCGTGGTGCAGAATGAGTTCGGGTGATTGGGCAATCAGGTCGGAGGCGGCCAGAAGAAAGCAGCTTGCCCACACTAGAGACAAAGTCACGAGTCGCACAAGCATAATGTTGCTCCAATGACCGAGGAAACCAACGAAGACGCGGCTTGGAACCGCGGCTTCCACGGGGTCAACTTGAAACTGGCAACATGTTCGGATTCTGGATGGTATGGAGAGTGGAACTCATGACGGCGGCATCGTCATTGTTCCAAGTCTTCTCCGCGTGCCGCCGAAATTGCCGCAGATCCCCGGGGAAACGATAGCAAATTCTTCGGGCTCTTCCGCAGATCCTCACACTCTTGCGGATCGCTTTGACAATCCAGGCTACGTTAACTTGGTCAAGCCAGGCGTCGCGATTGTGGGTGTGGCTAAGGGACCCCATTCATATTTCGGCGGCGTCAAATCCTCGGTGGAATTCATGGCCTGATCCCAGGTAACCGTAAGTCCTGTGTAGGTCGCCATGCGACCCATAATGGCCAATAGCGAACTCTTAGCCATGTACTCCCCGTTGTTGATCGGCTTGCCGCTTCGGATGCTCGCAAACAGTTCGTCGTGCTCTGTCTGATACAGGTTGTCAGGCTTCTTCATATCGTACTTCCACTCGCTTCCGGCTGATATCGCCAGACGCCGTTCCGACACTTCAGCCACACCTTTTGAGCCCATCGCGAAACTGCTCATTTCGTTGTAACAACCTGGTTGCTGCCGGCAGTTGCTGAAGAGCTTCGCACCGTTGGCGTATTCATAAACCACCGAGTGATGATCATAAATGTTCCCGTATTCCGGGCCCGTCCTGACTTGGCGGCCGCCCATTCCAACGGCTTTGACCGGATACTCGTTTTTCATCACCCAAGTGCATACGTCAAGGTAGTGGACATGCTGCTCGACATTGAAGTCACCAGATAGCCAGGTGAAGTAATACCAGTTGCGCATCTGCCATTCCATGTCATTCCAGTCGGGCTGGCGGGGCTTGACCCAGATTCCGCCACGATAGTCCGTGGCCTGCAGTGTCCTGATCTCACCAATGGCGCCGTCATGAATCCGCTGCACGGTTTCACGAAAGCCGAAGGAGTAACGCAAACACAGTCCTGAAACGACCGCCAGACTCTTCTTCTTGGCCTCCTCGCAGGTGGCCAGCACAGACCTCACACCTGGCGCGTCAACAGCCACTGGCTTCTCGGCAAACACATGCTTGCCTGCAGCCACGCAGGCCTTGAGATGCAGCGGCCTGAAGTGCGGCGGCGACGTTAGCAGAACAACGTCCACGCCGCTGTCGATCAGCTTCTGATAAGCGTCAAAGCCCACAAAACGCCGCTCGGGAGAAACCTCCACTTTGTCACCGACTTTCTTGTTAGCCTTGATCTGTTCCAGGCTCTTTGTCAGGCGATCTTCAAAAGCATCGGCCATTGCAACCAACTTCACATTCTTATCAGCGGCCAATGCCTGCGTCGCCGCGCCGGTTCCACGCCCGCCGCATCCCACCAGGCCAATGCGCAACGCATCGGTACCGGCAACATGAAAGCCCAGAGCCGGGCGCACGGCCAACGCGCCACCTACTGCGGCAGCCGAAGATTGCAGAAAGCGCCGCCGCGACGGCCTCGATGAAGATGACTGTTGGGGTCTTCCGCTCATATCCTTGTCCTCCGTCCTCCGAAAAATTGTGAGACTGGCAAACTAACAACCCTTAGACTTTTGCATTCCGTCCTTGAATTTGTCCACTGACCTTAGTGATCGACTATAGAGCACCAGAATCGTCGAAATGAACAAACCACGCCACTACTTTCCACAAAAACACGTCATGTAGCTTTCTTGACTGGCAACGGTTTTAGCTCGAACCTTCGAAAATGAATCTCAAAGCCTTCCGACTCCAACAAGATCTTGCCCGCCGACGGATACACGTTGTAGCACTCGTTGACAGTCACTCCGTTTACGATCACCGTGATCCGGTTGCCCGAACAGATGCATTCCACCCGAGTCCATTCACCCAGCGGACTGTCAACATCGTCTTTGCCCCGTGTGTCGATGAGCTCTTCGAAGTCTGGCTCGTGCTTCGACCACCAAAACTGTTTGCCCGAGTAGACGGTTGGCTTGCCGCCCTTGCTCCAGCGCGTGCGGCCGTCGCGAGCCACGACGGTGTCGCTCGTCAACGTCACCGGAACCTCTTTCCCGGAACTATCCTTGCCTCGAATTACAATGAAGTCGCCGACGCAGCCCTGCGCGACCTGGCACTCTATCGACGACATCCAGGGACTGCGGTTACCATCCGGGCCGACCGCGTGCAACAGAATCCCGGAGTTCCTGACGGTCTTGGCACCGTAGGTTTTCGCTCCCCACTTGTATTCCACCACAAGATGGTAGTCCCGATATTCCTTTTCTGTAGCCAGATAACCATTCACCTCACCGGAAATTTTCAAGATGCCCTGGTCAACGCTGAAGACCTTGTGCGGATCCTTATAGTGCGTGTCTTTCAGCCAGCCATAGAAACCCGTCAGATCGTTCCCATTGAAGAGGGGAATAAACCCTGTGCCTGACTGGGTGGTCTTTGCCTCCATGGTCGAGGCTCTTGCCTGCTCAAGACCCAGGCAGCGAGTTCCAAGCCA
>Ga0111538_10010939_pt1 | contig 12054 bp, 12 predicted proteins | sample SoiMethybrSBSTD1_FD_79669 | JGI IMG/M metagenome (GOLD analysis project Ga0111538, IMG submission 79669) | Bulk soil microbial communities from a Populus tree surrounding site in Tennessee, USA - Soil MetaG P. TD hybrid SBSTD1 (version 2)... | ecosystem: Environmental > Terrestrial > Soil >...
ATGCCGAGCACCCGCTCCCTGCCGCTTCGCGGACGCTCGTCGACCTCCGCCATTGCACTCTCGGGGATCCCCGCCCGTTCCGCGACGCTGGTCGGAATTGCGCGGTCGAGAAATCGGACCCCGAGTTTCTCTGCCACCAGTGGCCCGACTACCTTTCCGCCTGCGCCGTAGAGCGCCGCGATCGTCACAACTGCGGGGCGCGGTGGACGCTGCAGCGGCTCGTTCACTGGACTGGCATGTTCCCGGACCTCAAAGGATCATGCATTGATGGCGCTCTCGGTGATGCGGTCTGTGGCGCGGCGAGCCGCCGCTTCGGGCTCGCGGGCTCTCCGTCGCCCGGCCGAGGACATCTGGCCGTTGTTACAGGGAACGGCTGCCGCGACGACCGCGTGGGTGATCGCGAGGTATGTCCTCGACCGGCCCGAGCCCTTCTTCGCTCCGATCGCGGCCCTGGTTGCGCTCAACACATCGCTTGGCGAACGTGGGTTGAACGCTCTGCGGTTGCTGCAGGGCGTGTTCGTGGGCATTCTCGTCGGCGAGCTCGTTCTAGCGACGCTCGGGCGCGGCTACGGATCCGTCGCGATCGCGATTTTCGCGTCGACTGCGATCGCGCGAGTTCTGAACGGCACCCGCATCGTGATTGCGCAGGCGGCCGCGGCCGCGATTCTCACAGTCGCCATCACCACCGCAGAGGCCGGCGTGGAACGGCTAACGGACGCCCTGATCGGCGCCGGCGTGGCGCTCGTCTTCAGCCAGCTCCTCTTCTCGCCGGACCCGCTCGCTCTGCTGCGTCGATCGGAGACTGCGCTCCTGACGCGGATGGCAGACGGACTCGCAGCGAGTGCGCGGGCGCTTGAAGAGGATGACGATGAGGCGGCCGACGAAGCGGTCGAAACGCTCCGCACGCTCCCTGAGGAGGTAACCGAACTAAGGCGGATCCGTCGTGCCAGCGCCCGGGTCGCCCATCGCACGCTCGCGGGGCGGTCACGGCGCGCACCGGTGGTGCAGGAGGACGAGAATGCCGACCATCTCGACCTGCTCGGCGCCAGCTGCCTGATGCTCGCCCGCGTCGCGCGATCGCTGGACACCGAAGAGCGGCGGACGGTAGCGGGGAGCGTGCGAGACCTGGCCTCTGTCCTCGCCGAGTTAGCAAGAGAGCTGGGCGAGCGCGAAACGCGTCAACGTGCAGCTGACAAAGCGTTTGAGGTGGCCACTGCCGCTGCTGGCGATGACTCGACTTCGGGCTCCGCACTTGCCGCGAGCGTGATTGCGGCGCGCGTCGTCGCGATCGACGTGATGGTCTTCGCGGGCGTTGAGTTTGACGATGCCATCGATGCGGTCCGAGAAGGGATTCTCGAGCAGACCGTTCCTTCCCCCGCCGCACCTCCCCGCGGCATGCTCGGCTGGCTCCGATCGCTCGTTCGCGGCTAGCGATTCGGGAACGGGATGTTCATGTGACTACGTATGTTCCCGGCGGCGCGCTAGCGAGCAGCCGCGCTGCCTCGGCTCCTGCTTTGTCGGATGCGACGGCGGGTGGGGAGGGCGGCCCGTCATAGGACGTATGCGGTCCCCACAGCCGTCCGAAGCGAAGGATCAGCGGCTCGCCCTCGAACTCGCGGGTGGATCGTTCGAGGTGCTCGACGGCTTCAGCGGCTGGACCGGAAAGCTTGAAGGCGACGCTCTCGACGACAAGTCGTGATGCGCCTGCGGCGGTCGCTGCGTGAAACACGTTGTCTCCGCCCTCAATCCGAGCGCGGTTGTTTGCCGCGGCTGATTGCGACGCTAGATCTGTGACGAAGTTGACGACGGTGTCCGGCTGGACGCGGTGCGCGATGTTGAGGAGTGTCTCGTAGTCGTAGATGTCGCACAGGGCGGCGTCGGCGCCTAGCTCGCGTAAGAGCGGCAGTTTCTCCGGCGATCGCGTCAGACCGACGACTTGGTGGGCGCGGAGATGCGGGAGCGTGGTACACCGAGAACTCCTGTAGCTCGGGCCTCCTCGATGCAGGTGACGTTTTCGAAAGCGTTCGCGTCATCAAGACGCAGGGCGAGATCGACTTGCTGGCCTACGCTGCGCGGGCCACCGACAAGGCCATCAGTACGGGATTCGCGCTGGCACGGCCGGGCGACACCGAGCAGCAGCTCGCAGCTCTGATCCAGGGCGCTGTGGTTCGGCTCGGCGCAGATGGTCTTGACCACGCCGACGTGCATGCGGGGGCACACGCGACGGTGGTACACGCATGGCCGATGGGCATCGACCTCCTCGCCGGCGACGTCATTCACGTCGATTTCGGGGCCGTCTTCGGCGGCTATCGAACCGACATCGCGAGAAACGCGACCGTGCACGCCCCTACGTCGAAGCAGCTCGAGTTCTATAAGCCACTCTGGGTCGCGCGCGAGCGGATGCTCGAAGCGATCAAACCCGGACTCACCGCCGGCGAACTCTTCTCGATCGGCCAGACTGCGATCGAGAGCGAAGGTCTCGAATACCCCTGGGGGACTCTCGGCCATAGCATCGGTCTCTCGATCCATGAAGGGTTCGAGATCGTGCGAGGCTCCGAGCGCGTGCTCGAGGAGAACATGGTGCTCAACATCGAGCCGAGCCACATCGAGCCCGATCATGCGAGATACCACCTCGAGGATGCGTTGCGCGTCACAGCCGATGGTGCCCGCCTCTTGTCAGACTTCAGCCGCGGGGATGCACCGGCCCTAATTCACTAGCTGGCTGGCACAGCAGTTCCGCTACCTCTGGCCAAGCTTCATGATCGCGCCGTCGCCGAGCCGCCTGTGGGTGGGCGTCTTCGAACGCCTCAACGAGAGCCAACCCAGGTGGTGATGGACTTCTACCTTGGCGAAGGGTTTGCCGAGGACGTGGTTGAAGACTCGATCGCCTTCAGCCACTTAGGTCTTGCGCGAGGATCAAGACCTGGTGGCCAGGCGCTCTACTGCAACGACCACCCGGACGCGATCATGCAGAGCGCAGACGCCCGCGCAGCCTGGCTGGCACAGATGCCAGGAAGGCGTTACCTGTCTAATCCGCACGGCAGCGAAGGCAATCGTCGAGACCCTCCGCCTAGGCGGCGCTGGGCGATGAGCCACTGCGTCGTTGCTCACTCCCCCGCCAGGGGTCGTGATTCCAGCACTAGGAGCGACTCAGCAGGCGCTCAACGACCATCTCAACCTGGCGAAGCCCAACCGCCAGAGACTCTAACTCGATCTGCTCCCTTGTGGAGTGCATTCCGGATCCCGTTGCAACGCCGAGCGTGAGGGCTGGGATTCCCTGAGCGAGAGCGGCGTTGGCGTCGGTCGAACCTGAGCCGAGGACGTCGGGCAGGCCGAGCTCAGCGCGCACTGATCTGACGACCGCAAGTAGTCTTGAGTCTCGGGGCAATCGACCGGCTGGCCGTTTCCCTACCATCTCGACACCTAAGGACAGCGGCGGCTCGCAGCGCAGGTCGTCAAGCTCGGCGAGCATCTTCTCCAGGGCCTGATTGTCATCGGCTCGTGCTTCGAGTAGTAACTCGGCGCTGTCTGCGATCACGTTGACGGATCGGCCGCCGGTAATGCTGCCGATATTCACCTCTGCGGCTTCGGGGGCGTCCGCGAGGATCCTCGATCCGAGCTCCAAGACTGCGTGAATTGCGCTCGGGTTGCCCTTGTCAACCCACGGATGCCCGCCTGGCCCTTCTACGGACAGTCGAGCGCGGACACTTCCGATGGCGTCGACAATGACTTCTTCCAGGCCATGGCCCTCGAGGGCGATGAAAGACTGCGGCTTCAATGCATCGCAAGCGGCACGTGCGCCGCGAAGGTTTCCGAGGCCTTCCTCGCCCACGGTGAAGACGACTGCCCCAGCGACCGGTTCGGTTCGGGCGAGGAGTCTTTGGGTTACGTTGAGCGCGACGGCGACCGCCGCGGCGTTGTCGCCAACGCCCGGCCCGGTGAGCGTCAAATCGTCTTGGTGGATCTCCAACGGAGTTTCTTCGTCGAAGACCGTGTCAACGTGGGCTGCGAGGACGAGGCTCGGTTGGCCCTGTCCCCATTCCCAAATGAGATTGCCGACTTCGTCGCGTCGACGTCTCCCTGGCTGATCGCGAATCCGTTCGCTGATCCAGGTGAGCCGCGCCTCCTCGGAAAAGGTCGGCCCCGGGATTCGAGCGACATCGATTACGTCATCTACTAGGCCCGTCAGGCTCGACTGGGGAAGTTCGAGCACGCCGGTCTAGTGCGTGAGGAGGCGCTCAGCCGCCTCCACGATTGTCGCGGCCTGCGGAATCACCGCAGCGTTCAAAGGAGGTGAGGCCGGGACTCGGACATCTAGTGCGCCGACCCGCTCTATGGGCGCGTCAAGGTGCCAAAAGCCCTCCTTGGACACTTGAGCGGCAATCTCACCGCCGAAGCCGCCGGTGATGTTCGCCTCGTGGACGATCATCAATCGTCCCGTTCGCGCAACGGAGGCGAGGACGGCCTCGATGTCCATGGGGTTCAGCCAGCGGAGGTCGAAGAGATCAACCTCGATCCCTCGGGTCGCCAGCTCCTCGGCTGCCTCCATGGCTCTACCGACCATCTGCGACCAGGTCACGACGGTGAGGTCGGTCCCGGCTCGAAGGCAGCGCGCTCCACCGGGCTGCTGAACGGGACCGTTCACGTCGATTTCAGCTCGGTCCTGGTAGAAGGCCCGGCTTTCAAGAATGACCACCGGGTCGTCGCTCGCAATGGCAGACCGCAGCATCTCAAAGGCGTCTTCAGGTGTCGCCGGCAGACCCAGCCTAAGGCCGGGCACATGGGCAAAGAACGCCTCCAGCGATTGCGAATGCTGGGCGCAGGCGCCCGGCAGCGCTGCGTGTTGTGAACGGACAGTCATGGGGCACGTAAAGCGACCTCGCGAGACGTACCGAACGTTGGCTGCCTGGTTGATCAGCTGGTCGAGCGCCACTAGGAAGAAGTCGCCGAACATGATCTCCACGATCGGTCGCCGGCCTCGCATCGCCGCGCCCACAGCGGCACCGAGCATCGCCGATTCAGAGATGGGCGTATCGAAGACACGTTCGCCAAATTGCTTGCGGAGCCCCTTAGATGCGCCGTATGGACCCCCCGGAAGGGCAACGTCCTCACCGAAGAAAAGTGCCTCCGGATACTCAGTGAGGGCCCAGCGGAGTGCCTCGTTGACTGCCTGGATATAGGTGAAAGTTCGCTTCTCCGTCTGGATGATTGCTTCAGGCATAGAGGTGCTCGCGGGCGGTGTCCGAGGATGGGAAAGGAACCGCGTCCGCCTCGGCGATCGCATTGCTGAGAGTCGCCTCGACCGCGCGGTCGATCTCGGAGGCGCGTTCGGATCCGATCGTCGCGCGGAGGCGAACGAGTGGTTCCCGCTGGCGCGCCGATTCGATCTCTCCTTGGGGCCGATAATGCTGGGGATCGAGGTCGTAATGTCCGACGAGACGCTCGGTCATTGCTTCAATGATTCCGGGGCCGCCTCCATCTCGAGCTCTGACCGCCGCCTCACGGACTGCCGACTCGACTTCGTCAACGTCGTTCCCATCCACTCGCACTGCCGGGATGCCGTAGGCCGGGCCGCGCTCGGCAAGCGTCGCAGTGGCGATCATTGACGCGATCGGCGTGAGCTCCGAGTAGAGGTTGTTCTCGATCACCATGACGAGCGGGAGTTGGAAAACGGCGGCGAAGTTCAGTGCCTCATGAACCGAGCCCTGATTCATCGCCCCCTCCCCGATTGACACGAACGTGACCGAGCCACGCCCGTCGAAACGGGCCGCCAGAGCAGATCCGGCCGCGATCGGAACACCAGCTCCTACGATCGAGTTCTCCCCGAGGAAGCCGTGCTCGGCCGACGAGAAGAAGGCGGAGCCACCTCGGCCGCCGCAGAGGCCTGAGTCGCGTCCCATGATCTCAGCAAAGAGATCAGGGAGCGGGATGCCCCGGGCGATCGCCCAGCCATGGCCGCGGTAGGTGACCATGAGAGCGTCCCGGTTTTCGATCGCAGCGCAAGCGCCGACCGGGATCGCTTCTTGCCCGTTGCAAAGGTGCATCGATCCTTGGATCTTTCCGGCAGCCTTCAGGTCCGGCAGGTGCTCCTCGAAACCACGGATCAGCGCGACCGATTTGTACGCATGCTCTGGGTTCACTGCTTGACAGGCTCCTCGCAGAACGGGAATATGGCGTCGGGAAATCGTTTTTTTCAAGGGAACTTCTAGCACCCACTCGCCACTTGGACAAGGAACGCCACGCCGGGAAAGTAGTTCTGATCACAGGCGGTGGGAGCGGCATCGGGCGCGCCACAGCTTTGAGGTTCGCCGTGGAGGGCGCGGAGCAGGTCTTCATCGTCGACCACTTCGGCGACCGGCTTGACTCGGTCGCCGACGAGATCGAGGGTCAAGGGTCCAGAGCAGGGAAGATCGTGGCGGAGCTCTCAGAGGTCGCGGAATGTGAACGGGCGGTGAAGGAGGCACATGAGGAGGCGGGCCGTCTCGACGTAGTTGTCTCGAACGCGGCCGCCTGGACTCAAGAGCCGTTCCTCGAGATGCGAAACGAGTCGTGGCTCAAGGTCATCGCTGTCAACCTCACTGCGAACTTCGTCGTCGGACAACGATCAGCCCGATTCATGGTCGAAGAGGACGGGGGTGTCATCCTCTTTACGACCTCGATCTCCTCGCTTGGGGGTTCGCCCGAGTTCAGTCACTACAACGCAGCCAAGGCCGGTACAGCGAACCTGGTCAAGACGATGGCGCTTGAGCTTGCCGGAACAGGAGTCCGCGTCAACTGCGTGAGCCCCGGTCCAAGTGACACCCAGCAATCCGTCGATCTTGTAGGCGAAGAGCTCATGGAGAAGTGGCGACGTGAGGGTTTCCCGGTCGTTCCGATGGGCCGCCTTGGGGGCGCTGACGAAATTGCCGCGGCCTTTTCCTTTCTTGCGTCCGATGACGCCGCCTACATCACTGGGGTAAACCTCGTAGTAGACGGCGGGCTGACGGCCCACGCGTACTCGGTGCCGAGCCAATGAAGCTCACCGATGACGTCTACCTGGTCGGTGGTGGCGACTACGGCTTCAACCTAACTCATCGGCTCGACTGCCACACATACGCAGTGGATGGCGGAGACGAGCTCGTGCTCATCGATGCAGGCTTCGGGCCTGGGACCGACGACATCCTGGCGGTAATGAGGGAGGACGGACTTGATCCTGAGCGCGTCTCGACGATCGTGATCACCCATTATCACGCGGACCACGTCGGAGGCGCTGCTTCGCTGAAGCGCGCAACCGGAGCCAAGTTGGCTGCAGGCGTCGAGGCGGCCGAGACCATCCGGATTGCTGATGCGGACCAGATCGGACTCAACTGGGCCAAGAGCTTCGGGTTTTATCCCGATGACTACGAGTGGGAAGCGGCCGAGGTCGAGGTCGAGTTCGCTGATGGTGATCGCATCCGGGCCGGCGGTCTCGAGCTGGAGCTCGTCGCAACGCCGGGACACTGCCTCGGCCACTACTGCGTCCGAATGGTCGGACGAGACCGCACATATCTCTTTACCTCCGACTGCGTCTTCTGGGGCGGTGCCATCATCCTCCAGAATGTGCCCGACTCGAACGTGCAGGAGTACGCCGCCTCGTGCAACCGGCTCGCGGAACTCGAGTTCGACGCGCTGCTACCCGGGCACCATCTGATTTCTCTTCAAAACGGGCGCCGTCACGCGGAGGCGGCGGCGCGCGAATTCAATCGAATCGGCTTGCCGAGAGATCTACTCCGCTAGCCCTCCCGGCGGGAAGGAGCAAGTTCATGAGCACGGTCGCAGCAGGGGCCCTGAAGGTGCATGTCGTCGACGTGTCCTTAGATCCATTCCCGGTTCCTGCGGAGTGGGTGATCGAAGGAGATCCCCAGGGATCGGCAGCCATCCTCTGGAAATCGGCGGACGGAAAGCAGTGCATGGGGATCTGGGAATGCACGCCGGGGCTCTTCGACTGGATGCACACTGACGAGACGGCCAGCATCCAGCAGGGAAGGGTCACTGTCACGCTCGAGGACGGGAAGAGGCTTGAACTTGGACCGGGGGACGCAGCCTTTTTCCCGGAGGGCACGAAGAGCCGCTGGCATGTGCATGAGACGGTGCGCAAGTCGTTCCATCTGCACGCCGCCGACGGACTTCCCTTCTAGCCCACTTCGGAAGTGACGAGGTCACTCGCTCGGCGGGTTCGCCTTGCCGACGTGGCGCAGGCCGCCGGCGTGGGGACCTCGATCGTCTCGCGCGTCCTAAACGGGGACGCGACGCTATCCATCCGGCCGGAGACCCGCGAACGCATTCTCACCGCGGCTCGCGATCTCAACTATCGACCGAATGCATTTGCGCGAGGGCTGAAGCTCGCGCGCACCATGACTCTTGGCCTGGTCATCCCCAACCTCGCCTACCCGGTCAACGCAGAGATCATCCGCGGCGCCGAACGGAGGGCGGCCGCGGCCGGGTACGTCGTTCTGCTGGCCGACAGCGAGGAGTTCTCGGAGGCGGGAGAAGCGTTCGAACGGCTTCTCCGCGAGCGACGTGTCGATGGTCTGCTCATCGCGAGCGCATCGACAGACGAGGCAGTCGTGCGTACCTTGGCGCGAGCCGGCCTTCCGTTCGTTCTCGTCAACCGTCGGGTCGGACGCGTCGGACCGAGTGTCACGGTCGACGATGTCGGAGGCATGAAGATCGGCGTAGAACACCTAATCTCGCTCGGCCATCGACGCATCGCCTACATCGGCGGTCCGTCGGATGCCGATACCGCGCGCCGGAGGTTGGCTGGTTTTCGAGTGGCCATGCGCGGGGCTCGCTTGCGTGCGCCCGCAGCACGCGTGGCCGAGGCGCCCTTTGACGAAGAGGGCGGCTTTCGGGCAATGGTTGAGCTTCTCGAGCGGCGTCCTCGTCCCACCGCGGTGGCTGTCTGGAGCCTTGCCGCCGCTGTCGGAGCTCTGGCGGCCGCGCGTGAGCGGGGAGTTCACGTTCCGGGCGATCTCTCGATCGTCGCTTTCCACGATGCCCCGATGGCGTCGTATCTCGATCCCCCCTTGACGACGGTGCGAATGCCACTCCGGGAGATGGCGGAACGTGGGGTTGAGTGTCTCCTCGCTCTCATCGACGGCGAGGAAGTCCAGAGCACCGTGATCGGAGCGCCTCCCCTCCTCATCGAGCGTGCCTCGACGCGGCCCCCCAGCGAGGATTAGCCAGTCGCGCGGTGCTTGACACTGGTGACGACGGGTGGAAAGATCGCCGCGGAAAATCGTTTTTCTTCGAGTAGCGGATCAGCGAAGGCCGAAGGAGGATTGGGATGAGGCGTCGCGGTGAGCCGATCGAACGCTTGCTCGGTGAGTACATGGAACGCCAGATCAGTCGGCGAGATTTCTTCAAGCGGGCGGGCGCGCTTGGCCTCTCGATGAGCGCTGCGGGCACCCTTCTCGCCGCCTGTGGGGGCAAAGGCGCCTCTGGCAGTTCGGTCGAAGCGGAGACCGGGACGGCCGTTCGCGGTGGGATACTTCGAGAGGGATACGATCGGGACGTCTCCCGCCAAGATCCGGTGAACCAAGCGTGGTGGGATGCCAGCGGCTACCCGGTTCAGCACGAAACGGTTCTCTGCCGCGATCCCGACAACAACTTCGTCCCGATGCTCGCGGAGAAATGGGAGACCTCACCCGATGGGCTGACTTGGACGCTCACCATCCGCGATGGATTGACCTTCCACTCAGGTGCCCCGTGTGATGCGGCAGCAGTCGCGGCCTGCTTCGATGAGTTTCGCGACCCGGAGAAGGGCATCAACGCTGGTTTCTGGGCACCCGTCAAGAACGTCGAAGCATCGGGCAACGTCGTCACCGTGACGATGAGCCATCCCTACGCGGACTTTCTGTTCGCGATCGACAACGGGTACTCCGCCATCTACAACAAGGCGACCCGTGACAAGCTCGGCGACCAGTACGGTGTGAAGGGGACTGACGGCACTGGACCGTTCGTCTTCGACGAGTTCGTCCCCGGAAGCCACGCTTCCGTCAAGCGGTGGGCGAACTATCCCGGCACGGCTGCCCCGTTCATTCAGAACCAGGGGCCTGCCCATCTCGACGGCATCACGTGGATCGTTCTCACCGAACCGGCCACCCGCGCCCAAGAGCTCGAGCAGGGAAACCTCGACGCGCTCCACGGACCGGCATCCCAGGATGTCGATCGCCTAAAGGGGAACGGGGATCTCGCTGTCATTGAGTTCCCTGAGATGTCCTTGTATCAGCTTGGCCTCAACTTCAAGGAGACCGATCTCGGGTTCGACAACGTTGAGGTTCGGCAAGGGATCTCGCATGCGATCGACCGCCAGGCGATCGTTGACACCGTCTTCTTCGGCCTGGGGTCGCCCACCTACACGATCGTCAATGAGGCCTGGCCGTACTACGACTCCGGGGTCGAGCAGTTCAATCAGTTTGATCCCGACAAAGCGAAGCAGCTTCTCGGCGGCCGATCGATCTCATTCGAGTGCATCATCGAAGCCGACAAGACGGAGCAGCTCGTTGCGCAGGCGGTCCAGCAGATGCTCAAGGACGTAGGCGTGGACATGAAGCTCACGTCCTATGGCTCGGATTACTTCGAAAAGCTTCTCGGCGGTCCACAGGCATACATGATCAAGCAGCTGTGGTCGAATCTTTTGGATGCGTCTCTTCTTTTCTCCGACTCGCGATTCTTCGCCCCCGCTTGCTGCAACGCGAGCTACACCAAGATTCCCGAGCTCGACGCGGCCTTCCAGAAGTGGCAGACCGCCGGAAGTGAAGATGAGCTGCGGACTGCCGCCTCGGAGGTCCAGATGGTCGCGGCGGAACAACTCCCATTCGTCCCAATTGTCACCCCTTCCAATGTCTGGGTGCACCACAAGCGCGTGCACGGCTGGGCGCCGCTGTCCTCGACCCTCTATCCCTACTACAACGACGTCTGGCTCGAGGCGTAGCGACGGACTGAACCGGTCGCCCCACGCAGAGCCGCCCCGGCGCCGAGGGCCGCCATGCTGATCTACGTCGTTCGCCGAGCCGTCTACGCCATCGTTGTTCTCTTCATTGCGTCGATGGTCATCTTCTGGGGCTTACGTGTCGCTCCGGGCTCCCCCGAAACGACGCTATTCAATCCGTACGCCTCCCAGGAAGCGAAGGACGCCCTCCGCGTCAAGTTGGGTCTCGACAAGCCTGTCGCCGTTCAGTACGCGTTCTTCTTGCGGGACTTCTTCACAGGAGACTTTGGCGAATCGATCAAGAGCGGCCAGTCAGTACCTGAGCTAATCAAGGAGTACGGGCGAAACAGCCTCATCCTTATAAGCGCCTCGATCCTTTTCACCTACACACTTGCAATTCCCCTTGGCGTCCTAGCGGCCCTGAGGCGCGGGCGGTTCCTCGATCGAAGCTTGATGGGCTTCGCCAGCCTGGGCATGGGCATTCCGAACTTCCTCCTAGCGCTCCTCTTGATTTTGGTCTTTGGCACGAGGCTCGGGTGGCTTCCCATCTCCGGAACCGGAGGTCTTGATCATCTGATTCTGCCGATGATCGCGCTCTCTATGGAAGGGCTCGCGGTGACCATGAGGCTGGTCAGGTCGTCGATGCTCGAACAGCTCGGCACCGACTACGCGCTGACTCTGCGGGCAAAGGGCATCAGGTCTCGAACAATCGTCTGGAAGCGAGTCCTTCGAAACGCACTCATCCCGATCATTTCACTGTCGGGTATCCAGATCGGCGCCCTTGTCGGCTATACGGCGATAGTCGAGGTCGTCTTTCGGTGGCCGGGGCTCGGGCAGTTGCTGTTGACCTCCGTTCTGCAACGCGATTACCCCGTCGCGCTGTGGCTCTCGATGCTTCTGACGGCCTCTGTCATCGCAGCGAACTTCGCTGCCAATGTCGGGTACGCCTTGGCAGATCCACGCGTTAGGGAAGCGCGCGCATGAGCCAGACGACGGCGACATTCGAGGCTGGCCTCGAGCCCCCGCCTGCTCGCCGGTTTCGACCCGCTCTGACTCGTCTCGTTCAGGATCGCGGTGCTCTTCTGGGCGCGCTCTTGACGACC
>Ga0111538_10010940_pt1 | contig 12054 bp, 11 predicted proteins | sample SoiMethybrSBSTD1_FD_79669 | JGI IMG/M metagenome (GOLD analysis project Ga0111538, IMG submission 79669) | Bulk soil microbial communities from a Populus tree surrounding site in Tennessee, USA - Soil MetaG P. TD hybrid SBSTD1 (version 2)... | ecosystem: Environmental > Terrestrial > Soil >...
GCGACGCCGAGGCAGGCGATGCCCGCCGCGTGTGCAGAACGTATGCCTCCGAGAGAGTCTTCAACGGCGACACATTCGCCGGGAGAGAGACTCGCGTATTTCTCTTTCAAACGTTCAAATGCCAGCTGAACCGGTTCAGGATCGGGCTTTCCGCGACGGACGTCTTCGGCCGCAACGATTGTGGTGAAGCATCCCAGCAGTCCGGCCGCCGACAGGATATGCCGGATTTCTCCGATACTGGCGCCGGAAGCTATTGCGACAGGCCCGCGGCTTGCTGCCGCTTGAACCGCTTTTGCCGCACCATCAAAGAGAACGTTCTTCTCTTCGATAGCGCTGAAGTAATACGTGCTCTTTCTATCGATGAGTGCCTTGAGTTGATCACTCGACAAGACGCGGTTGTGCTTCTGCCACAACGTCTGAAAGCAATCGTGATCATTCAGGGGCAAAAAGTGCTCCATGTATTCGTCTTCCGTAAACGTCAAACCCTCTTCCTCGACTACCCGCCTAAGAGCCTGCATGTGAATGGGATCGTCATCGGCGAGGATGCCGTTGAAGTCAAAAATGACGGCGCGGATCATGAAGAAAGCTAGCGTAACACGAATGTCCGCCGTGTTGGATCATGTAGAATCACCGTTTGGCCACCATGCAAGATGTCATCATTGTTGGCGGTGGAGCGATTGGTTTGTCCATCGCACGAGAACTCGCCGCGAGCGGCCGGAATATCCTTTTGTTGGACCGGGGAAATGCGCGCGATGCGGCTTCCTGGGCCGCTGCCGGGATGCTTGCGCCGCAGAGTGAGACCGACGAGCCCAACCCGTTTTTCGATCTATGTCTTGCCAGCGCGCGGCTTTATTCCGCCTGGGTGGACCGGTTGCACGTGGAAAGCGGCGTGGACCCGGAATATGCCGACTCCGGCCTTCTGTTCGTCGCTTCCACGGAAGAGGCGCTTTGCCGGCTACGGCGCAATGCCGAGTGGCAACGCGCCGCTGGTTTGCCAGCAGAGATGGTTTCGTCGAAGGACGTGGCGTCTCTCGAACCTCAGATTACGTTGCCATGCGTGGGCGGCGTTTTGATGCCTCGGGAATCCCACGTCACGCCTCGTCGCCTCCTGGAAGCCTTGACCGGAGCCTGTGCCGTCAAACGTGTGGATATTCGAACGGGCGTTCGCGTTCTCGAAATCCTGCACGACGGTTCTCGAGTCACAGGGGTTCGTACGGCGACGGAGTCTTTCAATGCGCCGACAGTTGTGGTCGCCTCAGGTGTGAGAAGCGGCGAATTGTCTGGCTTATCCCCCATGTTGCCCATTGCGCCTCGCAAGGGACAAATTCTGTCGCTGTCTTCAAATCCCCCGGGTTTTTCCCGGATGATCCGATGGGACGATGTCTACATGGTGCCGCGCCGGAGTGGAGAACTGGTTATCGGCGCGACCAATGAAGACGCTGGCTTCGATAGAAGTATCACTCCTTCCGGCATTGGCCACTTGCTGGGTAAGGCACAGCAGCTTTCATCGCACGTCGGCAAGCTTCCTATTGGCGAGATTTGGACAGGTTTGCGTCCGGCAGCGCCCGATGGACTCCCCATTATTGGAAAAGCCGCCTGGGAAGGACTGATTTACGCCACAGCGCATTATCGAAACGGCATTCTCCTGGCGCCCGTTACTGCGGCAGCGGTGTTGAGTCTGGCCGAAAACCGGGCCCTTGATGTGCTCCTCACGGCCTTCGCGCCGGGCCGATTTGCAGTATAATTCTGCGGCCATGAGTGATCTGCAGAACATTGCCGAGAAGGTCCAGCGGGCGGAACGGCTATCCTTCGAAGATGGCGTGACGCTTTATCGGACAGCGGAATTGACCGCGCTGGGACGACTGGCAAATACCGTTCGCGAACGCTTCAACGGCAACAAGGCCTACTTCAACGTCAACCGCCACATCAACTACACGAATATCTGTGCGATCGATTGCCAGCTTTGCCAGGGCGCGTACGCGCGAAAACCGGGCGAAGAGGGCGGTTATACGATGCAGCTCGACCAGGTGTTTCGCTTTGCCGAGCAGGAATATTCCGAATCCTTAACGGAGTTCCACGTTGTCGGCGGCCTGAATCCGGAGCTTCCGTTCAGCTATTACACGGACCTTCTCCAGGGTCTGCGAAATCGATTTCCGTTGGTGCATCTCAAGGCCTTCACAATGGTGGAACTTGATTTCTTTGCCAAGATCACCCGCAAACCTCTGGAATGGGTGGTCGAGCGTTTGCGTGAAGCCGGTCTGGGAAGCTGTCCCGGTGGCGGCGCAGAAATCTTCGCGGAGCGCGCAAGACCCCTGATCGCAGGGCACAAGATTTCCGGTAATCGGTGGCTTGAGGTTGCCCGCGTCGTGCATGCGATGGGTATTCGTTCGAACGCCACGATGCTTTACGGTCACATCGAAACCCTCGAGGAACGTGTCGACCATCTGGTCCGGCTACGGGAATTGCAGGATGCCACCAGCGGTTTTCAGTGCTTTATTCCGTTGGCGTTTCACCCGGAAAACACGTTCTACGCGCATTTGAACGCCACAACCGGCATTGACGATCTGAAAACCATCGCGGTTTCCCGGTTGATGCTCGACAATTTTCCTCACGTCAAAGCCTACTGGGTAACTCTGACTCCAGCGCTCGCGCAGGTTGCCTTGCGTTTTGGCGCAGACGATCTCGACGGAACGATCATTGAAGAACGCATCATTCATGGCGCCGGCACGCCCACGGAAATTGGCATGACCCGGACTCACATCGAAAGACTCATTCGCGAAGCGGGACGCGACCCCGTCGAACGGGATACCCTGTACAATCCCGTCCATCGAGTCTCGGAGCTTGTTTAATCGTCGCCTCCTCGCGGCGCTGCAACCTCTTATTCCCGGCCCATTAATGAATCGCGTGGACCCGTTCGAAGCCACAATCCGCAGATTTGTGGGCGAGACGGCGTCCAGCACTCCCGCTGACGCACGTGTCCTCGACGCAGGAGCCGGCGAGTCCAGATTCAAGTGGGCCTTCTCGCATGCGAAATACATTGCCGTGGATTCTGCAGTGGGTGATCTCACGTGGGACTATTCGCGCCTCGACACGATCGCGAACCTGGAGTATCTGCCGTTTGCCGAGCACTCTTTCGACCGCGTGCTTTCGGTTGTGGTGCTCGAACACTCAGCCGAGCCGGGACGGGCAATCCGGGAATTTCGAAGGGTGCTCTGCCCGGGCGGCACGGTGCACCTGGTCGTGCCGCACATGTGGGAAGAGCACCAACGACCTCACGATTACTTTCGATTCACGTCGAATGGGATTCGATATCTGATGGAGTGTGCCGGCTTTCGGGTTCGACGCATCGAGCCGATCGGAGGATACTTCTGGATGCTGGGTCGACGGCTGATGGCGCTTCTATCCTTCGTACAACAGGGCTGGAGATGGGTTTTCTTCCCGGTGCTGGCGCCGATCTTCGGACTACTCGTTCCGCTGTGCTGTTATTACCTGGACGCCCTCGACGAGGAACGCACCTTCACTCTGGGCTACATCTGCGAGGGTTCACGTGAATGAAGAGTGATGGCAAGTAAGTTTAAAAACCGCATGAAGATTGCGGCGAATTATTTTCGGCACCGAACCGTTCTCTCCGGCGGGCCCATCGAAGTGACGATCGAGAGCACGGCAAAGTGCAATCTCTCCTGCCCCATGTGTCCGCGACACGTGTACTCGTTCGACAGCGAAAACATGGACCTGGAGCTTTACCGAAAGTTGGTTGCCGACTGCAAAGACTACGTGGAGTTCATCTGGCCGTATGGAATCGGTGAACCCATGATGCACCCTGCCATCTTCGAAATGATTCGTATCACCCGGGATGCCGGCATTCGCACCGGAATCTCCACGAATGCCACGTTCCTGGATGCGAGTCGCGCCGATCAGCTTCTGGATTCCGGCCTGGACTACCTCATCGTGGCTTTCGACGGGGCCACGCCCGAGACATACGAAAAGTATCGCGCCGGGGCGGCTTTCGAGAAGACAAAGGAAAATATTCTGGGTCTTCTTGAAAAGAAGCAGGCTCGAGGCTCCCGCCTTCATGTCGTGCTTCAGATGATTCTGCTCAAGGAAAACTCCGGCGAGGTTGAGGCCTATAGGCGGCTGTGGTCCATTCCAGGTGTCGATGAAGTGCGATTCAAGCGAGACGAGATTCGCCTGGATGGATCCAGGATTCCGGGAGCAGCTCTCAAGGGGCAACGGCACAATCCCTGCTACCTGCTCTGGCGAGGGCCGCTCTATGTCCGATATGACGGCCTGGCTTATCCCTGCTGTTACATGTACGACACGCCGCCTGTCGGAGATCTGAAGCAAAGCTCCCTCATGGAAGTCTGGAACTCCCCGGGAATGGTCCGGCTGCGGGAGGCCCATTTGAAGGGCGACCTTCGTGAGTATTCGACCTGCGTAACATGTCAGGCGACGCGTCCCAGCGGTGCGGCGTTTTATGGAAGCCTTGCCCTCGACAGTCTTACCGTGAGGAAAGCGGTTCCTGCACTGGAAAAACTCGCGCGGTTTTACAACTTCGGTGTGTTCGAGCGGGAGAAAGAGAAGGAGCCACGGTCGCTGCTGCGGGGACGGACCGCGGATTCTTAAAAATAGATGGGGTCAGACTAGTCTGGCACCGATTTCGCACGATTCTAGCCTGCCCATCTATTTTTCTGAGGCCTACTTCTCCACCGTCAGCGTCACATCGACTTTTACAACCTCACCCGTTGTCTTGTCGGCGGCAGCGGTGAATTGCACCGACTGCCCATCACGCAGGAGAACAGAGTTGTTGGTCGTAAAGTTCCGCAGAGTCGGTGCTCCATCTGTCGACCGGCGCTCCATCACGGAAGAGTCGCTGATCGAAACATTCACGCTGAACCGAGTTTCATCGCCGCTAGTGACGTTGCAGTCGATGTTGGTCCCGACGTTCTGAAAGGAATACGTTACAGGTACTCCCTCTTGTCGGGTACCGGTTGGCACAGGGATCTGTGACCCCATTCTCAGGCTGCCGCCCCCGCCATTCGCCGTGGCCGAAAGCGTGTAAGGCAGACTGCTGACCTTCTTGTCGCCCTCATAACGCGAGATGACAACCGTGACTTTTACGGGCACGGGTGCTTTTGGCGCTGTCGGACCCTGCGCAAGTCCTGCCTTTGCAAAGGCGACCGCGAGCAAAAGTGTGGGGATGAACCTGCGAATATGGTGCCTCATAAACTTCCTCCTTCTTTTTCAGGAACTGTCACCGGTGGAATAACGATTGGCTCCAGTCCCGCGACCGGCATCGTCTCAATCGCAGCCGATCGAGATTTCTCGGCCGCTTCAAAAAGCGCTTCCAATATTGATGGATCGATACGTTGCTGTTGAATTCCGTTCAGAAAACTGCGAAACGCAGCGGTTTCACGTGGATCAATAAGCACCTCCGGCTCAAGGAGTGCCTTCTTCAGGGCCGGGGCTTTCGACGGCGCCTTCAGTGTGGAGGGAGATGGCGGCTTCGGAGCCGGAACCGGAACCGGAACCTCTGGTGGGGCCGCCACTGCAATCCTTTCAGGCTGAACAGGAGCCGGTCCCTGCGCCGGACGATATAGCAGAACAGCTATAGCAACGACTGCCATTGCCAGGGCGGGAGCCCAGACCTTCCAAGGCCATCGTGCCGACCGTTTCGCCCGCTGGTCCGCAATCCGCTGTCGCACACGTGAAGAGAACTCTGGTGACGGCTCGACGGCGAGCGCTTCTTCAATTTCGCGTTTTAATGAGTCGTCGTTCATGACAAAAGCTCCCTTAAACGTTGTCTTGCCAGAAACAGCCGAGACTTGACGGTCCCTTCGGGCAGATCGAGAAGCAAGCCCACCTGACGCAAGTCATGCTCCTCGATCCCGGCCAGTACAGTGACGATGCGCAGTTTCTCAGGCAATGCGTCGATTGCTGTCCACAGACGAGCCGACCGTTCTCGAAGAACCAGAGTTTCCGAGGCATCGTGGGTTGGGGGCACGTCCGGTGTCGTCGCTTCCCAGTTGATGCGCCTTTTTGCTGAACGCTGATGATCGATAGCCAGACGCCAGGTAATCCGGACCAGCCAGGCCCTGAAGCGATCCCGCTCCCTGAGCATATGCAGACTGCGGTACGCCTTGGTTAACGACTCCTGGGCGATATCTTCAGCGTCTTCGCGATGACGTACGACTCCGTAGGCAACCCGGAAGGCTAGCCTGGAGAAATCGAGCAGTTGAACCTCGAACTCCCGGTCCAAGTCCTGGTTCATGACGGTGTCAGTACCTGCGAGCCACTCGGAGTATTCGTTCATCGTCCATCTCTGTGAGCAAGACGCCGTACGACGGGTATGGGTTCAGTATAAGGCCAGGGGAATTTCACTCTTCGGCATTGCACCGCAGAGTGATCGGAAATATCAGGCCGGATTCAGCGTTGTTTCGTCGCTGAATCGGTGGTGTGGGTCAGAACGGTAATTTCATGCCGCTGATAGCGAAATCGCAGACCATTATCAAACTGCACAAGGTAAGGCCCATAGACATCGTCGCTCGCGACTTCCAGAATCCTTCCCGCCCTTCCTGCAAGTGGGGAGAGAAACTTGCAGACACGGACTCGATCGCCGGTTTCGAGGGCAGTGACTCGATGAAAGTACTGAGCTAGAAGATTGGAGGCTAGACCTGTGAGTTTGGAAGGTATGACTGACGGCATGGTTCTCGTTCCTTTCATCATTCGTTAGACAGCTTGGAATCGACTCCAATTGTTAAAGCGTGTAAAAGCCGTCTAATGAAGCATCGAATTCTCCGAATTAGATCCGGAGGACGCAGAAAGGTTTAGAAAGGTTTTCTTTCGGGATGTTTTTGTCAAATGTGGCGGTGGCGTTACATTCCTGTAATCCGCGCGTCTTCTTTTTGAAAGTAACGACGCGCTGATCGTTGTATGGCACCGCGGAGCGGTGCAAGGAAGGTAGCCAGGTGTGGAGCGCGAAGCGCGACACGCCTGGGGCACGGTTTGAGAGTCCTGGCACCCCAGCCGGGGTGCCGGGAAAGTCGGCTATTGTTGTCCAGGGGTATCGCTCGCGCTGCTCGCCCTTTCTTTGATGCTTCGGACCATCGCCCTCGCGCTACGCGCCCTGGCTACCTTCCCGGCACCGCTCCGCGGTGCCAAAAGGACAGAGCAGTTCTGAAGCAAGAGTCGCGTCGATTTAGATGGCGGTCTTTTATTTAGCGTGTATTCTTGTGGCTATTCCGAACAGAGGAGGAACCGCATGCTTAGAAGCAGATCTGTTATTACCGTTCCTCGGACCGCTACGGTGCGGGAGGCCGTCGAACTGATGGGGGCAGCCCGAATCGGAAGCGTCCTGATCGAAGACCAGGGTCGTGTCGCAGGAATCTTCAGCGAACGCGACGTGATGCTTCGTGTCGTCCTCGAAAACCGGGATCCCAGAGCGACCCTGGTTGAAGAAGTCATGACAAGCCCTGTTCACGTGATTTCCATGAAAGCTACTGGAGACCAGGCGCTCACCATCATGGTTCAAGAACATATCCGTCATCTTCCAGTCGTCGACGAACAGGGACGCGCCCAGGCGATTGTTTCCATGCGTAGTCTTCTACAAGAGCAAATTCTCGAGCTTCATCAACAACTAGATGCTCTGGAGTCCTATATCACCGCCGACGGTATCGGCGGATAAGCTATACGTTTGTCCGGCGGGGTCAGACGACCCTGGCGCCGAATTTCGGTGCCAGGGTCGCCTGGCCCCGTTTTGGCGTATGAGGAGATTGAAGTGAGCAAGCGTCGCAGTTTCGAAGTCCCCGGCCTTCACCATGAAAATCCGATTCCCATGGGATGCATCATCGGAAATCTGATGATGAGCAGCGGAATATTCGGGATGGAGCCCGAGACCAAACGGTTTCCTGAAGATATCGAAGGACAGTGCAAATTGATGTTCGAGAATGTCCGCCGCGTGATGGCCGCTGCCGGTGGCTCTACCGACGACATCATCAAGATGATCGTCTGGGCGAAGGAGAAAACGTTCAAGAACGTCGTCAACAAAGAGTGGCTTGCCATGTTTCCCGACGAGCACTCGCGTCCCGCGCGGCACACCATGATTTACGGCGGCTTTACCGGGAATACGCTGATCCAGTGCGAGATCGTTGCTGTCCTGAAAGGGAACTAAGAGCCGCTACTTTCCGTCGAACTGTTCCCGCAAATCTTTCAGCGATTGGGTGAAAGGGATCATTTCCGTCTTCAGTTGCGCGAAAGCTTTGCCGGCGCCGCGTAAGGATCCCGTCTTTCCTTTCGCATCAAGGTCGCAGGCGGCCTGATACGCGTCCGTATTTCCGAAGTTGCTTATCGATCCTTTGAGAGCGTGCGCGGCCTGTTGGAAGCCATCCAGGCGCTGCGCGGAAATCGCACGACGGATGCGCGCGAACAGGCGCGGGTAATCGGTTAAGAAAACGTCGATCAAATGCGCCAGCAGAGACGCGTCTCCTCCCAATCCATCCAGCAACGTCGCGGCATTGAGGCCACGCGGACCCGTTAGACGTTCGATCGTCTGGTACAGTTCCTCGATCTGAATGGGCTTCGCCAGATAGGCATCCATCCCGCTCTGAAGCGCACGGTCACGGTCCGTGGCCATCGCATGCGCTGTTATTGCGACCAGTGGCAAATGCTTGCCTGATGTCTGCTCTTGCTCCCGGACCGCCGCCGCGACTTCCAGTCCGCCCATAACCGGCATCTGAAGATCGAGTAGAACGAGGTCGAATCCATATCGATCGATGGCGTCCAGGGCTTCCTTGCCGTTCTCTGTTACTACAACCCTGTATCCTCTTTTCTTCAGAAGGTGAACCATGAGCTCTTGATTTACAGGATTGTCTTCCGCTACGAGCACTCGCAATCGGCCCTCTTTGGTCTCGGGCTTTTTCGTGGGCTTCTGGGAGGGTTTTTCAGATGCGGGGCTCAGCACCGATGTGAGGGTCTGAAGCAACTGCGACTGGCGAATTGGCTTTGTGATGCACGCGCTCACTTTCAACTTGCGCGATGCCTGTTCATCATCGGGTTTGCCCGCTGAAGTCAGCATGATGACCTTCGTCTTCGAAGCCTTTCTGGTTTTTCCAATCCGGCGGACCAGCTCGAACCCGTCCATTTTCGGCATGTGCGCATCGATGATCAGAATCGAGAAGGGATTGCCTTTTTGCGTGGCGTTCGACAGCGCCGTGAGAGCCCGAGTTCCATCCGACACGACCGTGGGCTTCATTTTCCAGGCTTTCAGGATTTCGGCAAGAGCCCTCCGGTTCGTGGCATTGTCGTCCACGATCAGAACGGGCAAGTCCTGAAGGGCCTTCAAAACGGTGCGCATGGTCTTCGCTGCGCTGTCGGCGACGGCGCAGCGTACGGTGAAGTGAAACGTGCTGCCTTTGCCGAGTGCGCTCTCCAGCCAGAATCGTCCGCCCATCATTTTTACGAGTTCGGACGATATGCTCAGACCGAGTCCCGTCCCGCCGTATTGCCGCGTCGTCGAGCTGTCAGCCTGTGTGAATGGTTCTAGAATCGCCGCATGTTGGTCGCTCGGAATGCCGATCCCCGTGTCGGAAACGGCCATGTGGAGAAGGACGTCGTTCGCATTCCGTGCCTGCGTTTCGACAGAGAGAATCACCTCTCCCCGTTCCGTGAATTTGATCGCATTGCCGATGAGATTGATGAGTACCTGCCGGATGCGGGCAGGATCGCCGATACATCGGTCCGGCGTGTTCGGATCAATCCTGCACGCCAGTTCGAGATCCTTCTCCATGGCCCGCAGGGCCATCACGTTCATCGTTTCGTCGATCGTTTCGCGCAGATTGAATTCGATGCGATCCAGGTCGAGTTTTCGCGCTTCGATCTTCGAGAAATCGAGAATGTCGTTGATCAATCCCAACAGGGAATCCGCCGCGTTCCTGACGATCTTCAGATACTCTCGCTGCCCAGGGGCGAGGGGCGTGTTCAGAGCCAGGTCCGTCATGCCGATGATGGCATTCATCGGTGTCCGGATTTCATGGCTCATGTTCGCGAGGAACTGGCTTTTCGCCTGCGTGGCGGCCTCCGCCTGGCCGCGCGCTGTTTCGAGCTCGCGCACCAGGGAACGCAGCCGGGCTGCGTTTTCTTCTTCTGCCCGCTTGGCTGCTTCGAGTTCGCGCGCGTATTGAGTGAGTGCGTTTTCCGCCCGCTTCTTCTCCACGAACTGTCCAATGTGGCTGCCGATGGCATCGAACAGCTGAAGCAGATCGCTGTCCGGTTGACGGATTTCCGGACTGAAGAATTCCATCACACCGATGACACGGTCAGCGACTTTGATCGGGAATCCGAATGCGCTCCGGAGACCTTCCATCGCTGCAATCGGCGCTCTTGGAAAGTTCGGGTCGTCGGCGACGTCCTGGATCCATGTCGCTTCGCCACGCGACCAGACGCGGCCGGGAAGCCCGACTCCTTGTGGAAAGTGGCTGGTACGCGTCATCGCTGCAAACTGGGGAATGGAAACCGTGGGGGAGTGCCAGAGGTCGACACATCGAAGGACGTCGCCATCGATAGTCCAGATTGCCCCCATCGCCCAGTCCAGACTATGACAGACCGCTTTCAGAATTTGTGGTGCGCCGAGTTCCAGCGTGGCCGATTCCGCGAGGGCCCGCGTGACGGCATGATCCGCCGTGAGCCGGCTTTCGGAACGCTTAAGGTCCGTGATGTCCCGCGCTGCGGCGTAGATCAGGGATTCCTGGGTGTAGGGAACAGCGCTCCACAGAAGCCAGCGGTAAGTGCCATCGCGGCTCCGATACCGATTTTCAAACCAGAGTGTTTTCGCGCCCGTCTCAATTTTCGTGGCCTCCGCGCGGGTGACGGGATGATCGTCCGGATGAACAAACTCCATGTAGGGTCTGGACGTGAGTTCTTCTACCGTAAAACCAAGCACGCGTTCCCATGCAGGGTTTAATCGTTTGAAATACCCATCGAACCCGGCAATGCACAGCATGTCCGGCGATAGGTTGAATAGACGCTCAAACTCCGTTGCCATGGGGAGAGATAGTCTAATCGCGAACCAGGACAAAGACGAGAGCATTGGACATGGGGCACGTGACGTTTGACGTGTGACATTTTTGGAGGCGTGGGGTGAGATCCCGTGGGGATTTCGAGATCGGACGAATCCTGCATCTCAGGTCCGAAATCCGAGATATCAGATTGGACGCGACGCGCCGTCTTGATGTTGGCCACGATTTGCTCAGCCGTGTGACGGGGTAAGGCGCTCTCCCTGCTACCGTGGAAGATCAGGAAAATCTTTCATGGACTGTTGTTTCCAGACTAAAGCCGATCGTCCGACCGTAAAGGCTAAGTCATCCCATAACAGCACGGAGCGAGTGAATTCAAAGTTGGAGCTTGGTGTGCTGATGATAAGTCGGGTGACGAGTTATGACGATTTTCCAATTCCTGTTTCATCGGATTGGGGGCGCGGGTTTTGCGGCACTAGACTCGTCGGGTCCCTTCCTTCCGATGGACGTCGAATCGGCAATCGTGATCGTCAGACGTCATTCGGAGATTGTCTGGCTTCTGCCTGTTCTTGCTACGGCGGGATCCTTGATAGTGGCGGCGATGGCCTTTTGGATTGGCCGCAAGATTGGCAAGAACGGCCTCGAGCATTGGATTTCACCGGGTGTATTGGAAAGCGTAAGACACCAAGTCAGTCAAAAGGGAGCCGTTGCGCTGGTTCTGCCTGCTCTTCTGCCTCCACCCTTCCCGCTTTTGCCTTTTGTCCTGGCCTGCGGAGCGCTGTCGGTGAGCGCGACACGTTTCTTTATCATGTTCGCCGGCCTGCGCCTGGTGCGGTTCAGCATTCTCACGGCCCTCGCCTGGTTTTACGGCCGACAGATCCTGGCTATGCTTCAGACAGGTACTTTTACAACCGTGATGGCTGTATTCGTAGTCCTGATTGTTTTGGGAACCTTCACAACAATCTATCGCTTCGTGGCAAGGACCTATCGAACCCCCAGCATCTCGCTGCCTTCGAGAGAATCCAGTTCCACCTAATCCGTTCGAGCC
>Ga0111538_10010941_pt1 | contig 12053 bp, 12 predicted proteins | sample SoiMethybrSBSTD1_FD_79669 | JGI IMG/M metagenome (GOLD analysis project Ga0111538, IMG submission 79669) | Bulk soil microbial communities from a Populus tree surrounding site in Tennessee, USA - Soil MetaG P. TD hybrid SBSTD1 (version 2)... | ecosystem: Environmental > Terrestrial > Soil >...
AAAGGAGCTTTCCATGGCCGACGTCACCATGCGCCGGATGCTGGAAGCGGGCGTGCACTTTGGGCACCAGACCCGCTTTTGGAATCCAAAAATGGCCGAATTCATCTTCGGCGAGCGCAACAAAATCCACATCATCAATCTCGAGCAGACGATGCCGCGCTACAAGGCGGCCAGCGAATTCATTCGCAAGCTCGTCGCGGACGGCGGCACGCTGCTGTTCGTCGGGTCGAAGCGCGCGGCGCGCGAGGCCATTGCGACGGAAGCCGCTCGTTGCGGCATGCCGTACGTCACGCAGCGCTGGCTCGGCGGCATGCTGACAAATTTCAAGACGATCAAGCAGTCGATCAAGCGCTTGAAGTCGCTCGAGGAGATCACCGAGCCGGGCGCGGTCACCAGCTTCACGAAGAAGGAGCTGCTGAAGTTCGGTCGCGAGAAGGACAAGCTCGAGAAGACGCTCGGCGGCATCAAGAACATGGATGGGCTGCCGACGGCGGTGTTTCTGATCGACGTCGGACACGAAGAGATCGCTGTGAGCGAAGCGCGCAAGCTCGGCATCCCGGTCGTCGCCGTCGTTGATACGAACTGCTCGCCAGACGGCATCGACTATCCGATCCCGGGCAACGATGACGCAATGCGCGCGATTCAGCTCTATGCCGAAGGTATCGCGGACGCCGTGATCGACGGCAAAGCCTCGATTCCCGAAGTCCCGACCGGCGACGACGAGTTCGTCGAGCTCGACGAGAGCGGCAAGCCGAAGGTCGAAGCCAAGCCGCAGCAGCGCAAGGCGCCGCCGAAGAAACGCGGCCGCGTCACGAAGGTGCGGCAGAAGGGGCGAGGGCGCCCCAGCGACGACGCACCGGCCGAGGGCGGAGAAGAAGAGTCCGAGGCCGAATAACTTCCACTCATTCAGCAGGAGAGGGTTAGGGTATGGAAATCAAACCCGCCTTGGTCAAGGAACTGCGCGAGCGCACCGGCGCCGGCATGATGGAATGCAAGAAGGCGTTGGTCGAATCCAACGCCGACATCGACGCCGCTGCCGAGTGGCTGCGCAAAGCCGGCGCTGCGAAGGCCGACAAGAAGTCTTCGCGCGTCGCGGCCGAGGGCCGCATCGCAGTTCGTAGCGACGAGAAGACCGGCCGGCACGTCGTGCTCGAGGTCAACTCGGAGACCGATTTCGTCGCGAAGGACGACAACTTCCGCGCGTTCGTCGACCGGTTGGCCGAGGTCATCCTCGCGCAGCGTCCGGCGAGCGTCGAAGAATTGCTGCGCACCTCCGTCGGCGGCAAGTCGATCGAGGACCTGCGCCTCGAGCTCGTCACGAAGGTCGGCGAGAACATTTCCGTGCGTCGGTTCGACGTCGTCGAAAGCCGCGGCAACGTCGGCACCTACGTGCACGGCAGCCGCATCGGCGTCGTCGTCGACCTCGAAGGCGGCGATAACTCGTTCGCGCGCGACATCGCGATGCAGATCGCTTCGTTGGCGCCGCGCTACGTGGCCGGCGACGAAGTGCCCAAGGAGATCCTCGACAAGGAACGCGAGATCATCCAGGCGCTGACGGCCGAGGAAAAGAAGCCGCCCGAGATTTTGGCCAAGATGGTCGAGGGCAAGCTGCGCAAGTTCATCGACGAGATCACGCTGACCGGCCAGCAGTTCGTCAAGGACGACAAGAAGAAGGTCCGCGACGTGCTCGCCCAGAACAAGGCCAAGGTCAAGGGTTTCCGGCGGTACGAGGTCGGCGAGGGCATCGAGAAGAAGAGCTCCGACTTCGCGAAGGAAGTCGAGGCCATAGCGCAGGGTTCGCAGAGCCGCTAAATTAGATCGACTCCAGGCCGCCCCAAAGCAGAGGTTTTATGGCGCAACGCACGCCGGCTTACCGGCGGATTCTGCTGAAGTTGAGCGGCGAGGCTTTGCTCGGTAGCCAGCATTACGGCATCGACCCCGCCGTCATTCGCCGCGTCGCCACGGAGATCACCGAGGTCGTCGACCTCGGCGTTCAAGTCGGCCTCGTCATCGGCGGCGGCAACATCTTCCGCGGCGCCGGTCTCGCCGAGGCCGGCATGGATCGCGTGACGGCCGATCAGATGGGCATGCTCGCCACCGTCATCAACTCGCTCGCGATGCAGGACGCGCTCGAGCGCCAGGGCACCGGCGTGCGCGTCATGTCGGCGCTGCAGATCCACGAGGTCTGCGAGGATTACATCCGCCGGCGCGCCGTGCGTCACCTCGAGAAGGGGCGCGTGACGGTTTTCGCCGCCGGCACCGGCAACCCGTTCTTCACGACGGATACGGCCGCGAGCTTGCGCGCGATCGAGATCAGCGCCGACGTGCTGATCAAGGCGACGAAAGTCGACGGCGTCTACTCGGCCGATCCGGTCAAGGATCCGAAAGCCGTCCGCTACGCGTCGTTATCGTTCGACCAAGTTCTGTCGGACGACCTGCGCGTCATGGACGCGACGGCAATCGTCATGTGCCGCGAGAACAATTTGCCGCTCGTGGTGTTCAACTTGAACACGCCCGGAGACCTCGTGCGCGTGGTCACCGGCGAGCCCGTCGGCACTTCCGTCAGAAACCATCTGCCGCGCACGGGGACCGGCAAATGATCAACGACGTCAAGAAGGAAGCCGAGCAGCGCATGCAGCGCGGCATCGAGGCGTTCAAGGACGATCTGCGCAAGCTCCGCACGGGCCGTGCGCATGCGGGGCTGCTCGAGACCGTCATGGTCGAGTACTACGGGACGAATGTGCCCGTGAAGCAGACGGCCAACATCTCAGTCGAGGACGCGCGCACGATCGTCGTCACGCCGTGGGAAAAGAACATGGTGTCGGCCGTCGAGAAGGCCATCATCAATTCGGGGCTCGGCCTGAACCCAGTCACGGCCGGTCAAGTGATTCGGGTGCCGCTACCGCCGATGACGGAGGAGCGGCGCCGCGATCTCGTCAAAGTCGTGCGCGCGCACGCCGAGACGGGGCGCGTCGCGCTGCGCAACGTGCGCCGCGAGGCGCTGGGCGACATCAAGGACTTGCTCAAGGAAAAGATGATCGCCGAGGACGACGAGCGGCGCGGCCAAGACGAGATCCAGAAGCTCACGGATCGCTACGTCGCGATGGTCGACGCGCTGTTGAAGGACAAGGAAGCCGAAATAATGGAGTTCTGAGCGCTCGCAGCGCTCTCCCATGCTTGCCGCAAGGATCATTACCGGTGTCGTCTTCGGCGTCGCCATCACTGCGGCACTACTGCTTCTTTCCACGCCAGTAACCGCCGCCGTGCTGGCTGTCTTGTGGCTGGCCGGAGTGTGGGAGTGGGCCGGGTTCGCGAAGCTCGAGGTCGCGGGCCGAGTCGGCTACACGCTCGTACTCGCCGCCGCGATGGCGCTCGGTTGGTGGGTGTTCGGCGAGCACGGCCTGTCGGTGCTGCTGCTGGCGGCGATGGCGTGGTGGGTGGTCGCGCTCGTGCTCGTGGTGCGTTATCCCCAGAGCTTCAGCTCCATCTTCGTCGCGCTGGCCGGCATCGTCGTGTTGTGGCCGTCCTGGGCGCTGCTCGTCCGGCTGCACGGCGAGGGCGCGCTCGGCGCGCAGCTCGCGTTCACGTTGCTGCTGATCGTGTGGGCCGCCGACGTCGGCGCCTACGCGTTCGGGCGCATGCTCGGGCGCACGAAGCTTGCGCCCGCCGTGAGCCCGGGCAAGACCTGGGAAGGCGTGACGGGCGGAGTGCTAGCGGCCGGTCTTGCCGCCGGCCTCGCGGCGCAGTGGTTGGAGCTGCCGGCCAGCCGGCTTGTCGTCCTCGGAGTCGCGACGGCGCTGATTTCCGTGCTCGGCGACCTGACGCAGAGCATGTTCAAGCGCAACGTCGGTCTCAAGGACAGCGGCAAGCTGTTGCCAGGCCACGGAGGTGTGCTGGATCGCATCGACAGCCTCACGGCGGCCGTTCCGGCCTTCATCGTCGGCCTGTGGGCGCTGAACCTCATCCGCTGAATCGGGAACCGCACCATGCAGCGGCGGTCTGTAGCGTCATGGCCACGCTTCCGACCCGGCGATTAGTCGTGCCCTGCGGACGATTCGCCGGGCTAGAATAACGGCCCCAATGATCCGGCCGCCTCTGGACCCCCGGTAACCGCACTACTAATGGAATTCCTGCAAAACGCACTGTGGTTCATCGTCGCGATCAGCGTCCTCGTGGCTGCCCACGAGTTCGGCCACTTCATCGTGGCCCGGTGGCTCGGATTTAAAGTTCTCCGGTTCTCGATCGGCTTCGGCCGGCCGCTCCTGTCGTGGCGCGGCGGGGCGCCCGATTACATTCAGTATTGGATCTCGATGATCCCGCTCGGCGGCTACGTGAAGATGCTCGACGAGCACGAGGGGCCCGTCGTGGCGGAGGAACGTCCTCGTGCGTTCCATCAGCGCCCCGTCTGGCAGCGCGTTGCCGTGCTGCTCGCCGGCCCGGCGTTCAACTTCCTGTTCGCGATCCTCGCGTACTGGCTCATGTTCGTGACCGGGGTGCAGACCCTGAAGCCGTACGTCTCTGCCATCGTGCCGGGGTCCGTCGCGGCGCAGCAGGAGCTCCAGCCCGGCGATGAGATCACGTCGATCGACGGTGAAGCCACGGTGAGCTTGGAGGACGCTACGCTGCGCCTCCTCGACGAGATCCTCGACGACGGCCGCATCGAGCTGACGGTGCGCGCGCCGGATGGTGCGATTCGTGACCTCACACTCGACGTCCGCGGCCGCGAGGAAGAGCTCACGGAGCCCACCGCACTGTTCGAGGGCCTCGGTTTTCGTCCTGGCCCGCCGGCGCTCGCCGGCGCGATCGAGAGCGGCAAGCCGGCCGAGCGCGCGGGGCTTCGAACTGGCGACGTCGTCCTGCTCGGCAACGGTCAGCCGATCGAAGGCTGGGGGCAATGGGTCGACTTCCTGCGCAGCAAGCCAGGCGAGACCGTCGACCTCACCGTCCTTCGTGACGGTCGCGAAGTCGCCCTGCAGGCGACGCTCGACAGCGTCACCGAAAACGGTAAAACCGTCGGCCAGATCGGTGTGAGGCCGCCGGACTGGGTCGCGCTGCAGCGCTACGGTGTCGTCGAATCGTTCCCGCGTGCGGTCGAGGAGACCTGGGGAATGATGAGGTTCTCCGTCTCGATCGTGACGCACATGATCATGGGCCAGGTCTCGCTGAAGAACATGTCGGGGCCGTTGTCGATCGCCGATCTCGCCGGCGACGCGGCCGAAGCCGGCCTCGCGTATTTCCTGCGCGTGCTCGCGGCCGTCAGCATCAGCCTCGGCATCCTGAACTTGCTGCCGATTCCACTCCTCGACGGCGGTCAGATCGTCTATCAGATCGCCGAGTGGATCAAAGGTGCGCCGCTGTCCGAGCGCGCGATGGTGGTCGGGCAGCAGATCGGAATCTTTTTCGTCATCGCGCTCACGGGCTTCGCTTTCTACAACGATATCGTCAGGTTGCTCGGTTCATGAAGACGCTTTGCGTCCGCCTCATGCAGTGCGCGGTGCTGTGCGCCGCGGTTTTGGCCAGCACGGCCGCCCTCGCGGCATTCGCGCCGTTCGTGGTGCGTAACTTCCGTGTCGAAGGCGCGCAGCGCATCGCGGAAGGCACGATCTACAACTACTTGCCGATCAACATCGGCGACACCGTCGACGAGCGCCGGCTGCGCGAAGCGGGCCGCGCGTTGTTCCAGACGGGGTTCTTTCAGGACTTCGAGTTCCGCCGCGAGGACGACACACTCGTCATCGTCGTGCTCGAGCGGCCGTCGATCCTCGAGTTCAAGTTCGACGGCAACAAGGACATCAAGGACGAAGACCTGGAGAAGGTCCTCACCGAGAACGGCCTCGCGACCGGCAAGACGTTCGACCAATCGACGCTCGATCAGCTCACGCAGTCGTTGACCGAGGAGTACTACGGTCGCGGTAAGTACGCTGCGAAGGTGACTCCGACCGTCGAGGAGCTGCCGGACAACCGCGTGCGCGTCTCGATCCAGATCGTGGAGGGCGACCGAGCGAAGATCCGCCAGGTCAACATCGTCGGGAACACCACGTTCGCCGAGAAGGACATCATCTCCGGCTTCGAGCTGTCGACCGGCAACATGCTGTCGTTCATCAAGCAGAACGATCGTTACTCGAGAGAGGCGTTGGAAGGCGACCTCGAGAAGCTGCGCTCGTTCTACATGGACCGCGGCTTCGCCGACTTCCGCGCCGACGACGTGCAGGTGGCGATCTCGCCCGACAAACGAGACATCTTCGTGACGATCAGCATCACGGAAGGCGATCAGTACACGATCGGCAACGTGAAGCTCGCCGGCGAGATGGTCGTGCCGGAACGGGATCTCGAGCTGCTGATGCTCGCGCAGCCCGGCCAGACGTTCTCGCAGGCGGTGCTGACGAGCGCCGAGAAGCTGATGACTGCCCGGCTCGGCCAGGACGGCTACGCGTTCGCGGAAGTCCGCGCGGTACCCGAGCTCGATAACGAAATGAAAACGGCGGCGATCACGTTTTTCGTCGACCCGCGCAGTCGCGTTTACGTTCGCCGCATCAACTTCAACGGCGCCGACAATGTCAACGACGAAGTCTTCCGCCGCGAAATGCGCCAGCTCGAAGGCGGTTACCTGTCGAATACGCTGGTCGACCGCTCGAAGCTGTCGCTGCAGCAGCTGCCGTACGTCGAGAAGGTCGAGCACGAGACGACGCCGGTGCCCGGCAGTCCCGATCTCGTCGACGTCGACTTCCAGATCGAGGAGGGGTTGCCGGGCCAATTCGGCGGCAGCCTCGGCTATTCCGAGACCTACGGCATCACGCTCGGTGGCAACTTCATTCACTCGAACTTCTTGGGTACGGGGCGCCGAGTGGCGATGGAGCTGCGCGGCGGCGAATATCAGAAGGTCTACGACATCAACTTCACGGACCCGTATCGCAACATCGACGGCGTCTCGCGCACGTTATCGCTGACCTACCAGGACATTACGCAGTACACGTCGTCGACGTCGGATTTCGGAACGACGACCCTCTCCGGCGGAATGAACTGGAGCTATCCCGTCGGCAACTTCCAGCGCTTGACGCTGGGCTTCTCGTATCAGGATTCTGAGCTCGTCACGAGCACCTACAGCTCGCGGCAAGCGCTCGCTTGGGTCGCACAGAACGGCGAGCCGTTCCCGGCCCCCGGCGGCTTGATCGGCACGAAGGTCCAGAGCCTCGACGCGATCACGGCGTGGACGTTCGATTCGCGTAACGCCGCGCTGTTTCCGACGAACGGCACGCGCCTCACGGCGGGCATCAATGCCTCGATTCCCGGCAGCGACGTCGAGTACTACGTCGCGAGCGTCGATTTTACGAAGTACATTCCGCTGCACGGACGCTGGCTGTTCCGTGTACACAACGAGCTCGCGTTCGGCGATGCGTACGGTGACACGACTGCAATCCCGCCGTTCCGCCAGCGCTATGCCGGTGGGCCGGGTTCCGTACGCGGTTTCAAGGAAAGCTACTTGGGGCCGCGTGACAATCCATACGGCAATCCGTACGGCGGCAATTTGCTATTCGCGAATCAGTTCGAGCTGGTCATCCCGACGCCGGCGAAGATCGCGGGATCGACACGTATGGCGCTGTTTTACGACGTCGGCAACGTGTTCTCGACGGGCGGGGTCAACTTCTTCGACAAGCTCGGTGACCCCATCGATTACGGATTCGATTACAATAACTTGAAGGAATCCGTGGGCATCGGCGTCGAGTGGCTGGCTCCGCTCGGGTTGTTGCGCTTCAGTTATGCGACGCCGCTGAACGAAGACGAAGCAACGGATCGGTATTACGGCGACGAGGTTGAACGCTTTCAGTTCTCCATCGGTAACGCCTTCTAGGGGTCGAGGAAGAAATTCATGATCGGATCGAAAGTTTGGCTGGCTGCAGCCATCGTCGTCGCGGGTCTCGCATCGGGAGCCCATGCGCAGGGCAATCTCAAGATCGGCGTGATCAACCTCGGTCGCGTCGTCGAGGGCTCGCCGCAATACGCGGCCGCGAAGAAGAAGATCGACGACGAGTTTGGTCCGCGCCAGCGCGACCTCGAGGCGATGGCGACGAAGTTGCGCACGCAGCAGGAGACGCTTCAACGCGATGCGCCGGTCATGAGCGAAGCCGAGCGAGCCAATCTCGAGCGGCAGCTCCGCGACGGGCAGCGCGACCTCGAGCGCACGCGAAACGAAGTCGTCGAGGACTTCAATCTTCGGCAGAACGAGGAGATCGGCCTGCTGCAGCGCGACATCATCTCGCAGGCGCAGCAATACGCGCGCGAGCAGAAGTTCGACTTGCTGCTCGCCGATCAGACCGTCGTCTTCGCGAGCACGGCCGTCGACATCACCGACGCGGTCATCGCGGTGTTGAAGCCAACGCCGACAGCGCCGGCGGCTACCGCCCCTCGGCCGCAGACTCCCGCTCCGCGGCGGTAACGCCGCGTAGGCGAGCGGTTAGCGATGGCCGCGACCCTAGGGCAGCTCGCGGCGCAATTCGGGTGTGAGCTCGTCGGCGACCCAGAGGTCGTCGTCAATCGCGTCGGCACTCTCGCGAGCGCCGCGCCCGATGCCGTCACGTTCCTCGCGAACTCGGCATACCGCGCGCAACTCGCTCACACTCGTGCGGCCGCCGTCATCTTGGCCCCGCGCGACCGCGACGTGTGCCCCGTCGCGAGCCTCGTGCACCCCGAGCCGTACCTCGCGTACGCCCGTATTGCGTCGTCTTTGCACCCGTCGGTGGGCACCACTCCCGGCGTGCACACGAGCGCCGTAGTCGCGGCGAGCGCGCGCGTGGCCGCGAGCGCACAGGTCGACGCGCAAGCCGTCATCGGCAGCGATTGCACCATCGCCGACGATGCGGTCATCGGCGCCGGCGCCGTGCTCGGCACCAACGTCTTCGTCGGCAAGGGAACGCGAATAGGCCCCCGAGTCACGCTGCTCGACGGCGTGCGCATCGGCGCGCGCTGCATCGTTCATCCGGGCGCCGTCATCGGCGCAGACGGCTTCGGCTTCGCTCCCGATCACGGCAAGTGGCAGAAGATTCCGCAGGTCGGCGGCGTCGTCATCGGCGACGACGTCGAGATCGGCGCCAACACTACGATCGACCGGGGCGCGATCGAAGACACGGTCATCGAGGACGGCGTCAAGCTCGACAACCTCGTGCAGATCGCTCACAACGTACGCCTCGGCGCGCACACCATCATGGCCGCGATGTCGGGTGTCGCGGGCAGCACGAAGGTCGGCAAGCGCTGTATGATCGCCGGCGGCACGGTCGTGGTGAATTCGCTCACGATCTGTGACGACGTGACGTTCACGTTCCACAGCACGGTCACGCGCTCGGTCGACAAGGCGGGAACCTATTCCGGCCATCTCCCCGCGGAGGAGGCCGACGTGTGGCGGAAGAATGCCGCGCGCTTCCGTAAGCTGGACGCGCTCGCGGACCGCTTGATCAAGGCGGAACGCGCACTTGCGAAACTCACAGGGTTGAGCTCGAAAAACGACGATGACTGACAAGAAAGCTATCGATATCGAAGGAATCCTCGAACGTCTCCCGCATCGCTTTCCGTTCTTGCTCGTCGACCGCGTGCTCGACGTAGTGGCGGGCAAGTCGATCGTTGCCGTCAAGAACGTCACGATGAACGAGGCGCATTTTCAAGGGCATTTCCCGGGCCATCCTGTCATGCCCGGAGTCCTGATCCTCGAGGCGCTGGCGCAAGCCGGCGGACTGCTCGCGTATGAAACCGCGAGCGGAGAAGAACGGCTCGCGATTCTCTATCTCGTCGGCGTCGAAGAATCTCGGTTCAGGCAAATCGTGCGGCCGGGCGATCAGCTCATGTTGCGCGCCGAGCTCGTGAACCACCGCAGGAACATTTGGCGTTTCGCGAGCGTGGCCGAGGTCGACGGCAAAGTCGTCGCCGAGGCGCAAATCCTCATGGCGGGTGGGCCCAAGCCGTGATCGATCCACGAGCGGTCGTCGACTCTTCTGCCAAGATAGACTCGAGCGTCCACATCGGCGCCTACACGATCATCGGGGCGGACGTCGAGATCGGGCGCGGCACGCGCATCGAGCCGCACACGGTCATCAAAGGGCCGACCATCATCGGCGTCGACAACCACATCTTCCAGTTCGCCTCGATCGGCGACGATCCGCAGGACAAGAAATACGCGGGCGAGCGCACGAAGCTCGTCATCGGCGATCGCAACACGATCCGCGAGTTCGTCACGCTGAATCGCGGCACGGTGCAGGACGCAGGCGTTACGACGATCGGCAACGACAACTGGATCATGGCCTACTGCCATGTCGCGCACGACTGCGTCATCGGCAACAACACGATCTTCGCGAACAACGCGTCGATCGCAGGTCACGTGCGGGTCGGCGACTACGCGATCCTCGGAGGGTTCACGGCCGTCCACCAGTTTTGCCGGATCGGCCCGCACTCGATGGCGAGCATGTTCAGCTACCTGACGAAGGATGTGCCGGCGTACGTCATGATCTCGGGCAGGCCGGCCGAGCCGCGCGGCATCAACGCGGAAGGGCTGAAGCGTCGCAACTTCACGCCCGAGCAGATCCGCAATATCCGTGAGGCCTACCGAGTCGTCTACCGCCAGGATCTCAAGCTCGACGAAGCCATCGCGGAGCTCACGCCGCTCGTCGCCGAGCAGCCGGAGATCAAGCCCTTCGTCGACTCGCTTCGCGACGGCTCCCGCGGCCTAGCGCGGTGACGCGGCCGCTCAGGTTTGCGCTGGTAGCGGGCGAGGCGTCCGGCGACACGCTGGGAGCAGGCCTCATCGAAGCGCTACGGGCACAAGCGCCAAATACCGAGTTCGTCGGCATGGCCGGGCCAAAGATGATCGCGGCCGGCTGCGAGCCGTGGTATCGCGCCGAAGAGATCGCCGTCATGGGCTTCTTCGAGGTGCTGCCGCATTTGCGGCGGATTCTCGCGCTGCGGCGCGAGCTCATCGCGCGCATCGAGCAGAGCCAAGTCGATGCCTTCATCGGCATCGACGCGCAGGACTTCAACAAGCCGGCCGCGGCCGCGCTGAAGCGCGCCGGCATCAAGACCGTGCAATACGTGAGCCCGCAGGTTTGGGCGTGGCGCCAGTCGCGCGTGGCCACGATACGTGAAGCCGTCGACCTCGTGCTCTGCGTGTTGCCGTTCGAGCCGAAGTTCTACGAGGCGCACGGCGTCAACGCCAAGTTCGTCGGCCATCCGCTCGCGGACATGATTCCCATGACCGTCGACAAGGCTGCGGCGCGAGCCAGTCTCGGCCTGCCGGCCGATAAGCCGATCCTCGCCGTGCTGCCCGGCAGCCGGCGCAGCGAAGTCTCGCGCCTCGCGGCGCCGTTCATGGCGACGGCCGCCTGGCTCGAGAGCCGAGTGCCCGACCTGACGGTCGCCGTCGCGATTGCCAGCGATTCCGTGGCCGAGCTCTTTCACGAAGCGACGTTCGGCCTGGACGTTTCGCGCGCGAAGCGTATTCCGCAGAAGGCCCGCGAGATCATGGCGGCCGCCGACGTCGTGCTGACGGCTTCCGGCACTGCGAGCCTCGAGGCGCTGCTGACGAAGCGGCCGATGGTGGTCGCGTACAAGATGGTGCCGCTGACTTACTGGCTGCTGCGCTGGCTCGGCGTGTCGAAGCTGCCGTACTTCTCGCTGCCGAATCTCCTCGCCGGCCGCGGGCTGGTGCCGGAGTTCGTGCAGGGCGAAGTGCGGCCCGACGTTCTCGGGCCGGCCCTGCTGGGAGCGCTCGATGGCTCCGGCCTCAAAGACGGCTGGTATGATGCGTTCACCGATATTCATCGGCAGCTGCGCTGCGACGCGAGTGCTTCCGCCGCACGCGAGGTGCTCGCGCTGGTACGGGGGAACGCGTGACCTTCGGGCCGACGACTAGCTTCAACTTCGTCTCGGACGACGCCGACGTTTGCGGCGTCGACGAGGCGGGCCGCGGGCCGCTCGCGGGCCCCGTTGTCGCGGCCGCCGTCATCCTCGACCGCAGCCAGCCGATCGACGGCCTGCGCGACTCCAAGCTGCTCACCGAGCGTGAGCGCACGCGG
>Ga0111538_10010942_pt1 | contig 12053 bp, 11 predicted proteins | sample SoiMethybrSBSTD1_FD_79669 | JGI IMG/M metagenome (GOLD analysis project Ga0111538, IMG submission 79669) | Bulk soil microbial communities from a Populus tree surrounding site in Tennessee, USA - Soil MetaG P. TD hybrid SBSTD1 (version 2)... | ecosystem: Environmental > Terrestrial > Soil >...
CGCGCCGCGCGGATCCAGCGCGGCTCCATGTCGAGCCGGTGCGGGTCGCCGTTGACCTCGACCGCGGCGCGCGACTGGGCCAGCGCGTCGAGCACCTCGTCCATGTGGCATGCGAACGGCGGACGGCTCAGCACGTAGCGGCCGAGGGCGTGTCCCCAGATCTTGAACACCGGGTGGCGCATCGCACGGACCAGCCGGCGTGTCATCTGATCGGCGTCCATCTTCCAGCGGTTGTGGATGCTGGCGACGACGACGTCGAGCTGGCGGAGGACGGCGTCGGGGAAGTCGAGCGAGCCGTCGCGCAGGATGTCGCTCTCCGTTCCGCGGAGCAGGCGGACGGAGACGCGCTCCTGCACGCGTGCGATCTCGTCCCACTGCCGCCGCAGGCGATCCGCGTCGAGGCCGTGCGCGTACGTGGCGGACGTGGAGTGGTCGGTGATGGTCAGATAGCGGAGGCCGAGCGCGTCGGCCGCGCGCGCCATCTCCTCGACCGTGTGCTTCCCGTCGGACCAGACGGTGTGGCAGTGGACGGCGCCCTTCAGGTCCTCGAGCCGCACGAGGTCGTCGGGGACCGCGGTATCGATGGCGCTCGTGCGGAGCTCGGGCGGGATGAAGTCGAGCCCGAGTCGGCTGTACAGCGCCTTCTCGCTCGGGACGGCGAGCCGGCGGTTGCCCTTCCGGAGGCTCCGGTCGTCGAGCGTGAGGCCGGCGGCCGTCGCGCGATCCGCCAGCGCCGCGGTGTGAGCCGGCGGCCCCGTCGCGGCGACCATCGCAGGCGCGAGCTCGTTCTCGGGCACGATGCGGACGTGCGCGTCGAGCCCGCCGAGCTGGCGGAGGACGAAGCGATCGTCGCCGGCCTCGTCGACGGAGACGAGGCCCGGCATGCGGGCCGCATGCGTCGCGACGGCGCGGGGGCTGGCGGATGCCACGACGACATCGAGCCGCTCGATCGTCTCGAGCCGCCGGCGGAACGCGCCCGCGAGCTCGGCGGCCGCGACGGCGCGGTGGCGGCGGAGATGGTCCCGGAGCGCCTCACCCTGCGCCTCGGCCTTCGCCAGCGTCATGGCTTCGCGACGCGACGCGAGCTGATCGATTCGGCCGAGCAGGTGCCGCTCCGTCGTCTCGCCGAAGCCCTTGACGCCGCGCACGCGGCCCGCGTCGCAGGCCGCGCGTAAGTCGGCCAGCGTCGTCACGCCGAGGGCCTCGTGCAACGCGCGCACGCGGGCGAGGGACATCACACGCGAAAGCTCGACCGCGCCGGGCGGGTAGCGCTGCCGCAGCCGGTCGAGGAGCTGGGAGCGGCCCGTGCGGACCAGCTCGTCGATGGTGCGGGCGAGCGCCCCGCCGATGCCGGGGACCGTCGTGAGCCTGCCCGCGCGCGCGAGGGAGGTGACGTCGGGCAGCGCGGCGATCACCCCTGCGGCGCGCTCGTAGGCCCGCGCGCGGAAGCGGTTCCCGGGCTCGAGGGCGATGAGGCCCCCGATCTCGCGCAGGGCGCCCGCGACGGCCGCTTCCGTGGAGCGCTCTGCCGCGCCGTTTGGCCGTGCCATAGTGGCCACGGTAGCCGAAGGCGCCGACCCTTCAAGGAGCCGCGTTGCCCGACCTCGCCGAGTACAACCGCAAGCGCAACTTCCAGCGCACCCCGGAGCCGCCCGGAAAGGCCCGGGCGAAGCGCGGCCACTCCTTCGTCATCCAGAAGCACGCGGCGCGCCGCCTCCACTACGACTTCCGCCTCGAGCTCGACGGCGTGCTCCTCAGCTGGGCGGTGCCGAAGGGTCCGAGCCTCGATCCGGCCGACAAGCGGCTCGCGATGCAGACGGAGGACCATCCCGTCGAGTACGGATCCTTCGAGGGCGTGATCCCGAAGGGCGAGTACGGCGGCGGCACGGTCCTCCTCTGGGACCGCGGCACGTGGGAGCCGATCGGCGACCCGCGCGCTGGGCTGAAAGCGGGAAAGCTCGAGTTCCTCCTCCACGGGGAGAAGCTCCGCGGCTCGTGGACGCTGGTCCGCATCCGCGGGCGGGACGCGCGCGAGAGCGGGAAGACGTGGCTCCTCATGAAGCACCGCGACGACGAGGTGCGCCCCGCCGCGCAGTACGACATCACCGAGGACCGTCCCGAGAGCGTCGCCACGGGCCGCGCGATGGACGAGATCGCGCGTGATCAGGACCGCGTGTGGCACTCGAACCGCTCCGTCGCGGAGCAGGAGCCGGCGCCGAAGCGCGCACGCCGGCGTGCGCCGCGAGACCTCGCCGGCGTGCCGGGCGCGCGGCGCGCGCCGCTGCCCGCCACGCTCGAGCCGCAGCTCGCGACGCTCGTGAAGGAGCCGCCGCGCGGCGACGACTGGCTCCACGAGATGAAGCTCGACGGCTATCGCATCCTGGCACGCGTCGAGAAGGGACGCGCGCGGCTGTGGAGCCGGAACGCGAAGGACTGGACGGAGCGCTTCTCGGCCGTGGCGCGCGCCGTCGAGGCGCTCGGCGTGCCCACCGCGATCCTCGACGGCGAGGTGGCGATGGTGCTGCCGGACGGCAAGACGAGCTTCAACGCGCTCCAGAATGCGCACGACGGCGCCGCCGCTGGCACGCTCACCTACTTCGTCTTCGATCTTCCGTACCTCGACGGGTTCGATCTGACGGCCGCGAAGCTGGAGGACCGCAAGCGGGTGCTCGAAGATCTGCTCCGGGGCGCCAAGCGGCCCCTCCGGTACTCCGAGCACGTCGTCGGCTCGGGCGAGGAGTTCTTCCGCCAGGCGTGCCGCTTCCAGCTCGAGGGCATCGTATCGAAGCGGCGCGACGCGTCCTACACGCCCGGACGCGCGCGCACCTGGCTCAAGATCAAGTGCCAGCAGGAGCAGGAGATGGTGATCGGCGGCTTCACCGACCCTGAGGGGCAGCGCTCGGGGCTCGGCGCGCTCCTTCTCGGCGTGTACAAGGACGACAAGCTCGCCTACGCGGGCAAGGTGGGCACGGGATTCTCGGTCAAGAGCGCCGACGACCTGCGCCGCAAGCTCGACCGCCTCGCGCAGAAGACGAGCCCGTTCAGCGGCAAGGTGCCGGGCACGGCGCGCGCCCACTGGGTGAAGCCCGAGCTGGTCGCGAACGTCACCTTCGGCGAGTGGACGCCGGACGGTCGGCTCCGCCATCCCTCCTTCAAGAGCCTCCGCGAGGACAAGGCGCCGCGCGAGGTGGTGCGCGAGAAGCCGGCGGCGCCGGCGCGCGGCGAGGAGGCGATCGCGATCGAAGGCGTCCGGATCACGCACCCGGACCGCGTCCTCTATCCGGACCAGGGCATCACGAAGCGCGAGCTGGCCGCGTTCTATGTCTCGATCGCCGACCGGATCCTGCCGCACCTCCTCGACCGGCCGACGACGCTCGTCCGCTGCCCCGAGGGCCTCGCGGGCGAATGCTTCTACCAGAAGCACGTCGGCACGTGGGCGCCGCCGTCGCTCCGGCGCGTGAAGATCCAGGAGAAGCGGAAGGTCGGCGACTACCTGGTCGTCGACGACCTCCCGGGCCTCGTCGGCCTCGTCCAGATCGGCATCCTCGAGATCCACACCTGGAACTCGCGGACGGAGCACCTGGAGCAGCCGGACCGCCTCGTGTTCGATCTCGACCCGGCGGAGGACGTGCCGTGGCCCGCCGTGATCGCGGCGGCGCGGCTCCTCCGCGCGCGCCTCGAGGAGCAGGACCTCCAGAGCTTCGTCAAGACGACGGGCGGGAAGGGGCTCCACCTCGTCGTGCCCATCACGCGCGGGCCGGGATGGGACGAGTGCCTGGAGTTCTCGCGCGGCGTTGCCCAGGAGCTGGTCCGGGAGGCGCCGGAGGCGTTCGTCGCGGTCATGTCGAAGGCGCGGCGGACCGGGCGCATCTACATCGATTACCTCAGGAACCAGCGCGGCTCGACGTCGGTCGCCGCGTATTCGACGCGCGCGAAGCGCGACGCGCCGGTGTCCACGCCGCTCACCTGGGACGAGCTCCGGCCGGACATCGAATCGACGCACTACACCGTGGCGAACCTGCCGCGCCGGCTCGCGTCGCTGCGTGCGGACCCGTGGAAGGGATTCGCCGAGGCGCGGCAGCGCCTCCCGCGGACGGCGCGGCGCCGCTGACGCTCACTCCTTCCACGGATCGTAGCTGCCGAAGTTCCAGAGGTGCCCCTCCGGATCGCGGCAGGAGTAGAAGCGGCCGCCGTAGTCCTCGTCCCGGGGCGCCATGGTGACCGTGGCCCCGGCGGCGACGGCGCGGGCGTGATGCGCGTCGACGTCGGGCACGATGACGTAGGGGCTCTGCGTGGCGACGCCGCCGACCTGCGCCGGGGTCTTCTGCAGGCGGCCGAACTCGTCGTCGCGCGCGCTGCTGACCATGAGCATGCCGTTTCCGAAGGTCAGCTGCGCATGTGCGATGATGCCGTTCTCGCCCGGGACCACGAAGTGGCGCTCGAAGCCGAAGGCGCGGCAGAGCCACTCGATGGCGGCGGGCGCGTCCTGGTAGCGCAGCGTCGGGATGATTCTCGCGGGGTTTGCCATGGGAGACTCCTTTCGGATCCGAGCCTACGGCGAATCGTCGGCCGTCGTCTTGGAAAAAAGGGCGGGGCCTATTGTAGTCTCGCCGCCCGAAATGCCGGCGGCCGCCCCGCGCCCGTTCGTCGTCTGCGTGCACGATGCGGCGCCGCCGTTTCGCCGGGAGCTCGGCGAGATCGTCGCGCAGCTGGGGGAGCTGGTCGGGCGGACGCTCTGCCTCGCCGTCGTGCCATGCTGGCAGGGGCGCTGGCCGCTCACGGGCGACCGTCGCTTCTGTGAGTGGGCGCAGGCGGCCGCGGGCGAGCTCCTGCTGCACGGTTACACGCACGCGACGTCGCATCCGCGACGGCTCTGGTCCCGCGTCGTCGGCGGGGCGAACGAATTCGGCGCGCTCGGCGCCGAGGCCGCGCACGAGCACGTAGCGCAGGGACAGGCCATCGCACGCGTGGCGTTCGGCGGAGATCTGCCGGGCTTCGTTCCTCCGGCGTGGCACATGGGCGCGCTCGAGCGTGCTCGTCTCCGCGCGTGCGGCGTTCGCTACACGGTGGGCCTCGTGCGCCTCACGACCGGCGACGGCGCCGGGATCCCGCTCGCGACGTGGTCGTGGGACGCGGGGCCGATCCGCACGGCCGGAGTCGCAGCCGAATGGATCGGCCGTCTCGCGGCGCTTCGTGCGCGCGCCGTCCCGTGCGTCGCGCTCCACCCGGCCGACGTGCGGCGTGGCTACCTGCCGCGCGCGCTCGCGCGCGTGCGAAGCCTGCTCGCCGACGGGCGCGCGCCGGCCCTGTTCCACAACATCGCCGAGGGCATGGCGTGAGGGGCGTCCTCGAAGCCGTCCTCGCGCGCCGTGCCGAACACCTCGTCGCGAGGTTCCGGCGCTTTCTTCCGCCCGACGGTCGCGTCCTCGACGTGGGCGCGGGCACCGGCCACAACGCCGCCGCCGTCGAGCGCACGACACGGCTCGTCGTCGTCGAGACCGACGTCGCACGCATGCGGACGTCGGGCGCCCTCGTGCTCTTCGGGGGCCGCACGCTGCCGTTCCGCGACGGCGCCTTCGCGTGCAGCCTCCTCCTCTACGTCCTCCACTACGCACGCGATCCCGTCCGCCTCCTCGCCGAGGCGCGCCGGGTGAGCGCCGGGCCCGTCATCGTGCTGCAGGCGATCCATCGCGGCGCGCTCGGGCGGCGGATCCTCCCGATGTGGGAGCTCGTGAGCGGACGGCTCGCGTTCGAGGTCGCGCGCCGCGCCGGGCTCGTGCCGCGGGACTGCCCGCTCTCCCTCACGCCCCACTGCCAGCTCTCCCACGAGGACGTGGTCGACATCGCCGCGCACGCCGGCCTCCGGCCGCGCCACGTCGAGCGGCGGAGCGTCCCCTGGCTCGGCGTCGGCTCCGAGCTTTTCGTCCTGGCATGAAGCTCCTGTCGGTGATCGTCCCGGCGCGCAACGAGGAGGCCGCGATCGCCGCGACGCTCGACGCCATCCTCGCGGCCGCGGCGACGATGCAGGGCGGGCCCGTCGCGAGCCTGGCGCTCGGCCCGAGCCCGATCGAGGTGCTGGTCGTCGACAACGCGAGCACCGACCGGACGCGCGACGTCGTCGACGGCTACGCCGCCCGGCACGGCGTGCGGCTTCTCGCGTGTCCGCGGCTGAAGGCGCCCTGCGCGCGGAACTTCGGGACGCAGCATTCGACCGGGCGCATCCTCTGCTTCGTCGACGCCGACACGTGGGTGCCCGCGAACGCGTTCACGCGCATCCGCGATCTCTGCGAGCGGGGCGGTTTCGAGGCGGGCATCGGCGGGCTCGCCGCGCAGGAGCCCGGCCCGTCGGCGCGGCTCTGGTGGCTCTTCTGGAACCACGTCCGGCGCCTGCCGCTCGGGCGCGCCAAGGCGCTGCCCGCGTTCATGTTCTGCACCCGCGACGTCTTCGCGGAGCTCGGCCCGTTCGACGAGCGCGTGGTCATCGGCGAGGAGTGGCCGATCCTGGCGGGGCTCTATCGCGCGCGCCCCAGGCGCTTCGTCTATGACCGAGCGCTCGTCGCGCGGACGTCGAATCGGCGGATGGAGCTCAGGCGGTTCGGCTATCTGCGCACGTTCAGCAAGTACATCTGGGCGATCCTGATGCCGGCCGGCCGGCGCGTCTACTCGGACCACGTGCGGCACGCACTTCCCCCGGAGACACCATGACGAGAACCCTCCTCCTCATTGCGGCCTGCGTCGTCACCAACGGGGCAGGGCAGCTCCTCCTGCGGCTCGGCGCCATGGGCGCGGCACCGGCCACGTTCGAACTCGCAACGTGGGTCGGCCTCTTCTCGCGCTGGCCCATCGTCGCCGGACTGATCCTCTGGGGCGTCTCGATGGTCGCGTGGCTCGCCGTGCTCGGCCGCGCGGAGCTGTCGTACGCCTATCTCTTCGGGAGCGTGAACTACGTGGCGGTGCCGCTCGCGGCGGCGATGCTGCTCGGCGAGACGCTGCCCCGCGCACGGCTGCTCGGCATGGTCTGCATCCTGGCCGGTGTCATCCTGGTGCTCCAGGGTGGCAACCGGGCGCTCGTGCGGTGACGGGCGCGCTCGTCTATCGCGGGGCGCGTTGCCTCGGCGGCATGCTCGCGGGCATCAAGCTCGCCGAGCCCCGGGCGATCACGCGGCCGGACGGCCGCTGGTTCGTGAAGTACCGCCGTCCATGGGCGGGCGTCGTCGTCGCCGTCGGCAACGCGTGTCTCGCGCTCTCCGGCGTCCCGCAGCGGATGCTCTCGCGGGACGCCTGGGCCGCGCGCGAGGTCGAGACGTACGCGCTCGCCTACGGCGTCCGCGCCGAGCGCGTCGCACCCGGCACCGTGCTCGTGCCGGCGCTGGCCGGCACGGGAGCCGCGGCGGTCCTGGCGTCACGCGAGACGCCGGCGGAGGAGAAGAGGCGGGTCCTCACGGCCGCCGCCCGCGCGCTGGCGGCGCTCCACCGTCTGGTGGTGCGGCGTGCCGACGGCTCGACGCAGACGTTCAGCCACGGCGATCCGACGGTCGCGAACGTGCTCTGGGATCCCGGCACGGGCCGCGCGTCGTGGCTCGACTTCGACGTGACGCACGACGACCGGCGATCGGAGCTCGAGCGCCGCGTCGACGATCTCCGGACGCTCGCGTACTCCGCGGCGGCGGCGCTGGCGCCGGACGAGTATCCGCTCGTGCCGGCGTCGCTGGCCGCTGGATACGCTGACGACGCGACCCTACGCGCCCTCTGCGTACGGCTGCGCACGCCGTCGTCGGCGCTGCTCCCGGTGTGGGCCGCGCACGTGCCGCGGAGCCTCGGCGAGCTGCGCGCGTTCGAGGCCGCGCTCCGCGCCGGATTGGAGGCACGCCTCTGACCGGCGCCGCCCTGATCGCGTGCGGCTATTTCCTCTGGCTCGCCATCGCCGCGTGCACGCTCGTGAGCCGCCGGCTGCTGCGCGCCGCTCGCGCCCGCCCGCTCCCCGCCGCATGGCCCGACGTCTCCGTCGTCTGCCCGCTCTGCGGGGCCTCGGACGCGCTCGCGGACAACCTGAAGGCACTCCTCGGCGTCGCGTACGACGGGGTGCTCGACGTCGTGTTCGTCGCCGCGGATGCGGACGACCCGTGCTGGCCGGTGCTCGACGCCGTCGAGGGGGAGAGCCCGCGCCGCGGCCGTCGCATCGTCGCCGGGACGGCGGCGGGGTGGCTCCCGAAGACGTCGAGCCTCGCGCGCGGGCTCGCGGCGGCGCGCTTCGAGGACCTCGTGTTCGTCGACGCGGACGTGCGGCTCGACGCCGCCGTGCTGCGCGACGTGGTCGCAGGCGTGCGCCGGTTCGACGCGGCGGCCGCGTACGCCCATCCGGTCGTCGCGGAGCCCCGCGGCGCCGGCGGCTGGCTCGAGGCGGCGGTCGTCAACTACACGACGCTTGCCGTCCAGCCGATCCTTTCGCGTCTCGGGCTCGATCACCTCGCGGGAACCCTCTGGGCGATACGGCGCCCGGTCCTCGATGCCGCCGGCGGGTTCGAGGGAGTTCGCGAGAACATCGCGGACGACATCTCCCTCGGCGGCCGGCTGCGCGCCGCGGGAGCGCGGCTCGTGCTGGTCGGGCGGCCCGTCGTCACCGTGCAGGGGCACATGACGATCGCCGCCTTCGCCCGCCATCAGCTCCGCTGGCTCCGCACCTGGCGGCGCGTGGCGGGAGCGACCTGGCCGCTGGCCCTCCTCTTCTCGTCGCTCGTGCCGGCGTGCGCCGGGGCGCTGCTCGGAGGGCCGTGGATCGCGGTCGCGCCGCTGGTCGTCGCGGAGATGGGGCTCATGGCCTGGATCGAGGTGTCGGTGAACGACCGGCGAGCCCGTCCGGGCCTCGCATGGGTCGCGCCGTGGGCACTGGCGGCGGAGCAGCTCCTCGCGCTGGTCGCGCTCTGCGGGCGCACCGTGACCTGGGGCCGCCACGCCTTCGTGCTCGACGCGCACGGGCGCATCCTGCGCTCCTCGCGCGCCTGAAATGCGGCGCCCCTCTCGACTCGGCCCGGCGCGCGAGGCAAACGCTCGGGCGGATGGCGGACTCTCCCTTTCACGAAGGCGAGCGGCTCCTTCAGGAGCGGCTCGGCGTCCGCGACAAGATCGAGGCGATCGGGAGCCGCATCATCCGCGACTTCATGCCGGACGAGCACCGGGAATTCTTCGCGCAGCTGCCATGGATCTTCGTCGGCTCGGTCGACGACGGCGGGCGCCCGTGGGCCTCGGTGCTGACCGGCGAGCCGGGGTTCGTCTCCTCGCCGGATGCGCGGACGCTGGCCCTGGCCGCGACGCCGCTTCCGGGCGACGTGCTCGCCGCGCATCTCCGCCTCGGCGCGCGCCTCGGGCTCCTCGGCATCGAGCTTCACACGCGGCGGCGGAATCGCCTGAACGGCTTAATCGCCGAGTGCGCACCGGGCCGGATCGTCGTCCGCGTCGAGCAATCGTTCGGCAACTGCCCGAAGTACATCAACCGGAAGACGCTGGCGCGACGGCGGGATCGCGAGGCGGCGCGGGCGCCGCTGGTGACCCGCGCCCTCGATGTGCGCGGGCGCGAGATCGTCGCCCGCGCCGACGTGCTGTTCATCGCCTCGAGCCACCTCGGCGAAGGCCGGAGCCACGGCGTCGACGTCTCGCACCGCGGAGGGCGGCCCGGATTCGTACGCATCGAGGCGGACGGCTCGCTCACGATTCCGGACTATTTCGGCAACTTCCTGTTCAACACGCTCGGGAACGTCGAGAAGGACCGGCGCGCCGGCCTCCTCTTCATCGACTTCGAGCGTGGCGACCTGCTGCAGCTCACGGGCGATGCCTGGATCGACTGGGACGCGCCCGAGATCGCCGCGACGCGCGGCGTGCAGCGCCTGCTGCGTGTGAGGCCGGCGGAGGTTCACCTCCTCGGCGGCGCGTTTCCGTTTGCCGCCGAGGTCATCGACTTCGCCCCACAGCTCGATACCATCGGCTCGATCGGGAGGACGACATGATCCAGTTCTACTACGGCTCGGGATCCCCCTACGCGTGGCGCGTGCAGCTCACGCTCGAGGAGAAGCGTATCCCCTACGAGCCCGTGCTGCTGAGCTTCTCCAAGGGCGAGCACAAGAGCCCGGAGCACGTCGCGCGGAGCCCGCACGGGAAGGTGCCGGCCATCACCGACGGCGGCGTCACGCTCTACGAGTCGACGCCCATCCTCGAGTACCTCGAGGAACGCTATCCGGACCGGCCGCTCCTGCCGCGCGATCCGGCGGCCCGCGCGCGCGTCCGCATCGAGGAGTTCGAGGCCTTCCTCTACTTCGGCGACGCGTTCCGCGAGGTCGGGCAGCGCGTGTTCTTCACGCCGCCCGAGCAGCGTGACAACACGAAGATCGAGTCGGCACGCGCCAAGGTGCGCGCGCTGCTGCATGCCCTCGAGGCGCGCACGAAAGGGCGCGGCGCGTTCCTCATGGGCGACACGGTGACGCGCGCCGACCTCACGTGGCTGCCGTTCGTGGAGCTGGCCGCGCGCGGCGGCGTCCCGCTCGACGACGCGACGCCGTCGCTGCGCGCGTGGCGCGACGAGATGCGCAAGCGGCCGAGCTACGAGCGGAGCTATCCGCCGCACTGGCGGACGTGAACCACGAACGTGGCGCCGGATCCGTTGCGCGAGGCGCCGCGGTTCGCTACCTGACGGCGCGTGCCGCACGAGGCGCATGACGGCGCGATCTTCTCGCGCCACACCGTAGTCGTTGCCGACCCCGCGCGCCCCGGTCGCTGGCAGGCAGACCTTCCACCCATCTGGGGTGCTCCGACGTACCCGCAGGGCGGCATGATTACCGCACTCGCAGTGCGGGCGATGGCGGCCGCGCTCGGTGCGCCCGAGCAGTGCCTGCGCTCGGTGACGACCGTGTTCGCCGCGCCGGTCGCCGCGGGTGCGATGGAGATCGACGTCGCCGTGCTGCGCCGCGGTCGCTCCATGTCACAGCTCACCGCGACGGTGCGCAACGTCGGCGAGGACGCCGGGCATACGTCGGTGGCCGTCTTCGGCAGCGCGCGCCCGGGCTTCGAGTTCACCGACCTGCGGCCGCCCACGGTTCCCCCTCCCGAGCGCAGCGTCTCGTTTCGCGACATCCCGGCCGACTTCGTGCGGCGCATGGAGTTCCCGTACTGGAATCAGGTCGAGGGTCGGATCGCGCTCGGACATCCGTGGTGGGAGGAGTGGCAGTCGGCGGACAGCTCGGACCGGGTCTATTGGTATCGCTTCGACGAGCCGCCCGTCGTCGCCGGTGGGGTTCTCGATCCCGCAGCCGTGGTGACGCTCTGCGACACCATGCCCGGTGCCGTGGGCGAACGGATGGGGTCCGGGCTGCCGTTCTGGCTCCCGCCGAGCAGCGACCTCACCATCCACCTCTGCGGCGACGCGGGTCCCGGCTGGCTCCTCTCCCACAACCGCGCGCGCTGGGCCGGCGACGGGTACGCCTCGGTGGAGATGACGCTCTGGGATCCGGATCGGGGCCTCGTCGCCTGTGCCACGCAGGTGATGTACTTCGTCTTCCCCGACGGCCCGCCGCCCCCCGACGAGCGCCGCCCACGCGCGTGACTGCGGGCATCCCCTCATTTTGTCCTTGACGCCAGCTTGGCTGCGGGACTATGGCCCGACCATCTAGCTAAACGGGGGGACAGCACTCTCCTCCCGAGCCTTCACGCACGTCGGTCCCGAGCCTGTAAGGAAGCGCCGCTCGCGGCGCTCTTCGAGCGAACCATAGCCGGGAGGGAGAGACGCCCTGCGGCGTTCGCCTTCCCGCGAACTCGGGGGGGGAACCATGAATGCGTTCCGTGCAGGTGTCCTGACCCTTGTGGCGTCCCTGGCGGCGCTCGCACCGCGAGCTGCCCTTGGGCAATCGCTGGTACTCGACCCGATGTCCTCGTCGCTGCCCGCAATTCCTGCGACGCCGGGGGACATCCTAGCCCCGACCGGGTTCGTCCTCCCCGCACCACCCCCGCCCACGGTGGGCATCACGGCCGCCGCGCTCGGGCTCCTGCCGGGCGACGTCATCGACGCG